>Ga0247717_1000369_pt1 | contig 13885 bp, 15 predicted proteins | sample 24E_NmetaG_FD_189047 | JGI IMG/M metagenome (GOLD analysis project Ga0247717, IMG submission 189047) | Soil microbial communities from hillslope of Landscape Evolution Observatory, University of Arizona, Oracle, AZ, United States - 2-4-E_N | ecosystem: Engineered > Artificial ecosystem >... | reverse complement strand
GCGGACATCAGGCGTTCTCCTCAGCTGTGGCGGCGGTCTCAGCGGGGGTCTCGGTGGGCTCGGCCGCCGGTGCCTCAGCGGGGGTCTCGGTGGGCTCGGCCGCCGGTGCCTCAGCGGGGGCCTCGATGGCCTCTGCCTGTGCCTCGACCTGGGCCTCGGCTGCGGCCTCGGCGGCGACCTCGGTCGACTTATCGGCGGCAGGCGCCTCGGCCGTTGTCGGCTCCTCAGCGGTGGTCGGCTTATCGACTGCGGCGGGTGCGGCAGCTTCGGCGGCGGGAGCGCTCGCGGCGGCCTCTGCGGCAGCCGCGCGCTTGGAGGCCTTGGTCGTCTTGTCGGCCTTCTTGGGACCGCGGGCGGTACCGGTCGGCCGATCAGTGCGCTCGGGCAGCACGCCCACACGCCGGAACAGCCGATCGACCACGTCCGACGGCTGGGCGCCCCTGCTCAGCCACTCCTTGGCGCGATCCTGGTTGACGGTGATCTCGACAGGGTCAGTGCGCGGGTTGTAGTGGCCGAGCGTCTCGAGCGATCGGCCGTCGCGCGCGTTACGACTGTCAGTGACGACGAAGCGGTAGGTCGGCTGCTTGGTCATGCCGACACGGGTCAGGCGAATGCGTACTGCCACGTGCTGGGGATGCCTCCTGGGATTGGGCTGTCTGCCGGCCGGGTTCTGGGCCGGACGAGGAGCTACAGGTTACTCGACCGCGCCGAACCGTGGCGTCGGTGCGATCGCGAGTGGTGTGCCGCGGCCTGGCGGTCGGACTTTCCGCCACCTGATCAGCGGGTCAACGCTAAGTGGTCCGAGCCTGCCGCCAGCCACCAACGTCGTGTCATCTGATCAGCGGGTCAACACTAACTCGGCCGCCGCGGGCCCACGAGGGCCGTTCTTCTGTCATCTGACCAGCCGGTCAACGTAATGCCGGCCGGAAGTGTCAGAAACTCCCGGGGTGATCACCTCGCGTGATCGCCCAGCACGAGCCTGAAGCCTCCGAGCGACGGAAGCGCCCGTCTCTTCGGCATAACGTTGGCCCGCTGCACGAGTGTCAGGACTGCGGCGCGACGGCCGAGTCTGGTGCCCCAAGACGCCCAGCCGGTCCGGCCGCTCAAGCCGCGCAGGCGCCGCTGCCGGCCGACAGCGAGCGTTCATGCCGACGGCGAGCCGGCCCGCCGCCTGCGCATGGAAAGGGCAATGGCAATCGCGGGACCGCCCACGATCGCGCCCAGCAACGGCCACAACGGAGTCACCGGGCCGGCAGTCCATCCCGATCCGGCAAGCTGCACGAGCCACTCCGGCCAGGCCGCGGGGGCCTCACAGCCCCGCTCGAAGTACGCGGCGCCCTCGGAGACCAGGAACAGGAACGCGGCGACAGTGACAAGAGCCAGTCCCACGACGAGTCCCAGGGCGAGGTGCCGCCAGCCAAGGATCGCCATCGGCACGGTGACGGCGGTGATGGCGGCCGTGGTAGCGGCGGAGAGCAGCAACCAGAGCACGAAGTAGGCGAAGCGACCGCCACCGTCCAGATCGATGCAGATATCCATAGGGACCGCGATCAGTTGGACCGTCGCCAGCCACGCGATGCTGGCCAGCACTGAAGTCGCGATGGCGACACCAGCGCCTGCGAGCGTCCGCCTGACCACAGGTCTTGACCCGGATCCGTCTGGCGCGGTTCGATTGGGCTCGCTGATCAATTGCGGCACCCCTGCCTGTGGCTAGGTCGACGGCGCTAGGACGTCCGAGGGCGCCTGCTCAGCCGAACGGCAGCCCCGGCAGTCCGCGCCGCTTCCCTCCCCCGCCGGTCAGCTGCTTCATCATTTTCTGCATCTCGCCGAACTGCTTGATCAGCCGGTTGACGTCCTGCAGCTGCGTGCCGGATCCGCGGGCGATGCGACGGCGACGCGAGGCGTTGAGCACGTGTGGGTCGGTGCGCTCCTCGCGGGTCATCGACTGGATGATCGCCTCGACGCGCTTCAGCTCGCCCGAGTCGACAGCCTGCTGTGCCTGCTTGGCCATGCCGCCCATGCCGGGCATCAGCTCGAGGATGCCGCCGATCGGGCCCATCTTCTTGATCTGCTGCATCTGCGAGAGGAAGTCGTCCAGCGTGAAAGCGTTGCGGCGCAGCTTGTCGGCCATCTGCTCAGCCTGCTTCTCGTCGAACGTCTCCTGCGCCCGCTCGACCAGCGTCAGCACGTCGCCCATGCCCAGGATGCGGCCGGCAAGGCGATCGGGATGGAAGGGCTCCAGCCCATCGGGCCGCTCGCTCGTGCCCAGGAACTTGACCGGCAGTCCGGTCACCGCGCCAATGGACAGCGCCGCACCGCCGCGCGCATCGCCGTCGATCTTGGTCAGCACCAGCCCGGTGACCGGCACCGCCGCGGCGAAGGCCTGCGCCATGGCGACGGACTCCTGGCCGACCATCGCGTCGACCACGAGCAGCGTCTCGACCGGCTTGAGCGCCGCGGCAAGGTCGCGGATCTCGCCCATCAGCGCGTCATCGAGCTGCAGCCGGCCGGCGGTGTCGACGATGACGGTGTCCCGACCCTGGCGCCGGGCCTCCGACACGCCTGACTGCCCAATCTCCAGCACCGCGGTCCCCTGCGCTGACCGATGAACCGGCACGTCCAGCTGCTTGCCCAGCGTCACCAGCTGGTCGACCGCGGCAGGGCGGTATGGGTCGGCCGCGACCAGCATCGCTCGGCGGCCCGACTTCCCGACGTGGCGGGCGAGCTTGGCCGCCGACGTCGTCTTGCCCGAGCCTTGCAGGCCAACGAGCAGGATCACCGCTGGCGAGCCGCTGAGCCGGAACGTGCTGTCGCCCTGGCTGAGGACGGCGGTCAGCTCGTCGTGGACGATCTTGATCACCTGCTGGCCGGCATTGAGGCTCTCGAGCACCTCCGCGCCGAGGGCCCGCTCGCGCACGCGGGCCAGGAAGTCTTTGACCACGCGGAAGTTCACGTCCGCTTCGAGCAGCGCGAGGCGCACCTCACGCAGGGCAGCGTCAACGTCGGACTCGCTGACGCGGCCACGGCCGCTCAGCTTGTCGAGGACGCCACGCAGTCGATCGGAGAGCTGGTCAAACATCGGCTTGGGAGTGTAGATCGGCCCGGAAAACCAAGCCCCTAGATGACCTCGACGCGGACCCCGAGCGCGTCGTAGGTGGACCTTGCTCGTGCATCGCGCGACAGCAGCGGCCGGCGATGTTGCCGGGCGGCCGCTCCGACCAGTGCGTCGTACACCGATCCGCCGGCGATGCCCAGGCTGGCCAGCTCCTCTGCGAGGTCCGCAGCAGAGGCCCCGTCGAGGAAGCGCGAGGCCGGGAAGTTGCGCGCCAGGACGTGTTGCGCAGCGGCTGGTGAACGGCGCAGGCCGCCCGGCAGGCGGGTCAGCACTGAGTAGGTTTCGAACCAAGCATGGCCGGCGAGCCCCAGGCGACGCCCTCGCACGCCATCAAGCACTGCTACGTGTGCCTCGTGATCCTCGAGGATCAGCGCGATGGCCGCACTCGTGTCGAGCAGCAGCTCGGCGCCCTTACCCGCGGCCGTGGCGGTCGGCATCGATCAGGTCCCGCACCATGGCGTCATCGACGGCCGTGCCTGTCGCGGGAACCACCAGCAAGCCGTCCTTCTCGCGAAGGTCATCGCCAGCGACTGGCTCGATCCGAATGCCGGCACCATCGAGCTCGAGGTTCACGTCGCCAGCACCACTCAGCCCGACTCGCTCTCGAAGAGCACGAGGGATTACCACTCGTCCTGCCTTATCTATGGTAGTGCGCATGCCACGATCGTACCACGAGGCCACCCGTCAGGCGAACACCTCACGCAGGGCAGCGTCAACGTCGGAATCGCTGACGCGGCCACGGCCGCTCAGCCTGTCGAGGACACCACGTAGTCGATCGGAGAGCTGGTCAAACATCAGTGGGGAGTCGACTGGCTGGGGCGTTGCGACCCTGAGCCGTGAAGCCCCAAGCCTCGCGTGCCATGAACTCGAGCCGGTTTCCGAACGGATCGTCCGTGTAGAAGCGCTCGACACCGATATCGGCCTGGTCATCGATGGTGCTGATGCCGTCGGCTCCCAGTCGCCGACGAAAGCCGGCAACGTCGTCAACTACGAAGGCGACGTGTGCCTTTCGCGCCGGGCGAAAGTCCTCATCCACGCCGATGTGCACGTCTACGCCGGGGCCGACGAACCAGCAGCCTCCGCGCCTCGCCAGCGCGGCCGGCTTGGCGACCTCCTCCAGGCCGAGCAACTCGCCGTAGAAGGCTCGCGCCTGGTTCTCCCCTCCAACGGGCATCGCTAACTGCACATGGTCTACTCCAACGACCAGAGACCGAGTCATCGGCGAGCCCGTCGCGTCATGCGAACAGCGCCTCGACGAAGGCGTTGGGGTTGAAGTCGAGCAGGTCGTCGACCTTCTCGCCGACGCCGACGAACAGCACCGGCACGTCGAGCGCGTCCTCGATGGCGAAGGCGATGCCGCCGCGGGCGGTCGAATCGAGCTTGGTCAAGACGATGCCTGACAGTGGCGCCGCGTCATGGAACGCCTTGGCCTGGTTGAGGCCGTTCTGGCCGGTCGTGGCGTCGAGCACGAACAGCACCTCCGGCGTCGCCTCCGGCAGGCGCTTGTTGATCGTGCGCCGGATCTTGGCCAGCTCGTCCATCAGGTTGGACTTGGTGTGCAGCCGGCCGGCCGTATCGGCGATCACGACGTCCGAGCCGCGCGCGGCGGCGGCATCCAGCGCGTCGAAGACGACGGCGGAGGGATCCGCGCCAGGCGCGTGCGCGACGACGGGAACGTTGACCCGCCCGGCCCAGACCTGGAGCTGCTCGATGGCCGCGGCGCGGAAGGTGTCGGCCGCGGCCAGCAGGACGCGCGCGCCGCGCGTCGAGAATCGATGGGCGAGCTTGGCGATGGTCGTCGTCTTGCCGGTGCCGTTGACGCCGACGACCAGCACGACCGCCGGCACGCCCGGCGCCGGGATGCGCGGCCAGGGTGTCGGGTCGCGCGGCGCGAACAGCGCCAGCAGCTCGGCGATCACGGCCGCCTCGGCGTTCTCGACGTCCTTCCGCCGACGCGCGCGGTCGACCACGCTGATCGCCAGCTCGGCACCGACATCGGCACCGATCAGCGCCTCCTCGACCTCCTCCCACGTCTCGTCGCTGATGTCCGAGCCGCGGAGCAGCGAGCGCAAGCGACCGCTCAGGCCCTGGCGGGTCCTGGCGACGGCCGCCTCGTAGTCGGCTGCAGCGGGCGGCTCGGCTGACGGCACATCGGCAGACGGCCTGCGGCGAAAGATCACGAGGCGACTGTAGCCGTCGGCTCCTCCGAGCGAGCGTCGGGTACCGGATCGGGCAGGCGCAGCGAGATGATCCGGCTGACCGCGTCCTGGCCGATGGTCACGCCGTAGAGCGCGTCGGCGCCCTCGATCGTGCCCCGGTTGTGGGTGATGACGATGAACTGGATCTGGTCAGCCAGCGAGCGGAGCGCCGCCGAGAAGCGGGCGATATTTGCCTCGTCGAGTGCGGCATCCACCTCGTCGAGCACGCAGAACGGTACCGGCCGAACCTCGAGCATGGCCAGCAGCAGCGCGACGGCGGTCAGCGCGCGCTCGCCGCCTGACAGCATGGCCAGCGGCTGGCGCTTCTTGCCCGGCGGGCGGGCGGTGATCTCGATGCCCGTCGACGACAGGTCGTCCGGCGAGGTCAGAGACAGCTCGGCGTCGCCACCGTCGAACAGCTGGCGGAAGCGCCGACCAAAGGCGCCTTCGAGCGCAGCGAAGGTCTGGCGAAACTGCTCGGCGATCAACGTCGAAAGCCCCTCGATCAGCTCGCGCGTCGTGCGGATCGCGGTCTCCATGTCCTCGCGCTGAGATTCCAGCGTGGCCAGCCGATCACGCACCTCGGCGTACTCGCGGGCGGCGAACGGGTTGCCCGCGCCAAGCTCGTGGAAGCGCCGGCGCAGGCTGCCCAACTTGGCGCTCGTCGGCGCTGCCGGGGCAGCGGCTTGGTGCTGCCAGCGCTCCACCGCCGCGTCAAGTGCCTGTTCCAGCGCCGTCGCCAGCAGCTCCGGCTCTGGCGCGGGCGCGGCCATGACCCCGACCGGGCCGTGCACCTCGCGCAGCGCCTCGAGCGCGTCCGGCCCGATGCCGGCAAGCTCGACCAGCAGCTGCTCGCGCAGCGCCTCTAGCTGGAGCCGTGCCTCCATCGCCGATACCTCGGCGGCACGGCTGCGCGCCTCCGCCGCCCGCAGCCGCTCGCGGGCATCGATCGCCGCTCGCTCGGCCGCGAGCAGCCGCGCCCGCTCGTCCGCGCCTTCGGAGGCCAACCGCTCCAGCTCCTGCGAGGCGCGCCGCTCCTCCTCCTCGGCCGCGGCCAGATCGGCCGACAGCCGGTCGCGCAGCGCGACCAGCTCAGACTCGCGTGCGGCCAGCCGCTCGCGCTCCGCATCGAGATCTCGGCTGCGGGCCTCATCCATGCCGATCGACACCTCGGCCCGCCGATGCGCCTCCTCCACGCTGCGCAGCCGGCTTAGCTCGTCCGCCTGGGCACGCACCAGCCGCTCTCGACGCGCACGTACGGCCGACAGGCGCGCCTGGAGCTCTGCGCCATCCGCGGATTCGCCTCCTGCGTTTGGCCCGGCTGTGGCCGCCACCTCGGCCTCGACCTCGGCCAGGCGCGCGCGCGATGCGTCGGCCTCGCGCGCGAGGCGGGCAACACGATCCTGCTCCCAGGCCGCCTCGCGCTCGGCGGCCTCGGCGCGGCGTTGTGCCACCCGCTCCGCCTCCTCAGCGATGCGGCGCTCGCGGCGGGACTCGTCGAGCGCTGCCCGGGCGTCCTGCCACGCCTTGTCCGCCGTCGATCGTGCGTCGGCAGCCTCGGCCAGCGCGTCCTCGAGGCGCTCCACATCAGCCGCCAGCGTTGTCTCGGTGGGCGCCAGCTCGTCACGCTCCGCGCGCAGCTGGAGGTACGGATCGGCGCCGGCCAGGCGGAGCAGGCCCTCGTCGCCCAGCACCTCGCCGGCGAGCGTCACCACGCGCCAGCCGGCGGGCAGTTGGCCACGCAGCGACAACGCATCAGCGAGGGCCGGCACCCACAGGCTGCGCGCAAGCAGGCGACCGATGTTGCCGCTCGGGTCACGGCGCAGGCCCTCGGCAAGTCGGCCGCCGCCGGCAGCCTGTGCTGCCGCCAGGACCGCTTGCGGGTCCGCCTGCCGGGCGCCACCTCCCCGTGCTCGCGTGGCGGCGGCCGCAGGGGGCAGAAGCAGCAGCCCACGCCCGTCGCTCAGCGCCCGGGCGGCGGCCTCGTCGACGGCCAGGCCACGCGCCGCCTCGCCAAGCGCGGCGGCGACCGCCACGCGAAGCTGCGGCTCGACCTCCAAGCCCTCTGCGATCAGCGATCCGCCACGGGCGCGCGCCTGGCGCGTGAGGCCGGGATCGATCGAGGCCGCCAGGGCATCGTCCAGCGCCGCCAGCCGTGCCCGCAGCGCGCCCAGCCGTGCGTCGGCCGCGCTGCGCTCGCGCGACGCGGCGGCGTGACGGGCGAGCGCCACCTCGTGCTCGGCGCGAGCAGTCGTCTCGGTCTCCTCGGCGCGATCCACGGCCTTGCCGGCGGACGAAAGTTCGCGCACGGCCTGCTCGCGCGCGACCGCGGCCGTGGTGGCGGCCTCGACTGCAGCCTCAGCCTTGGGGCGCGCCGAGGCCAGCCGTCGCTCGCCCTCGTCGGCCTGCTGGCGCAGCCGGCTGAGCAGCAGCTGCTGGTCGCGCCGCGAGCGCTCGTCTGCGGCGCGGCCGGCGGTTCGCTGCTCCAGCGTCCGGGCCACCTCGGCCAGCTCGCGCTCGACCTCGTCCAGCTCGAGGCTGTGGCTCGACTCGACCTCGGGCAGCGGTTGCGCGAGCACGCGCCGCGCATCGCTTAGCCGAGCTTCAAGTGCGGCCTGCTCGGCGGCGGCACGCTCGCGTTCTCGGCCGAGGCTCTCCAGCTCGGACAGCCGGCGCGCCTGGGCCAGGCGCAGCTCGAGCGTTCGTGCGCGCAGGCCATCGAGCCGAACGCGCTGGCGGCGCTCGCTCTCGGCGCGGTCGCCCAGCGCATTCGACAGCTGCTCGCCAAGCACCTCGGCGGCGCGCAGGTCGGCCATCGCCGCGTCGGCCTCAGCGCGCGCCTTCTGGAGCACGGACTGCTCGCGCCCGAGGGTCGGCCCGGCCTCCGCCCAGCGTGCGCGAGCGGCGGCAACAAGCGCCTCTGCGAGCTCCAGGCCGGCCGTCTGGCGCGCCTCGAGCTGCTCTGCCTGGGCGGACAGGCGGCGTGCCTGCGGCCGCAGCTCGGCCAGCACATCGCGCAGCCGCTCGAGGTTCGATGCAGCCTCGGCGAGCTCGCTCTCCGCCTGCCGGCGCCGGCGCTCATGGCGCCGCACTCCGGCCGCCTCCTCGAACAGCGGTCGCCGCTCCTCCGGCCGCAGCGCCAGGGCCTGGTCGACCATGCCCTGGCCGATGAACAGGAATGCGTTGTCAGCCAGGTTGCCCGCATCGAGCAGCTCAGTCAGGTCACGCAGCCGGATGCGCTGGCGGTTGAGCAGGTACTCGTTCTCGCCGGAGCGGTACAGCCGCCGGCCGAGCTCTACCTCGGCGTAGTCGACCGGCAGCAGCCGATCGGAGTTGTCGAGCAGCAGCGTCACGTCAGCCATGCCGATCGCCCGACGGGCGGACGAGCCGGCGAAGATGACGTCCTCGGAGCGGCGGGTGCGCAGCATCCGGCCGGCCTCGCCGAACGTCCAGCGCAGCGCGTCAGCGAGGTTGCTCTTGCCCGAGCCGTTCGGCCCGACGATGGCGCTGATGCCCGGGCCGAACTCGACGCTGGTCTTCTCGGCGAACGACTTGAAGCCCACCAGCCGGAGCGCGCGCAGCCGAGCTCGGCCGCTCACCCAACGACCTCGTCAAGGGTCAGCGCGACCAGCGCCTCACGCGCCGCCTCGGTCTCTGCCTCGCGCCGGTTGCGCCCCTCGCCGTGGCCCATCACCTCGCCGGCGATGAGCACCTCGACGACGTAGTGGCGATCGTGGTCCGGGCCCTCCGCGCTGACCAGCCGGTAGTGCGGCGCACGGCCGTCGCGGTTGTAGCTCAGCTCCTGCAGCTGGCTCTTGGGCGCCTTCAGCGTTGCCGCGGCCGTCTCGGCGTTCAGCTCGGGGGCGCAGACATCGAGCAGCCACTGCCGCGTCAGGGAGAAGCCGAACTCGAGGTATATCGCACCACAGACCGCCTCGAAGGCACCCGCCAGGACCGATGCCCGGCGACCCTCGCCGGCCGCCGTCGCACCCTGGCCGAGGAGCAGGTACTCGCCCAGCGATAGGCGGTCAGCGATGCGGGCCATCGCCCGAGCCGAGACGATCGCCGCTCGGCGCGTGGTCAGCGAGCCCTCGTCCTCGTCGGGATGGCGCGCGTACAGCTCCTCCGAGATGACGACGCCCACGACCGCGTCACCGAGGAACTCGAGCCGCTCATTGGGCGGGCCGGCGGAGGGCCGCTCATTGCTGTGGCTGCTGTGAACCAGCGCCTGGCGGAGCAGGCTGAGGTCGGTGAACTCGAGGTCGAGGTGTGCGGCCAGCTCGGCGATGTCGGAGCTCATGGCTCCGCGACGGTGTAGCTGCGCTACGAGGTAGCGCGCTCGTCGATGTAGTCGACCGCGTCCTGGACTGTCCGGATCTTCTCGGCGTCCTCATCGCTGATCTCGGCGCCGAACTCCTCCTCCAGGCTCATGATCAGCTCGACCAGGTCGAGCGAATCGGCGTTGAGGTCGTCGACGAACGAGGACTCAGGCTTGACCTCCTCCTCGTCCACGCCGAGCTGCTCGACGACGATCTTCTTCATTCGCTCATAAGTCGAAGCGGTCACGTGCTCCCTCCTGTGTGGCGGGCTCCTCCTCCGCCTTCGTTTCCGTTGTCGGAGGCCGACTCTCCCGCCCACGGCTCGTGGCCTCACTGGCGGCTCGACCGAGCACCCCGTTGAGCAGCCTCCTGGCCGGCTCGCCGCTGTAGGTGCGGGCGAGTTCCACCCACTCGGCGATTGCGACCCGGGTCGGCGTCGTCGGGCAGTGTAGCAGTTCGCCGAGTGCGCAACGCATCAACGCCCGGTCGATTCGGGCCAGCTGGGTGACCGGATATTGGGGCGCCAGGCGAGTGATCAGCGCGTCGATCGTGTCGCGATGGCTGGTCACGGCGTCGACGATCGCGCCGCCGTGCGCCGCGGCTCCAGGCTCGGCGCCTTCGTCCTCCAGCCGGCGTTCGAGCGCCCGGCGGGCGGTGCGCTGTCCGAACTCGGCCTCGAAGATCGCCGTCAGGGCGAGGCGCCGACCTTCTCGCTCAGCCTGGTGGGCCTGCGCGGGCTCGCTCACGGTCATGGATCGGCTGGCACCGTCGCCGGCTCCGCCTCGCCGTCCCCGGCAAGCAGGCCGGCGCTCTCCGCGCGAGCCTCGTCGAGTGCCAGCGCGGCGGCGATGCGCTCCGGGATGCGGGCACGCGCGGCGGCCGCGCCAACCTCGACGGCAAAGCCGATCATCCGTCGCTTCGCGCGACCGTGAGTGATCAGCACCGTACCCTTGACGCCGAGCAGCGGCGCGCCGCCGAGGCGCTCGTAGTCGAAACGGCGGCGGATGCGGGTGATGCCGCGGCGCATGAACAGGTAGCCGATCGGGCCCAGCGGCCAGCGCTGGAACTCGGTCCGCAGCTGGTCGAAGATGAACGACGAGAGGCCCTCGAAGAACTTGATCGTGACGTTGCCCACCGTCGCGTCGCAGACGACCACGTCGGCCGGGTGGTGGGGCAGGTCCTTGCCCTCGACGTTGCCCACGAAGCGCATGCCGCTGGCCGCCAGCCGTGGCGTCGCGTCTTGGACGCGCTGCTCGCCCTTGCCGCCCTCCTCGCCGATCGAGAGCAGCGCGACCGACGGGTCGCGCACGCCTAGCACCTGCTCGGAGAAGATGGCGCCCATGCGGCCGTACTGGGCCAGGTTCAGGCCGGTCGAATCCGTCGTCGCGCCGATGTCGAGCAGCACGAACGGGCCTCGGTCGCTGATCACCTGCACGGCCAGCGCCGGTCGATCGACGCCGCGCAGCCGGCCGAGGTGGACTATGGCCGAGGCCACGCCGGCACCGGTATGCCCGGCGGTCACGACCGCGTCAGCCCGGCCCTCGCGGACGAGCCGCATGCAGACGTTGATGCTCGCGTCGCGCTTGCGCCGGACGGCTGCCGCCGGATGCTCCTCCATGGCCACCGACTCGGCGGCCTGGACGATGCCCACGTGGGCCGGCAGCTCGCCCTCGATGTAGGGCCGTAGGCGCGGCTCGTCGCCAACGAGCAGGATCTCCACCTCGGGATGCTCGGCGGCCCAGCCGAGCGCGCCGCGCACGACCTCCTCCGGGGCATGGTCGCCGCCCATGGCGTCGACGGCGACGCGCACGCGGTCCAACGTCGGGTCCCGGGCAATGGTGTCGATGTCCATCAGCCGTCAGCCGATGCGGGCCGGCGCTGACGCCGCGGCCGCGGTGACGAGACTAGGCCGCGCCGGCGTCGGACTTGGTGCGCTGCTTGATGCGCACCGCCTCGCGGCCGCCGTACCAGCCGCAGTTCGGGCAGGCGAAATGGATCATCTTGGGCTGGCGGCAGTGCGGGCACTCCTCCAGCTTGGGCAGGGTCAGCGCCTGGTGCGCGCGCCGCTCGCCCTGGCGGGCATGCGACACGCGGCGCTTCGGAACTCCCATCTTTGGTCTACTCCTTCAGTTGGCGGTCGGCCTTCTCACGGAACTCGGCCAGGCCGGCCAGCCGAGGATCGATCGCGTCTTCGGCATGTCCGTGATCCGGTTGCTCGTTCAGGTCGATGCCACAGACCGGGCATAGCCCGCGGCAGTCGGGCCGGCAGAGCACGCTGATCGGCTCGGCGAGCGAGATCGCGTCGCGCACCGGCTGGGCCAGGTCAAGCTCATGGTTGCGGTCGAGGCGGAGGACGTCCGGCTCTTCCCGCTGATCGACCGGCAGCCCCGAGTCGATGTCGACAGAGGGTAGCGCCTCTTCCTCGATCCGTACCGAGATGGGCTCCACGACGGGCCGCAGGCAGCGGCCGCAGTGGGCGTCGATGGCCGTGGCGAGCTCAGCCGTGGCGAGGATGCTGCGACCCGTGCGGGCGAGGCGGACCTCGCCTTCGATCGGCGCCGCCAGGGTCACGTCCTCGGCGATCGGCAGCTGGCCGACCTCGACCGGGTAGGTGCGCGTGGTGCCGGGCGCCGCCCGCAGCAGCGAGGCAACGTTATAGCTGAGCACGGCTCGGTTCAGGCTCGGCATCCTCCATGTCCAGCGCCAGGTCGCCGTTGTCGGTGGACGGCTGGATGGGAATGGCCGCCGCGTGGCGCTCGTCGAGCAGCGCCAGGCCGCGCTTGATGCTCTGTAGCGCCTTGATGCACTCACCCTCAAGGTGCACCAGCACGCTCTGGGCATACTCGTCAGCGCCGCGCCGGATCTCTTCCGCCTCGCGCTGGCCGTCAGCCACGATCTCACGCGAGCGCTGCTCGGCGGCCCGGGTCAGCTCGCGCTCCTCGATCAGAAACGCGGCCTGCTCCTGAGCGCGGGCGAGGATGCGCTCAGCCTCCTCCTGCGCGCGCTCGACGATGCGCTCGGTCTCGTCGTTGATCCGTTTCGCCTGGCGGATCTCCTCCGGCACGGCCGTGCGCAGCTGGTCGAGCAGGTCGTATGCGCGCTCGCGATCGATGATCACGTTGCTCGTCAGCGGCATGCTCCGGCCGCTGGCGATGACGCGCTCCAGTTGTTCGAGAAGGAAGACGATGTCGATTGGAGTGGCCTCCGTGCCCGCCTAAAGGCGCATTCTAGTCGCTTGCTGCACGACCCAGACGGCGCGCCGCCGCAAACGGCACCATCTGGCTGACGTCGCCACCGAAGGCGGCGATCTCGCGCACCAGCGTCGAGCTCAGGTACGCATGCTCGAGGGCGGTCATCAGGAACAGCGTATCGACCTGTGGGGCGAGCTTGCGGTTGGTGTGGGCCATCTGGAGCTCGCTCTCGAAGTCGCTGATCGCGCGCAGGCCGCGGACGATGAAGTGGGCACCGATCTCGCGCGCGTAATCGACTGTCAGGCCATCGAAGGCAGCGATCTCCAGCCGGCTGGTGATGCCCGGCGCCATCTCGTCGACCGCCTCGCCGATGATCGCCATCCGCTCGTCCACCCCGAGCAGCGGCATCTTGCGCGGGTTGCGCAGCACGGCCACGACCAGCCGGTCGAAGAGCCCGGCCGCGCGGCCGATGACGTCGAGGTGGCCGAGCGTTATCGGGTCGAACGACCCGGGGTACAGCGCTGTCGTCATTGGTGATAACGATAGAACGTCAGCGCCGTCTCGCCGAAGCGTTTTCGCCGCTCGCGGGCCAAGCGGCCGGCCGTCACCGGCGGCTCGTCGCGCCAGAAGTGCTTGGCCACGACGAGCGCCTCGTCGTGCAACCAGGCACGGGCGGCGTCGCCCAGCCACTCGAGCGCGGCGGTGAGCGCTTCGTCGCCGTACGGCGGATCTACCAGGCAGGCGTCAAACGGCGCGCCGCTGGCCGCCGCGTCGCCCCCCAGGAAGCGCAGCGCGTCCGCCCGGACGACGCTCGCGCCGCCCTCCAGCCGGGCCGCCTGCAGGTTGCGCGCGATGATCCGCGCCGCGCCTGCGTCGCGATCGACGAAGACGGCCCGCTCGGCGCCCCGGCTGAGCGCCTCGATGCCGGCCGCGCCACTGCCGGCAAAGAGGTCGAGGAAGGCTGTGCCTGGGCCAACGGCGCCGTCGGCGACGAGGGCCCCGAAGAGCGACTGCTTGACCCGGTCCGTCAGCGGCCGGGTGCCCTCGCCCGGCGCCAACAGG
>Ga0247717_1000368_pt1 | contig 13893 bp, 9 predicted proteins | sample 24E_NmetaG_FD_189047 | JGI IMG/M metagenome (GOLD analysis project Ga0247717, IMG submission 189047) | Soil microbial communities from hillslope of Landscape Evolution Observatory, University of Arizona, Oracle, AZ, United States - 2-4-E_N | ecosystem: Engineered > Artificial ecosystem > Mesocosm... | reverse complement strand
GGCGTCGAGCGCGGCGACGCAGCCCGAGGAGACGCTCGTGAGCGCGACAAGGAGGGCGAAAACGACGCGACGATCCATCTTGGGAAGCCTCCCGGGGGTCCGCACGCCCGAAAGCCGGTATGAAGGGTTACTATCTTTGTGGTAAGGTCGTTCAACATGCCCGAGGCGCATCCCGAAGGGGTCTTGGCGCGCCGAAGATTTGTCCCCTGGAATGGCCGATCCGCCCCGGATCCTGCTCGCGAGCGCATCCCCCCGCCGGGCCGCCCTCCTCGAGGCTCTCCGCCTCCCGATCGAGGTCCGGCCCACGCGGGTGGACGAGACTGCAACGGGTCCACCCGAAGCGCAAGTGGTCGAGCTCGCGCGGCGGAAGGCCGCCGCGGTCCTCGAACCCGGGCCCGGGTGGGTCCTTGCGGCCGACACGCTTGTCGACCGCGACGGCGTCGCGCTCGGTCAACCCGCCGGCGCCGAGGAGGCCCGCCGGATGCTCGCCTCGCTCGCCGGCCGCGTACACCGCGTCCACACCGGCGTCGCGGTCCGGCGTCTTCCGGACGGTCCGATCCGCTCCGGCATCGAGAGCGCCTCCGTCGCGTTCCGGCCGCGCTCCGCGGACGCGGTCGCCGCCTACGTCGCGACGGGCGAGCCCCTCGGCAAGGCCGGCGCGTACGCGCTCCAGGGCGCCGCGGCCGCGTGGGTGGAGCGCCTTGAGGGCGACCCCTGGACCGTCATCGGCCTCCCCGCGCGCCTCACGTTGCGCCTCCTCGCCGAAGCCGGCTACCCGCTCCCCGCGCACCTCGCGCCGTGAAAGCCTTTATCGCCCGGGGGCGGGCATCCCAAAGCGGATGCCGGACCTCCTGAGGCCGCTTGCGATCGGCCGCGTGCGCCTCCCCAACAACCTGGTCCTGTCGCCAATGGCGGGCTTCAGCGACCTCGCGCTGCGCGTCCTCGCGCGGCGGCACGGCGCCGGTCTCGTTTGCAGCGAGATGGTGTCCGCGACGAGCGTCGAGCGGGAGGTCCCCGGCACGCTCGTGAAGATGCGGACGCTCGCGGAGGAGGCGCCCATGAGCATCCAGCTCTTCGGGACGGACCCCGCGCGGGTCGCCGACGCCGCGCGCGACGTCGGCGAGCGCTGCGCGATCCTCGGGTTCAACATGGGCTGTCCCGCCCACCAGATCAAGCGCCAGGGTTGCGGCGCGGCGCTCCTTGACCGGCCTGCCCTCGCGATGGATCTCGTGCGCGCGATCAAGGGCGCCTCCGACAAGCCTCTTCTCGTCAAGATGCGCGCGGGCAACGGCGGTCCCATGGACGTGGTCGCCTTCGCGCGCGGCCTCGAGGCCGCGGGCGCCGACGGCCTCATCTTCCACGCGCGCACCGCGAAGATGGGTTACTCCGGCAAAAGCGACTGGGACCTCATCCGCGCCGTCAAGGAGGCGGTCTCCATCCCCGTCGTCGGCAACGGCGACGTCGTGGACGGCGCGAGCGCAAAGGCCGCGCTCGAGCGTTCGGGCGCGGACGGCCTCGCGCTCGGCCGCGCGGCGCTCGGCGACCCGCGCGTCTTCGGACGCATCGCGCGCCATCTCGCGACGGGCGAGGAGGACGACGGCCCGGTCCCGCGCGAGCAGATCGAGGACTTCGAGGCGTACGTCGCGATGGCGCGCGCGGCCGGGATCGGCGAGCCGCAGATCCTGCGCCAGGCGCAGGCCTTCACGAAGGGCTTCCGCGACGCGACCCGCCTGAGATCGGAGCTCTCGCGCGGCGTCACGCCGGAAGGCGCGCTCGAGCGCATGCGGGCCGCGGTCGAGCGGGCCGAGGCGTGGCGCGCGGCGCGCGCCACCGCCTGAATCACTTCGCCCTCTGGGGCGCGAGCACGACCTTGTCGTCCTCGAGCTTCGGCTTCGAAGGCTTCTTGCGGCCGAGCGGACGGAGCGCGGCGCGGAAGAGGCGGACCGTGACCTCGAGCGCGATGAACGCGAGGAAGTACCGGAAGATGATCTCGCGCAGGGGCCACAGCCCCTCGAAGCGCGCGAGGACGGTCGCCGTGTTCAGGAAGCCGGGGCTCACGATGAAGACGCCGAGAAGCGAGAGCGGCACGAGCTTCGCGAGGTCCTCGGCCGCGTTCTCGTTCACGGCGCTGATGAGCCGGACGCCCGCGACGACGGCCATCGCGACGAGGATGAGCCGCTCGACCACCTGCGCCTGCGCGACCGTGTCGTCCTTGACGAGGAGGAAGAGCGCCCCCGTGAGGATCATCACGAAGGTGAAGGAGGTGATCGGGAGGAGGATGCTCTCGAGCGTCGTGCGGCCGATCTTCGCCCAGACCGAATCGTCGCGCTCCTCTCCGCGCTCGCGCGGGCTGAGGAGCATGCGACGGCGGGAGAGCGTCTTGTAGAAGCCGAAGACGATGAGCGTGTAGAACCCGATGCCGACGACGTGCAGGGCGAGGGTGCCGAGGGGCTCCTCGTAGCCGCGCCAGAACGCGAGAAGCTCGAAGAAGCGGCCGAGGGCGGCGACCACGCTCTCCGTGAAGGTCATGGTGAGGATGTATGCCTGCCCGGCTCTTGAAGGAAGGGGGTTTGCGCGGCCGGCCGCTCACGTCGGGGCCGCCGCCGCGGGCCGTTCCGTCGCAAGGAGCGCGACGGCCGCGAGGACGAGGGCCGCGCCCGCAAGCTGCGGGACGGCGAGCGTTTCGCCCAGGACGATGAACGCGACCGCGGCCGTGCTCACGGGCTCGAGCGTGCTCGCGAGGGCCGCGCGCGGCGCGCCGATGAGGGGGAGCGCGACGTAGAACGCCCCGACGCTCAAGGCCGTGCTCACGATGCCCATCGCGAGAACGACGCCCCACGTCGCGAAATCCGAAGGCAGCCCCCAGGATCCGGTGGCGGCGCCAAAGACGCCGAAGGCGACGGCGGCCCCCGCCATGATGCCGGTCGCGACGACGAGCGGCTCCTCGTCCGCGACGATGCGTCGGCCGGCGACGATGGTGCCCGCGTAGATGAATGCGGAGAGCACGGCGAGCGCGACGCCGACGAGCGACGCGGCGACGCCCGGGCCGAACGCGAGGAGCGCGAGGCCCGCAAGCGCGAGCGCGAGGGCCGCGAGCCCGCGGGGCGAGAGCCGCTCGCCGAGGAGCGCGGAGAGCGCGGCGACGATCGCGGGGCTCGTGAAGAGGAGGAAGCTCGCGAGGGCGGCCGCGATGTGGGGCAGCGACGAGACGTAGACGCCTGACGTGCCGGCATAGCCGACGGCCCCGAGGGCGAAACCGCCGAGAAGCGCTCGGCGCGAGACGCCGCGGCCCTCGAGCGCGAGCCACGCAACGGGGGCGAGCGCGACCGCCGCCACGAGCCAGCGCCAGAACAGGAGCGCGGGCACCGTCATGCCGGCCGAAAGCGCGAGCTTGCCGAGGACCGCGACGCCGCCGAACGACACCGCGCTCACGACGATCGCGATCCAGCCCTTGCGACGCGCGTCCACGCGCCCCCGAGGCCGGCGCGGGCCTTGAAGCCGACGGGGCGGGTGAAGTTACAAGACCTCTCCCGCGGCCTTGGTTCCGGGAGGCCCACACGGGAGGCCGCGCGCCGCGCTCGCTGCGGAAGCCTGATCGTCCCGTCGTCTTCCGCGCCCTCGGGAGGTTTGCCGCATGACCCTTCGCCCCGTCTCCGTACTCGCCGTCGCTCTCGGTGTCGTCGCGTCCGGATGCCTCGGATTCGGCACCATGAACCACGCCTATCCCGTCGACCCGGAAACCGGGGAGCCGAACCGCGCCGAACTCGACCGCTGGGGCCAGATGAACTGCATCGCCGAGGCCCGCGCGGGCGAACCCGATGCGCGCTGTCCGGTCGAACCGACGGGGGTCGCGCATCCCGCGACGGGCATCCTCGTGCTCGACGCGTTCTACATCGGCGCCGTGGGGCCGGCCCAGCCGCTCTTCCTCGCGGAGGCGGCAGTCTCGTGGGATCCGACGGATCCCTCCTCGCAGGCGCCCTACCAGGTGGCCTTCGACGCCCTGCGCGGCGGCAATACGGCGCGCGCCTCGGGGGGTCTGTTGCCCGACATCATCCTTCCGGGCCCCGGCGGCTTCGTCGCCGTGCTCGGCTGGTGGGACAATCATGACGGCGACGCCGACCTCGAGCTCAGGGGGTCGCGCGCGTTCGACGAGGAAGGGCGGCCGATCTGGCCCCCGGACAACGAGTTCGCCCCGCTCGGCGTCGAGCGCCCGCTCGGCTTCGTCGAGCCGGGGAGCCGCCCCACGGCGCATTCGCCGCTCCGCCCGGGCGCCCACGAACCCGATTTCGCGTTCGAGTACGTCCTGTCGCACCACATCTACGCGTCCGAATATGCCGTCGATTCCTACGGCGCGGGGAGGGCGGGCGCGATCGTGTTCCTCGACGGCTCCCTCGTCCAGACGTTCACCACGGCCGTCGTCTCGAACGCGACGTCGACCCCCAACATCGGCGGTCTCCTCCCCTTCCATCCCGGGTCGAGCGCGCGCGTCGACATCGATGTCTACGCGGCGATCGCGCCCGGTCCCGTGGCCGCGCTCTACGGAGCTTCCGCGGCCCCCGTCGCGAACGGACGCGGGAGCCCCAGCCTCGGATGGTGCCCCGACGGCTGCGAGGCCGAAGCCGTGCCCGCGACCGGCACGTCCGCCGACGCCTTCTCCGGCGCCGCGGCGCGCTCCGCCTGGGGCCGCTATCCGCAGGAGTGGCGGGACGGGAGCGGCAGCACGAACGCGGGACGCCGCGAGGCGTACCTCGCCGAGTACACGCCGTGGATCGACCTCCTGCCGAAGACCAAGATCGTCCATCAGGGCAGGAACTCGCTCGTGGGCCACACGGTCCCGCTCATCGGAGGAGAACGCGACGGCGTCCCCACGATGGCGCCCGGCGTCCTGACCCTCGAGCTGTTCGTGGGCCTTCACCGCGACCTCGACGGCGACGGCTTCGTTGGCCGCGCCGCGCGCGACGATCCCTACGAGGGAGGACGGCGCCCGCATCCCGACGACTACGTCGCGTCGGAGGGCGAGTTCTTCGGGCTGCGTCCGGTCACGCCGTCCGAGGATGGCGGGAGGGTCGTCATGCTGGGAATGACCGCGACCCTCGTGCCGCACACCGTGTGGGGCGAGGGTGTCTTCCGGTCCTCGTCGTACCACGTGCAGCGGGCGATCATGGGCTACGAGGCCGATCCCGAGCGATGCATGGCCCTCCTCGCCCTCCCGGATTGCGCCGACCCCGATCGCATGTTCCTGCGCGGAACGGAGCCGATCACGCTTCTCCTCCAGGAGCTCGACGGCTTCCCGGGTCGATACGGTTCGGACGAAAGCGTCGCGATGCTCAACGGCTCGCCGGGCTTCACCGTGTGCGTGGAAGCGCTCCTCCTGCAATGGACGACCCCGGACGGCGACGCGCGCGAGGAATGGGTGCGCGACTGCGACGAGATCGCCCGCTACGGGGGGTGAGCGCGGCTGGACCGGGCTCCTTTCGTCATCGCCCTTGCCGCGGCGCTCGTCCTTGCAGGCTGCGTCGGCGGGACGAACCGCTACGCGTACGAGGCGGGCTACGAGCTCGGGGAATCGCACGCGGAATCGGGGCAGCACCATTGCCTCGCCGAGGCGCGATACGACCGCGAGGACGCCGCGTGCCCGCGGGAGGCCACGGGCGCGAGCTTCCCTCCGACGGGCATCCTCGTCCTCGACGCGTTCTACGCGACGTCGGTCGGACCGCCGCGGCCTTCGTTCCTCGCGGAAAGCGCCGCGGCCTGGAACCCGCGCGACGCGAACGCCGCCTCCCCTTTTCAGGCGGCAAGCGACGCCGAGCGGGGCGCGAACACGGCGCGCGCCTCCGAGGGGCTCCTTCCGGACGTGATCCTGCCGGGCGCGGGCGGATTCGTCGCCCTCTTCGGTTGGTGGAACAACGCGAACGGCGACCCCGTCCTCGAGATCAAGGTCGACGCCGGAAGCTCCGCCGAGGACCCCCGCTGGAATGCGACGAACGAATGGATCCCGAAGCCTGGCGCCGCGATGCTCGCCTACGTCGAGCCGGGCAGCCGCCCGCGCGCGACCACGCACGAGCGACCTTCGGAGGAAGAGCCTGACCTCGTCCTCGAGTACACGACGGAAGGCCACGTGTACGTCACGGGGAAGCCGTCGCTCGTCCTCTTTCCCGACGGGTCGCTCCTCCAGGCGTTCGAGACCCTCGTCGTGAGCGACGCGTGGCGCCTCCCGAGCGCGCACCTCCCGTTCACGCCGAAGGACGGCGCGCGCGTCGACCGCGACCGGTACGCGGCGGTCGCACCCGGCCCGGCCGAGGCGGTCTACGGCGCAACGCTCGCCCCCACGGTGAACGCCGTCGGTTCCCCGAGCTACGGTTCGTGTCCGAACGGCTGCGAAGCGACGAGCCTCCCCGCGACCGGCACCGCCGCCGACGACGCCACGGGCGCCGCGGCGCGGGTCGCGTGGGCGCCCTACCCGCGCGAATGGATGGAGGGAAGCGGCGCGAGCGCGGCGGGGCGCCGCGCCGCGTACCTCGCGGAGCCGACTCCGTGGGTCGACCTCCTGCCGAAGTCCCGCGTCCTCCCTTCCTCCGTCGTCATCGCGCGCGACACCGCCCCCCTTCTCGGCGGCGGCGCGGACGGCGCGCCCACGATGGCGCCGGGCTTCTTCACCGTCGACCTGTACGTGGGCCTCCACCTCGACCTCGACGGTGACGGCTTCGTCGGCCGCGCGCCGCGGGACCCGCACGAAGGCGGGAGGCGACCGATCCCCGACCGGTACTTCGACCCCGCGGGGGAATTCCTCGCCATGACGCCGATTCTACCGGACCCGGACGGTCTCGGCCGCGCGACGCGGCTCGCCGTCACGCTCGTCCCCGACACGGACTGGGGGGACGGGGTCGTGCTCCACGACCGCGCCCCGGCGGCCCTCGGCGCGGGCGGTTGCGGCCTCGACGTCTGCCCCGACGCCTCGCCCGTCCTCGTGACGGGCGGGACGCCGATCACGTTGACGCTGCGGCCGGAGGGGAACTTCGCGCCGGGCCGCTGGGTGACGCTCGAAAGCGTCCTCATGCCGCACGGGTCGCCCGGCTTCACCGCCTGCGTGGAGCCGATGGAGATCCGCTGGACGGACGCGGAGGGCGCGCCGCGCGGGGAAATCGCCTGGGACTGCGACCGCGTGCCCCGATGGACGCCCTCGGTCCCTGTTGACGGATGAGGACTCACGCCTCGTGCGGAAGCGGCTTCAAGGGGCCCCCGGCGAACCGAGGCGAGGACGCGCCTTGTCACGCTCGAACCGCGCCGCCCGCGCCGACAAGGGAAGCGGGAGCGTCCTCGGCGGCATGGTCGCCATCGTCCTCTTCACCTCCGGCTTCGGCCTCGCGCTCACGCACCTCCTCGCCGTGGAGAGCGCCGTGCCCGCGCGCAACGCCTCGTCGCTCGAATCCCAGGACGCCGAGCGCGAGATGCAGCTCCTCTTCGAGGGAAGCGGGCTTCTCGAGCGGGGCCGGTCGAGCATCCTGGATCCCGCCCGCTACGACGCCCTCCGCGAACACGGACGCGAGCCCGGCTCGCGACTCGCGGTGCGTCCGCTCGAGCCCGGAACTTTCCGGCCCGACCTCGCGACGCTCAGCGTCGGCTACATCGCGTCGGGCGGGCCTGAAGGCGAGTCCGAGAAGGATGCGCTCGCGCGCCTCCTTCCGCGCTTCGATCCGCGATCGAAGGGACTCCTCTCGGAGGGCGACGTTTTCCCGGACGACGCGCAGACCCTCGCGCGCGATCTCGGGCCGCGGCTTCTCGGTTTCTTCCGCATCGAGGACGCCTCCGCGAGCCCCGGCGCCGGCTTCACGACGCTCGACGGCTCCGCGCTCGCGGCGCGCGGTTTCCGGGCGCCGATCGAAGGCGCGCGCGCGGCCCACGTCCCGGCGGGGTTGCGAAGCGACGTGCGCGCGGTCGTCGGGCCCTTCGCGACCGCGCCCCTCTCGGTCCTGACCTTCGCCGAGCAGGTGGACGGAGCGGCGACGCGTCTTGCGCGCGCGCCATGGACCGGTGTGTGCCTGCCGCAGTCGCCGTCGAGCCTCCTCACGCCCCCCGCGACGCCTACGGGACTCCAGGGCGCCTCGGGCGACCAAACCGCGTCCCTGAGCTGGAACGCCGCCTCGGGCGCGACCGCCTACCGGGTCTACCGCGACGGGGCCCTCGTCGCCGCCACGCCGCTGCGCACGCACATCGATACGCCCCTTGTCAACGGGGTTTCGTATGCCTACCAGGTCTCCGCCACGAACGCCGTCGGAGAGAGCCCGAAATCCGCGCCCGTCGTTGTCGTTCCCCTGCCTCCGCTCCCCGCGAAGCCCGCCACTCCGAACGCGATTCCCGGCGACCGCCGCGTCGACCTTGCGTGGTCGCCCGTCGCGAGCGCGACAAGCTACCGTGTTCTGCGCGACGGCGGCCTCGTGGCGACGACCACATCGGCCGCGCACGCGGACGTCGGCCTCACGAACGGCGTCGCCTATCGCTACGAGGTCGCCGCGGTGAACCTCGCAGGGGCGGGTCCCGCCTCCAATTCGGTCACGGCGACGCCCGTCGCGCCGGCGCCGGGCGCGCCGGCGAACCTCGCGGCGACGGCGGGCGACGCGCGCGTCGATCTCGCCTGGTCGCCCGTCGCGGGCGCGGTCGCCTACCGGGTCTACCGCGACGGCGCGCTCGCCGTCGCGACCTCGCTCGTCGCGCACGGCGACGCGGATCTCGAGAACGGACGCACGTACGCCTACGCGGTGTCCGCAACGAATGCGTGGGGCCTCGAAGGGCCGCGCTCGGCGACCGTCACGGCGACGCCGCTGCCGCCCGTCCCCGCCCAGCCCTCGAACCTCGCCGCGAGCGCCCGCGACGGGGGCCTCGCGCTCTCGTGGGACCCGGCCCTCCGCGCCGTCACGTACGTGGTGTACCGCGACGGCGTCCGCCTCGCCGAGGTCGCGGTCCCGCGCCACGACGACGCGGTCGCCCCGGGGTCCCTCCACCGGTACGCGGTGAGTGGAAAGAACCTCGCGGGGGAAGGCCCGCGGTCCGCGGAGATCGAGGCCCGCGCCCGCTTCGCCGCGCCCGCGAACCTGCAGGGCGTCGCGGGCGACGCGCGCGCGACGCTCTCGTGGAACCCGGTCGAGGGCGCGACGACCTATCGGGTCTCGCGCGACGGCGTCGTCCACGCGGTGACGGCTGGGCCCTTCTTCAGCGAGGCGCCTCTCGAGAACGGCCGCGCCTACGCGTACCGCGTCTCCGCGATGGCCGGCGCGACGCCGGGCGACGAGACCCCGGCCCTCGTCCTCACGCCCGCGTCGCCGTGCCTTCCAACTCCGCAGCCGGAGGCCGAGGTCGTGGAGCCGAAGGACCACGCGACGGTGGAGGCGAGCTGCGACGGCGGCCTCAGCTGGATCCCGCTCGCGACGGCCCCGAGCCGGCCCGTGAGGACCGTCGCCACCCCTCCCGACGCCTGGACCGCGCGCGAGATGCCCCTTGCGGGCCTGCGGTGCGTCGAGGCGGCCGCCGGAGGTCTCCTCATCGGCTTCCGCTGGGTGTCGGACGCGGTGGACGACGGGAACCGCGGATGGGCGATCGACGACGTGGCGGTGCGCGCGGGGCCCGATCAAGGGGTGTGGGGATTCGAGCGCGGCGTCTACGACGTCGTCATCGCGGGCTCCCACGCTCGGCACGCGGCCCTCGACCACGCAGGCCTTCCCGCGAGCTTCGCCGCGTTCGCAGGGACGGGCGGTCGCGTCGTGGTCCTCGGATCCGACCACGCCGCGGGCGCGTGGCTGAGCGGCCTCGTCGCCGCTTCGGCGAGGGATCGCGTTCCCGCGACCATCTCCCTTGCGCGCACGCACGCGCTTGCGGCCTTCCCCCATCCGCTGTTCGCCTCCCTCCCGTGGCCGCTTGCGGCGAAGGCCTGGGACGTGGATGGCGCGCCGGACGCCGACCGCGTCGCGGTCGAGGGCGACGCGACCCTCCTTGCCGTCGCGAACCGCGCCGTGATCCTGAGCGCCGTGGTGCCGGGATCCTTCTCCGCCTCTGAGCAGGCGGCATGGTGGGAGAACGTGCTCACGCACGGGCGGTACCGGAGCCCCTGGCTCGACGAGGGGTCCGCGGTCCCGCCCGGCGTCGCGGTCGCGAGCGCGCGCCGCCTCCTCGTGCTCGACGTCGCGCTCGAAGGGCCCCCGACGCCGATCCTCGTGGAGGCCATCGTGACGCGGTGGTGAGCGCCGCCCGCGCCCGTCGTGGCCGGCATCCGAGACATGTCGTGGCATGGTAAAGTGTCGCAAGCTTGAAGCCCTCGCCGCGCGAAGGGTCCTCAACCACGGGGTTGAGGCACCACCATGCGTACCAGCGTAAGCGCCGTCGGGGCCGGTCGCGCGAACATCCTTCGGGCGTGCGTCGCGGCGGCCGCCTTCCTCCTCGTCGTCGCGCCGGTCGCAAGCGCCGCCTCCGCGACCGCGACGCCGAGGCTCGTGGAGCCCGGCGACCGCGTCCTGCTCGAATACCACGGCGATCCTCTTCCCGTCGTTGGCGGTCTCGTCGCGGAGGGGGAGGTCACGTGCTTCGTCGTCGCCCCCGACGGCAGCACGACGAGCCCATGCGACCGCTCGGGCTCCGCGCTCACGCTGCGGCTTGCGGCGGGCACGCCTCCGGAGGCGAGCGTCACGATCGTCGCGCCTTCCCTGTCGGGCGTGTACCGTGTCGTGTTCGACGTCGCAAGCGCGCTTCCCTCCCTGTCGCAGGGTCGCGCCGCCGAAACCACGTTCAGCGTTCTTGCTCCCGCAACGGGGACGGATGGCGCGACGCTCGATGGCGCCGCTTTCGGCGATGGATCGACGGCATCCGCGAACAGCGGAGCCGTGGCGCCCGCGATGCCCGGCCTGCCGATCTCATGGCCGCTTGCCGCGCTCATCCTGCTCGCCGTCCTCGCGCTCCTCGTCGCCCTCGCCCTCGCGCACCGCGGTCGACGGAGCAAGCCCGCGCACGCCCTTGCCGCCACGTCCGCGGGCGCGCCGAGGGCCATCGCGGGCCCCGTCGTGTTCGGGCCCGTCCGCGCGAGCGCGCCCGCCGCGCCGCTGCTCATGCGCGGCCGCGAGACGCTCGAGGAAGGGGATGCGGCGCGCGCCCTCGTCCTGTTCGACGCCGCGACCGACCTCGAGCCCCGCTCGCCGCTTGCGCGCCTCGGTCGCGGCCTCGCGCTCGAGCGCCTCGGCCGCGACGAGGAGGCCCGCGCGGAGATCGCGCGCGCCGCCGCGACGGCGCCCGCCGAGCCGTCCGTGTTCTACCACCAGGCGCGGCTCCTCGTCGCGGGCGGCCGCGCGAAGGACGCGGTGGCGAAGCTGCGCGTCGCGCTCAACCTCGACCCGGCCCTCGCGCCGACGGCGCGCGGCGACCGCGCATTTGCGGCCCTCGCGCAGGACGACGCGTTCCGTCGTATCGTCGGCACCGGGGCCGACTGAGGCCGCAAGGCCCGACAAGAGGCCCCAACCGATTTAGCGACCCCGGGTCGCTGGGATCGCGGAGGCCTTCCATGCGAGCCCTGCCGATCGTCGTCCTCGCGCTCGCAGCCGCGGTCGCGGGCTGCCTCGGCACCTTCCGGTACGACTACCTCGTCGAGCCCGAGTCCGAGGAGGCGGGGCGATCCGCCCTCGACGCGCAAGGGCAGGCCAACTGCGTCGCGGAGGCGCTCGTCGGTTCGGAAACGGCGGCCTGCCCGCTCGAAACCACCGGCTCGGACCACCCCGCGGTCGGCATCCTCGTCCTCGACGCGTTCTACGCGACGACCGCGGGCCCCTCGCAGCCCGTCCCGCTCGCGGAAGCCGTCGGCGGCTACGACCCGACGGACCCGAACGCGGGGCGGCCCGACCAGCTCGCGCATGATGCGCTGCGCGGCATGAACCTCGCGCGCGCCTCCGGCGGAATCGCGCCCGACGTCATCCCGCCAGGGCCGGGCCAATTCGTCGCGCTCCTCGGCTGGTGGAACAACCTCGACGACGACGCGACGATCGACGTGCGCACGAACGCGGAGACGGACGAGCAGGGTCAGCCTCGCTGGAACACGTCGAACGAGTGGATTCCCGTCGTCGACGCCTCGCCCATCGGGTTCCTCGAGCCGGGATCCCGGCCCGTCGCGACCTCGACGATGCGGCCGGGTCCGCACGAGCCGGATTTCGAGCTCGCCTTCATCGCTTCCGCGAGCGCGTACGCGACCGGCACCGCGCCCATCCTGTTCGCGGACGGGTCGCTCGCGCAGACGTTCCGTTCCATCGTCGTCTCGAAGTCGCACCCCGTCCCCGCCGCGGGCACGGGCCTTCCCTTCACGCCGCTTCCGGGCGCGCGCGTGGACATCGATGACTACGCGGCCATCGCGCCGGGCCCCGTCGCCGCGCTCTACGCGTCGAGCCTCGCCCCCGCGATGAACGACGTCGGGTCGCCGAGCGTCGGTTCATGCCCCGACGGGTGCGAGGTGCAGCGCGCGCCGACCACGGGCACGCCCGCGGACGCGGTGACAACGCTTGCGGCGGGCGCCCTCTGGTCGCCCTACCCGCGCGAGTGGGACCACGGTCAAGGCGGCTCGGGCGCGGGCCGCGTCGAGGACTACCGCGCCGCGTACCACGACTGGATCGACCTCTTGCCGAAGACGAAGGTCATGTACGACGAGACCCCGCCCGCGCGCGACACCGCGCCGCTCGTGGGCGGCCAGCGCGGCGGCGCGCCGACGATGGCGCCCGGCCTCTTCACGGCCGAGGTGCGCGTCGGCCTCTTCCACGACCACGACGGCGACGGCTTCGTGGGCTCGGCGGGACCCGATCCCTACGAATCCGGCCGCCGCCCGCTCCCCGACGACTACGCGCGCTCGAACGGCGAGTACCTTCCGCTTACGCCTAGGCTTCCGAACCCCGGATTCGACGGCTTCACGTTCTTCTTCAACGTCACGCTCGTCCCGCACGACACGTGGGGGGCGGGCGTCGTTCTCGCGACCTGGCACCAGCCCGTGGACCGCGCGCTCGGACGCGACCGCGACGACGCCTGCTACGAGCCCACGATGGCCCCCGCGTGCGCGGACGCCTCGCGCGCGATCGTCACCGGGCGCGAGCCCGTCACGCTCCAGCTCGGGGCCGTCATCGGGTCGCCAGGCTTCTTCGCGACGGACCGCTCCATCCTCATGCCGGAAGGCTCCCCCGGTTTCACGGTCTGCACCGAACCGCTCCACCTCGCGTGGACGACCGCCGACGGCGAGGCGCGCGACGCGTGGGTGCGCGACTGCGACCGCATCGCGCGCTGGACGCCCGCGCCATAGCCCACCGACGCAGCGCCCGCGCTCGCGGTCAGGGTCGAGAAAAGGTCCCGAGAACGAGAGTGGACGCTGTGGGATTTGAACCCACGGCCTCTTCCTTGCGAAGGAAGCGATCTACCGCTGATCTAAGCGCCCTTTGCGAATGCGCCGGCGAGCCGGCGCAACCCCGCGCCACGCCGGTCTCCGGCGCCCCGCGGGCGAGCCGTCAAAGCGGTTCGCCCTATTTAGCCGTTGCCCGCCGGTCTCCCAGCGGATCAGGTCGGCAAGCGAGCGTGGAGGGATTCGAACCCTCGTCACAGGCTCCGGAGGCCCGAAGGATATCCAAGCTACCCCACACGCCCGTTGTGTGCACCGCCGCGATGCCGCGTCGCGTCCTTAATCGTTTCTTGCCTCGGGCTCCGGAGGCCCCGAGGCGCCCGCAGGCGCCGAGGCGCGGACGAAGCGCCGCGAAGCGGCGGTTCGTCCAGCGCGAAGGATATCCAAGCTACCCCACACGCCCGTTGTGTGCACCGCCGCGATGCCGCGTCGCGTCCTTAATCGTTTCTTGCCTCGGGCTCCGGAGGCCCCGAGGCAAGAAACGATTAAGG
>Ga0247717_1000367_pt1 | contig 13909 bp, 11 predicted proteins | sample 24E_NmetaG_FD_189047 | JGI IMG/M metagenome (GOLD analysis project Ga0247717, IMG submission 189047) | Soil microbial communities from hillslope of Landscape Evolution Observatory, University of Arizona, Oracle, AZ, United States - 2-4-E_N | ecosystem: Engineered > Artificial ecosystem >... | reverse complement strand
GCGCGGGGCGGAGGGCGCGAAGGGCGACGGCGGGGACGGCCGGGCGGCGGGCTGCGGCCGCGGCTCGAGCGTCTCGGGCAGCGGCGTGGGCCGGCTGACGATGAGCCTGGGATCGCGCCCGCTGCCGGGAGCGTCGGGACGCGGGCCGGCCGTGGCCGGCTCGGCGGGGGCGGCGGGGCCGGAACCGGTGGCCGCGGCGGCGGCCAGCTCCTGGGCGGGCTCCGTGGCGTCCCTGCCCTCCTTGCCCTCCTTGCCGGGCTCGGCCGGCGAGACGGGGCGCCGCAGACCGTCCGCGTCGGCGCGGCGGCGGGCCCGGTCGGCCTGGGCGTCCTCGATGCTCGAGGAGTGGCTCTTCACGCCGATGCCCAGCATCACGCACAGGTCGAGGGCCTCTTTGTTCGTCAGACCGAGCTCGCGAGCGAGCTCGTAGACGCGGATCTTCTTTGCCAACTGGTCCTTCAGTCCTCTCTAGCTGCGGATCCCGCAGTCCCCTATCCTCGCACGTTCTCCGAGTTCGGCACGAAGCGCGTCGATCTCGGCCGGCGTCACGGGCGCCCGGAGCGCCCGGGTGAACGACTTGCGGCGTTCGGCCAGGTCCAGGCACCTCGACGAGCCGGCGCAGAGCCACGCGCCCCGGCCGGGGAGCGCCCGGCCGACCACCAGACCGCCGCCGGGACGGCGCACGACCCGGACGAGATCGTCCGGGCCGGCGACCCGCCGGCAGCCGACGCAGGTCCGGCGGGGGGCCCCTATGCCGGCTCCCCGGCCGACGGGACGCCCGGCCGTTCGCCGTCGACGGCGACGTCGGCGGTGACCTGCGCATCGGCGGCCGCCTCGGTGGCATCGACGGCAGCGGCGGCGACGGCGGCCGGCTCGGCAACGGCGGTCGCCTCGGTGGCATCGACGGCAGCGGCGGCGCCGGCGGCCGGCTCGGCAACGGCAGCCGCCTCGGTGGCATCGACGGCGGCAGCGGCGGCCGGCTCGGCGGCATCGGCGGCGTCGACGGCGGGCTCGGCGGCCGCTTCCGGGCCGTCGACCCCCGCCCCCGGCGCTTCGCCACCGGCCGGCGAGTCGTCCAGGACGATCATCTCCTGCCCGCTGCCCGCCGCCTCCTCGGATACCTCGGCCGCCTCTCCCCCGTCGGCCGCCTCGCCGCCGTGCGACCACTCCTCGGCGGAGATGGCCTCGCCGCCCTCGGCGGGCTGCCACACCATCTCCCCGTCGGCGCCGCGGACCCACTCGCCCTCGGCCCACTCCTCGCCCGCGTACCCCGCCTCCTCCTCCGCCAGCTGCGTCTCGCTCTTGATGTCGACCCGCCAGCCGGTGAGGCGGGCCGCCAGGCGGGCGTTCTGGCCCTCCTTCCCGATGGCCAGCGAGAGCTGGTAGTCGTGGACGACGACGGTGGCGGTGCCGGAGTCGTCGTCGAGGCGGACCTCCTTGACCTTGGCCGGCTGGAGGGCCCGCATCACGAACTCCGACGGGTCCTCGGAGAACGGCACGATGTCGACCTTCTCGCCCCGCAGCTCGTTGGTGACCATCCGCACCCGGGCGCCCCGGGCCCCCACGCAGGCGCCGACGGGGTCGACGTTGGGGTCGTTCGACCACACCGCGATCTTGGTGCGGTGCCCCGGCTCGCGCGCCGCCGCCTTGATCTCCACCACGCCGCTGCTGATCTCCGGCACCTCCAGCTCGAACAGGCGCTTGATGAGGCCGGGGTGGGTGCGGCTGACGACGATCTGGGGCCCCTTGGTGGTCTTGCGGACCTCGACGATGTACGCCTTCAGGCGGGCCCCGTGCTCGTAGCGCTCGTAGGGCACCTGCTCGGCCTGGGGCAGCAGGGCCTCCACCTTGCCCAGGTCCAGGAGGGTGTAGCGGTTGTCGCTCTGCTGGATGATGCCGGTGACGATGTCGCCCTCGCGGCCGGCGTACTCCTCGTACTTGAGGTCGCGCTCGGCCTCCCGGATCCGCTGGAAGATGACCTGCTTGGCCGTCTGGGCGGCGATGCGGCCGAAGTTGTCGGGCGTGTCGTCCCACTCCCGGACGACGGTGCCGTCCTCGTCCAGCTCCTGGGCGTAGACCCGGAACTCCATGTTCTCGGGGTCGATGGTGACGACCGCCTCCTCGGCGGCGTTCGGCATGCGCTTGTAGGCGGCGACCAGCGCGTTGGCCAGCGCGTCGAGGAGGGTGTCGACCGCGATCCCCTTCTCGCGCGCCACCAGCTGGAGCGCCTCCATGAACTCGAAGTTGCCCTTCATGACACCGCCCTCTCGGTCGCCGGGACGGCGCGGCGCTTGCCCGGCCGCGAGCCCGGCTTGGGTGCGGGACCCCACTCGAACACGGTGCGGGCCCGCTCGATCTCGCCGTAGGCGAGGCGCCGGCCGGCCACGACGACGCCCTCGTCGTCGGCGGCCTCCAGCAGCCCCTGCACGCGGCGCTCCCCCGCCACGTCGGGGCGGGTCTTCACGTTCACGGTGGTCCCCACGAAGCGGGCGAAGTGCTCGGGGCGGCGGAGCGGGCGCTCCACCCCGGGGCTCGAGACCTCGAGCGTGTAGCGGCCCGGGACGGGGTCGTGCTCGTCCAGCAGCTGCGAGACGGTGGTGCTGACGGCGGCGACGGCGTCGAGGTCGATGCCGCCGGGACGGTCGACGAAGATCTGCAGGGCACCGGACGAGAACCGGGCGTCGACCAGCTCGAAGCCGTCGGCGGCCAGCACCGGTTCCACGAGCTCACGCACCCGTGCCGCAGGGTCCACTCGTCATCCTCCTCTCCTCGTACCGACAGACAAAAGCGTGGGCCCCCGCCCACGCTCCGAACCGACGAAATCGATCGATGCAGCCTCGCGAGTATAGCGCCGCATCGCTTCGGGCCGATTCGCGGCGCGTGGCCGGGGCCGGGGGTGCGCGAGCCTAGGTCGCGAACGCGGCGGCGATCCCGTCGGCGGGGAGTTCGTCGCGTTCGCCGGTGCGGCGGTCCTTGCGCTCGACCACGCCCCGGTCCAGTCCCTTGGCGCCCACGATGAGCTGGGTGGGCATGCCGAGGAGGTCGGCATCGGCGAACTTGACGCCGGGTGACGCGTCGCGGTCGTCGTAGAGCACGGCCACGCCGGCGGCCGTGAGCTCGCCGTAGAGGCGGTCGGCCGCCTCGGCCACCTCGGGGCTGCGGCCGGCGCCGAGGGACAGGAGGTGCACGCGGTAGGGCGCCACCTCGGCGGGCCACACCAGGCCGGCCTCGTCGTGGTGCTCCTCGGCGACGACGGCGGGTGCCCGGCTGATGCCGATGCCGTAGCAGCCCATCCAGTAGGGGTGCTCGGCCCCCGCCTCGTCGGTGAACGTGGCGCCCGGGATCTTCGCCGAGTAGGTCAGCCCCAGCTGGAACGTGTGACCGGCCTCCACCGACTGCACCAGCTCCAGCGGCGCGCCGCAGCGGGGGCAGGGGTCGCCGTCGGCCACCGTGGCGTAGCTGCCCCAGTCGGCGACGGTGAAGTCGCGGCCCAGGGTGGCGCCGGTGACGTGGTGGTCGGGCCGGTTGGCACCCGTCACCCACGGCCCGCCGGGGCGCACGGCGTGGTCGGCGAGGACGCGCACGCCCTTCTCCCGCAGGCCCATGGGGCCGATGTAGCCCTTCACCAGCTCCGGGTGCCGCTCGAAGTCGGCCTCCTCGAACGGGCGCATGCCGGCGGGGACACGGACGTCCCGGTCGCCGGGGACGAGCACGACCACGGGGTTGCCGTCGGCGTCGGCCACGGCGAGGCACTTGAGCATCCCGGCGGCGGTGAGGCCGCGGTCGGCGAAGAACTCGACGACCATCTCGATGCCGGGCCGGTCGGGCGTGTGGTGCTCCTCGAGCGCCTCGTCGGGGGGCTCGGGCAGGGACCGCTCGCCCGTGGTGGCCGCGTCGGTGTTCGCCGCGTAGTCGCCCTTGGTGCAACGGGCGAAGTGGTCCTCGCCGATCGAGCTCGGGACCATGAACTCGTGGTTGACGTCGCCGCCGATGGCGCCGGCGTCCGCCTCCACCGGCGTGTAGGTGAGGCCGAGGCGGTCGAAGACCCGGCAGTAGGCGTCGTACATGAGCTGGTAGGACGCCCGCATGCCGTCCTGCGACGCGTCGAAGGAGTAGGCGTCCTTCATGATGAACTCCCGGCCGCGGAGCAGGCCGAAGCGGGGCCGGGCCTCGTCCCGGTACTTGAACTGGATCTGGTACACGTTCAGCGGCAGGTCGCGGTAGGAGTCGACCTCGGCCGCCACCGTGGCGGTGACGAGCTCCTCGTGGGTGGGTGCGAGCACGAAGTCGCCGCCCTTGCCCTCGAGGGTGAAGAGGATGTCCTGCATGGTGTGCAGCCGCCCCGTCTGCGCCCACAGCTCGGAGGGCTGGATGATGGGCATGAGGATCTCCTGGGCGCCGGCCCCGTCCATCTCCTCGCGCACGATGCGCTCGACGTTCCGGAGCACGCGCCAGCCGAGGGGCAGGAACGTGTAGACGCCCGACGCCACCCGCCGGATGTACCCGGCCCGCACCAGCAGCTGGTGGCTCACCGCCTCCGCGTCGGAGGGGGCGTCCCGCAGCGTGCGGAGGAGGAGGCGGGACATGCGCATGGCGGCGAGGCTACCGGGGCGCCGGGACGCGCCCGGACCCCTGGCCACGACCGTTGGCCGCGTTCGCCGCGGCGAGGTCCGTGGCCGCACTCGCCGCCGCAGGCGGCCGCTGCGGCTGCGGACACGACAAAGGGAACAGGGCGGAGGCGGCGCGAGCTCCGCTCGCCCGCCGCACACGATCCGACTCGACCGAACGGAGTGAGCGAAGCGAACGAATGAGGTCGAGGATCTAGAAGTGGGTGCGGCAGAAGGGCAGGGGGGAGCTGCCGAGGAACGCATCGGCCTCCGCCAGGGCGCCGGGACGGTGCTCGACCACCCGCCCGGCGGCGGCGAGGGTGGAGGCGGCGACGCCGCCCAGGTAGAGGGCGCCGAGGTCCTCGGCCGTGAGGCCGAGGTCGGGCGCGTCGTCGGTGCGGTGGCACTCGGCGCCGTCGGGGCCGCCCTCGAGGCGGTAGCGGCCGGCGACGCCGGGGCGGAACCCGTCGGCCACCTCGAACACGAGCGTTCCCGGCACCCGGTAGCGGCGGGCGGCGAGGGCGGCGGCCACGTCGACCAGGCGCACCCACAGCATGTCGCTCGCCATGGTCACCCGCAGGCGACGGGGGTCGACGAGCATCCAGCGCACCGGGTCGTCCAAGGGCCGGAGCTCGGCCTCCACCTTGGAGGCCAGGTCGAGCGAGAAGAGGAACCGCCACAGGGCGGTCTCGGCGACGCGGTCGAGGCCGACGACCTCGGACACCAGGACGCGGCCGTCGGGCAGGGCGTGTTCCCACGTGTGCTTCACCCGGTAGGTCGCGTAGCCGTCGGCCTCGCCTTCGGCGTTCTCGTGGACGGCGTGGAAGAGGGGACCGGCTCCCTTGCGGTCCGCCTCGGGGTCCCGGAAGGTGCCGTCCCACCACGGGCCGGGGCGGCGGAGGTCGCCGGGCTGGAGGCGGCGGGCGGCGTCGAGCACCGGGGGCAGGACCTTGGCCGCCGCCACGGCGTCCAGCAGCACGACGCGGCCGGTGTCGGCGGGCGCCGACGGTCGCAGGGCGGCGTGGCGGGTGTCGATCTCGGTGGCGACGTGGGCCGACGCCGCGCCGTACCCGAAGCGGCCGTAGATCACGCTCTCCGACGCCAGCAGGACGGCGAGCGACTCGTGGCGGGCGGCGGCGTCGTCGAGCAGCGCCCCCATCATCCGGGTCAGGTGGCCGCGGCGGCGGGACGTGGGGAGCACGCCGACCAACGACACGGCGGCCACCGGCACGGTGGTGAGGCCCGGCAGGGTCAGCTCGAACGAGAAGGCGGCCGAGGCGGCCACCATGCGGCCTCCCTCGAAGACGCAGCGCGTCCGGTCGTTCTCGACGACCTTGCGCAGGTCCTCGTTGCGATCGGCGTCCGAGGGCGCCGAGGAGAACGCGGCGTGGTCGACGCGGAGCATCTCGTCGAACTCGCCGTCGGTGATGGGCCGGAGCTCCACGTCCATGGGCTCCTTTGTACGTCCGGCGTCAGCGACCGTCGAGCGATTTGCGGATGAGGTCGACGGCGACCTCGCTGGCGTTGGCGTCGTCGCCCTGGATGGTGAGCAGCTCGGCCCGGTCCCGCTCGGCCTCGGCGGCCGCCCCTTCGTCGGCGGCGGCCAGCCGGGCCTCGACGCCCTGCTCGACCAGCAGGCGGGCCTCGGCGAGGAGCGACTCGACCATCTCGTCCTCGGGCACGACGCGCACGACCCTGCCCTTCACGAACAGATGGCCCCGCCTGCGGCCGGCGGCGATGCCGAGGTCGGCTTCGCGTGCCTCCCCGGGGCCGTTCACGACGCAGCCCATCACCGCCACCTGGACGGGCAGCTGCTCGGCCTCGAACGCGGCCATGGCGTCCTTGGCCACCTGGATGACGTCGATCTCGGCCCGCCCGCACGACGGGCAGGCGATGAGGTCCACGCCCTTGCGCTCGCGCAGGTTCATCGCCTCCAGCAGCTGGCGCCCGGCCCGGGCCTCCTCGACGGGGTCGGCGGTGAGCGAGTACCGGATGGTGTCGCCGATCCCCTCGGCCAGCAGGGTGGCGATCCCGGCCGTCCCCTTGACGAGCCCGGCCGGGGGCGGGCCCGCCTCGGTGACGCCGAGGTGCAGCGGGTGGTCGACGGTGTCGGCCAGCTGCCGGTAGGCCTCGATCATGAGGGGGACGCTCGACGCCTTGACCGAGATCTTCACGTCGCCGAAGCCGACCTCGGCGAACAGGCCCAGCTCGATCAGGGCCGACTCCACCATCGCCTCGGGCGTGGGCCCGCCGTGCTTGGCGTACAGGTCGCGGTCGAGGCTGCCGGCGTTGACGCCGATGCGGATCGGCACCTTCCGGTCGCGGGCCTCGGAGGCGATGAGGCGGATGTGGTCCGGGCGGCGGATGTTCCCCGGGTTCAGGCGCAGACAGTGCACGCCCGCCTCCAGGGCGGCCAGGCCCATCCGGAAGTCGTTGTGCACGTCGGCCACGATCGGCACCGGCGACCGGGGCACGATCCGGGCCAGCCCCTCGGCCGCCGCCTGCTCGTTGCAGGTGCAGCGCACGATGTCGGCCCCCGCCCCCGCCAGCGCGTACACCTGGGCCAGCGTCCCCTCGACGTCGGCCGTCTTGGTGATCGTCATCGACTGCACGCTGATGGGCGCCCCGCCGCCGACGGGCACCGACCCCACGTCGATCCGCCGCGTGGGCCGTCGGGGAGCGGCGGTCAGCATGGAGCCAGCGTAGAGCGCCCCGGCGGAGTCGAACCTGTCGCCGGAACGTCCCGATCCCGAGTCGTTCCATCGACAGCTTGCGGGACCGCCGGCAATGGAGGGCGACGATCCGCCCCGGCGGACGCAGCCTGCGCACCGGCCGGCGGCCGGTGGAGGGCGACGGAGGGGCCCGGCGGACACAGCCTGCGCACGGGGCCGGCGGCCGCCGGAAGCCGCCGCAGGCGGCCCGCCCCGGCTGCCGGCCGGAACGAGAACAGGGCGGGGGGGTGCCGGCTCCGCCCGCACCCCCCCGCACGATCAACTCGCCGAGCAGCCTCCGGCTGCGACGGCGAAACCCCTACTGGAACGGGTTGGCGATGGGGCGGACGATGTCGAGGTACAGGGATGACACGCCCAGGAACACCAGCATGAGGAAGACCATGTAGTAGATCGGCATGGCCTTGGCGACGTCGGCGTGGTACCGGCGGCCCCTGCGGGAGCGGATGCGCTCGTAGGTGGCGATGGCGACGTGGCCGCCGTCGAGGGGCAGCAGCGGGATCATGTTGAACACGCCCACGAACACGTTGATGTTCAGGAGGAGGGCGAGGACCTCGCGCCACCCGGTGTCGGCCGCCTGGGAAGCGACCCGCACGAACCCGACGGGCGACAAGAAGCGGTTCTCGCCGTTCTCGCCGTCCGTGCCCCCCACCAGCTGGCGGCCGTAGGCGGAGGCGCCGCCGGGCGAGAAGATCCCACCCAGGGCCTTGAGCGTGTCCACCGTCACCCGCCCCAGGCCGGTGGCCGAGCGGCCCACGGCGGCGATCGGGTCCGAGCGCTCGATCGGGAAGATCGGGTTGCCGATGCCGACGAAGCCGACCGGGCCCTCGGCGTTCTCGACCACCGGCGCGCCGTCGACCTCGATGGTGCTGAGGTCGACCGGGGTGGCGGTCAGCTGGAGGCGGCGGCCGTCCCGCTCCACGTCGAAGACGACCGGCCGCCCCGGGCGGCTGCGGATGTAGGCCGGCACCTCGTCCCAGGCCAGCGGGCGGCCGTCGACGGCCATAACGGTGTCGCCCACCCGGAGGCCGGCCTCCTCGGCCGGGCTCGGCCCCGACTTCAGGCGGCTGATCTGGCCGATGGTGAACTCCCGCTCGGCGGTCGGGACGCCGACCACCGCGAACAGGGTGACCAGGAGCAGGAAGGCGAGGATGAAGTGGACGGCCGAGCCGGCCACCGCCACCGACAGGCGCCGCCCGTAGGACTTCTGGCGGTAGGTGCGCTCCTCGTCGGCCGGGTCGACCTTCTCCAGGTTGCTCATCCCGACGATCTTCACGTAGCCGCCGGCCGGGATGGCCTTGACGCCGTACTCGGTCTCGCCCCTTCGGATCGACCACAGCCGGGGACCGAACCCGAGGAAGTACTCGGTGACCTTCATGCCCGCCCACTTTGCCGTGAGGAAGTGGCCCAGCTCGTGGAGCATGATCATCACGATGATGGCGGCGACGACCGCCACCGTGCTGGCGGTGTCGGTCACGATGGCCGCCACGACGCCGGCGACCACGATCAGGCCGAGGCGGAGGAGCGCGGCGCGCTGCTCCTCGGGCGTCGGGTCGGGCCGGGGCTCGCTCCTCGGGCCGGTCGAGATGTCGGTCATGCGGCTTTCGATCTCCGTTCGACGGCCGCGCCGGCCCGGTCCCGGGCGCAGCGATCGGCTTCGAGCACAACGCCGAGGCCGTCGGCTTTCGTTCCCGGCACCGCCTCCAGGCAGTCCTCGATGACGGCGGCGATGTCGCCCCACCGCAAGCGGCCGTCGAGGAAGGCGGCCACCGCCACCTCGTTGGCGGCGTTCAGGACGGCCGGGGCGGTACCACCCCGCCGGCCCGCCTCGTAGGCCAGGTCGAGGCAGCGGAAGGTGGCCCGGTCGGGCGCCGCGAAGTCCAGGCGGCCGAGCTCGCACCAGTCGATCGCCCCGAACGCCACCGGGGCGCGGTCGGGGTGGCCCAGCGCGTAGGCGATGGGCAGTCGCATGTCGGGGAGCGAGAGCTGGGCGATGGTGGAACCATCGGTGAACTCGACCATCGAGTGGACCACCGACTGGGGCTGCACCACGACGTCGATGGCGTCGTAGGCGACGCCGAAGAGCTCGTGGGCCTCGATGACCTCGAGCCCCTTGTTCATGAGCGTGGACGAGTCGATCGTCACCTTGGGGCCCATGGTCCAGGTGGGATGGGCAAGGGCGTCGTCCACCGTCACGTCGGCCAGCTCCCCCGCCGACCGGCCGAGGAACGGCCCGCCGCTGGCGGTGAGCAGGAGCCGGCGGACCTCGTCCCGGCGGCCCGACCGGAGGCACTGGTGCAAAGCGGAGTGCTCGGAGTCCACGGGCAGGATCTCGGCGCCCGGCGTGGCCCGGGCCACCTGCACGACCGGGCCGGCGGCGATCAGGGACTCCTTGTTCGCCAGCGCCAGCCGCCGGCCGGCTTCGAGGGCGGCCAGGGTGACGGGCAGGCCGGCGAAGCCCACCACGGCGTTGAGCACGACGTCGGCCGCCGTGGCGATCGAGGCCAGCGCCTCGTCGCCCACCCGCAGCTCCGTCGCTGCCGGGAGCCGGCCCTCGAGCTCCCGGGCGGCAGCGGCGTCGGCGACGGCGACCACCGCGGGCCGCAGCTCCTCGGCCTGGTCGGCCAGCACGTCCACCGACGACCGGGCGCCGATGGCGACGACGTCGTAGCGCCCGGGGTGGGCCCGCACCACGTCCGCCGCCTGCGTGCCGATCGAGCCGGTGGAGCCGACCAGGGCGACGGTGGTCACGACGCCACCGGGGCGATCTCTGGACGAGGAACGCCGCATACCGGCGTTCTGCGTCCAGAGAACGCACGAGGACGCGAGCGCGGACCGCCTGGCCGGGCAAGCTCCGCTTGCGACGGCGCCAGGCTCACGCCAGGTCCAGCAGCTTGACCAGGTAGTAGGTGGCGGGGAGGACGAAGAGGAGGGCGTCGAAGCGGTCGAGGACGCCGCCGTGGCCGGGGAGGAGCGACCCCATGTCCTTGACGCCGAGGTCGCGCTTGACCATCGACTCGCACAGGTCGCCGAGCGGCGCCACCACGGCCACCACCAGTCCGAGCACGAGGGCGTTGCCGGCCGTCCACGGGTGGATGCCGGGCAGGACGCCGACGAACAGCACGCTGGCGAAGACGGCCGACAGCATGCCGCCGATCAGCCCCTCCATCGTCTTGTTGGGGCTGATGTCGGGTGCCAGCGGGCGGCTGCCCATCTGGCTGCCGAAGAACAGGGCGCCGATGTCGTGGGCGGCGGTGGCGATGACGGCGCCGAGCAGGAACGCGATCCCCTCCCGGTCGGGCAGGGCCAGCAGCAGGGCGGCGAAGGACCCGAGCAGGCCGACCCACGAGAACACGAACAGGGTGATCGCCACGTTGACCGTCGGCCGGGCGCGGACGACCCCGAACAGGTACCAGAGGAAGGCGAACATCGTGGTGAGGACCAGCACCAGGGGCACGGCCGTCACCCCGTCGCTGTAGGTGGCGAACATCAGCGAGACGGTGGCGATGAGGCCGAGGAGCGTCGCCGGCCGGTAGCCGGCCCGGCGGAGCACGTCGTACGCCTCGGCGGCGGCGAGGGTGACGATGGCGGTGACGAGCACGAGCGCCGGCTTGGGCCCGGCCTTGAACACCAGCAGGGCGACAGCGGCCAGGGCGGCGCCGATGACGACGGCGCCCCGCAGGTCGCGACCTCCGGGCGGCTGAGCGGGCGCCTCGGGCGGCGCGCCGGCCTGGCGGGTGCGGATGGAGGTCGTGACCGACGCCGGCCCGGCAGCCGGCGCCCGCTCCCGCTGGGGCTCCGGCTCGGGCTCGGGCTCGGGCTCGTCGAACTCGTACAGGTCCGAGTGGTCGGTCCGGGAGTCGTCCAGGGCGCCGACCTTGGTGTCCTCGCCGCCCAGGGCGTCGGCGAACGCCGAGTCGTCCCAGTCGCTGTCCTGGTCGCGCCAGCGGGGGCCCGACAGCCCCGACCACGCGTCGAGGTCCTCGCCCTCGTCGTCGGTGTCGATGATGCGGGGGACCTCGCCGGTGGGCGGCTCCGTCCAGTGCGGCATCTCGGGAGCCTGGGCCGCCACCGGCGGGCGGACGACGGCGGCCGCGGGGTCGACCTGGCCGGGGAGCGGGAAGCGCTGGGCCGGCTTGGGGCCCGACGGCCGCTTGGGCACGTCGCCGAACCGGGGGGCGTCCTCGGGGCGCTTGCCGGCCGCCTGGCCCTCCTTCAGGGCGCGGGCCGCCTCCTCGGCGCCGATGATGCGCACGCCCTCGGCGCGCCGTCGCCCGCGGGCGTCCTCGACCTCTTCCTGCTCGTCGAACTCGTCGTCGTCCACCGGCCCCTCCCTGGGTCAGCCTCGGCCTGCGACCGTGCGGGTCACACCTCGAGCAGTTCCTGCTCCTTCGTGTGCAGCATGCGGTCGATCTCGGCCACGTGGTCGTGCGTGATCCGCTCCAGGTCCTTCTCGGCCCGCTCGAGGTCGTCGGCGGTGATGTCGCCGTCCTTCTCGAACGCCTCGAGGTCGTGGCGCGCCGCCCGCCGCACGGCCCGGATGGCGATGCGCGCCTCCTCCGCCTTGTGCTTGACGACCCGGACCATGTCCTTGCGCCGCTCCTCGGTGAGCTGCGGGAAGACCAGGCGGATGACCTGGCCGTCGTTGCCCGGGTTGATGCCCAGGTCCGACTGCTGGATGGCCTTCTCGATGGCCTTCATCGAGCTCTTGTCGTAGGGCGTGATGACGAGCACCCGCGCCTCGGGCACGCTGAAGCCGGCCAGCTGCTGGAGGGGCACCGGCGTGCCGTAGTAGTCGATCCGCAGCTTCTCGACGAGGGCGGGCGACGCCCGGCCGGTGCGCACGGTGCTGAACTCGTTCTGGGCGTGCACCACGGCCTTGTGCATCTTGTCCCGGCTCTCGGCGAGCACGGCGTCGACGTAGGACTCGTCGTCCGTCACCCGACCAATGTACCGATCGGCTCGCCCAGAAGGGCCCTTCGCAGGTTGCCGGGGGTCATCACGTCGAACACCAGCACGGGCAGGGCGTTGTCCTTGCAGAACGTGATGGCGGTCAGGTCCATCACCCGGAGATCCTTGTCGAGCACCTCCTTGAAGGTGATCTCGTCGAACCGGGTGGCGGTGCGGTCGAGGCGGGGATCCGCCGAGTACACGCCGTCCACCCCACTGTGGGTGCCCTTGAGCAGGACGTCGGCCTCGATCTCGACGGCCCGCAGCGCGGCGGGCGTGTCGGTGGTGAAGAACGGGTTCCCCATGCCGGCGGCGAAGACCACCACCCGGCCCTTCTCCAGGTGCCGGATGGCCCGGCGCCGGATGTAGGGCTCGGCGATCTCCGCCATCTGGATCGCCGACTGCACCCGGGTGGGCTGGTCGTGACGCTCCAGGGCGTCCTGGAGGGCCAGGGAGTTGATGACCGTGGCCAGCATGCCCATGTAGTCGGCCGTGGCGCGGTCCATCCCGGCGCCGGCGCCGGTGGCGCCCCGCCAGATGTTGCCGGCGCCGCAGACGATGGCGATCTGCACGTCCAGCTCGGCGCGTGCGGCCGCGATCTCGCCGGCCAGGCGCTCGACCACGACACCGTCGATCGTCTCGTCCGACGCCGAACTGGCGAACGCCTCACCCGACAGCTTGAGGACGACGCGCCGCCAGCGGGTCGACGGACCGGGCGTCACGCGCCGACGACCACCTGCGCGAAGCGCACGATGCGGGCGCCGCCCAGGACCTGGGCGACCGACTTCTTGTCGTCCTTGGCGAAGGGCTGGTCCAGCAGGACGTGCTCTTTGTACCAGCCGTTCAGCATGCCGTCCACGATCTTGGGCAGCGCCGCTTCCGGCTTGCCGGAGTTGCGGGCGACGGCCTCGAGGGTGGCCCGCTCGGCGGCCACCAGGTCCTCGGGGACCTCGTCGCGGCTGAGGTACCGCGGCTTGCCGAAGGCGGCGTGCACGGCGACGTCGTGGGCCAGCTCCTGGTCGCCGCCGCTCACGACGACCAGCACGCCGTTGACGCCCCGGCCGTTCTGCACGTGGAGGTAGGTGTCGAGGACCTCGCCCTCGCCGGCCTCGACCCGCTCCACGCGGCCGAGGTCGATGTTCTCCTTGAGCGTGACCTTGAGCCCGTCCAGCTCGTTCTTCTTCTCGGCCACCGCCGACTCGCCGGAGTCGGCCACCAGCTGGGCCAGCTCGTCGGCCAGGCTCACGAAGTCGGGCGACTTGGCCACGAAGTCCGTCTCGCACTTGAGCTCGACGAGGGCGGCGACCGGCCCCGACCGGGCCAGCGCCACCGCCCCCTGGGTGTTCTCGCGGTCGCTGCGCTTGGCCGTGCCGGCCAGGCCCTTCTCCCGCAGCCACTGGGCGGCCGCGTCGAAGTCGCCCCCGTTCTCGACCAGCGCGTTCTTGGCGTCCATCATCCCGGCGCCGGTCGTCTGGCGGAGCCGCTGCACGTCCTTGGCGGAGAACTCGGCCATGACTACCCCTCCCCTCCTGCCGCCGGGGCGGCCTCCGTCTCGGCGGTGGCGGGCGGGACCTCCGGCTCGGCCGTCCCGGCCGTCTCGGCCGGGGCGGGCCCGGCCGAGAC
>Ga0247717_1000366_pt1 | contig 13936 bp, 15 predicted proteins | sample 24E_NmetaG_FD_189047 | JGI IMG/M metagenome (GOLD analysis project Ga0247717, IMG submission 189047) | Soil microbial communities from hillslope of Landscape Evolution Observatory, University of Arizona, Oracle, AZ, United States - 2-4-E_N | ecosystem: Engineered > Artificial ecosystem >... | reverse complement strand
TGCCCATGGGCGAGACCTTCTGGTCCCCCAGCTTCGGCATGTGCACCGACCGCTTCGGCATCCCCTGGATGGTCAACGCCGAGGCCCCCGAGCAGCCCGCTGCGGCATCCTGACGGCTCGCCGTCCACCCGACCCCCGCAGCGCTCTTTGTGCGTTCTTCGTTCCCATGGACGAGAAAGCGCGCAGAGAACTCCATGGCGGACGAGATTGCCACGCCTGCGGCGCAGGGAGAGCGCCTCAACCCTGTTGGTGGCGTGCCTCGTAGAGGAGGAGGGCAGCGGCATGACCGACGTTGAGCGAGTCGACGACGCCGTCCATGGGGATGACACGACCTGGTCGGCCGCGGCTGTCCAGAACGGATGGACCCCGCCTCGTTCACTGCCGAGGACGATGGCCGCCCGCGGTGACAGCCGCGCGGTAGGCCACGGGTCCGGCCGGGTCGGCCGCCACCACGTCGAGGCCGTGACGGCGGATCCAGGTGCGGGCGTCCTCCCGGGAGACCTCGACGACAGGCAGATGGAAGACGGCGCCCATGCTCGCCTTCACGACCAATGGAGGGCCGAGCCGCACCCGGCGTTCGGTGACGAGCACGGCGACGGCGCCGGCACCGTCCGCGCACCGGACGACCGTCCCGAGATTCCCGGCAAGCTGGAGACCGTCGGCTACCAGAACTGTCGCCCTCTCGGGGACGGTCACGTCGGCCAACGCCGGCCAGCTCATCCGAGCGACGGCAGCGACGCCGTCGGGTCCTTCTCGGTCGACGAGCCGGCGGCACAGCTTCTCGCCGATCTCGTAGCACGCTGCGCCGCGATCTCTCAGCCAGCCGACAATCTCGGAGGTGCGGCTCCCGCGCACGAGGGCGGGGCACACGAAGACGGCTTCGACCGAGACACGAGGCGCGGCCGCCGCGACCTCGAGCGCCCACGATCCCTCGAGCACGAGCTGATCGGAGGCGCGACGTCGATCCGCCTTCACGTCTCGGTACTGCCGGACGCGTGGATGTGATGCGCCCGCTGGAACCAACCGGCCTGCGTGCCCTCGCCCCTGGGACGACTGGGGGGCGAGACGCGGCGGACGCGCGCTCGGCGCCTAGCCTGCGGCCGTGGCGCCGATCGCGGAACGGCCTCGTATGCCCGGCTACGGCGTGCCCGACGACGCCGACGGGGTGCTGCCGTGGTCGTGGGCCGAGGAGCGACTCCTCGGCAGCCGCAACTACTGGGTGACGACCGCCACGCCGACGGGCCGGCCCCACACGATGCCGGTGTGGGGCGTGTGGCTGCCCGACGCCGAGCGGTTCTGGTTCTCGTGCGCGGTGGAGGCTCGTAAGGCCCGCAACGCCCGAGCCAACCCCTGGGTGGTCGTGGCCCCCACCGACACCGTCGAGGTGGTCTCGCTCGAGGGCCGGGCCAACGAGATCACCGGCGGCGACCTGACCGATCGAGTCGACGCCTACTTCGCCAAGTACGGGACCGAGATGGGGATGGACCGCGACGCCGTCGCCGACTTCATTGCCGCCAACACCTCGTTCGACGTGGTGCCGCACCGGGCCTTCGGCGTCATCGAGCGCGCCGACGAGTTCGCACAGCGGGCCACGCGCTGGCGCTGGTAGGCACCTGGCGCCTACGGATACCGTCCCCGCCGTGGGAACTGTGCGGTACGTCGCGTTGCTGCGGGGGATCAACGTGGGCGGCCGCAACCGCGTCGCCATGGCCGACCTGCGAGAGGCCTTCGAGGCCGCCGGCTACGGCGCCGTACGCACCTACATCCAGTCCGGCAACGTGCTCTTCGAGACCGACACGCCCCGGAGCTCGGTGGAACGACGCATCGAAGCGACGCTCGAGCGCCGGTTCGGAGTGCCGCTCGTCGTGATGGTGCGGTCCCACGCGCAGTTGCGAGCCGTGGTCACCAAGGCGCCCGCCGGGTTCGGCGAGAGTCCCGACACCCACCACGACGACGTGATCTTCCTCAAGCGGTCACTGCCGGCCCGGAGGGCCATGGGCGTCGTCGATCTCCGGGACGGCGTCGACATGGCCTGGCCCGCGACGGGTGCGATCTACTTCTCGCGCCTGAGCGCGCGTCGCGCCCAGAGCCGGATGAGCCGCATCGTCGGCACGCCCGAGTACAAGCAGATGACGATCCGGAGCTGGACGACCACCACCAAGCTCCTGCACTTGCTCGACAGCCACTGCCATGGCACCGCCTGATGTCATACGCAATAGACTCACTGTATGACAATGCTGAGCTTCCGGGTGGATGAGCGTGACGCGGCCGAGGCACAGCGGTGGGCGGAACGTCTGGGCGTCGACCGGTCGGAGCTCCTCCGGGAGGCACTGCGGCGCCACCTGGTGCGACTGGCGAGCGAGGACGACGCCTCGCGATGGCAGGAGTTGCCCTTGGACGACGGTGAGAGCGCCCTGGGCGACATCGCCGATTGGGGTCCGGCGGAGGACTGGTCGGACTGGGTCGATGCAACGCGGTGACATCTGGTTCGCCGCCACGCCAGGAGGCGACCGGCCCGTGCTCGTGCTGACCCGAGATCCGGTCGCCGACAGGATCGGATCGGTCGTCGTGGCGGCACTCACCCGTACGCGCCGCGGCCTCGTCTCGGAGCTCGAACTCGACGCGTCCCGCGACGGTGTACCGACCGACTGCGTCGCGAACTTCGACAACCTGCACACGCTCCCGCGGGACCGCTTCAGGCGGGTCGTCACCACGCTCCCACCGGCACGCATGGCCGAGGCGTGCCGCACGCTTCGGGCTTCGACGGGCTGCTGATCCGGCGGTAGAGGGGTTCATCGGATCTCCGCTTGACCCTGACCTGCGGTCAGGGTTCATGCTCACGGGCGTGGACGCCCTCATGCCGATCGGTGAGTTCTCGGATCGATCGGGCCTGTCGCCGAAGCGGCTCAGGAGCTACGCCGCCGCCGGGCTCCTCGTCCCCGCAGCAGTCGATTCCGGCTCGGGCTATCGGTACTACTCCCCCGGCCAACTGCGGGAAGCGCAGTTGATCGACGCCCTCCGCGACGCCGGCATGCCCCTCGCTGAGATCGCGTCGCTCATTCGGGACCCCTCCTCCCGACAACTCGACGTCTGGGCCCGACAGGTCGAGGCAGAAGCCGCTCAGCGCCAGACGGCGCTCCAACTGGTGCGGCGCCTGCTCGCCGTCGACGCCGACGCCACACACATGACCGCACCAGAGCACTCAGGAGATGACGTGAGGACGACGCTGGAGACCGCTGCTCGCACCGACACCGGTCGGGTGAGGGAGAACAACGAGGACGCGCTGCTGTGCCTCGACCGCATCGTCGCGGTCGCCGACGGGATGGGCGGGCTTCCGGGCGGCGAGATCGCATCGTCCCTCGCGGTAGCCCTCCTCGAGGCCGCGTGCACCGGGCGGTCACTCGAGGAGCTCGAAGCCGTGGTCCGGGCCGCGAACCGGGCGATCTCCGAGCGCGCCAGCGCGGCCCAGGGCCTCGAGGGCATGGGCACGACCCTTTGCGCTCTCGCATTGACCGACGCCGGAACCCTCGCGGTCGTGAACGTCGGCGACAGTCGCGCCTACCTGATACGAGACGGCTCGCTGCGCCAGTTGACCGAGGACCACAGCGTCACCGCCGAACTCGTTCGCCGGGGCGAACTCACGGAGCAGGAGGCCCTCGACCACCCCCACCGCAACGTGCTCACCCGCGTGCTCGGGGGCGGGCCGACCGTCGAGGTCGACGGTGCCGTCCAGTCCGTGCTCCCGGGTGACCGCCTCTTGTTGTGCACCGACGGCCTCTTCAACGAGGTCTCGGACGAGGAGATCCTGTCCCTGGTGGATGCGACGGACGACCTCAGCGCGGCCGTCGATGCGCTCGTGGACCGGGCGGTCTCGGAGGGAGGGCACGACAACGTCACCGTCGTGGTGGCCGAGGTTTCACGCTCGGATCCACCGGTCGACACCTCACGAGCCGGACGACGCGCTCAGCGGCCGTTCTCGACGTGAAGCGCCGGTCGGCACGCAACGTTCTTGGCACGAGAGTCCTCACGCACCTGCGTTCGGGTCCCTCCACTCGGTTCTGTGGCTCGATCGGGTCGTCGCACTCGAGTGCGCGGTGACCCCTTGAGTCGCCCTCCGATATGCCCGATGCCAACGACCATTGCCGCGCAGTCGAGCCGGGTGAGACGTGCGGGGAATACGATCCCCTGCGCTCGACCGGTCGACGTGTCTGCGTTGGGAACTAGAAGCCGCCTCGGTCCACGGTCGAGTAGCGGATGCCGAGCCGCTCACAGGTGAGGCGGATGCCGGGACTGTCGTCCCGGCTCGACGCCAACACACGAGCGCCGAGCGCCTCGGCGGCGGCAACGGCTTCTGATCCGAGCGTGGACAACCCCGTGCGCTCGGATACGAGGACGCCCATGCGCCACGCAAGGTCACGCATCGGCATGACCGTGACGTCGTCCGGCAACCTCACCAGCGCAGCGACGAGCGCCTGGCGCTCTGGTGGCAGGAGATTGCCGATCAGCGCTCCTCCGGCTGCGCGGGCTGCGCTCTTGCACAGCCGCGCGTACCACAGGTTGGTCGTAGCCAGTGCCTCACGGCGGACCGCTCGGCGCAGATCCCGATCGGGACCGACCATCCAGTCGCGCAGGAGGTGGTCGTCGAGCAGAACCGTCAAGGACTGACCAGGTCGGGGTCCTCCTCGGCGGCCACGGCGGCATAGTGCTGTTCGGCCGGCAGCACCTCGTCGAGCAGCCGCCCGGCCTGCCCGGCCGGAACGGTCAGCACACCGAAACCAAGATCAACCACGTCCACCTTGCCGCCGCGGTCGAGACGCCACCTATGGCGCACCGCAGCCGGCAGCGACATCTGGCCCGATGACGAGACCCTGAACGTCTTCACGCGCGCCATGGAACCTCACTTGGTGAGTTGACCGCGTCACCAAGTATAGGTGATCCCTCCGATCACGGTGTGGCCGAGCGGACACGTGCGGCGCGCCCGCGCGTTCTGGCGCCACGTTCGATCGCGGCCAACGTCTTGGCCAGCGGCACCGGGCCGCGCACGACCGGCAGCGACACGGTGGTGGCCAGTGTCATGGTTCCCGAGTGCTCGATCATCGCCGCGAGCGCACTCGGGCCGTCCAGCCACGGCACCGAGAACACCAGGTGATCGTTGACCGACAGCGTGCTGAACCCGAGACGTGCGGCGGTGGCCGTGTAGTCGGCCAAGTGGCCGAAGGAGTAGGGGTTGCCCCCGGAAGTCCATCAGCGGCAGGTGGGCGCCGAAGTCCATAAGCCGGGACCAGAGTCAGAGCAGGCCAGCGATGGCGGCGGCCGCCCGCTCGGCGCCGTCGCGTTCCACGGGCTGATAGGAGGCGGGTGCCTCGATGGCCGATGCGATCATGTCGGCGAGGCGGTCGGGATCGGCGTCGTCGAAGTCCATGCGGTGGCCGGCGCGGTGACGCTGGAGCCGGTGGTGGACGTGGAAGGACTGCTCGAAGTGTTGCCGGAGCGGCAGGTAGACGAAGGGCCGTTGGGTGGCGGTGAGCTCCATGCAGGTGGTGAGGCCACCCTGGACGACGGCGAGGTCGCTGGCGGCCAGGTGCCGATACAGCTCGGGGACATAGGCGCGCACGTCGACGCCCGCGGGGGCATCGAGCGAGGCGGGCTCGATGCGGGGGCCGGTGACGACCAGCATGCGCAACCCGGGCAGGCGCGCGGCGGCAGCCGGGTAGGCGGCCACGAGTCGCCGGAGGAGGCCGGTGCCGACGCCGGAGCCGCCGACGGTGACGACGCACACGCGTTCGTCGGCTCGGTAGCCGAGCTCGTCGCGGATGGCGTCGCGGTCGGCGACGGCGGCGGGGTCGAAGCCGGTGATGTACCCGGGGAAGTCGTAGTGCTCCTCGGTCCACTCCTGGATCAGCGGGAGGTCGGGTCCGAAGCGGTCGGGCACGATGTCCTCAGGATTGCCGACGAACAGGGCGAGGTCGCGGACGCGTGGATGTCTCGCGATGTGTTCGATCATCTCGGCGTTGTAGTCGGCGGTGAGGATCGCCTCATGCGGGCCGCCCTCGGGCACGGGCAGCCATCCGACGAAGTCGGTCAGCCAGCAGTAGGCGAACCGTTTCAGCTCGGGGTTCTCGTGTAGGTAGTAGTCGACCTCCCACGCCTCGTCGCCGACGATGAGGTCGTAGTCGCGTTCGGCCACGACGTCGTGGAAGACCATGAAGTCGGCGAGGAGGATCTCGTCCATCCGCCGCCATGCCTGGAAGCAGTGGAGGCGGTGCTCGCCGCTTTCGGACTCGATGTGCGCGGACTCGCTGGCCAGGCGCCGGCTCGCCGGGTGGATCACCTCTCCGGCGTCCTCGAGCACCCGGGTGACCGGGTGCTGGGCCAGCCACTCGATCTCGAGGTCGGGATGATGCTGGCGGAGTTCTTGCGCGATGGCCACATCGCGGCGAGCGTGGCCGAGGCCGATCGGTGAGGAGACGAACAGCGCCCGCTTGGGACGCTGGCGGCCACGCGTCCAGTGCCGCACCGGCTCTCCTCTTCCGGCGATACGATCGACGAACTCGCCGATCAGCAGGTTGACCCGCACCGGGTCGCGCGCGAGCGGGATGTGCCCTGCGCCGTGAAGCACCACCAGCTGCCCGCCGGTGGCGCGGGCCAGCGTCTCGCTCCGGGCGAGGGGGCTGATGTGGTCGTCGTCGCCGTGGATCACGAGGGTGGGCACCGCGGCCCGCTCGGCCCACCGCGCGACCTCCTCTCGGGTCACGGCCGCCTGCGCGTCGGTGAGCAGCACTTCGGGCGTGGTCTCGCTGGCCCAGCCCACGCAGTCCTCGCGCTGCTTGGTGGAGTGCGGTTCGGTGAAGCACTGCGAGAAGAAGAACTCGGTGAAGTCCTGGTAGTGATCGAGCCAGTACTGCGCGTTGTGCTTGTCCCAGCCGACCGGGTCCGGCGGGTACGGGGCGAAGAAGCGCTCGATGGCGGTGGCGCGGGCGGGATGCCCGGGCGCGAGCGGGAGGGAAGCGCCGATGTACACGGCGCCGAGCACCCGGTCGGCGTGGTGGGCCGACAGGAGCAGTGTCTCCTGCGCCCCGCTCGAGAGCGTCACGACCACCGCGCCCGCCGTGGACGTCGCGTCCAAGACGGCCAGCGCGGCCGCAGCGACCGACTGGACGGCATAAGGTCCGGGTTCGGAGGGCCGGTCGGAGCGGCCATTCCCCGGACGGTCGAAGGTGATGACCCGGTAGCGCTCGGCGAGGAACGGCACCTGCATCTTCCAGAACCGGCTGTGCACGATGGTCCACGCCGGCACGAGCAGCACCGTGGGATCGCCGTCGCCGAACACCTCGTAGCCGATCTTCACGCCGTCCTGCTCGACGTAGCCCTCCATGTCGGGTTCACGCGCCCGCATCCGTCCTCCCGTGTCAGCGCTCTTCCAGCGCTCGGATGAGCCGGCCGACGCCACGCAGCGCCGACCGGTGAGGAACTTCGTCCTCGGTCACACCCAACAGCAGCATCGACTCCGCACCCAGGAACGCGTCGGCGGCCAGGGCGGCTACCTCCTCGGCGGTGAACGGCCCGAGGCCGTCCAGTCGCGCCTCGGCCCGGCGGGCCACCTCCGCGAGCAAGTCGAACCAACCACCGAGGAGGTCGCGCACAGCGGCGGCCACCTCGGGATCGGACCAGCCGACGGCGGTCACCTCCTGCAGGACCCGCACGTAGCCGGACCGCAGGTCGTCCTCGAGGAAGTCGCACGCCTGCTCCCACTGCTTCCACAGCGGCGCGTCGTCCCGAAACATCGTGCTCTGCCGTTCGAGCAGCCGCTCGTTCTCGTCGGCCAGCAGGGCAAGGACGAGGTTCCGCTTCGACCCGAAGTGGTAGTGCAGATGGCCGAGCGCCAGGCCTGCCGTCTCCGCCATCCGCCGGGTCGACAAGCTGGCATAGCCCCCCTCGAGCAGGCAGGCACGGGCGGCATCGAGCAGCTGACGTCGCGAATCGCCCACGCACCCTCCCCCTCGTGGGTCGGTCGACTGACCAAATTGTTGCAGGCGACCCAGGCGCTCGTCAAGCGGGGTTCCCGGCATGCAGGTGCGGATGCTGCAGACCTGATCACGAGCGAGTTGCTCGGCGCCCGACGCTCAGGGTCCGGCGCGCCGGGGTCACCGCGGAAGGCGATATGTCGCCCGAGCCGCGCACGTCGCCGTCGATCTGGGACGCCCGCGTCGGTACGCGGGCATCATGCGTCGCGTGTCTGATGAGGAAGGGATGGCGATGGACGTCATCGAGCTCGACCTTCGCGTCCGTCGATGAACACCGCTTCACCGACGCGGCCGCAGCCTTGGCGAGGTCCATCGACGGACACGGCGGCGTCGAGGAGGCGCTTGCCATCATCGGGCGCTGCGCCCGCGATCGCGACGCTCCACGCACCATCGAGAACGCAGCTGGTTAGAGCAAACTCGAGGCGATCGGGGACCGAGTCGCTCAGCGTGACCTGTCCGGCTCCCCAGCCGATTCGGCGATGGGCGCGCCGTCGCTCGCAGTGCGCGTAGGCACAGATCAAGCGACGAAGTAGTCGTCCTCGAGCCGGCGGTCGGTGGCGCCCACGGTGTCGGACGTGCCACACCGGGCTGCCGCGCCCATGACAGCTACGTTGAACTGATGGCGAGCCTCCGGTTCGATCAGGTCTACATCGTGCTTCCAGACGTGGTCGGTGCGACGCGGTTTCTACGGGCGCTCGGAGCCGAGGTTCAGGAACTCGCCGCTGAATGGGCCGAGTGGGCATCGCACCACGTCGCATTTCCAGCCGTCGCTAATGGGTTCGACGTTGACCTCGACAGCCCTGCGTATGCGGCCCACTGGGGCGGATTGCCCGAAGATTTCGCCGGGGTCGTGATCAACCTGCGAGCGGAGGATCGCAGGGCGGTCGATGCGGCTGTCGAACGTGCGGTGGCCCTGGGTGCCCAAGTCTTACGAGATCCGTACGACGCCTTCTGGGGTGCACGCTACGCCGTTGTGCGCGGACCCGGCCCCATCATGGTCGGGATCATGAGCCCCGCGGATCAAACATCCCGCGGCGAGGCGCCGGCGGTGTCGGACTTCGCATAGAGCCATCGTCCGCAAAGTGCGGTACAGGCGCAGCAACTTCCACGAGCGTGCCGTGCAGCGACGCCGTCGAATGCGAGCGGAATCGGCGTTGCGGGTCACAAGACCTAGGAGCGATCTGGCGCGCGCCCGAACACCCGACCATCGCCGTCGTTCTGTACAACTTGGGGTCGGCGGACGGAGGCGTTGCTCTACGGGACTGTGCCGCGCACGCGTCTGGTGAGGATGTCGTTGGCGGCCGTCGGGTCCTCCCCGGTGGAGCGCAGCGCGTAGGCGATGGCAGCTTCGTCGCCGAGGTCAGCGCCAGTAGTCGAGAGCTGGTCGAAGCGTTGTTGTCCGAGTCGTGACTTGAGTGTGGTGACCGCCTCGTCGATGCGGATGGCGTCGGGGCCGATGAGCGGGAGGGCGCTGGGGCTGGCCGAGAGCGCGCCGTAAAGGATGACGGCAGATTCGTCGTAGGAGAGGCGGGTGAGGGTTTCGATGAGTGTGCGGATCGTGGTCCATTGCTGCGCTCTCGAACCGGTCCGATCGAAGTAGTCGAGCAGTTCGGCGTAGCGGCCAAGCGCTTGATTGGGGTCGCCGATGCGGGCCGCGCACGACACGGCCGAGACACCGGCGATGGCAGCGAGGTACCGGTTGCCGACCATGCGGCCGATGGCGTGGGCTCGCTCGAGGAAGGGCAGGGCCTCCGTCGGTTCGCTGTCGATGCGTATCTCGCCGGCGACGTAGTCGCAGAACGCTTGCATGGTGGGGTTCTTGGCCGTCGCGGTCAGCTTCGTCGCCGCCGTGAGTTCGGAGTGGGCGGCGTCGATCTTGCCCAGGTAGCCGAGCGCGACGGCGCGGGCACCGTGCTCGCGGGCTTGGTGGGCGGTGTCGCCGGCAAGTCCGGCGAGGTCGAGGGCGTGTTGCTGGCAGATGAGGGCGTGCTCGTAGTTGCCGCTCATCATCTCGGCGCTGCTGAGCGCCTCCCAGACGAAGCGGGCGGCGACGGGTTGGCGGATGGCTGCGGTGATGCCTCGTTCCGCGACGGCCCGGGCAGCAGTCATGTCGCCGCGTCGGCACGCGCCGAGCGCCGCGGTGGCGCAGGCCGCGGCGAACGCCGGTGTGGTGTCGTCGCGGGCGTGTGCGATGACGCTGGCCGCCCACTCGAAGGCTTCGGAAGCGCCATACCAGAAGGCGTACCAGTACATGGCGCCGGCGATCCGCATGGCCGTGTCCGGGTCATGGTCCAGCGACCAACCGTGGGCGGCGCGGAGGTTGGGCAGCTCGGCGGCTACCACTTTGGCCCAATGCGCTTCCTCGGCGCCGCGCAGGCCCGCGTCGGCGGCCTCGATCCAGTTGGCGGCCCACGCCGCGTGCCGGGACCGGGCGCGGTCGCGTCGGCCCTCGTCGGCGAGGCGTGCCTCGGCGTACTGCCGGATCGGCTCCAAGATCGAGAACCGGGTCGTGTCGCCGAAGTCGTGCGCGGCGAGCAGCGAGTGTTCGACCAACACCGTCAGGGTCCTGACGATCTCACCCCGGCTAGTCTCGGCGACGGTCGCGGCGGGCTCCGCGGTGAACCCACCGGCGAACACGGCCACGTTCCGCAGGACATGCTGTTCGAGCGGTGCGAGACGGTCATAGGACCAGCCCACGACCGCGTCGATCGAGCGGTGCCGCTCCTTGGATCGGAACGGATCATCCAGCCGGTCGATCCGCTCGGCGACCTCGTCGAGGACCTCGGTCGGGGTCCTCGACACCGTGCGGGCGGCTGCCAGCTCGAGCGCGAGGGGAAGGCCGTCGAGACGGCGGCACAGCGCGCACACCGCGGCCCGGTTGTCATCGCCGAGCGTGAAGTCGGGCCGCACCGCTTTGGCTCGATCGACGAACAGCTCGACCGCCGGCGAGTCGGGATCGTCCCGCTCGGCGACCAGCAGCGAGGTGACAGGAACAACTCGTTCGCCCTCGACGCCGAGGCGCCGACGACTGGTCGCGACGACATCAACGTGGGGCGCCTGGACGAGGATGTTGGCGATCAGGTCCCGGACGCCGTCAAGCACGTGTTCGCAGTTGTCGAGCACAAGCAGCGCCTGTCGGGCGCGTAGGAACTGGACGACGCGTTCGGCGTCGGTGTCCGCAGCGCCTCGCTCGACCCGCAACACTGACGCCACCGCGGGCGCGACCGCCTCGACAGCGCCCACGTTGGCCAGCTCGCACAGCCAGACACCATCGGGGTAACGGTCGGCGGCTCGTGCGGCGGCGTGCAGCGCCAGCCGGGTCTTGCCGACCCCGCCGGGACCGGTCAATGTCAACAACCGGCCCGCCCCGAGGCAGGCGGCGATCTCGGCCAGCTCGACCTCGCGGCCGACGAGCGAGTTGCCGGGGAGACCGATCCGCGGTGTCGATGGCACGTCGTGACGCAGGATCTCGCCCTCCAGGGCGCGCAGCTCGGGAGAGGGCTCGAGGCCCAGCTCCTCGCCTAGCGTTCGACGGAACGCGGTGAACAGGCTCAGGGCCTCGGCATGGCGACCGTCCTGCGCCAGGGCGCGCATCCGTATCGCCACCGGCCGCTCGCGGAACGGATGCTCGTCCATGAGCGCCTCCATCGAGCGCGCCGCGTCGTTCGCGGCGCCCAGCTCCAGCAACAGCCCGGCGCGCAGTTCGGCGGCGTCGGCCCGCAGCTCCTCGAGCCGGATTGCCTCGGCCACCACCGCACGGTGATCCGCGACCTCGTGATAGGCGCGGCCCCGCCACACGCCAAGTGCGTCGTCAAGGAGACGAACCGCGACGTCGGGCTCGGAGGACCGGTGGCGCGCCTGCGCGAGGAGATCCTCGAAGCGGCCAGCGTCGATCCCGTCGCGATCGATCGCCAGCCGGTAACCCGAGCCCTCGTTCTCCAACCCGACACCCGCGGCCGCGAGTTGCCGGCGTAGACGAAAGACCTGGGACTGCAGCGCCGCGATCGGATGATTCGGCAGCTTCTCTGCCCACAGCGCCTCGACGAGCTCGTCGGCGCTCACCACCCGTCCCAACCTGGTCGCCAGCACCGCGAGCAGCAGGCACTGCCGCGGGCTACCGGCAGGGATCGGCTCGTCGTAGTCGCCGATCACCCTCACCGGGCCGAGCACTGCGATGCCACCCATCCGTTCCCTTTCACCTGGCTCGCCGCTTCGGCAGCCGCGTGGAAGCGATGTGGAAGCGGCCCCGTCCATTCTTGTCTCCAACGAAGACCAACGAGGAGGGAACAGCGATGTTCGATGTCGACGAGTTCGTGGCCGACTGCCTCCAAGCCGTGGCCGAGACCCAACCCCGCCTGGCCGTCAAAGACGTCCTCGAGCGGGCCGTGCGCCACCCAGAGCAGGTCGCCGAGGCGCTGCCCGCCACCCGCGGCGAACTGGTCCCCCTGCACGTGTCCGACGAACTCACGGTGCTCAAGGTCATCTGGGCGCCCGGCATGCGGTTCCGACCGCATAACCACCTCATGTGGGCAGCCATCGGTCTGTACGGCGGCCAAGAGGACAACACCTTCTACCGCCGCTCCGGCGAAGGCATCGTCGTGTCCGGAGGACGCGAACTGCGTACCGGCGACGTCGCGCTCCTCGGCGACGACACCATCCACGCTGTCGAGAACCCACGACAAACCTTCACCGGCGCCATCCACGTCTACGGCGGGAACATCACCGCGCGCCCCGGACGCAGCGAATGGGACGACGACAACGGACAGGAAATCGACTACGACTTCGAACACGTCCGCCGCTACTTCGAGAGCTTCCAGACTCCCGCCGCAAGCTGACGGCCGCCGACCAGAGGTCGGGCCGCCGTCGTCAGCGTGCGAACAGCGAGGGCGGCGTGGCTCGCTCGTTCGTCCACAAGGTCCGCACAGCGCCTACCGGCCGGCGCCGTCGTCACCGTCGATACATGATCTTTGGCAATGGTCGAGTCGGAGAACAGATGCCTGCCGTGGTCTCCGACGCTGGAGACCGATCACTGTTGGAACTGGAGCTCAGTCGACGACGTGAAGAACTCGCTGAGGCCCTTGGCGAGCGCCTCGGGATGGGTGACGGGGGCGGCGTGCGCCGCGCCGGGAATCTCGTGCACTCGCGCGTTGGCGACGTGGTCGACGACATGCCGCGCGCTGATGGCAAAGAAGGGCTTGGTGCCCGATCCCAACAGCACCGCCACCGGAGCTTTGATCGCGCCCAGCACTGCCGGGTCATCGGGGACCGGCCCTTCCTGTGTCATGGCCTGCTGGAGCAGGTTCAACAGGCTCGGGACATAGCGCCCAGCGGCCTCGAAGTAGCCGACCCCCTCGGCCGCTGCGATCTCTTCGTCGCTGAAGGGAAAGCCGGCAAAGGCTCGGGCGGCTGCCGGCAGATTGCCTTCGGCGGCCAGCTCGGCGGTACGACCGACGGCGTTGCCGATGACCGCCTGGACGGACTCGTCGGCCAGGCTCAGCATTCCGGGCTCGAACGGGACCACCGCGGCGACCGCGTCAGACCGGGCCGCCACCGCCAGCGCCCAGGCACCGCCGCCGGACCAGCCGACCAGCCCGGCTGGCTGGCCGAGGCTCTCGACGTAGGTGCGGCAGTCCTCGATGATCCGCGGCGTGCTGAGGTCGGGGTGATCGCTGCTGAGGCCCCGGCCCCTGAGGCTCGGCAGGTGGCAGGTGAACGTGTCGGTGAGGTGTGCCGCCGTGGAGCCCCAGTCGAGGTCGCCGTCGCCGATGACGCCTTGCAGGAACACGAGCGGCGGTCCCTCGCCGTGCACGGTTCCACCGATGGTCACGCCGTCGGTCGTGGTGACGTAGTGGGTGCGCTGGCTGCTCATGTGCTGTCCCCCTCACAGTCGGGTGCGGTCATGCGCTCACGAT
>Ga0247717_1000365_pt1 | contig 13946 bp, 12 predicted proteins | sample 24E_NmetaG_FD_189047 | JGI IMG/M metagenome (GOLD analysis project Ga0247717, IMG submission 189047) | Soil microbial communities from hillslope of Landscape Evolution Observatory, University of Arizona, Oracle, AZ, United States - 2-4-E_N | ecosystem: Engineered > Artificial ecosystem >... | reverse complement strand
CCCCCGAGCTGCGCCTCCGCCTCCCCCGGCTGCTGCCCGGCCTCGTCATCTGCGGGGTGGGGCTGGCCCTGATGGTGCTCGCCGACCTGGGGCTGGGTCCGTGGGAGGCCCTCCACCAGGGCCTGTCCGAGCGGACCGGTGTGCCCATCGGGACGGTCGGCATCCTCGTCGGCTTCGTGGTGCTGGCCGGCTGGGTCCCGCTGCGCCAGCGCCTCGGCGTGGGGACCCTGTGCAACGTCGTCCTCATCGGTCTCGTCATCGACGCCGTGCTCGCCGTGGCCCCCCAGCCGCAGGGGCTGGCGGCCCGCACGGCGTGCCTGGTCGGGGGCATCGCCGGCATGGCCGTCGGGTCCGGCCTCTACATCGGCGCCGGGCTCGGCCCCGGCCCGCGGGACGGTCTGATGACGGGGCTGGCCGCCCGGGGACACTCCGTGCGCCGGGCCCGCACCGTCGTCGAGGCGACCGCCCTCGCCGTCGGGTGGGCGCTGGGCGGCACCGTCGGCGTCGGCACCCTGGCCTTCGCCTTCGCCATCGGGCCGCTCGTCCAGGCCTCCCTCGCCCGCCTGAGCGTGCCCGCGCCGGCCAGCTAGATCCTTGACCTCATTTCGTCCGCTTCGCTACTCCATTCAGTGGAGTTGGATCGTGCTCCGCCCTGTCCCTTGGCGGTGTCCGCGCAGCCGGAGAGGCCCCGCGTCAGCGGGCGGTGGCCCGCCTGCGCAGGTCGGCCAGGGCCTCGGGGTACGGGGCGCGGGCGACGCCCTCCTCGGTGATGACGGCGGTCACCAGGGCGGCGGGGGTGACGTCGAAGGCGAGGTTCTCGGCCTCCACGCCCTCGGGGGCGACGCGCTGGCCGGCCAGCTCGGTGACCTCGCTGGCGCCCCGGCGCTCGATGGGGATGTCGGCGCCGGTGGCGCAGTGCAGGTCGATCGTCGACGTGGGGGCGGCCACCAGGAAGGGCACGCCGTGGTGGGCGGCCAGGACGGCCAGCGGGTAGGTGCCCACCTTGTTGGCCACGTCGCCGTTGGCCGCCACCCGGTCGGCGCCCACCACGACGGCGTCCACCCGGCCCTCGGCCAGCAGGGAGCCGGCGCGGGCGTCGGGGATGACGGTCACGGGGATGCCCAGGCGCTGGAGCTCCCACGCCGTGATGCGGGCGCCCTGGAGCAGCGGCCGGGTCTCGTCCACCCAGACGTGACCGACGGAAGCCGAGCGGATCACGCCCACGGCGGTGCCGAAGCCGGCGCAGGCCAGGGCGCCGGCGTTGCAGTGGGTGAGCACCTGGGCGCCGTCGGGGATCAGTTCGGCGCCGAAGGCGCCCAGCCGGCGGTTGCGGGCCACGTCCTCGGCGGCGATGGCCAGCGCCTCGGCCACCGGGTCGGCCGCCGCCCGCGCCCGGGCCACGCCCCACGCCAGGTTCACCGCCGTGGGGCGGGTGGCCACCAGGGCGGCGGCGGCCCGGTCGAGGTCCTCCCCCCGCTTGGCGGCCAGGGCGACGCCCATGGCGCCCGCCACGCCCAGGGCGGGGGCGCCCCGCACGGCGAGGGTGCGGATCGCCTCGCACACCTCGTCCACCGTGGTGGCGTCGACCAGGGCCAGCTCCGCGGGCAGGCGGCGCTGGTCGACCATGCGGACGACACCGTCGCGCCACTCGATGGTGGGCGGGATGGGGTCGCGTTCGGTCACCGGAGCGCCTCGACGGTCTCCCGCACCGCCGTCCCGACGCCTCCCGGCCCGCGGTATGCGGCCGAGCCGAGGAGCAGGAGCAGGCCGGTGCCGCCGGCCCGGTCGGCCTGGTCCCGGGCGTTGTCGGGCCCGATGCCACCGCCCAGGACGGCCACCGGGGCGGCCACCCCGTCCAGCGGGCGGCGCACGGCCGCCAGCTGGGCGTCGACCTCCTCGTCGGTGTCGAACAGCTTCCCGCCGAAGGCGCCCACGAGGACGTAGTCGGCGCCGGCCAGCCGGGTGAGCCCGGCCAGGACGGACGAGGCGACGCCGAACCGCTCGTTGCGCACCCACGGCCCGGATCCCACCCGGTGGGCCAGGATGGGCACGCCCAGACCGGCGTCGCGCAGCGCGCGGACGGTGTCCAAGCCGGCGGCGAAGGCGTTGATCATCACGCCGGTGGCGCCCAGGTCGACCACCCGCCGCGCCCGGTCCACCAGCCCCTCCACGGGGCCGGTCACGTTGACGCAGTAGACGACCCCGGGCGGGACGGCGGCGGCGACGGCCTTGACGCGGTCCTCCAGCGGGCACCACTCGGGGTCGCCCATGAGCTCGTCGTCCTTGACCAGCCGGGCCCCGCCCGCGGCGACGGCGGCGGCCACGTCGGCGACCTCGGGCGGCCGCAGCCCGAGCGACGGCTTCACGATGGCGCCCACGCCCACGTCGGCGGGTGCCGGGAAGGCGGGTCCGGGCAGCATCCCGGGCGGCAGGACGAGGTCGACCAGCCGCACCCGGGTGAACGACCGGTCCTCCATGCCCTCACCGGCCACCACCGACGAGACCAGCATGGGGAGGTTGCGGCCCCAGTTGGCGGCCGGGAACTCGAGCACCGCCCGTCCCCCGGTCTCCTCCACGACCCGGCCCCGGACGAAGCCGGGCCCCGTGGGCATGCCGAGGGACGCCTCGAGGGCGAGGGCGTCGGCCCGCCCCACCGGCTCCAGCTCGTAGGTGGCGCGGATCGTGCCGGTCACGGCCGGTGAGCCGGCGGCGGTGCTAGGAGGCTGGTGTCGAACCCGGCTCCTCCTGCCGGACGGTGACGGGGCGGCCGAGAAACCGCTGGTCAGGCCACCCGAGCCGTTCGGCCGCGTCAGCGGCCGACCCGTTTGACACCGGTCTCCTAGGTGCCGACGGTCCAGGAGGAGAGGTACTCCTCCTGCTCGGGGGTGAGCCGGTCGATGCCCACGCCCATGGTCTCGAGCTTGAGGCGGGCGATCTCGGCGTCGATCTCGGCCGGCACGTCGTAGACCCGCGTCTCGAGGGTCGACCGGTTCTGCACGACCCACTCGGCGGCCAGCGCCTGGTTGGCGAAGCTCATGTCCATGACGGCCGCCGGATGGCCCTCGGCCGCGCCGAGGTTCACCAGCCGGCCCTCCGCGATCACCAGCACACGGCGGTCGCCCTCGAGGGCGAACTCCTCGACCGACGGGCGCACGGCCCGCCGGGAGCCGGCCATCTCGGCCAGCGCCTTGAGGTCGATCTCGATGTCGAAGTGCCCCGAGTTGGCGAGGATGGCCCCGTCGCGCATGGCGGCGAAGTGCTCGCGGCGCAGGACGTCCCGGTTCCCGGTGACGGTGATGAAGATGTCGCCCTCGGCGGCCGCCTCCTCCATCGTCACGACCCGGAAGCCGTCCATGACGGCCTCCAGGGCGCGCAGCGGGTTGATCTCGGTGACGTAGACCTGGGCGCCCATGCCCCGGGCCCGGCTGGCCACGCCCTTGCCGCAGAAGCCGTATCCGGCGACGACGATGACCTTGCCGGCCAGCAGCACGTTCGTGGCCCGGATGACCCCGTCCAGGGTGGACTGCCCGGTGCCGTAGCGGTTGTCGAACATGTGCTTGGTGTCGGCGTCGTTGACGGCCACGATGGGGAAGCGCAGGGCGCCGTCGGCCTCCATGGCCCGCAGGCGGATGACCCCGGTGGTGGTCTCCTCGGTGCCGGCCAGGACCTCGCCCACCTGCTCGGGCCGGTGCTGGTGGAGCCGCGACACCAGGTCGCAGCCGTCGTCCATGGTCAGCTGGGGGTGGGCGTCCAGCACGGCGTCGATGTGGCGGAAGTAGGTCTCGGTGTCCTCGCCCTTGATGGCGTGGACCTCGATCCCCTCGTCCCGCACCAGGGCGGCGGTGACGTCGTCCTGGGTGGAGAGGGGGTTGGAGGCGCACACGTTGACCGTCGCCCCGCCTGCCTTGAGCGTGCGGAGCAGGCTGGCCGTCTCGGTGGTGACGTGGAGGCAGGCGGCGACCGTCACCCCTTCCAGCGGGCGCTCCTTGGCGAAGCGCTCCCGGATGGAGCCGAGGACCGGCATGTGGGTCTCGGCCCAGTCGATGCGCTGGCGGCCGAGGTCGGCGAGGCCCGGATCTGCGATGTCGGACATGGGTGTTCGATCAGCCTTCCTGGAGCTCGTGCTTGAGCTCGTCGATGATCGGGACGGGCCCGGGGTCGATGCCCTCGTTGCCCGCCATGTGCAGGGCCACGAAGTCGCCCACCAGCACCAGGTCCAGCAGCTGGGCGAGGTCGCCGTCGCCCTCGGCCTGGACCTCCTCGATGCCGGCCACCGCCTCCCGCACCAGGTCGCCGACCAGGTCGAACCGGCGGCTGACCTGGGGGTGCTCGCTGTCGTGGCGGAGGTTGACGATGGTGACCAGCTGGCGGGTGACGTCGCCGTGCTGGCCCCAGCCCTGGAGCTCGTTGTGGCACAGCTCGGGGTACACGGCCCAGAACGCCGGGGCCTTGGCGATCTCGTTGACCTGGGTCTTCCACCGCTGCGCGGCGGCGTTGCCCATGGCGCCCGACGAGTGCATGAGGGGGATGGTGCGGCCGATGCGGCGAGCGATCTCGGCGGACGGCCCGCCCCCGGCGACCAGCTGGTCGCGGCGGCGCTTGAGCTGCTCGACGGCCAGGTCGATCCACTGCACGGCGCCCGGGAAGAGCCCCACCTCCTCGAGCATGACGAGGGGCGGTATGGCCATGGCGCCGATGGCGGTGCGGGGCTGCGGCAGGTCGGCGGGCACGTTGACGACCGGGGAGCCCCACGACGTGGCCAGCTTCTCCAGCTGCCCTCCGCTGGTGACGGCCACCACCCGGGCGCCCTGCACGGCCGCCTCCCCGGCGGCCTCGACCGTCTCCTCGGTGTCGCCGGAGAAGGAGATGGCGAACACCAGCGAGCCCTCGCCGACGAAGGCGGGGAGGGTGTAGGACTTCACGACGACCACCGGTACGGCCATGAACGGCCCGGCGGTGGCGAGCAGGATGTCGCCGGCGATGCCGCTGCCGCCCATCCCGAGGACGACGACGTTCTCGATCTCGTCGCGGTCGGGCAGGCCGTCGACGGACGCCGCCGCCTCGGCCGCCCGCTCCACCTGCTCGGGCAGGCCCATGGTGGCCGGCCAGATGCCCTGGGTGTCGAGGAAGCCGGGCGCCGCGCCCCCCGGTGGGCTCACTCGTCCGCCTCGAAGGTGGGACGGATGCCCTCGGCCTCGGCCTTGGCCGACAGCCGGGCGTGCTCGTCGTCGCCCACCGTCTCGGCCTCGTCGATCAGCATGATGGGGATGTCGTCGCGGATGGCGTAGCGGCGCCTGAGGCGGGGGTTGTAGAGCGACTGCTCGTCCGGGAAGTACAGGAGCGGCCCCTTGTCCTCGGGGCAGGCCAGGATGTCCAGCAGCTGGGGGTCGAGCGCCACCGATCAGCTCCCCGACCCGGACCCGAGGAGCGCACGGACCTCGGCCACGTGGGCGTCGCACTCCTCGCGGGTGGGCGCCTCCAGGTTGAGGCGCAGCAGGGGCTCGGTGTTGGACGGGCGCAGGTTGAACCACCAGTCGCCGTGGTCGACGGTGAGCCCGTCGGTGCGGTCGAGCTCGGCTCCCTCGGACGCCTCGGCCACCCCGTCGATCACGGCAGCCGGGTCGTCGTCGACCTTGGTGTTGATCTCCCCCGACGCCGCGTAGCGCTCGAAGGGGCGGCGCAGCTCGGACAGCGGGAGGTCGGCCTTGCCCATGAGCTCGAGCACGACGACGGCCGCGATCAGCCCCGAGTCGGCCCGGTAGTTGTCCCGGAAGTAGTAGTGGCCGGAGTGCTCGCCGCCGAAGACGGCGTCGGTTTCGGCCATGACGGCCTTGATGAAGGAGTGCCCGACCCGGGTGCGGACGGGCCTGCCGCCGTTCTCCTCGATGACCTCGGGCACGGCCTTGGAGCAGATCAGGTTGTAGATGATCGCCGCCCCGGGGTGCTTCTCCAGCATGGCCTTCGCCACCATCGCGGTGGTGGTCGAGCCCGAGACCGGCTCGGCCTTCTCGTCGACCAGGAACATGCGGTCGGCGTCGCCGTCGAAGGCGATGCCCACGTCCGCCCCCGAGTCCAGCACCCGGGCCTGGAGGTCCTTCAGGTTCTCGGGCTGGATCGGGTCGGGGGGGTGGTTCGGGAACGTGCCGTCCAGCTCGGCGTAGAGCATCTCGAGGTCGTACGGGAGGCCCTCGAAGACCCGGGGGACGACCAGCCCGCCCATGCCGTTCCCCGTGTCGGCGACCACCTTCAGGGGCCGGAGGTTCTCGATGTCGACGAAGCCGCGGACGTGCTCGGCGTACTCGCCGATGAGCTCCTGCGAGCTGACGGAGCCGGTGCGGCCGGCCGGGGCCGGCGGGTCGGCGGCCAGCTCCTTGATCCGGGCCAGCCCGGTGTCCTGGCCGACCGGCCTGGCGCCGGCCAGGCACAGCTTCACGCCGTTGTACTGCGCCGGGTTGTGGGAGGCGGTGAACATGGCGCCGGGGGCGTCGAGGCGGCCGGCGGCGAAGTACAAGAGGTCGGTGGAGGCGAGGCCGAGGTCGACGACGTCCACGCCCTGGGACGTGACGCCCTCGGCGAAGGCCCTGGAGAGCTCCTCGCCCGAGCTGCGCATGTCGCGGGCGACGAGGACGGTGGGGCTCCCGGCGAAGGAGGCGAAGGCGGCACCGATGCGGCGGCAGGTGTCGGCGTCGAGCTCGTCGGGGACGACCCCGCGGACGTCGTAGGCCTTGAAGATCCGGTCGAGTGAGGGCATTCGGGTGCGAGCCTAGTGCCGGCCCCGCCTCCGCCATAGTGAGGCGTCGCGTCGGCCATAGTGGGGTCGTGCGCCACGCGACGTCCCCGGAGGGCCTGCGAGTGAACTACCTGCTCGGAAGAGGCGACGCCGGTCTGCCACCGAACAAGCCGCAATCCAGTTCTCGCAACGGCTCTCCGCGACGAGCAGGCAGACCGGCGTCGCCTCTTCACTCCCGTAGTTCACTCGCAGTCCCTCACCGATGATCTCGGTCGTCATGCCGGCGTTCAACGAGGCCGACTTCCTCGAGCCGGCCGTGCGCGAGGTCGTGGACGGACTGTCGGCCCGTGGCCTCGACGGCGAAGTGGTCGTCGTCGAGAACGGGTCCACCGACGCCACCGCCGAGATCGCCCGGGGGCTGGCCGGCTCGGTGCCGGGCGTGCGGGCGGTGACGCTGCCCAGGCCCGACTACGGGGCGGCTCTCCGTGCCGGGTTCCTGGCCGCCCGGGGCGACGTCGTCGCCAACGTCGACGTCGACTACTACGACCTCGACTTCGTCGAGGCCACGGCGGCCATGCTCACCGCCGAGGGCGGCCCCGACGTGGTGGTCGGCAGCAAACGGGCCGCGGGAGCGGACGACCAGCGCTCGGCGCTGCGCCGGCTGATCACGTCGCTGTTCGCCCTCGTCCTCCGCCGTGGCTTCGGCCTGCGGGTGTCGGACACCCACGGCATGAAGGCGATGAAGCGGGCCACCGTGCTGCCCGTGGTCGAGCGGTGCAGGTTGGGGACCGACCTGTTCGACACCGAGCTGGTGCTACGGGCCGAACGGGCCGGGCTCGGCGTGACCGAGGTCCCCGTCACGGTCCGGGAATCGAGGCCGTCGCGCACCTCCATCCTGCGGCGCGGCCTGCGCACGGTACGAGGGCTCGTGGTGCTCCGGCTCGCCCTGCGCGCCGACCGGGTCTGACACCGGCACCCGGCCGCCGTCCGACCCCGCCTCCTCCGGCGCCGGGCCCTCTCCGGCCAGAAGGGTGGGGCCGCCGGCGTCGTCGACCTCGCCGGTCTCGTCCTCGGCCGGCCACGTGCGGCGCCGGTCGAGCACGATCAGGCCCGCCAGCGCCCCGAACCCGAGGACGGTGAGGAGACGGCCGAGGTGGTCGACCGGGGTGTTGCCGTAATGAAGCTCCACGTGCCGCTCGGTGGGGACGACGACCATCAGGTTGGGGCTCACCCGCCAGGGCCCCTCGCCTCCCGACACCTTCCAGTTGGGGTAATAGGAGGCCTTGACCAGCACGGGCGAGCCGGGGCGGTCCACGTCGAACGAGATGCGGTCGTCACCCGTCTCGATGTCCGAGACGGCCACGGGCGTCACCGGCGACGCCGGCGCCGCCACCGAGGCGTCCCGCACGCGGGGCCAGTCCTCGGGGCCGTCGGCCGCCAGGTGGACCCCCCAGCGGCTCGGGTCCATGTACCAGTCCACCGACTGCCCGAGCCACGCCTTCTCGCCCTTGCCGACGCCGGTCATCACTGCCGGCTCGTTCTCGAGGGGCACGACCAGGTCGGAGCGGGCCACCTCGTACACCTCCCACCGGCGCTCGCCGGGACCGGTCGGGTAGTTGACGGCGAAGGGACCGGCGCTGGCGACCAGGCGCAGGTCGGGGTGGGCGGCGGCGGCCGCCCGCGCCTCGGGGCTGAAGGCCATGTAGTAGCGGCTGCCGAGGAGCTGGAGGTGGCGGACGCCGAGGTCGAGGTCGAAGTCGGAGTACGGGAGGTCGCGCTGCGGCCGCGACGCCTTGCGGGACAGCTCGGACGCGGAGAGGAAGTGGTACGGCGTGGTCGCCGACGACTCGAAGTAGAGGCCCTCCATGGACCCGATGCAGCCGTCGGTCCAGTACGGGAGCAGCATGAGCGCGAGCGGGGTGCCCAGCTGGTCGAGCTCGGGCTCGTACTCCCAGTGGGCCCGGCCGCACCCGACCGAGCGGCCCACCTCCTTCATGGTGTCGATGACGGCCTGGTGCTCGGGCCAGGCGTCCTTGCGCTCGTAGCCGCTGTAGTTCCACCGGGCCCAGGCGGGGACGAAGCTCCGCTCCTCCGTCTTGATCGGGAAGGAGTCGAGCACCGGCAGCTGCAGGGGGAGGGCGACGTAGATCAGCGTGACGGCGGCGCCGATCAGCGGGCCCGCCACGGGTGCCACCCGCTCGGCGGCGGCGCGGCGCTGCCTCCCGGCCAGCCACACGGCGGCACGGACCACCCAGAAGGCGGCCAGGCCGGCGAGCAGGTACAGGCACAGGAACCAGAAGGGGATGAGCCGGGGGTTCCAGATCTTGCCCTGGGGCGCCAGGCGGAAGGCGAGGGCCGACAGGCCGGCCATCGCCGTGAGGAACGTGCCCACCCGGTGGCCCCGGAGGATCGAGACGACGGCGCCGATGCCGGCGAGCAGCACCAGGTACCGCAGGTCGTGCGGCAGGAGGTTCTCGCGGTACTTGGTGATCTTCTCGTAGCCCATGTCGTTGGTGAGCGGGAGGCGGACCACGAAGGGCAGGGCCCAGAAGGCCGCCAGCAACCCGGCCAGGCCACCCACCACCACCGTGTGGGCGAGCCGGCGCACCCCCGGCCGCAGGGCCCACAGCACGAGCGCACCGGCCACGGCGAAGAAGGTCGGGACCACGTGCGACATCAGGGTGAGAGCGAGCAGCACGGCCGCCAGCGCCCGGTGCCGGCCGGTGCGCAGCCCCCGGGCCAGCACACCGAGGAAGACGAACGCGAGGGACAGGGCGATCGAGAACGAGTACTCGCCGGCGAGCGTCGACGCGATGTTCCCGCCGTAGATCGTGAACGTCTGGTCGAACAGGAAGGGCACGGCGGCGACGCCGAGCAGCTCGGGGCCGGGCCGGCGCACCCCGGCCAGGCGCCCGAACGCCCAGGCGGCGACGGGCAGGCTGACCAGCCCGGCCACGCTGACCAGCTTGAACGCCACCTCATAGGGCAGGAGGACGTCCAGCAGGACGATCGCCAGGCTGGGCAGCGGGAAGTAGAACTGCGGGAAGGCGAACCCGGCGTACCAGTCGGGCGCCCAACCCACCACCCGTCCGTGCGGGAGCAGGTGGTCGCGCAGGAACGCCGGCCCCCAGACGTGGGCGCCCATGTCCCCACCGTTGGGCGTCGTCGCCGTGAACAGCAGCGACGGCTGGAGCTGGACGAAGACGAAGAGCGCCGCCCCGCCGACCGCCAGAACGCTCGCGACGGAGGCTGCGGAGGGCCGGCGCATCGGCTTATGTTGCCCGAACATCGCCGTGCCCGGGTCCCGCCCGGACCGCCGGGCTACTTGGACGACGCCAGTTGCAGGACGCCGGTGAGGGGCATCGCCTCACCGTCGCTGTCCCACCAGCGGGTGTCGCAGTTGGAGCAGTTGCGCATCCGAACGGGACGACTCCCGATCTTCAGGGCGATCTCTACCAGCCGGGACCTCTTGCAGCGCGGACAATGCACGTGACTCTCCCTCCGAGTCGGTTCCTTCCCCGCCATCCCTATCGGCGCCACCGGCGGCGACCTTGAAGGGGAAACCGGTTCTCGGCGGGAAATGTCGGTGCCGCCGGCCCCGCGACGTCGGGGGCGGCATCAGCGGGCGGCGACCAGGGCGGCCACCGAGGTGGCGTTGAACGCCACGTGGGCGATGAGGGCGGGCCCGAGCCGGCCGGCCCGCTGCGCCAGGACCGCGAGGACGATGCCGAAGGCGACCAGCCCGAGGAGCTGGACGGGCTGGAAGTGCGTGACCCCGAACGCGACGGACGACACACCGACGGCCCACCGGGCCCCGTAGCGCCGGTCGACGGCCCGCTGGAGCAGGCCTCGGAAGAACAGCTCCTCGACCACCGGGGCGCCGATCACGATGAACAGGGCGAGGACGAACAGGCCCGGTCCCTGGCCCAGATCCGTGGTCTCGCGGGCTTTCTCGGAGACGTCGAGGTCGGCGCCCAGCAGGTCGAACGGCAGGTACAGCAGCGGGATCAGCACCAGCTGGGAGACCACGCCGGCGACGATCCCGGGGCCGACGTCGCGCCCCTCGACTCGCAGGCCGAAGTCGTCGGCCAGGTCCCCGGTGCCCTTGCGCCGGCTGGCCAGGAGGACGGCGCCCACCAGCCCGGTCCACTGGGCGACGAGGGTGACGACGGTGAGCCCGAGGGTGACGTCCCGCTCGCCGGTGACGGCGACCCAGACGTTGGCCACCACCACCGAGATCACCAGGGCGACGACGAAGCCGGCGGCCGCGTCGGCGATGCCCCACCGCGCCGTCCGGTCGGGCGGCGGCTCCCACGGCGACGGGCCGCGCCCGAGCGGGACCCCGGTCACGCCGGCGGGAGCACGCCGGCGCGTCGGGAACGGGGGTCGCGACACGCACCGGCCACGGCGCCACACTACGGGAGCAGGGCCGGATCCGGCGGGCGGGTCACCGGGCGGTGCGGGTGCCGCTGCCGGACGGCTCAAACAGCGCCGGGCGGGGCTGGGGACCCCGCCTCGGCGAGGAGAGCGGGGTTGGGGCCCCGCTCGGGGCAGAAGAGCTGACGGCGCCGGGCGGGGCTGGGGACCTCCGCCTCGGCGAGGAGAGCGGGGTTGGGGCCCCGCTCAGGCAAGAGAACTCAGACGGCGATAGAGGGGCGCAGCGGGATGATCGGCGTGCGCCGGTCCTCGCAGGCCCAGCCCACGGGGACCTTCAGGGACCCGGCGTGGGTGGCGCACAGGCCCCATGCGGCCGACGCGTCGGGCTCGTCGCCCGGGCTGTCGAGCCAGACCGTGCGGCTGGCGTAGTGGTACGTCATGGTGGCCGTTGCCGACGCCGGGCAGGCCGGCCGGGCGCATTGGCGGATGTCCATCGGGACCGAAGGTACCCAACGGCGGCGGCAACGCCGCGGATGGGAGCGGCGGGGTTGCCCGGACTAGCGCCCCCCCCGGGCCTAGCATTGTCGTCATGAGCCGCCAAACCGGGGACGTCCGGCCCGGCCGCCCCGACCGATCCCAGGGTCCCGGCGGCCCCGGACAGGAACCCACGTTCCGCTGGGCGATGATCGCCCTCTTCGTGCTGGTCGTCGCCGTGCTGGTGCTGCCGCCGCTGCTCGGCGACCCGGCCCGCACCGAGATGAGCTACGGCGAGCTCATCCGCAAGGTCAACGAGAGCAACGTGGCCGAGGCCACCGTCAACAACGACAGCGGCCGGGTGACCGGCGAGCTCAAGGACGGGACCCGGTTCACCGTCGACGGGCCGCGCCCGCTGCCCGACGCCGACAACGCCGTGCTGCGCGACAAGGTCCCCGAGCTCCACTTCGACAACACCCAGCCCAACTTCTTCGCCTCGCTGCTGCCCCTGCTGCTCCCCGTCGGCCTCCTCATCGGGTTCTTCGTGTGGATGAACCGGCGGGCCCAGGGCCAGATGTCGGGGATCATGTCGATCGGGCGGTCGAAGGCGAAGGTGTACACGACCGAGCGCCCGAAGACGACGTTCTCCGACGTGGCCGGCTACGAGGGGGTCAAGCAGGAGATCCGGGAGGTCGTCGACTTCCTCAAGTCGAAGGAGCGGTTCAAGGAGATCGGCGCCCGCATCCCCAAGGGCGTGCTCCTGGTCGGCCCGCCCGGCACCGGCAAGACGCTGCTGGCCCGGGCGGTGGCCGGCGAGGCGGGCGTGCCCTTCCTGTCCGTGACCGGCTCGGACTTCATGGAGATGTTCGTCGGCGTGGGCGCCTCGCGCGTGCGGGACCTGTTCCAGACGGCCCGCAAGCAGGCGCCGGCCATCATCTTCGTCGACGAGGTCGACTCCATCGGCCGCAAGCGGGGCGCCGGCCTCGGCGGCGGCCACGACGAGCGGGAGCAGACGCTCAACCAGATGCTCTCGGAGATGGACGGGTTCGAGACCACCGAGGGCATCGTGATGATGGCGGCCACCAACCGCCCCGACATCCTCGACCCCGCCCTCCTCCGCCCGGGCCGGTTCGACCGCCAGATCGTCGTTCCCCTCCCCGATCTCGAGGAGCGGCTCCCGATCCTGAGGGTCCACTGCAAGGACAAGCGCATCGGCGACGACGTCGACCTCACCGTGGTCGCCCGCGGGACGCCGGGCATGAGCGGTGCCGACCTGGCCAACCTGGTGAACGAGGCCGCCCTGCACGCCGTGCGGCGCGACTCCGACGCCGTGCACATGGAGGACTTCGAGGCGGCCCGGGACCGGGTGATCATGGGCCAGCGCCGCGAGTCGCTGGCGCTGTCCGACGAGGAGAAGGAGCGGGTCGCCTACCACGAGGGCGGCCACGCCGTGCTCGCCTACGTGCTCGACCACGCCGACCCCGTGCACAAGGTCACCATCCTCCCCACCGGCATGGCCCTGGGCGTGACCCAGCAGCTCCCCATGGAGGAGCGCCACATCTACCCGCGCAACTACATCGAGGACTCGCTGGCCGTGCGCATGGGCGGGCGGGTGGCCGAGATGCTGGTGTACGGGGACCTGTCCACCGGCGCCAACAACGACCTCGTGGGCAATACCGAGCTGGCCCGCAAGATGGTGCGGGAGTGGGGCATGAGCGACCGCGTCGGGCCCATGGCGTGGGGATCCCAGGGCATGGTGTTCCTCGGCGAGGACCTCATGCACACCCGCGACTACAGCGACGAGACGTCACGGGTCATCGACGAGGAGGTCGAGCGCATCCTGCGCGAGCAGGAGGAGCGGGCCACCGCCAAGCTCTCCAAGCACCGCAAGGGGCTCGACGCGGTGGCCGCCGCGCTGCTGGAGAACGAGACCATCGACGGCGCCGAGGTCAAGCGGCTGGTCGACGAGGCGGCGGGCCGGGTGGTCCACCACTACCCGGAAGGCGAGACGGTCCCCCGCTTCGCCGAGGCGGAACCGGACGGCCGTCCCGACCCCGAGGCGGTGCCCGCCCGCTCGGCGGGGCGGCCGGCCGACGACACGACCGAGCTCCTGGAGCGCTGACGCCGCACCCGAAGGCCCGAACCTGTCACCGAAACGACCCGGATCCGGGTCGTTTCGGTGACAGGTCGGGTGGCGCCGGAGCGCCCGCGGTCGGACGAACGAGCGGACCGGCGGCCGTCAGTGAGTATGGAACGGCCGGCCCGTTCCGCATCTTGCGTGGATTGCCCACCATGAGGCGGACCGAGCCACATACGGAAGGAGCCGGCCGTGTTGATCCATGTTCCCCCTGAGGTTCGCGTCCTG
>Ga0247717_1000363_pt1 | contig 14006 bp, 9 predicted proteins | sample 24E_NmetaG_FD_189047 | JGI IMG/M metagenome (GOLD analysis project Ga0247717, IMG submission 189047) | Soil microbial communities from hillslope of Landscape Evolution Observatory, University of Arizona, Oracle, AZ, United States - 2-4-E_N | ecosystem: Engineered > Artificial ecosystem > Mesocosm... | reverse complement strand
GTCCAGCCCCCCGCAGTGGTGGGAGGGACTGGCGGAGGTCGAGGCACCGGGGCCGGCGGGGGCCGAGCACCACCGCCTGGTGTGGAGGGCGGGCGAGCTGATCCTGGCCGACCACCTCGATCCCGAGGCCGAGCTCGCCCTGGTGGCTCTGGGCGGCGAGCGCTGCTCGTGCCTCGACGTGCTGGACGCCTGGCGGGCCCAGCACCAGGACCCCTCCATCTTCACCGTGGGGGCGCGCATGCCGACCGACTCGGTGGAGCTCAACGACCGGCTGGCCCACGCCCGCAGGGCCGAGGTGACGCGCTGGCGCTCGCACCTGAGCGCGCTGCGCGCCGACGCCCGCCGGCGCCGCGACCGGGGGGCGGCCGACCGCCTGGGCCAGCTGGCGGCGCCGGCCGAGCGGGCGGCGGCCAGCCGCCTGGGCCTCCTCTACGTGCTGAGCCTCCCGCCTGTGCTCCAGCTGCGCCTCCAGGCCTCGGTGGCCGCCTCCCTGGCCTCCCAGGGCCGCCTCGACCGCCTCACCGTGCCCACCGCGGTCCGGGCCCGGCCGACGCTGCGGGCGATGGGCTGGCTGGGCAAGCCGGCGGACGTGGAGCTGTGCGAGGACCCGGAGGCGGCCGTCGTGGAGGACGAGCGGGCCGTGCTTCCTGCTAGCTGGCTGGCCGAGGTGTGGGGCCGCGGCCTGGGGCTGGTGGGCCCGGGGTTGGCCGTGGCGGTCACCGCGGTGACAGGGGACGGGTCGAGGCTCGAGGTGCGGGTGGCCGCCCCCGGGAAGGCCCAGGTGACCTTGGGCGTTGAGCGGTGGGAGAATGGTTGGCGTCCGACCTGAGGAGATGCGTCGCCGTGGAAACCGCCCTGCTGGAAGCCGTCGAAGCCATCCGCCCCGCGCTGCAGTCCGACGGCGGTGACATGCGGGTGATCGAGCTCGACCAGGAGACGGGCCGGGTCGACATCGAGCTGATGGGCGCCTGCGGCGGGTGCCCGATGTCGTCGATGACCCTGAAGGCCGGGATCCAGCGCATCCTGCTCGACCGCGTCCCCGGCCTCACCGAGGTGCGGGCCAAGGGGATCGACTTCGACGTCGATCCACTGGCCGTGGAGTAGCGGCCTCCGCATCTAGATTCTGACAACCCATGCGCAGCCGCGACCCCCGGGCCCTGATTGACGCGGCCGCCGCCGGCGACCGGGCTGCGGTGGCCCGGTTGCTCTCGCTGGTCGAGCGAGGCGGCGAGGCCGCCCGGTACGTGGGCCGGCTGGCCTATCCGCTCGGGGGGCGGGCCTACAGCATCGGCATCACGGGGGCTCCCGGATCGGGCAAGTCCACCCTCACCAACGGCTTGGTCGAGGTGGTGCGCAAGAGCGGCTGCGAGGTGGGCGTGTTGGCCATAGACCCGTCGTCGCCGTTCACGGGCGGGGCCATCCTGGGCGACCGGGTGCGCATGCAGGACCACGCGCTCGACCCCGGGGTCTACATCCGCTCGATGGCCACCAGGGGGCACCTGGGCGGCCTGGCGCTGGCCACCCCCCAGGCCATCCGGGTCCTCGACGCCGCCGGCCTGCCCCTGGTGTTCGTCGAGACGGTGGGCGTGGGCCAGGTCGAGGTGGAGGTGGCCGGCGCCGCCGACACGGTCGTGGTGGTGGTGAACCCGGGTTGGGGCGACGCCGTGCAGGCCAACAAGGCCGGGCTGCTCGAGGTGGCGGACATCTTCGTCATCAACAAGGCGGACCGGCCCGGCGCCCAGCAGGCTCGCCAGGACCTGCAGCAGGCCCTGGACTACGCCACGCGAGACCGCCACCGACCCCCGATCATCGAGACCGTGGCCGTGTCGGGCGACGGCTTGGCCGAGATGTGGCAGGCCATCACCGACCACCGTGGCTTGCTGGAGTCGACGGGCGAGCTGGCGCAGCGTCGGGCCCAGCGCATCGACGAGGAGCTGCGCCAGATCGTGGCCCGGCGCCTGGAGCAGCGGGCGGACGAGTTGTGCCGTGGCGACGGCTTCGCCGGGCTGCGCCGTGCTGTGCTCGACCGTGAGATCGACCCGTACTCGGCGGCTGACGACATCCTGCGCCGCAGCGGAGGCATCGCCGGTGCAGAGGAGGAGGACCTGGCCGATGGCTGAGCCGCCGATGGGTGGGCCAATGGTGACGCTGGAGCGCCGCGACGACGGTGTGGCCGTGGTGCGCCTCGACCGACCGAAGATGAACGCGCTGTCCCGGGCGCTGCTGGACGAGCTGGCCGAGGTGGCCGGCGAGCTGATCTCCCGCCCCCCCGGAGCGGTGGTGGTGTGGGGAGGTGAGCGGACCTTCGCCGCCGGCGCCGACGTGGCCGAGCTCACGGGGCCAACCCAGGCGGCCGCCGTGGCCGGCGCCTTCGCCGCCGCCCTGGGGGCGCTGGCCGCCGTGCCCCGCGCCGTCATCGCCGCCGTCACCGGCTTCGCGCTGGGAGGCGGTTGCGAGCTGGCGCTGGCCTGTGACTTCCGGGTGGTGGCCGCCGGCGCCAGGCTGGGCCAGCCCGAGATACTGCTGGGCATCATCCCGGGCGGCGGGGCGACGCAGCGACTGCCCCGGCTGGTGGGTACGGCGCGGGCCAAGGAGCTGATCCTGAGCGGACGCCAGGTGGGCGCCGAGGAGGCTCTGCGCATGGGCCTGGCTGACCGGGTGGTCCCCGCCGCCGAGGTTCTCCCCGCCGCCCTGGGATGGGCCGCCGAGCTGGCCCGGGGCCCGGTACTGGCTCACGGGCTGGCCAAGCAGGCCATCGACGTCGGGCTCGACCTGCCCCTGGCCGAGGGCCTGGGGCTGGAGCGGGAGCTGTTCAGGAACGCCTTCGTCACCGAGGACGCAGCTACCGGCGTGCGGTCCTTCCTCGACCACGGCCCCGGGCGGGCCAGCTTCAGCGGGCGGTGACCGCCTGGCCGCGCCGCGTCGTTTGCCTGCTCCCGCGGGCGGGAACGTACAGGATGTTCATCGAGCGCCCCCCGGGCGGCCGGAGGTCAAGAAAAGATGGGTATCGGCGTCAGCATCTTCCTTCTCGCAGTGGGAGCAATTCTCACCTTCGCCATCAACGCGTCGGTCTCGGGCATCGACCTGGACACGGTTGGCGTGATCCTCATGATCGTGGGCATCATCGGCCTGCTCATGTCGATGATGTTCTGGAACAGCTGGGGCGGGTTCCGCCGGGCTGACACCGACCGGGTGGTCGTGCGCGACCGCGAGGTTCTCTGACCGCTCAGGCCCAGGAGACACAGCCCAGCTCCACGGCTGTCAGCAGGTCCGGGTGGTTCGGGACCACCCGGACGGTGAAGCCGTAGCGCCCCGGCGTGTCACAGTCGAAGCTGGCGCAGTAGCGGAAGTGACCGCCGCTTCTGTCGACGAGGCTCATGGTCTGCTTGGTCGGTGAGGTGAGCTCATCGTTGGGGCCCACCGGGCCCTGCAGGAGCTCGGCGGCGACGTCGTCGGCGGAAAGTGCCCCGAGCTCGACGACGGCCTCGATCTGGCGGGGAGCGCCGAGGTCGCTGACCGCCGCCCCACCGTCCACCGAGACGACCCGCACGCCGTCCCAGCCGGCGCTGACCCGGGCCTTCCACGAGGCCAGGGCGCGGGCCCGCCGATGACCGTCGGCGCCTAGCGCGTCCGCTTGGGCGGCGACCGGTTCGTAGAGCGTCTCCACGTAATCGCGCACCATCCGGCTGGCCAGTACCTGTGGTCCCAGGGAGCGCAGGTTGGCCTTCACCCGGCGCATCCAGCGCCTGGGCACCGGCCCCTCTGAGCGGTCGTAGAACAGCGGCACGACCTGGCGCTCGAGGATGTCGAACAGGCTCGACGCCTCGACCGCATCCCGGCGGGCCAGGTCCTCGTAGGTCTCGGCCGACGAGATGGCCCAGCCGTTCTCACCGTCGAACATCTCGTCCCACCAGCCGTCCAGTATCGAGCAGTTGAGGCCGCCGTTGAGGGCGGCCTTCTCGCCACTGGTGCCGCACGCCTCGAGGGGCCGTCGGGGGTTGTTCAGCCAGACGTCGGCGCCCTGGTACATCATGCGGGCCACGGCGATGTCGTAGTCGGGGACGAAGGCGATGCGGTGGCGCACCTCGGCGTCGCTCGAGAAGTGCACGATCTGGCGGATCATCTCCTTGCCGGCGTCGTCATGAGGGTGGGCCTTGCCGGCGAACACGAGCTGCACGGGCCGGTCGGGGGAGAGCAGGAGGGCCTTGAGCCGCTCGGGCTGGCTGAGCAGGAGGTTGGCCCGCTTGTAGGTGGCGAAGCGGCGGGCGAAGCCGATGGTGAGGATGCGCGGATCGAGGGCCTCCTCGGTCCAGTTCGCATCGGACGAACTGGTCCCACCGGCCACCAAGGCGGCATGGAGCCGTCGGCGCACGAAGGTGACGAGCCGGTCCCGGCACTGCTCGCGGGCCCGCCACAGTTCGTCGTCGCGCACGTGGTCGATGCCGGCCCAGTCCTGGGGCCCGGCCTCGTTCCAGCTGGGCACGACGTGGCGGCCGATGAGGTCGCTCATCTCGGGCGAGACCCACGTGCTCCCGTCAACGCCGTTGGTCACCGAGGTGATCGGCACCTCGTCGGCGGGGACCCCCGGCCACAGGCTGTTGAACATCGTCCGGCTGACGCTGCCGTGGAGCTTGGAGACGCCGTTGGACATCCCGGCCAGCCGCAGGCCCATGACCGCCATGTTGAACGGAGCCTCGGCCGGTACGCCGGGGAAGTGCCCGAGGGCCATCAGCTCGTCGAAGGTGATTCCGCACTCGTCGGTCCAGGCCTTGAAGTAGCGGTTCATCAGGCTGCGCTCGAACTGGTCGATGCCCGCGGGTACGGGGGTGTGGGTGGTGAAGACGGTTGCCGCCCTGACCGCCTCGACGGCCTCTGAGAAGCTGAGGCCCTCTCCGGTGATGAAGCGGCGGATGCGCTCGAGGCCGAGGAAGCCGGCGTGGCCCTCGTTGGTGTGGAACACCTGCACCGGCTCACCGAGCGCCTCCAGGGCCCGCACGCCTCCGATGCCGAGCAGGATCTCCTGGCGGATGCGGTGCTCCTGGGGGTCTCCGCCGTAGAGGCGGTCGGTCACCAGGCGGCCCTCGGGGTCGTTCTCCTCGACGTCGGAGTCGAGGAAGTACAGGCGCACCCGCCCCACGTCGGCCCGCCAGACTCGGGCGTGGAGAGGGATGCCGGCCAGGTCGACCTCGATGCGCGCCCCATCCACCACGCTCACCGCCATGGCGTGGGGGTCGAGCACGGGGTAGCGCTCCTGCTGCCAGCCGTCGGGGCTCAGCTCCTGGCGGAAGTACCCCTGGCCGTAGAACAGCCCGATCCCCACCAGGGGGACACCCAGCCCGCTGGCCGCCTTGAGGTGGTCACCGGCGAGGACGCCCAGCCCGCCGGAGTACTGGGGGAGGGCTTCGGCGATGCCGAACTCGGGGGAGAAGTAGGCGACGTGGCGCAGGGCGCCGCCGGCCCGCCCCTGGAACCAGCGGTCGGCTCGGAGGTAGCTGTGCAGGCCTCCGTGGACCTGGGCCAGGAAGCTCGTGAAGTCGGTGTCCTTGGCCAGTGCCTCCAGCCGGCTCCGCTGGACGCGCCCGAGCAGGGCCACGGGATCGTGGCCGCTCGCCTCCCACTGTGCGGGATCGACCCACCGGAACAGCTCGCGGGTGCGGAGATCCCACGACCACCGCAGGTTCATAGCCAACTCGTGCAGCGGAGCGAGCGCCGGGGGGAGCTGGGGGCGGACGGTGAAACTGCGCAGCGCCTTCATCGCGCATGAACGTAGCCCGGGGCCGCCGCTGCCGCCTCTGGGGAGAGGCCGGGCCGGCCGTTCGGCGGTTCCCCAGGTTTCGCGAATCTGCCGTACGTGGTAGGCAGGCACTGATGATCGGTCGCATCGTCATTGACGACATCCGCCCGGCCACGCCCACCAGGCAGTACCCGGCGAAGGTTGTCGTCGGCGAGCTGGTCACGGTGAGCGCCGACGTCTTCCGCGACGGCCACGACATCCTTGCCGGTCGCCTGCGGTGGCGTGCCCTCGACAAACAGAGCTGGGAGGAGACCCCGCTGGTCGTCGTCAACCCCGGTCTCGACCGGTGGGCGGCCACTCTGGTCCCCTCGACCCTCGGCCGCCACGAGATGGTGGTGGAGGCCTGGACCGACCGCTACGCCACCTGGCGGCACAAGGCCCAGACCAAGCTGACGGCGGGCCAGGACATCGCCACCGAGCTGGAGGAGGGGGCGCTGCTGGTGGATGCCCGCGCCGCCAAGCTCGACGACCCGGACGGGGCGGCGCTGCAGGGCGTGCTGCGGGCGCTGCGGGACACGACGCTGACGCCGGGCGAGAGGCTGGCGCCGGCGTTGACGGCGGCCGTCGAGGCGCTGCTCTACGGCCCGCAGGAGCCGGAAGAGGTCACCACCAGCGCCAGCGTGGCGCTGTGGGTCGACCGCGAGCGGGCTCTGCACGGTGCCTGGTACGAGTTCTTCCCCCGCAGCGAGGGTGGCCTTCAAGGGGCGCGCCGGCGGTTGACGGCCGTGGCCGCCATGGGCTTCGACATCGTCTACTTCCCTCCCGTCCACCCCATAGGCAGGCAGTACCGCAAGGGGCCGAACAACACCCTGACCTCCAGCCCGGACGATCCCGGCAGCCCCTGGGCCATCGGCGGCCCCGAGGGCGGCCACACGGCCATCCACCCCGAGCTCGGTACCTTCGACGACTTCGACGAGCTGGTTCGCGAGGCCCATGGGCTGGGCCTGGAGGTGGCCCTCGACTACGCGCTGCAGTGCTCGCCCGACCACCCGTGGGTCAGCGAGCATCCCGAGTGGTTCCACTCCCGGCCCGACGGCACCATCGCCTATGCCGAGAACCCGCCCAAGAAGTACCAGGACATCTACCCCATCAACTTCTGGCCCGAGGAGGAGGCCGACCGCCAGGCGCTGTGGTCGGCCTGCAAGGAGATCCTCGACTTCTGGATCGCCAGGGGCGTCCGCATCTTCAGGGTCGACAACCCCCACACCAAGCCCATGGCGTTCTGGGAGTGGGTCATCCCCGCCGTGCAGGACGAGCACCCCGACGTCTTCTTCCTGGCTGAGGCCTTCACCCGGCCCAAGGTCATGGCCAAGCTGGCCGAGGTGGGCTTCAGCCAGAGCTACACCTACTTCACCTGGCGGGAGCAGGGCGCCGAGCTGGTGGACTACGTCGAGGAGGTCGCCGTCGGCCCCAAGGCCGAGTTCATGCGCCCGAACTTCTGGCCCAACACCCCCGACATCCTCGCCGGCGCGCTGCGCAACGGGCCGCGGGCCGCTTTCAAGCTGCGCCTCGTGCTGGCGGCCACGCTGGTCCCCAGCTACGGCATCTACTCGGGCTACGAGCTCGGGGAGAACGAGCCGATGTCGGAGGCCAACGAGGAGTACTTCCACTCCGAGAAGTACGAGATCCGCCAGCGCGACTGGGACGACCCGCGCTCGCTGGCCCCCTACATCACCCTCGTCAACGACATCCGCCGGCGCCACCCCGCCCTGCAGCGGCTCCGCAACATCGCCTTCCACCCGACGACCAGCGACCAGATCCTGGCCTACTCCAAGGTCAGCGAGGACCGCTCGGACATCGTGTTGGTGACGGTCAACCTGGACCCGTGGTCGGCGCGTGAGTGCACCCTCGACCTGGACCTCGCCTCGCTGGGGCTGCCGGCGGACCAGCCGTATGAGGCCTACGACGAGCTCACCCGGCAGTCCTTCACGTGGCAGGGGGCCCACCCCTACGTCCGGCTCGACCCGGCCGAAGAGGTCGCCCACATCCTGCACCTGCGGGCACTGTCGGCCACCGGATGAGCCAGCCCCTCGAACTGGCGGACCCGCGGTGGTACCAGCACGCCGTGTTCTACGAGGTGCTGGTGCGAGGCTTCTTCGACTCCAACGACGACGGGACGGGGGACCTGCGGGGGATCACCGACAAGCTCGACTACCTCGAGTGGCTGGGGGTCGACTGCCTCTGGCTGCTGCCCTTCTACCAGTCGCCCCTGCGCGACGGCGGTTACGACATCAGCGACTTCTTCACCATCCTGCCCGAGTACGGCGACCTGGGTGACGCCGTGATGCTGGTCGAGGAGGCGCACCGCCGGGGCATCCGCATCATCGCCGACCTCGTCGTCAACCACACCAGCGACGCCCACCCCTGGTTCCAGGAGTCACGCCAGAACCGGACCAACCCGAAGGCCGACTGGTACGTGTGGAACGACCACGATCACCGGTGGTCGGAGGCCCGGATCATCTTCGTCGACACCGAGAAGTCGAACTGGACCTGGGACCCGGTCCGCGAGCAGTACTACTGGCACCGCTTCTTCAGCCACCAGCCGGACCTCAACTACGACAACCCCGAGGTCCAGCAGAGCATGTTCGACGTGATCAAGTTCTGGCTCGACATCGGCCTCGACGGGTTCCGCCTCGACGCCGTGCCCTACCTGTACGAGCGCGACGGCACCAACGGCGAGAACCTGAAGGAGACACACGACTACCTGAAGCGCCTCCGCAAGGAGGTCGACTCGCAGTTTCCCGGCCGGGTGCTGCTGGCCGAGGCGAACCAGTGGCCCTCCGACGTGGTCGACTACTACGGCGACGGCGACGAGTGCCACATGTGCTTCCACTTCCCGGTGATGCCCCGCATGTTCATGGCCGTCCGGCGCGAGCAGCGGTTCCCGGTCACCGAGATCCTGGCCCAGACGCCCGCCATCCCCGAGGGCTGCCAGTGGGGCATGTTCCTGCGCAACCACGACGAGCTCACCTTGGAGATGGTGACCGACGAAGAGCGCGACTACATGTACACCGAGTACGCCAAGGATCCCCGGATGAAGCGCAACGTGGGCATCGCCCGTCGCCTCGCCCCGTTGGTCGACAACGACCGGCGCATCGCCGAGCTGCTCCACGCCATGCTGTTCTCGATGCCCGGCAGCCCCATCCTCTACTACGGCGACGAGATCGGGATGGGCGACAACATCTACCTGGGCGACCGCGACGGCGTCCGCACGCCGATGCAGTGGACCCCCGACCGCAACGCCGGCTTCTCCAAGGCCGACTTCGCCCGCCTCTACCTGCCCGTGCTGATGGACCCCGTCTACGGCTACCCGGCGGTGAACGTCGAGGCCGAGCTGCGCGACCAGAGCTCGCTGGTCCACTGGATGAGGCGGATGATCGCCATCCGCAAGCAGCATCCGCTGTTCGGCACCGGCACCTTCGAGGTCGTCAACGTCGACAACCCTTCGGTACTGGCCTACGTGCGCCAAGAGGACGACGACGCCGTCCTCTGCGTCAACAACCTCAGTCGCTTCGCCCAGCCCGCGGAGCTGCCGTTGCAACAGTTCGCGGGGAGGGTGCCGATCGAGCTGCTGGGTCGGGTTCCGTTCCCCAGGGTGGGTGATCTGCCCTACTTCGTCACGCTCGGCCCCTACGCCTTCTACTGGTTCCAGCTGGTGGAGCAGCCTTGATAGAGGTCATCGCCAACTTCCTGCCTGGCTACCTGGCGCGGCAGCGCTGGTTCGCCGGTGACGAGCCGGAGAAGGTGGAGGTCGTCGACCACGAGCAGATGGGCGAGCGCCTGAGCTGGCTCCTGGTCGAGGCGGACGGCGCCCGGTACCAGTTGCTGGTGACGCGGACGCAAGAGGGCATCCCCGAGTTCCTCCACGGCAACGACAGCGCCCTGATCGGCACGGCCGACGGGGTCATCTACTACGACGCCCTGGTCGATCCGGAGGCCGCGATCGACCTGCTGCACCACCTGGCGCCCGACGAGGAGGTCTCCCGGATGAGGCCGATGGGGGGGGAGCAGTCGAACAGCTCGCTCGTCTTCGACGACCGTCTGGTGCTCAAGGTGTTCCGCCGGATCCACGAGGGGCCGAACCCGGACATAGAGGTGACCGCTGCTCTGGCTGAGGCGGGCTTTCCTCACGTTGCCGCGCCCGTGGCCAGTTGGGAGCATGTCGGCGCCTCTCTGGGCGTGGTGCAGCCCTTCCTGTGCGGGGGCACCGACGGGTGGCAGTTGGCCCTCACCTCGCTGCGCGACTTCTACGCCAGCGAGCTGCAAGACCCGGCCGAGTCCGGCGGGGACTTCGCCGCCGAGGCCGAGCGACTGGGCGACGTGACGGCCAGGATGCACGTGGCCCTGGCCGACGCCCTCGGACGCCGACCCGGCGAGCCCGAGGCCTGGCTGGCGCTGATGGAGCAGCAGCTGGAGCGGGTGGCCTCCGGGCGCGAATGGGAGCCGCAGGCGCGCCAGGTGCTGGCCCAGGTGCGCAGGCTGGGCGATGCTGCCGCCGTACGGGTGCACGGCGACTATCACCTCGGCCAGGTGCTCAGGGCCGACGCCGGATGGTTCGTTCTCGACTTCGAAGGCGAGCCCAGCCGCACGCTGGACGAACGTCGACAGGCGTCCTCTCCGGCCAAGGACGTGGCCGGCATGCTCCGGTCGTTCGACTACGCCAGCATGGTGGCCATGCGAGAGCGGCCGGACACGGGGCGCGAGACGCACCAGCAACAGGCCCGCGCCTGGGAGCAGCGCAACCGCCAGGCCTTCCTCGACGGCTACTTCGACACCCGGGGACTGGCCGAGCTGTGGCCCGGGGACAGCGACGACGTGCGGGCGGTGCTGGCCGCCTGGGAGCTCGACAAGGCGCTCTACGAGCTGGGCTACGAGCGAGATCACCGGCCCGACTGGATGGAGATCCCGGAAGCGGCGATCAGCCGGCTGGTTTCTGGGTAGGAGGACTGATGGCCAAAACCACCGAGACACCCCAGACCGGGCCGCAGGACCCGGCCCAGGAGCAACTGGAGCGGGTGGTGCGGGGCGAGCACGCCGATCCCCACCAGGTGCTCGGCCTCCACAAGGTCGACGGCACCTCGGTCATCCGGGCCTACCGGCCCGGCGCTTCGGCCATGCGCGCCCTGCTGGCCGGCGGGAAGGTGACCGAGATGACGAAGGTGCACGACGCCGGCGTGTTCGTGGCCGACGTGGGCGAAGCGGCCGCCGAGGGCTACGAGCTGGAGGCCACCTATCCCTCCGGCGACACCTTCGCCTTCGGCGACCCCTACCGCTTCTGGCCCACGCTGGGCGAGATCGACCTGCACCTCGTCGGCGAAGGCCGCCACCACGACCTGTGGAGGCAGCTGGGGGCCAACTACCGGGTGCACGAGGGCACGGCCGGCACCGCCTTCGCCGTGTGGGCCCCCAACGCCCGCAGCGTCCGGGTGGTGGGCGACTGGAACCTCTGGGACGGCCGCGTGCACCCGATGCGCACCCTCGGGGGCTCGGGCGTCTGGGAGATGTTCATCCCCGGCGTGGAGCCGGGCAGCCTGTACAAGTTCGAGATCCTCACTCCCGCCGGCCATCTGACCCTCAAGGCCGACCCCATGGCCTTCGCCACCGAATGCCCCCCTGGCACCTCCAGCATGGTGTCGGTCAGCTCCCACGCCTGGCGCGACCAGGACTGGGTCACCCAGCGAGACCAGGCTGACTGGCTCCACCAGCCCTTCTCCGTCTATGAGATCCACCTGGAGTCATGGCGGCGCGTCCCCGAAGAGGGCGACCGGCCCCTCACCTACCGCGAGCTGGCCGAGCAGCTGCCCGACTACGTGGCCGACCTGGGCTTCACCCACGTCGAGATGCTGCCGGTAGCCGAGCACCCCTACGGCGGATCCTGGGGCTACCAGGTCACTTCGTACTACGCCCCCACCTCCCGGTTCGGCTCTCCCGACGACTTCCGCTTCCTGGTCGACGCCCTGCACCAGAAGGGCATCGGCGTCATCGTCGACTGGGTCCCCGCCCACTTCCCCAAAGACGACTGGGCCCTGGCCCGCTTCGACGGGACGGCGCTGTACGAGCACGAGGACCCGCGCAAGGGCGAGCACCCCGACTGGGGCACGCTGGTGTTCAACTTCGACCGCAACGAGGTACGCAACTTCCTCATCTCCAACGCCCTGTACTGGATGGAGGAGTTCCACATCGACGGCCTGCGAGTGGATGCCGTCGCCTCGATGCTCTACCTCGACTACTCGCGCAAGGAGGGCGAGTGGATCCCGAACCAGCACGGCGGCCGGGAGAACCTCGAGGCGGTGGGCTTCCTGCGCGAGCTGAACGAGGTCGTCTACACCGAGCACCCCGGCGCGCTGATGATCGCCGAGGAGTCGACGGCCTGGCCGGCGGTGAGCCGCCCGGTCTACCTGGGCGGCCTGGGCTTCGGGTTCAAGTGGAACATGGGCTGGATGCACGACACCCTCGACTACTTCTCGAAGGAGGCGGTGTACCGCCGCTACCACCACAACGAGCTCACCTTCGGCCTGCTCTACGCCTTCACCGAGAACTTCGTGCTGCCGCTGTCCCACGACGAAGTCGTTCACGGCAAGGGGTCGCTGCTCAACAAGATGCCGGGCGACCGCTGGCAGAAGGCGGCCAACCTACGGGCTCTGCTCGGCTGGATGTGGGCCCACCCGGGCAAGCAGATGCTGTTCATGGGCGGCGAGCTGGCCCAGTCGGCGGAGTGGGCCCACAACGCCAGCCTCGACTGGCACCTCCTGGAGTTCCCGGAGCACCGCGGGGTGCAGGATCTGGTCCGTGAGCTCAACCGCGAGTACCGGGGCCAGCCGGCGCTGTGGGAGCGCGACTTCACCCCGGACGGCTTCCGCTGGATCGACGCCAGCGACGTCGACTCCAACGTCTTGTCGTTCCTCCGCCTCAGCGCCGACGGCGAGCAGATGCTGGCCTGCGTGGCCAACCTGGCGCCGGTGACGAGGCAGGGCTACCGCATCGGCCTGCCACGACCCGGGCGGTGGCGGGAGATCCTCAACACCGACGCCCCCCGCTTCGGCGGCAGCGGTGCCGGCAACGGAGGCTCCATAGACGCCGATGAGGGGTCATGGCACGGGTTCGGGCACTCGGCCACCGTCGTCCTGCCGCCTCTGGCCGTTGTCTGGTTCAGCCCCGACGCGCCGGCCCCGCAGCTCTAGTCGGAGGACGGACCACCTGCCTGTGGCTCTGGCCGTCCACGGCCATTTCTACCAACCCCCACGCGAGAACCCCTGGACCGAGCAGGTGCCGCGGGAGCCGTCGGCGGCGCCCTTCCACGACTGGAACGAGCGCATCGCCCTCGAGTGCTACCGGCCCAACGCCTTCGCCCGGGTGCTCGACGAGCACGGCCGGGTGGTCTCGATCGTCAACAACTACGAGCACCTCTCGTTCGACTTCGGGCCCACGCTGCTGTCGTGGCTGGCCCGGCACGACCCCGAGACCTACCGGCGGGTGCTCGACGCGGACCACCATGGCGGGGGCGCGGTGGCCCAGGCCTACTTCCACGTCATCCTCCCCCTGGCCACCGAGCGCGACGTGCGCACGCAGCTGCGCTGGGGGCTGGCCGAGTTCTCCCACCGCTTCGGCCGGCGGGCCGAGGGGATCTGGCTGCCCGAGACGGCGGTCAACGACTTGGTGCTGCGGGTGCTGGCCGAGGAGGGGGTGGGCTTCACGATCCTGGCCCCGGGCCAGGCCGCCAAGCCCGTCGACGTCCGCCGGCCCTACCGGTGGACCCACCCCACCGACCCGTCGCTCGGGGTGGACATCGTCTTCTACGACGCCAAGCTGGCCCATGCCGTCGCCTTCGAGCTGGCCAGCCTCACCAGCCAGACGCTGCTCGACCGTGTGCAGCAGGCCGGCGCCGGCGGCGGGCTGGTCACCATGGCGGCCGACGGCGAGACCTTCGGCCATCACCAGCGCTGGGGTGACCGCCTCATCGCCTACGCCCTGGCCGTCGAGGCGCCCAAGCGGGGCATCGAGGTGGCGAACCTGCCCACCTACTTGCGCGAGAACCCCCCCACGGAGACGGTGGAGGTGGTGGAGAGCGCCTGGTCCTGCGCCCACGGGGTGGGGCGCTGGACCCGTGACTGCGGGTGCTCCACCGGGAGCGGCGCCGGCTGGAACCAGCGCTGGCGGGCCCCAATGCGAGCGGCTCTGGAGGTGGTGCGCGACGCCGTCGACGAGGTCTTCG
>Ga0247717_1000362_pt1 | contig 14012 bp, 12 predicted proteins | sample 24E_NmetaG_FD_189047 | JGI IMG/M metagenome (GOLD analysis project Ga0247717, IMG submission 189047) | Soil microbial communities from hillslope of Landscape Evolution Observatory, University of Arizona, Oracle, AZ, United States - 2-4-E_N | ecosystem: Engineered > Artificial ecosystem >... | reverse complement strand
GGTACTCGTCGAGGACCGGTTCCTGCTCGAGCTTCCCGACGTGATCGCGGCGTCGATCCGGGGGGCACGATCCGCCGCGCCCGACGACACCGAGGCGGCGCTGGCCTCGATCGCCGCGCTGCGCGAGGAGGTGCCGCCCGCCCACCGCGCTGAGCTCGACGAGGCGATCGAGGACGCCCGGCTCTCCTACGGGCTCCGCGACGAGAACGGGCCGCTCACCTACGAGTGGCCCGCCGGCCTCCTCCGCCGGGCGATCCTCGACGCCGGCCGTCGCTTGCACGGCGCCGGCCGGCTGGCGTCCGAGGCCGACGTGTTCGAGCTGTCGGTCGACGAGATCTGCTCGCTGCTCACCACCGGCGCCGGACCCGATCTGGCCGAGATCGAGGGCCGGGCGGCGGAACGGCGGCGGTGGGCGACGATGGACGCGCCGGCCCGGCTCGGTCCGGAGGAGGCGCCCCCGCCCGTCTCGGCCATGCCGCCGAACCTCGCCCGCATCACCCGGATCGTGCTCACCGTCGTCGACACCCTGGAAGCCGACCTCGACCAGGCGTCGCTGCACGGCATGGGCATCGGGACCGAGCCCTACACGGGTACGGCACGCGTGGTCCACGACGCGGCCGAGGCACTGGCGACGATGGAACCGGGCGACATCGTCGTCGCGCCGTACACCGCCCCCACGTACAACACGGTGCTGGCCATGGCGGGGGCCATCGTCACCGAGGAGGGTGGCCTCCTCTGCCACGCGGCGGTGATCGCCCGCGAGCTCGGCATCCCCGCGGTCATCGGTGCCGGCGACGCGATGAGCGCCATCCCCGACGGCGCCACCATCGAGGTCGACCCGGCGAGCGGGGCGGTTCGCGTCCTCGCCTGAGACGTATCGTCGGGCCGTGCCCCGCCTCGCCACCGACGCCGACCTCGATCTCGTGGCCCGCATCTGCGCCGCCGGCTTCGCCGCCGACCCGCTGACGAGCTGGCTGTTCCCCGATCCGGCCACGCGCGACAGTGGCCTGCGCATCGGCTTCGGCGGGCTCGCCCGGAGCTATCTCGGCACGGAGACGAGCATCCTCCACATCCTCGACGACGCGTGCGTGACCATGTGGCGCTCTCCCGACCACCAGCCACCGCCCGAGGAGGGCGGCGACGGAGCCGAGGACGAGTCACCGTTCCCGGCCGACGTGCAGGAGCGGTTCCGCATCCTCGGCGAGCTGATGGAGGCGGCGCACCCCCACGATCGCCCCCACTGGTACCTGAACGTGATCAGCACCCTGCCCGAGCGGCACGGCCAGGGGCTCGGGGCGCGGGCGCTGCGGGCCGTGCTCGACCGGTGCGACGCCGACGGGGTGCCGGCCTACCTCGAGTCGTCGAACCCGCGGAACATGTCGCTCTACCGGCGCCAGGGGTTCGACGATCACGGAACGACGATCGACCTCCCCGACGGCCCGTCGCTCTACCCGATGTGGCGCGACCCGCGCTGAGCCCTTCCAGACCGTTCCGATCCCTCAGTCGACGAGGGCTTGGTAGACGAGCTGCTTGAGCTGCGAGCGGATCGGGTGCGTGCTCGACGGAAGCAGCTGGGTCATGAAGAGGACGGTGATCTCCTCGGCAGGGTCGACCCAGAACGCGGTGCTCGCGGCGCCGCCCCACGCGAACTCGCCGATCGACGACAGCACCTTGTTGTCGACGTGGTCCTGCACCACCGAGAACCCGAGACCGAAGCCGACGCCGTCGAAGGACGTCTCCGCGAACAGCGGCCGGCCGAACTGCTCGAGGTCCTGACCGCCGGGGAGGTGGTTCTGCGTCATGTAGCGGACGGTGCGGGTGCCGAGCAGCCGGACGCCGTCGAGCTCCCCGCCGTTCAGGAGCATGAGGTTGAAGCGGTGGTAGTCGGCCGCCGAGGACACGAGCCCGCCACCGCCCGACAGGTACGTCGGCTGCACCTTGGCGGCGTCGCCCATCGCATCCATGCGCAGCGCCTTCCGCGTGCCGGGCGTGGGGACGTAGAGGGCGGCGAGCCGATCGGCGTCGAGCGCGTGGAACGCGGTGTCGGTCATGCCGAGGGGATCGAAGATGCGCTCCCGGAGGAACACGTCGAGGCGCTGGCCTGACACGACCTCGACGACCCGGCCGAGCACATCGGTCGACACGCCGTAGTTCCACTCGCTACCCGGCTGGAACAGCAGCGGGAACGAGGCGAACGTGTCGCAGATCTGGGCGAGGTCCTGGCCCGGCGGGTTGCCCCACTCGAAGCCGCCGGCCCGGTACATGGCGTCGACGGGGGTGGCGTGGTGGAAGCCGTAGGTGAGACCCGACGTGTGGGTGAGCAGGTGCCAGATCCGGATCGGCTCGCTCTGCGGCTCGAGCACCGGGTTCACCGCCGACCCCGACCGGTAGACCTTGGTGTCGCCGAAGGACGGGATGAACCGGCTCACCGGGTCCTTCAGCTCGAAGCCGCCCTCCTCGTAGAGCATCATCGCCGCCACCGACGTGATCGGCTTGGTCATCGAGAAGATGCGCCACAGCGTGTCGAGCTCGACCGGCGCGCCGGCCTCGATGTCGCGCTGGCCGTGGGTCGCCAGGTGGGCGATCTGGCCGCGGCGGGCGACTGCGACCAGCCACCCCGGCAGCAGGCCGTCGTCGACGTAGCGACGGAAGTGGGTGTCGATGCGGGCAAGTCGATCGGCGTCGAACCCGACCTCGCCGGGATCGACCTCGAGCTTCAGGTCAGCCATGGGCGACAGCCTGCCCCACGGCCCCCAGCACGTGCCGGGCGCATCGCCCTAGGTTCCGCGCCATGACCAGCGAGACGGGGGTCGACGAGCGGTCGGGCCGGAAGTACCACCTCGACGTGCCGAGCGACCCCGACAGGGCCGACCTGACGTTCATCCTCAACCTCCACGGCGGCGGTTCGGCCGGAGTGTGGCAGCGCCGGTACTTCCCGGCCCACGACCACGTCGACAGCCACGGCCTCGTGGTGGCGGCGCCGACGGCGAAGACGGCCGAACCGATGCGGCACTGGACGCGGGACGCCGACGACGAGCACCTCCGGGCCGTGGTCGAGCAGGCCTTCGCCCGGTTCGGCGACCGCCTCCGATCGTTCTGGCTCGCGGGTCACTCCCAGGGCGGCCTGACCTCGAGCCGGTTGCTCGCCCGCGACCCGTTCTTCGCCGACCGGGTCGACGGGTTCCTCAGCCTCTCGGGCGGTCGGATCGGTCAGGCCCCGTTGGTGCCCGACTTCGGGCCACCCCGCACCGAAGAGGAGCGAGCGGCGATGGCGGGGTTCATGGCCCGACGGCGCCAGGAGGCACCGCCGCCGCCCGCGGCCGACTTCTCGTTCATCTTCGCCGTGGGCGAGCACGAGATCGCCTCCCTCCCCGACACCTCGCCGTGGGCCGAGCGCTACGGCGCCGGGCCCCGCGTCCGCCAACCCGACGTGATCGACGACCAGCCGGGCCAGATCCACGACTCACGCTGGGACGGCAACGCCACCCTCAGCTGGGGGCGCGAGCCTCGCCCCGGTCGGGCCGAGGTCTGGCTCTATCCCGGCGGCCGCGACGGGCGGCTCATCGCCGACGTCGTCCGCATCGACAAGGGCCACACCGAGGGCCTGGAGCCGAGCATCACCCGCGCGCTCGTCGACCTGATCGTGGCGGCGCCGGGCGGCAAGGCGTCGTCGGCCTGACGCCTCGGTCCCCGTGTCCGAAAGCGAGCGCCGAACTGGTCGTTCGCTGGGATGGGACCCGGGGCAGCGTGAGCGACAGAACCGCTGAAGAACCGGCACGCTGCGCACGTCGACAACGGATGCAGCGTTACCGGTGTGATCTCGCCCAATTTCACCACGATCACACCGGTTTCTCTGCGCAAGTTCCGGCGCGAAGCGGCGAGCCGAACGGCCCACATCCGTTGCAGCGTTGTGGCGGTGATCTCTGCCCAGTGACCCGAAGTCACCGCCGGTTCCCTGCAACAGATGCGCGCCAACCGGCAAATCGACGCTCTTGCGGCATGTCAATGTACGTCTAGTACGCTAGACGAAGATGACGGGACGAGCGGTCTTGCGGATCATCGAACGCCTCGGCTGCACTCGACTCCGCCAGCGCAGCTCGCACGTCATCGTTCGAACCCTGCCTCGGCAAAGGATGGCTGCGATGAGCCCGAAGAAGAAGTACGTCGCTGTGTACGAGCGCGACCCCGAGGCCGACGCCTGGAACGTCCGCATCGAGGGCGAACCGGGCTGCCAGACCTACGGGCGCAGCCTCCGTCAGGCGCAGACGCGCATCCGCGATGCGCTCGCCCTCTGGCTCGACCGCGAACCGGAAGATCTCACCATCGAGGACCGACTTCCCACGTCGGTGACGACCGTGGCCACACAAGTCGCCCGCGCCCGCCAGGCGGCCGAGGTCGCAGGAGAGAAGGCGCAGAAGCAGACCACTGAGGCAGTCAAACGACTCACCGACCTCGGCCTCAGCCGCCGCGATGCCGCCGACGTCCTCGGCCTCTCGCACCAGCGCGTCCAGCAGCTCGTCGACGCCCGGTGACCAGCGCATCGGTGCCGATCGGCGCTAGTGAACGGTGAACACGACAGCCTCAGCAACGTGCTCATGGCCACGTATGGCAATGCTCATCGGCCGGAGGCTCTTCCGCGTGCCCGAGCCGTCGTAATGCTCGACTTCGACCACGAGCTCGTCATCGACGTGAGCGAGGGGGTCCCGTAGTTGGCGAACGGTGAGAGGATGGATCTGGTAGTCCCAGAGGCCGGATTCACCCGGGTCTAGAGAGCCGTCGTCGTCATCGAAGCCGCCGCGCATGTGAGGAGCATCGCGCGCAGAGAGCCGAACCCGAGCGCATAAGAGGATTCGATCGGCGCTCTCCTGCTACAGGCCACCCACTTGTGGTGCTGCTGTTGCTCGTGAGCGATTCCGCTGCGGAATCGTCCCGACGCTCCGAAGTGAGCCGATGGCGCGAGCCGAAGATCTGGCAAGGTGATCGGCTGCGTAGGCACAAGGTCGACAGTGCCCGTCGATCGTCACGGCGCACTCGCGACACTGTCCTTCGTACACAGGGCTTCAGTCCAGCGTGAGGCGGGCGGCGACGGTGGCGCCGAGATCCCACGCCGCGGCGACGTCGGCCGAGGTGGGCCGGCCGAGCACGACCACGTCGTCGTGCACCCGCGTCCACCGCAGGCCGGTCACGATCTTGCCGATGTCGCGTTGGGCGCCGGCGGCGTCGTCGGTGCCGTGGAGGTACACGCCGAACGGTCGGGTCGCCGTGGCGTCGAGGCACGGGTAGTACGCCTGGTCGAAGAAGTGCTTGAGCGCGCCCGCCATCATCCCGAGGTTCACCGGCGCGCCGAGCACGTAGCCATCGGCGTCGAGCGCGTCCGCCGGCGACGCCGTGAGCGCCGGCCGGGGCACGACCTCCACCCCCTCGACCTGGCGGGCGCCGTCGAGCACCGCATCGAGCAACGTGTGCAGCGCCGGCGATGGCGTGTGGTGGACGACGAGCAACCTCATCGCAGGAGCTCGTCGACCTCGGCCCGGATCCACTCGACGAACTCCTCGCGGGTGGTGACGTCGCGCCCGCCGTGCCGTCGCCGCAGCGTGCGCATGGCCTTCGGTCCGGCGACGAAGAACCGCGCGGCATCCGCGCGGCTCCGCTCGATGCCGTGGCGCACATGGGGCTGGTCAGTGTCGATCTCGACGTGGAGGAGCGCGTCGCTCTCGCCGAGCAGGAACGCGCTGACCAGTTCCGGTGCGGGGTGGGTCGAGGCCACCACGTGCTGCAGGGCCTTGAACCCGTCGATGCAGTGCCGGCCGGGCTGGCAGTAGGCGCCCCGCCCGAGGTGCGGGAAGCACCCGAACTCGCCGTCCTTGCCGAGGGCGAGACCCTTGGCGCCGATCGACACGTAGGAGAAGTAGCCGTCGGCGCGGATCGCCCGGTTGCGGGGCGGTTGCAGGGCGATGATCACGTCGGCCTCGCGGGCCTGCGCCGCGAGGTCGCTGCCGACCACCTCCCACCGGACGTCGGCGATCGTCGACCAGCGCGGGTCGCGGGCGTGGTCGGCGAGGCGGCGGCGCAGGTTCGACGCCTTGCCCACGTACGACAGGCGCCTCGTCGGCGTCAGCAGGTAGTAGACGCCGGGGACCGGCGGGGCGTCGACGGCGAGCACGTCCCTACCGTTGCCGAGCACCACCCACCCGCGCCACCGCTTCGCGGGTGATGGGGTGACGCGAAGGTGCCGGTACCCTGTTGGCGTCGAGCCTGGACACGCCGGGTTCGCGGGGCCACCTCACCAGTTCTCCCTCTCGGGGCGCGCCGAGGCAGCCCACCCGAGACGTAGAGAGCAGAGATGACCAAGACCTTCGCAGACCTCGGCCTGCGCGCCCCCCTCGTGGACGCGCTCGCCGCCCAGGGGATCCTCGAGCCCTTCCCGATCCAGCAGCAGACCATCGAGGACGGCCTCGCCGGCCGCGACGTGTGCGGCAAGGCCAAGACCGGCTCCGGCAAGACGCTCGCCTTCGGGCTGCCGATGCTGCAGACCACCACACCCGGTGCCGACCCGAAGCGGCCGACGGGCCTCGTCCTCGCCCCCACCCGCGAGCTGACCCGGCAGATCGTCGACGTGCTGAAGCCGCTCGGCGCCGCCGTCGACCTGCGGGTCACCGGCATCTACGGCGGGGCCCCCATGGAGGACCAGATCAAGGCCCTCCGCAAGGGCGTCGACATCATCGTCGCCACGCCGGGGCGGCTCATCGACCTCCTCGACCGCGGCGAGCTGCGCCTCACCGAGGTGAACCAGGTGGTGATCGACGAGGCCGACCACATGGCCGACCTCGGGTTCCTCCCGCAGGTCCAGTGGATCATGCGCAAGGTCAAGGACCAGCAGCCGCGGGTGATGCTGTTCTCGGCCACCCTCGACGGCGAGATCGACGTGCTCGTGCGCGACCACCTGCACGACCCCGTGCGCCACGAGGTGGTCGACGAGCACGAGGTCGGGGACGAGCTGCCGGTCATCCACCGGTTCTTCCAGGTCCACCAGATGGATCGGGCCCGGGTGGTGGGCGCCATCGCCAAGGGCCACAGCCGCACGATCGCGTTCGTGCGCACCAAGCGGGGCGCCGACCGTCTGGCCGACCAGCTCGAGGAGATCGACGTCCGGTGCGCGGCCATCCACGGCGACCTCCGCCAGCACCAGCGGGAACGGGCCCTGAAGATGTTCAGCGACGGCAAGCTCGACGTGCTCGTGGCCACCGACGTCGCCGCACGCGGTATCCACGTCGACGACGTGGGCGCCGTCGTGCACTTCGACATGCCGGAGGACGCCAAGGCCTACACCCACCGCTCGGGCCGCACCGCCCGTGCCGGGCAGGAGGGTGTGGTGGCGACGTTCGTGATGTGGGACCAGGTGGCCGATGCCGAGAAGCTGAAGCGCCAGATCGGCATCGCCGAGCCGACGGCCGACATCTTCTCGAACGACCCCCGCCTCGCCGACCTCCGGAGCTTCGAGCACACCGAGAAGGACCTTGCCGCTGCCGCCGGCGCCGAGACCGAGGCGGCCCGCCCCGTCGCCAACCGTCGCCAGCAGGCCGCCATGTTCCGCGGCAGCCGCGGCCGCGGCCGCCGCTAGAGCCCGAACCTTGTCGCGGTCGCCCGGCTGAGGCCGGTCACCGCGACAAGGTTCGTGTCCTAACGTCGGCGCATGCGCCGATGGGAGCTGATCGACAAGGGAGAGCCGGGCACCAACCTCGAGCTGGTGGAGGTGCCCGACCCCGAGCTGCGGGCCGGGCAGCTCCTCGTCGAGGTGGAAGCGGTCGGACTCGCCTTCCCCGACGTGCTGCAGTGCCGCGGGATCTACCAGGTGCCCACCCCGCCGCGGTTCACCCCCGGCGGCGAGACGGCGGGCCGGGTTGCCGCGCTCGGCGACGGCGTCGAGGGCTTCGCCGTCGGTGACCGGGTCGCCGTCATGGGCGGCGGGCTCGCCGAGAAGGTGGCCGTCGCCGCCCAGTCGGCCTTCGTGGTGCCCGACGGCGTGAGCGCCGAGGCCGCCGCCGCCATCCCGATCAACTACGGCACGACCTGGTACGCCCTGCACGAGCGGGGCCACCTCCAACCCGGCGAGACGATGCTGGTCACCGGCGCCGCCGGCGGCACCGGCACCGCCGCGATCCAGCTCGGCAAGGCGACCGGCGCCCGCATCATCGCCGTCGCCGGCGGCGCCGAGAAGGTGAAGCTGGCCGAGGAGGTCGGTGCCGACGTCGTCATCGACCACCAGCTGACGCCCGACTGGGTCGACGCCGTGCGGGAGGCCAGCGGCGGCGGGGTCGACGTCGCCTACGACCCCGTCGGCGGCGACACGTTCCACCAGGTGCGCCGGTGCATGGCGTGGGGCGGGCGGTTGCTGATCATCGGGTTCGTCGCCGGCATCCCCGACGCGCCGATGAACCACGTCCTGCTGAAGTCCTACGACATCGTCGGGGTGCACTGGGGCGCGTCGGTGATGCGCGACCCGTCGTCGGTCCGCCGCCAGATGGATGCGGTGTTCGAGCTGGTGGGGCGGGGCGAGTTCACCCCGCCGCTCTACCCGCCGTTCGCGTTCGAGGACGCCGCGCAGGCGCTGCAGGACCTCGCCGACCGCAAGACCTGGGGCAAGGCCGTCGTCACGTTCTGATTGCCTTCGCTCCGAGGCGAAGCAGCTCGCTAGCGCTCGCGACCGGCCCACCGCTCCGGCGGGCCTGCAGCTGCGCGCCGCCGCGGCGCCGGTAGCTCAGTCGGTGCGCTTGGATGCCCGGCGGCGGTCGGGCTCGGCGAGCAGGCGCTTGCGGACGCGGATGGCGTCCGGGGTGATCTCCACCAGCTCGTCCTCGGCGATGTGCTCGATCGCGGTCTCGATGGTGAACACCCGGGGCGGGCTGAGCTTGATGGCGTCGTCGGCGGCGTGGGTGCGGATGTTGGTCTTCTGCTTCTCCCGCACGACGTTCACGACCATGTCGCCCTCCTTCGCGCTCTCGCCCACGACCATGCCCTCGTAGACGGCCTCGCCGGGGCCGATGAACAGCTCGCCCCGGAGCTGCAGGTTGTCGAGGGCGTACGCCGTCGACGTGCCCGAGCGGTCGGCGATCATGGCGCCGCCGATGCGGTGCGGCAGCTCGCCGTACCACGGCGCCCAACCGCGGTGGCGGGTGTGCATCATCGCCGTGCCGCGCGTGTTCGTGAGCATCTGGCCCCGCAGGCCGAGCAGGCCCCGGGCCGGCGCCTCGAAGCGGATGATCGTGCGGCCGGGGTCGCCGGGGCGCAGGTCGAGCACGGTGCCCTTGCGGGGGGCGAGCAGCTGGGTGATGGTGCCGACGTAGTCGTCGGGGACGTCGATCACGCCCTCCTCGACCGGCTCGTGGCGCTTGCCGTCGATCTCCCGGGTGATGACCTCGGGCCGGCTCACCTGCAGCTCGAACCCCTCGCGTCGCATCGACTCGATGAGCACCGCCAGCTGCAGCTCACCGCGGCCGGCGACCTGCAAGATCTCCGGCGACTCGGTGTCCTCGATGCGGATCGACACGTTGCCGAGCACCTCGCGGTTGAGCCGGTCGCGCAGGTGGCGGGCGGTGAGGAACTTCGAGCTCGACGACTTGCCGGCGAGCGGCGAGGTGTTCACGCCGAAGGTCATGCTCAGCACCGGCTCGTCGACGGTGAGCCGGGGCAGCGGATCGGGGTCGGCCGGGTCGGCGAGGGTGTCGCCGATCTCGACCTCGGGGAAACCGGCGAGCACGAACACGTCGCCGGCCACGAGGTCCCTGGCCTCGACCCGCTCGATGCCCTCGTAACAGAGCACCTGCGCCGGCTTGCGCACGATCGGGTTGCCCTCGGTGGCGTGCAGCAGCGCGACCTGGCGGTCGCTGTGCAACGTGCCGCGCATGACCCGCCCGACCGCCAGCCGCCCGAGGTACTCCGACGCGTCGAGGTTCGTCACCAGTGCCTGCAACGGCGCCGCGGGGTCGCCGATGGGCGCCGGGACGGTGCGCAGCACCGCGTCGAGCAGCGGCTCGAGAGTGGCGTCCTCGCCGGGCACACCCACGCCGACCATGGCCCGACCCTCGCGGGCGATGGCGGAGATGACCGGGAACTCGATGTGGTGATCGGGCACCTCGAGATCCATGAACAGCTGGTAGATCTCGTCGAGCACCTCCTCGGTGCGGGCGTCCTGGCGGTCGACCTTGTTGAGCACCACGATGGCGGGGAGGTCGGCGGCGATGGCCTTCGACAGCACGTAGCGGGTCTGCGGCAGCGGACCCTCGGCGGCGTCGACCAGCAGCAGGATGCCGTCGACCATGGCGAGCGCCCGCTCGACCTCGCCGCCGAAGTCGGCGTGCCCCGGCGTGTCGACGATGTTGATCTTCACGCCCTTCCAGTGGACCGACGCCGACTTGGCCAGGATGGTGATGCCCCGCTCCCGCTCCTGGTCGTTGGAGTCCATGACGCGATCGACGACCGCCTTGTGAGCGGCGAACGTGCCGGTCTGGCGGAGGATGGTGTCGACCAGGGTCGTCTTGCCGTGGTCGACGTGGGCCACGAGCGCGATGTTGCGGAGTGAGGGAGCGTCCATAGGGGGGCGAGCCAGCCTACGGCCGGCGGAGCCCATCCCCCCGGTTCAGACCACCGCCTGGTGACCGGTGGACTCCCGGGCCGCCCACGCCGCGGCCAGCCGGCGCACACCTTCCGCGAGCCGCTCGGGCGCGAGGCCGTAGCCGAGCCGGAGGTGGGTCCGGTGGCTGCCGTCGGCGCTGCTGGCGGTCCCGGCGAGCACGCCGACGCCGAAGCCGGCGGCCACCGACGCGAACTCGGTGGCGTCGACGCCGATGTCGACCCACAGCGCGAGGCCGCCGTCGGGCACGTCGAACCGCCACGTCGGCAGCTCGGCCCGAAGGCCGTCGACGAGCGCGTCGCGCCGGCGGCGGATCTCGGGGAGGCGGGCGTCGCGGAACTCGTCGAGACGGTCGACGAGGTGGGCGGCGACCAGCTGGCTCGGCACCGACGACCCGAGGTCGGTCAGCCCCTTGAGCCGGGTGAGCGGGTCGATGATCGACCGCGCCGCCCGCAGCCAGCCGACCCGCAGCCCGCCCCAGATGATCTTGCTGATCGATCCGATGGTGACGACCTGGGTGGGCGGGGCGAGCGTCGCGAGCATCGGCGGCAGCGCCGGACCGAACCACGTCTCGGCCACCGCCTGGTCGTCGACGACGAGCACACCGCGCTCGGTGGCGGCGGCGACGAGGCGCTGGCGCGTCGGCAGGTCGGTGACCACCCCGGTCGGGTTGTTGAACCCGGGCATCACGTAGAGGAGCCGGGCGTCGGCGACCGCCGACAGGTCGGTCGGGCCCCGGCGACCGCAGGGCACCGGCAGGGTGCGGGCGCCGGCGGCGGCGAACACGTCGAGGGCGCCCAGGTAGGTCACCGCCTCGGCCGCCACCGCGTCGCCCGGGCGCAGCGCCAGCTGCGCGACGAGGTGGATGGCCTGCTGCGCGCCGGTGGTGACGAGCACCTCGTCGGGCTCGGTGGCGAGGCCCTGGGCGCTCAGCCGCCGGGCGATCGCCTCCCGCAGTGCCGGCAGACCCGCCGGCCAGCACCCGTGGCCCTCGGGTGACGCGGCCAACCGCCGGCTGGCGTCGACGAACGCGGCACGCGGCAGATCGTCGGCGCTCGACCACCCCGCCACCCGGAGGTCGACGGCGCCGGGGCCGAGGTCGGTGCCGAGCACGCCGGGGGCGAGCACCGCGTTGAGCCCGGCGCGGCCGGCGGGGGTGCCCAGCCGCAGCGGGGCGCCGGCCACCACGGTGCCGCTGCCCTGGCGGGAGCGGAGGAGGTCCTCGGCCCGGAGCTCGTCGTAGGCGGCGACGACGGTGCCCCGACTGACGTTCAGCTCGCCGGCCAGCTTCCGCTCCGCCGGAAGGCGCACCCCGGGCGGGAGGTCGCCGCCGACGACGAGCCGGCGGAGGACATCGGCCAGCGCCGCCTTGAGGGAGACGCCGGGGCGCTCCCACCCGGCGACCAGCGCCGCCAGCCGGTCCGCGTCCATCGACGACCACTTTGCCGTATTGGACCTTGAGTTACAAGGCCAAAGAGGAGTAGTGGTCTATCCATGGCCCCGACGACCGCCACCGACCGCCGCACCGCCGTCCTCGCCGACCCCGGGTTCGGCCGCCACCTCACCGATCACCTGGTCACCGCCCGGTTCGCCGACGGCGGGTGGTCGGCGCTCTCCCTCGGGCCGCTGACCGACCTCACCCTGAGCCCGGCGGCGATGGTGCTGCACTACGGGCAGGCGATCTTCGAGGGGCTCAAGGCCTACCGCCAGCCCGACGGCTCGGTGGCGCTCTTCCGGCCCGAGGCCAACGGAGCGCGGTTCAACCGCTCGGCCCACCGGATGGCGATGCCCGAGCTCCCGGTCGAGCGGTTCGTCGAGGCGTGCCGGCTGCTCACCACCGCCGACGCCGGCTGGGTGCCGTCGAAGCCGGGCCAGAGCCTGTACCTGCGCCCGTTCACGATCGCCACCGAGCCCAACCTCGGCGTGCGCGCCGCGACCGAGCTCTTGTTCGCGGTGATCGCGTCGCCGGTCGACACGTTCTTCCCCGGCGGGGTCCGGCCCATCTCGGTGCGCACCGCCGACGCGGAGGTGCGGGCGGCCCCGGGCGGGCTCGGCGCCGCCAAGTGCCCGGCGAACTACTCCGCCAGCCTCCGGACGAAGTCGGACGCCGTGGCCGAGGGGTTCGACGAGGTCGTGTGGCTCGACGCCATCGAGCACCGGTACGTCGAGGAGCTCAGCGGCATGAACGCGTTCGTCGTGCGCGACGGCGAGCTCGTCACCCCGCCCATCTCCGACACCATCCTCGACGGCATCACCCGCGCCTCGCTCATCGAGCTGGCGCAGGCCCTCGGTCACACCGTGCGCGAGGCACCGATCGCCGCCGACGAGTGGCTGGCCGGCGCCCGCGACGGCCGCGTCACCGAGGCGTTCGCGTGCGGCACCGCCGCCGTCGTCGCCCCCATCGGTCGGCTCACCACCGCGTCGGGGTCATGCACGATGGGCGACGGCACCCCGGGACCGATCACCCTGCAGCTGCGGGAAGCGCTGGTCGCCATCCAGGAGGGCCGGGCCGAGGACCGCTTCGGCTGGATGCTCCCGGTCTGATCGCGACCCGACCCGCTCGGGCGCCGGGAACGCGCAATGCTGCGGTCGTGACCTCGCTCCCTGACCTCGCGCCCGCCTTCGTGGAGATCGCCCACCGCATCGTGTGGTGCACGGTGGCCACCGTCGACCCCAAGGGCCGTCCCCGGACCCGCATCCTCCACCCGATCTGGGAGTGGGACGGCACCACCCTCGTCGGGTGGATCGCCACCGGCCCGCAGTCGCCGAAGGCGGCGCACCTGGCGTCGACGCCGCTCGTGTCGCTCACCTACTGGGACCCCTCCCACGACGTCGCCACCGCCGACGCCGAGGCGTCGTGGCACAACGACGACGAGACCCGGACCTGGCTGTGGAACCGCTACAAGGACGCACCGGCGCCGGTGGGCTACGACCCGTCGATCGTCCCCGGGTGGGACGAGCCGACCTCGCCGGGCTTCGGCGCCCTCCGGCTCGACCCGACCGCCCTCCGGGTGATCCGCGCCCTCGACTTCGCCAACGCCCAGAGCTGGCGGAAGTAGCCGACCCGTCACGCGACGTCGGTACCGTCCCGGTGATGGAGGCGGCGATCGAGCGCCTGTGGCTCGACGACACCGCGTGGGTCGACGTCGCCCGCGGCTGGCTGGCCGACGCCGACGCGGTGTACGAGGAGGTGCTCGCCCGGAGCGAGTGGCGACAGGGCCGTCTGTGGCGCTACGAGCGCTGGGTCGAGGAACCTCGCATGGGGGCGTGGGGGCCGAGCGCGCAGCAGCACCCGGCGCTGGTCGACGCGCAGCGACAGCTCGAGCGCCACTACCGGGTCCGCTTCCCCGACGGCTTCGCGCTGGCGTACTACCGCGACGGG
>Ga0247717_1000359_pt1 | contig 14062 bp, 12 predicted proteins | sample 24E_NmetaG_FD_189047 | JGI IMG/M metagenome (GOLD analysis project Ga0247717, IMG submission 189047) | Soil microbial communities from hillslope of Landscape Evolution Observatory, University of Arizona, Oracle, AZ, United States - 2-4-E_N | ecosystem: Engineered > Artificial ecosystem >... | reverse complement strand
GCACTCCTCGTGTTTGGCGTCCACGATGCAGGTCATCACCAGGCCGGGCGTGATCGCCGCGGGATCGCGTCCGGCGTCGCGCGCCGCGGCACGGATCCGGTCGAGCGACGAACGGTAGCGCTCCACAGACTGCCAGTGCGGAAGCCAGCCGTCCCCGTAGCGGCCGGTGATCGCAAGCATGCGCGGGCCCATCGCCGCGATCCAGATCGGCGGCGGCCGCTGCAAGTACGGGCGAAGCGCCAGCGACGCGCCGCGCAGCGTAAAGAACTCTCCTTCGAAATCGACCGGGTCGCGGCTGCTCCACAGCAGGCGGATCACCGCGATCGACTCGCCGCAGCGTGCCGCGAGCCGCTCGGCCGACAGGCCGTAGGGCTCGAGGTTCTCGCGCTCGCCCGCACCGATGCCGAGGATGAACCGGCCCTTGGTGGTGTGCTGGAGCGTGAGCGCCGCGCGGGCGATCCACGCGGGATGCAGCCGCACGGTGTCGGTGACCGAGATGCCCAGCCGCAGCCGCTTGGTGCGCGCGCCGATCGCGCCGACGACCACGAACGGATCGAAGAACTCGTCCGGGTTGCGGATCAGGCGCGCGGCCTGGGTGAGTTCGGCCGACCACATGCCCGGCGGGACCACGCCCATGAAGTGATCCAGGAACCAGTAGGAGTCGAAACGCACGCGGTCGGCGAGCCGGGCGACGATCTGGGTCAGCCGGTACGGCGGCCGGGTGGGATCCTGGAATCCGATCTTGAGACGGGCCGCATCTCGGCGCGCCATCGGCTACACGGCCGCCTTCGCCCGCTCGCGAAGCCGCTCGAGCGCGCCGGGCGAGGTCGTGTTGCCGCCGAGGGCCCCGCCGTGCGAGTTGCCGTGATAGTCGCTCGATCCGGTCGCCACCAGATCGAGCTCGTCGGCGAGCGCGCGGAACCGCTCGCGCACTTGGCCGTCGTGGTCGGGATGATCGACCTCGACCCCGGCGAGCCCGGCGCCCGCGAGGTCGCGGATGAGCTCCTCGGCCGAGACCGGGCCCTCGACCCAGATCGGATGGGCGATGACCGCGGCGCCGCCGGCCTCACGGATCAGCGCGACCGCCTCGCGCGGAGACAGCGCGGTCTTCTCGAGGTAGGCGCGGCCGTTGTTGCCGATCCACTCGTCGGTGAAGGCGTCGTTGGTGGTGGCGATCACGCCGGCCTCGACCATCGCCTGCGCGACGTGCGGGCGGCCGACGCTCTCGCCGGAGGCGATCTCGCGCACCCGGTCGTAGGTGATGGGAACCCCGAGCTCGTTGAGCGTGGCGACCATGCGCTCGGCGCGCCGCAGCCGGAAGTCGCGGATCGCCGCGAGCTCGGACGACAGGCGTGGATGCGACGCGTCGAGGAAGTAGCCGAGCATATGGACCGGCTTGTGCTCGAGCACGGCCGACAGCTCGCATCCGGCGATCACGGCCAGGCCGATCGCGTCGCCCGTCGCACGCGCCTCGGGGATGCCCGCCATCGAGTCGTGATCGGTCAGCGCGATGCAGTCCAGACCGGCAGCTTTCGCGGCCCGCGCGACCTGAGCCGGCGGGAGCGCCCCGTCGGAGACGCTCGAGTGGGTGTGCAGATCGATCCGCATGCGCGGCAAGTGTAGCGGCTCGCTCGGCGACGGCCGCGTCGCCGGCGAGCCGCCCTTAACCTGCGGCGCGCTCGGCGGTCATGCCGGCGGCGCCGGCGGCGCCGGCGACGCTGGAGACGCGCTCGCCTCCCCCGGGAAGGACCACCACGAAGGTGGAGCCGTACTCCCGGGCCATGATCTCGACGCTTCCGTTTTGCAGTTCGGCGAGACGACGCACGATCGCAAGCCCCAGCCCCAGGCCGGCGCTGCCGTGCGTTTGGCTGCCGCGATAGAAGCTGTCGAAGACGCGGCTTCGGTCCTCGGGCGGGATGCCGGGTCCCTCATCCGAAACATCGAGGGTCACCGTATCGCCGCGCCGGGTCGCGGCCACTGTGATGCGCGTCCCGGCGGGAGCGAATTTGGCGGCGTTGATGACCAGGTTGGTCAGGATGCGCTCGACGGCCTGGCGATCGGCGATCGCGTAGAGGCCGGGCGGGACATCGGTGACGACGCGATGTCCGTCGAGCAGCGTCCCGAGGTGCTCGACGACGTCGGCGACGGCGCGGCCCAGGTTGACCCGCTCGACGAGCGTCTCGATCCTGCCCGCCTCGAGCTGCGAGTGCTCCAGCATCTGCTCGATCATCGCGCCGAGCTTGATACCGTTGCTGGACGCGCGGGCGAGCAGCTCGCGCCGGAGCGTGACGTCGAGCTCGTCCCACTCGGAGGCGAGCGTCTCGATCATGCCGCGGGCGGCGGTCAGCGGCGCGCGCATGTCGTGGGAGAGCATCGCGATGAACTCGGCCCGCATGCGGTCGGTACGCTCGAGCAGCGCGAGCCGCTCGAGCGCGGCGTCGGCGAAGCCGCCGAAGGAGTGCAGCAGGGAGGTTTCCTCGTCCCCGGCGAACGGCGCCCGGTCGTTGAGCGCCACGCAGAGACGGCCGTGCTCGAGCTCGATACACAGCACCGACGCCGCGTGCTCGCCCGCGCCGGCGCTCGATGCGATGCGCTTCGCGTCCGCGTCCGTGAGCCCGATCGAGCCCAGAACGTTCCCGTCGGTGGAAACCAGCACCGCGCCGGTGCCGCCCACGACGCCCTGCACGTGCGGCAGCAGCGTGTGGCACAGCTCACCGACGCTCTGCGCGCGGATGCATGATGCGGCGGCACCCCGTGTGGCCTGCTCGTCCGAGCGGCGCCAGAAAGCGCGAAGCCACCGAGGAGCGGTGAACGCCAGCAGGAACAGCAGGCCGCTTCCGCCGCTCAGGAACGACGAAACCATGCGCACCTCGAGCGGCTGCCGCGCATCGCCGACGGCGAAGAGGCTGCCGAGCACGGCGCTGGCGACGAGCACCGCGCCGATCGACATCATGCGCAGGCGCCGGGCGACGACAGGCGCCTGGCCGCGGCCGCCGGTCCAGAGCAGGCGGCCGGCGACGATGATGCCGACGAACCACACGGCCACGAACGTCACGACGTACGGCGTGTACCAGGCCGGCTTGGGCGCCTCCTGGGCGTAGAACTCGGGAAGCAAGAAGGTCCAGACGACGAGCGCCCCCACGGAGGCGAGCACGGTCCGCGAAATCCGGGTCGCCGCCGGTCCCACCGACAGCGCGAACCGCATCAACGCATACGGGAAGGTGGCCAGGATCGCGACGGCGACCTTCGCCGACCAGAGCCATCCCGGCGAATACGGAGGCTCGGGGGCGAACAGGCCCCACACGAGGATCAGCCCGAGCGAGCCGAACGCGGCCGCGAGCCAGGTTGCCGGCGCGCTGGCGGAGCGGCGTCGCATCCGGAACGCGACCAAGGCCGCGCCGAGGTAGACCATGGTGGTCGTCCAGCGCAAGACTTCGACAATGACGTCCATCCACCCACCCTCCGGCGACACGGCTTTCGCTCTATTGTCGGGATGACCCACCGCAACTGAATAGCCCGAACGGGCTAAATAACCGGGCCGGGTCAGCCGTGCCGCGGACAAACGGGCGGAGGCACCCGGGGGCGTTCAGGTACGAGTCAGCAGCAACCAGACGATGAAGCCGGTGACGACGAAACCCGCCAGAAGCTGGAGAAGCGCACGCGGCCGGTTCATGTGAAGGCGCTGATGCCGGTGAGGTGGCGGCCCATGATCAGCTTCTGGATCTGGCTCGTGCCTTCATAGAGTGTGGCCACGCGCGCGTCGCGCAGATACTTGCCCACCGGGAACTCGTCGATGTAGCCGTAACCGCCGTGCACCTGGATTGCGAGGTTCGCACACTTGACGGCCGCTTCGCTCGCCGCGTACTTCGCGATCGAGGCCTCGAGCGTGTTGCGCTCGCCCTTGGCTTTCTTCGCGGCGGCCCGCCACACCAGCAGCCGCGCGGCCTCGACCTCGACCAGCATCTCGGCCAGCATCTCCTGCACGAGCTGAAAGCCGGCAATGGGCTTGCCGAACTGCTCGCGCTCCTTCGCGTACTTCAGCGCCGCGTCCAGGCACGCCTGCGCGAGGCCCACGCACGACGCCCCGAGCCCGACGCGGCCGTTGTCGAGCGTCCACAGCGCCATCTTGATGCCGTCGCCGACCTCGCCGATGCGCGCCGAGTCGGGCACGCGCACATCGTCGTAGTACAGCTCCGCGGTCGAGCTCGCGCGAAGACCGAGCTTGCCTTTGATCTCGCGCGCGGAAAAGCCCGGCGTGTCGCACGGCACCAGGAACGCGACCGTGCCCTTCGCGCCCAGAGACGCGTCCACGGTCGCAATCGTCAGCGCGACACCGGCGACCGTGCCGTTGGTGATGAACATCTTCTGCCCGTTGAGGATCCAGTCGTCGCCGTGGCGCTTGGCGCTCGTCTTGAGCGAGGCCGCGTCCGATCCCGAGCCGGGCTCGGTCAAACCGAAGCAGCCCAGCTTCTCACCCGCCGACAGCAACGGCAGCCAATGCTGCTTCTGCTCTTCGCTCCCCCACTTGGCGATGGTCAGCCCGACCAGCGAGCAGTTCACCGACACGATCGAGCGCACCGACGAGTCCGCGCGCGCGATCTCCTCGATCACCAGCGCATACGAAACCGGATCCAGACCCATCCCGCCGTACTCGACCGGCAGCGGCGCACCGAGGAAGCCGAGCGGCTTCATCTTCTCGACGATCGGCCACGGGAATTCTTCGTTGCGGTCGAACTCCATCGCGACCGGCGCGATCTCGCGTTCGGCGAAGTCACGTGCGGTCTTGCGGATCATCTCCTGCTCGGGCGTCAGATCGAAATCCACGGTGAACGTCCTCCTGGCCTGCCGGCGGTCGGCGCAGCCACAGCCTACCGGCCGGAAGGAAACCGGCGGGCCCGGCCACAGGCATCGAGCGGTGACCGGCCGATTCTTGGCGGGCGGGCGGCGGGCTCCCGTATCGTGGCCGCCATGACGTGGGAGCCGGAACTCGAAGAGCTTCGCCGCCGCCGTGAAATGGCCGCCCAGATGGGCGGACCGGACAAGATCGGGCGTCAGCGCGCGGCCGGCCGGCTGACCGTTCGCGAGCGCATCGACGTGCTGCTCGATCCCGGATCCTTCCGCGAGATCGGCGGGCTGGCCGGCGCGGCCGACTACGACGAGTCCGGCGAGCTGAAACGATTTCGCGCGGCGAACTTCGTGATGGGCCGCGGCCGGATCGACGGGCGGCGCATCGTGGTCGGCGGCGACGACTTCACCGTGCGGGGCGGCGCAGCCGATGCGGCGATCTACCAGAAGCAGGTTTACGCCGAACAGATGGCACAGACCGAACGCATCCCGATCGTCCGGCTCGTCGACGGCACCGGCGGCGGCGGCTCGGTGAAGTCGCTCGAGACGATGGGCCGAACTTACGTGCCGTTCAACCCGGGCTTTGAGGTCGCGATCGCGAACTTGGCGACGGTTCCGGTCGTGGCGCTCGCGCTCGGCCCGGTCGCCGGGCTCGGCGCCGCGCGCGTCGTGATGAGCCACTACAGCGTGATGGTACGCGGCATCGCGCAAGTCTTCGTCGCCGGCCCGCCGGTGGTTGCGGGGCTGGGCGAGCGCGTGGACAAAGAGACACTCGGCGGCGCGGACGTGCACGCGCGCAATGGCGTCGTCGACGACGAAGCCGAAAGCGAAGCCGCCGCGTTCGACCGCGCGCGCCGGTTCTTGTCCTATCTGCCGTCAAGCGTCTACGACCTGCCGCCGCGCATCGAAGGCGGAGACGATCCCGCGCGCGCCGACGAGGCGCTGCTTTCGGCGGTGCCGCGCGAGCGGCGTACGCCCTACGACATGCGCGCGATCATCGCCTCGGTCTGCGATCGCGGCTCGGTGTTCGAGATGGCCCGCCGTTTCGGCACGCCCGCGATCACGGCGCTCGCCCGCCTGGACGGCTGCCCGGTCGCGGTGCTCGCCAACGATCCGAGGATCTACGCGGGCGGATGGAACGCGGCCGCGTCGCAGAAGGTGGCGCGGTTCATCGACTTCGCCGAGACCTTCCATCTGCCACTGGTCCATCTGGTGGATCAGCCCGGGTTCGTGATCGGATCGGCCGCCGAACGGGCCGCCACGATCCGGCACGGCGCCCGCGCTCTGGCCGCGATCTACCAGGCGACGGTCCCGTGGTGCTCGGTGATCGTGCGAAAGGCCTACGGCGTCGCCGGGGCCGCACACCAGAACCACGCGCGCTTCAATGTGCGCTACGCCTGGCCGAGCGGCGACTGGGGATCGCTGCCGCTGGAAGGCGGGATCGAAGCCGCCTACCGCGCCGACCTGGAAGCCGCCGACGACCCGGCGGCGCTGCTGGCCGAGATCCGCGCGCGCATGGACGCGGTCCGCTCGCCGTTTCGCACCGCCGAGGCGTTCCTGATCGAAGAGATCATCGACCCGCGCGACACGCGCCGGCTGCTGTGCGAGTTCGCCGTCTCGGCCGCCGGGCGCCTATCCCCCGGCCCCCGAGGCTGGGGCATGCGCCCCTAAGCCCGCTCAAGTCGCCCATCGGCCGGTCCGATACCGGCGACAGTCGCTCGGGAGCGCCCTCGTGGCGATCGCGGCCGCTGCCTTCGGGTTCCGCGACCGCCTGCCCGCCGTGCTCGACACCTTCACCCCCGGCCGTCCCGCCTAGCGTCCTTCATTCGCCGCACGACCGACAGCAAGCGGCCGCGTCTTCCCGTTCGTGACACCGGCGGGGCGATGCGAGTACCCTGACCCGCCGTGACGACCAACGGCATTCCTTCCGAGATCAAAGAGCTCGCCGAGCGAGCCCTCGGCGTGGCGACCGCCGCCGGCGCGACCTACGTGGACGCCCGCTACCTGTCGGAGCAGTCCGAGCAGATCGACGTTCAGGACGATCGGGTCACCGGCGTGGGCCGTGGCAGCACGGCGGGCTCCAGGATCGAGGAGGCCGCGCGCCTGGCGGTCGAGATCGCCCGCTCCTCGCGCGCGCTGATGAAGGGGCCGGTGCGCATGGCCGGCGAGCCGCCGCACGAGGCGAGTTGGTCCTCGCCGTGCGCGATCGATCCTTTCACGGTCCCTCTCGACCAGAAGATCGACCTGCTGCTCGCCGCGACCAAGGCCGCGAAACAGGTCAAGGAGCTCACGATCGCCGAGGCCTCGATCGATCTGTGGCGCCGCACCTCGTGGCTGGCGACCAGCGACGGGACCCGCATCGCGCAGACCATCACGCACACCGGCGCCGGCCTGCGAGCGATCGCGATCGGCGGCGGCGAGGTGCAGCAGCGCTCCTACCCGAACTCCTTCCGTGGCGGCTTCGCCTCCGCCGGCTGGGAGTACGCGACGGCGATGGATCTGCCCGGCAACGCGCCGGCGTATGCCGAGGAGGCGGTCGCGCTGCTATCAGCGCCCGAATGCCCCAGCGGCACCACGACCCTGATCCTGACGCCCGACCAGCTCGGCCTGCAGGTGCACGAATCGATCGGCCATCCGATCGAGCTGGACCGGGTGCTGGGCATGGAAGCGGCCTATGCAGGCACCTCGTTCCTCAAGCCCGGCGACGAAGGGTCGCTTCGCTACGGATCGGATCTGATCAACATCACCGCCGACGCGACGCTGCCGGGCGCGCTCGGCTCGTTCGGCTACGACGACGAAGGCGTCGAGGCGCAGACGATCCCGATCATCCGCGAAGGAATCTTCCAAGAGTTCATCAGCTCGCGCGAGACCGCGGGCGAGACGGGCGGCGAGCGTTCCAACGGCACGATGCGCGCCAGCGGCTGGGACGTCATCCCGCTGATCCGCATGACCAACATCAACCTGGAGCCGGGCACGTCCTCGTTGGAGGAGATGATCGCCACCACCGACGACGGCATCTTGATGTCCACCAACCAGTCGTGGTCGATCGACGACAAGCGCGTCAACTTCCAGTTCGGCTGTGAGATCGCCTGGGAGATCAAAGACGGCAAACGCGGCCGGATGCTGCGCAACCCGAACTACGCGGGACGCACCGTGGACTTCTGGTCTTCGTGCGACGCGCTGGGCGGCCCGGACGAGTGGGTCGTGTGGGGAACGCCGAACTGCGGCAAGGGACAGCCGGGCCAGACCGCGCGTGTCGCGCACGGCACCTCACCCGGCCGCTTCCGGGGCGTCAACGTGGGAGTGCGCGGTTGAGCCGCCTTCTCGGACCGGACCGGCTAGCCGACGCGATCGAGCCGGCGCTGCGCTCCGCTGCCGACGGCACGCTCGTCGTCGCGGTGCACAGCGCGGGCGGCCTGACCCGCTTCGCGTCGAGCCGCATCCATCAGAACACGCACCGCGAGGACGTCGAGATCCGCGTGATGGCCGTCGCCGACGAATGTCGCGTCGGCGTCGCGACCACGCATTCGCTGGAGCGCGAGCGTGTCGAGGCGGCGAGCGCCAACGCGCTGTCGATCGCACGCGTGACGCCCCGCACCGCCGCGTTCCCCGGGATCACCGAGCCGCGCCCGCTGGCCGCGGAGCTTCCCGAGCGGTTCGACGAGGCGACGGCCGCGACCTCGCCGGCCGAGCGCGCCGCCGCGGTCACGCTCGCGCTCAACGAGTTTCCCTCCGACATGGAAGGCGCAGGCGCGGTCGAAACCGTCGCCGACGAGGTGCTCGTGGCGACCTCGACGGGCGTGCGCCACTACGGGCGCATCACGCGCGCCGCGGTCAGCGTGATGGCGATGAGCCCCGACTCCAGCGGCTATGCCGAGCTGATCGAAGGCAAGCTGAGCGATCTGGACGCGGCCGCGATCGGCGCGCGCGCGGTCCGCAAGGCCGAGGCGGGCCGCAACCCGCAGCCGGTCGGGCCCGGCTCCTACACCGTCATCCTCGAGCCGGCCGCGACCTCGACGCTGATGCAGTTTTTGGCCTGGCTCGGCTTCGGGGCCAAGTCGCTGCTGGAGGAGCGCTCGTTCATGGCCGGCAAGATCGGCCAAAAGCTGATGGACGAGCGCATCACGATCACCGACGATCCGCTGGCCGCCGACGCGCTCGGGCTGCCGTTTGACTTCGAAGGCACGCCCGCGCAGCCGGTCACCCTCATCGACAGGGGCGTCGCCACGAGCGTGGTCTGGGACCGCGAGACGGCCAAGCGGGGCGGCCGCGAATCCACCGGCCACGGCCTGCCCGCCCCCAACCCGGACGGGCCGTTCCCGCTGAACCTTCGCATGCAGCCCGGCACCGATTCGCTCGACGACCTGATCGCCGGCTGCGAGCGCGGCCTGCTGGTCACGCGCTTCCACTACTCCAACGTCGTGCACGAAAAAGAAGCCATCCTGACCGGCATGACCCGTGACGGCACGTTCCTGGTGCAGGACGGAAAGATCCTTCACGGCGTGCGTAACCTGCGCTACACGCAAAACGCCGTCGAGGCGCTGCGCAACGTCGAGGCGATCGGCGACACGACCGAGATCAGCTCCGAGCTGTTCTTCGGCGGCTCGCGCGCACCCGCGCTGCGCATCCGCGACTTCAAGTTCTCGTCCACGACGGATCACTAACGATGACGGCTCCCCTATGCGCCGTCGGCGCGATCGTGATGGACAAGGGCCGCTTGCTGATGGTGCTGCGCGACCGCGAGCCGCTCAAGGGCTGCTGGACGCTTCCGGGCGGCCGGCTCGAGACGGGCGAGTCGATGCACGAGGCGATCGTGCGCGAGGTGCGCGAGGAGACCGGCATCGACATCGACGTGGACGGCCTGCTGGGCGTGGTCGAGCGCATCGTGCGCAACGACGACGGCGAGGTGAGCTACCACTACGTGATCCTGGACTTCGTCGCCACGCCCCGCGGAACCGCCATCAAAGCCGGCGACGACGCGGCCGAGGTGCGCTGGGTTCCGGTCGGCGAGCTGTCCTCGCTCAAGCTAACCGACGGCCTGATCGAGTTCCTCTCCGACCGCGGCATCCTCGAAGGCCGCAAGCCCCGCCTGTAAGACCTATTCATCACGACCAAGGCCAGCGGCCCTCGGTTTGGTGAGCGGGCTGGAAACGAGCGCGAGCGTCGCGTTTAGCGCCGGGCGCGGATCAGCAGCGCGGCACCGGCGATCAGCGGGGCGGGAATGCTGCCGATCAAAAACGGAAGCTCTCCCGAATCTTGGATGGTCATGCCCGCGTGAACCAGCAGAGCGGGCATCGTGCCCCAAAGCGCGATTCCCGCAGCGGGACGGCGCCGGATCGCGGCCGCCGCGGCCCACCCCAGTCCCGCCGCGCCGATCAGAACCGATACGGCTTGGAGCATGTGCATCGTCAGCGACTGCAGCCCGAACTGCAGGTAGAACAAGGCGCCGAAGATCAGCAGGATCACGATGCCGGTCCGCCGCCCGCGGGTCATGCGGCTGGGCGGGCCGGTGCGAACGGGCATCGGCTGCATTGGCAAGGCTCCTTCATCGGAGGCGTGCGCGGATTCTAGCCGCCGGAGAGGTCCGGCAGACCCGTGTGATGCCCCCGGGGATGCGCGCCGATATAATCCCGCCGCCGAAATCGAACGCGATTCACAAAGGGGCGACCATCGTGCCGAGGCTGACCATCCACGACTTCCGCGTCACCGACTCGATCCTGGCGCAAACCGAGACCGACGCGGGTGACGTCGTCTTCCTGGGCCCCAACGGCACCACCGCGTTCCCGTTCGTGGTCTGGCGCAAGGTCAGCGGTCCGGGCGGCGTCTACGTGGACGCCTTCGAGATCGCCGGACCCGACGGCTTCGTGGTCGGCCCCTGGGAGCGCTCGTTCGAAGTTGACGGCGAGTCCTGGCCGATGGACGTGGTCACCGAGGTGCGCGACTGGAAGTTCCCCGCCGCCGGCGACTACACACTGCGCTACTACGAGTACGACGACAAGATCTTCGAGGTTCCCTTCCAGGTCGTGCAGCAAGACCCGCCCTACGGCGTGGTCGTGCCGGGCCCGCTCGACGCGGCGCTGTCGAAATCGACGCTGTGCTGGCTGGACGTTCGGCAGGACGACGGCAGCGTCAAGTCGTTCGGCGTCTGGTTCGGCTACGAGGACGGCCGCGTCTACGTGCTGTTCGGCGGCGACGGCGAGCAGGAGGTCACGGGACTCGAACGGGCCAAGTACGTTCGTCTGATCGCGCGCAGCAAAGACGTGCAGTCGCGGATCGGCGAGGTGGACTGCGCGGTCGAGATCCTGGCAAAGGATGCGCGCTGGGACAAGCTGGTTCAAGAGCTGCTGATCGGCCGCCGGCTGAACGTGAAGGATCCGGTGAACGCGCCCAAGCGCTGGCGCGAACAGTGCGAGATCGCGATGCTCACGCCGGTCGCCGCCCCGGTGTCGTGACCACGCAGGATTCCCTCCCCACCGTTCTGTTCGTCTGCATCCACAACGCCGGCCGCTCGCAGATCGCGGAAGCACTGTTCAATGCGTACTCGGGCGGCAAGGCCCGCGCCGTCTCGGCGGGCGTCGAACCGGTGCAGGCGCTCAACGTCAAAGTCGTCGCGGCGATGCGCGACGCCGGCTACGACATGGGCGGGCAAGCCCCGAAACTTCTGGATCCCGCGATGATCGACGCGGCCGACCGCGTGATCACGATGGGATGCATGGACGACCCGTCCTGCCCTGCCGTCCTGGCCGACGAAGACTGGGGCCTGGACGATCCTGCCGCCGCGCCCATGCCGAAGGTCGTCGCGATCCGCGACGAGATCGCGCGGCGCGTCCGCGCGCTGCTGCGCGAGATGGGGATCGAGCCGGTCCGCTAGGCCGGAACGATCGTGGCGCGCGCGACGCGGCGCTCGTCGGAGTCCACGAACGCCTCGTTGATCTTCTCCAGCGGATACGGCGTCGAAATCAGCCTGTCGTAGGGCACGCGATCTTTGGTCGCGGCGAGGAACTCCAGCGAGCGTTTCAGCGCGATCGCTTCGTAGAACGCGACCCCGTAGACGGTCTTGTTGCCCAGCGTCACCTGCGCCGGATCGAAGGTGGTGGTCATCCCCATCGAGATGTTGCCGATCTCGACGTAGCGGCCGCCTTGGCCGAGCAGCATGATGCCTTCGGTGAACGCGTCGGGGAAACCGGCGACTTCGACGGCGACGTCGGCGCCGTTGCCGTCGTTGAGCTGGCGCACGCGGTAGCTGCGCGCGCCCGCGTCGCCGTGCTCGCCGATGTCGATGACCTCGTCGGCGCCGAACTCGCGAGCGAGCGACAGCCGCCCGGGCACGCCGTCGATCACGATGACCTTGGTCGCGCCCATGTAGCGCGCCAGCGCCGTGGCGTACAATCCCAGCCCGCCCGCGCCTTGGATGACCACGGTGTCGCCGGGCCCGACCCGGCCGCGCGTCAGGCCTTCCATCACCTCGGCAACCGCGCAGTTCACGCCCGAGACCAGATCGTCGTCCAAGTCGCCCGGCACTTTGAACACCGCCTGATTCGCGGGGAGCATGTAGTAGTCGCCGAAACCACCGACGAAATAGGGCGCCTCGGTACAGACGCGGATCTGGAAGATCGCGTTGCGGCCGCATGCGGCGGTGAAGCCGCGCAGGCACGCGCTGCACCGGCCGCACGGGCTGAAGTAGCGATACACGACCCGGTCGTCTTCGGCCAGCGGCGCGCCCGCCGAGTCGGTGGCAACGCCGTCGCCCAGCGCCGCGACGCGGCCGCACATCTCGTGGCCCAGCACCGTCGGCTCTTTCAGGAAGCGCGACAGGTCGATGTCGCCGCGCCAGAAGTGAAGGTCCGAGCCGCACACGTTCGCGCGCGTGACGCGAATCAAAATCTCGCCCGGTGCCGGATCGGGCACCTCGACCTCGCGAATCTCCATCTCGCCTTTGATGCCGGGCGGGAAGGCCGCCAGCCGTCCTGTCGTCATTCGGATCCTCCATGCGTCGAGTCGTCATCGCCGTCGCCCCGCGGCGCCGACGGGACCGATGCGCTATCGGCCGGCGGCGCGGTCTCCTCGCGCGGGACGTCCCAGCCGGGGACCGCGATGGCGCGCTCGCGCCGGCGGCGGCGCACCGGAACGATCGCGGCACCGGCGAGCAGCGCGGCCGCGGGGCCGAGCACGATCAGCAGCGACGAGGTCTTGAACCCATCGGAGGAGGCCGCGAACTCGAGCCGGTCGCCGAACGGAACCGTCCACACGATCGAGCCGCCGGACACGCGCTCGGGATCGCCCCGATACCGGCCGACGCGGCCGGGCAGGTCGAGGCTGACTCGGAAGCGGAACACGTCGCGCGCGGCCTGACGCAGCGCGGCCCGAAGCTCCTCGCCCGCATCGGCGCCCGGCACCAGTCGCTCGGGCCGCAGGTCCACCGAGCCGGTCACTTCCGCGGAGGTGCGAAAGAAGCTCGACGAGTGATCGATGCGGAAGTCGCGGAACACGCTCGGGAACGACAGCGCGCGGTCGCCCGATTCGCGCTCGACCTCGCGGAGCGCGCGCTCGAGCTCGCCGGGATCGTCGAAGCTGCGCGAGATGTCGATGCGCAACCCGCCTTGGGGCCGGGTCTGGCGCACCGTCCAGCCGGTTCCGCCGAACTGCTCGCCGGTCTCGGCGAGCTCATCGAGTGTGGCGGAGCCCTGCTCGGTCGAGCGGACCACCTCGATGAACTCCTTGTCGAAGGCGAAGACGATCCGGAAGGTGCCACGTCCGTCGTCGCCCATCGCGGTCGTGACGTCCACGGTCATCTGACACGCGGCCGTCAGCAGCGCGAGCAGCGCGGTAGCGGCGAGCAGACGGATGCGGCGGACGGTCACGGCGCGGATTCTAGCCGCGCGGCCGGTTCACAGGTCGCGGAGCAACGGGATCAACGTCTCGGCGACGGCCTCGACCTGCTCGGGCACCGCGATCGCGAACGGCAGCGGCGCCGGCGCCACGATCAGCTCGTCGGCGCCCAGGTGCGCGAAGGCCGCCATGCGCTCGGCGCACTGCTCGGCCGTTCCCACCAGCGCGCCGGCCGCGAACTCCTCGAGCGAGGTTCCCTCGAGCATCGTGCCGGGCGCCCAGTCGCGGACCGCCTCGAAGAGCTTGGGCAGGTCGTCGCCGACCAGCGTGTAGAGGCCGAGCGATCGCCGCACGCCCGCCGGGTCGCGGCCGGCGCGCTGGTGGGAAC
>Ga0247717_1000358_pt1 | contig 14068 bp, 18 predicted proteins | sample 24E_NmetaG_FD_189047 | JGI IMG/M metagenome (GOLD analysis project Ga0247717, IMG submission 189047) | Soil microbial communities from hillslope of Landscape Evolution Observatory, University of Arizona, Oracle, AZ, United States - 2-4-E_N | ecosystem: Engineered > Artificial ecosystem >... | reverse complement strand
AGGTGGGGGACGGCGCCAGCAGCCCGTTGTCGGGCCCGAGGAACGCCGTGGCGCCGTCCCCCACCTCGACCGCCACCGCCCGCCGGTCGGTGCCCACGCCGGGGTCGACCACGGCCATCACGACGCCCGGCGCCAGGTACTGGGCGCTGCGCACGAGGGCGAGCGACCCGGCCCGCACGTCGTGGCGGGGGACGCCGTGGGTGACGTCGACCACCGTGACGTGGGGGGCCAGAAGGCGCACGACGGAGTGCACCACGCCGACGAACTCGTCGACGAGGCCGTAGTCCGAGAGGAACGAGACGGTGTCGTGCCGGCGTCCCACCGACGGCTACGGCCCGGTCCTGCGTGCGCTGCCGAGGGGTATCAGCCCGCCTCGGTGTAGCGGTCGCCGAGGTACTTGTCCACGTCGTCCTCCCGCAGGCGGTACGACTTGCCCACCCGCACGGCGGGGAGCTGGCCGGCGCCGATCAGGCGGTACACGGTCATGTTCGACACCCGAAGCAGGGCCGCCACCTCCGCGACCGTGAGGAACCGGGCCTTCGCATGGTCTTCCCGAGCCAGTGGAATCACCCCTCTCCGCGGCCCGCACTGTACGTCACTGTGGCTGCTGAGGGAAGTGGGACGGATGGGGCGGACGCCGGCCCCGCCAGGGGCGGTGCCGGCCGGTCAGGCCGGGCCCTGCCCGAGCTGGCGCGAGCGCTCGGTGGCCGCCGCGACCGCCTCCAGGAAGGCGGCCCGCACGGCGCGGGACTCGAGGGCCCGCAGGCCGGCCGCCGTGGTGCCGCCGGGCGACGTCACCGCGGCGCGCAGCGCCTCGGGCCCCTGGCCCGACTCGGCCAGCAGCCGGGCCGACCCCAGCAGGGTCTGCACCGCCAGCGCCGAGGCGGTGCCCCGGGGAAGGCCGGCCAGCACGCCCGCCTCGATCAGCGCCTCGGCGACCAGGAACACGTAGGCGGGGCCCGACCCCGACAGGCCGGTCACGGCGTCCAGGAGGTGCTCGGGCACCCGCACGACCGTGCCGACGGCCGACAGCAGGCCCTCGGCCCACCCCAGGTCGTCGTCGGTGGCCGCCGAGCCGCCGGCGATCGCCGACGCGCCCGCCCCGACCAGCGCCGGCGTGTTGGGCATCGCCCGCACCACCCGCACGTCGGGCCCGAGCCACCGCTCGAGGGAGGCGAGCCCGACCCCGGCGGCGATGGACAGGGCACGGGGCGTGCCGGTGGCGGCGACCGCCCGGCACGCCTCCTCGACGTCACCGGGCTTGACGGCGACCACGGCGCCGTCGGCGGCGGCCGGCTCGGCGGCGACGGCGAGGCCCGGGAAGCGCTCCTGGAGCTCGCGGCGGCGGGCGCCGAGCTTCTCCACCACCGCCATCTCGCCCGTCTCGGCCCAGCCGGCGGCGACGAGCCCGGCCACCAGGGCCTCGCCCATGCGCCCACCGCCCACGACCGTCAGCCGGAGTCCCACGCCCGAACGGTGCTCCACGAGCGGCCCGTCCGCAACTCGATCCGCCCCGGCTCCCGTGACGGGACCTACGGCAGGTAGCGCCTCGGGTTCTGGGGCGAGCCGCCGACGCGGGTCTCGAAGTGGAGGTGGGGCCCCGTCGAGTGGCCGGTGGACCCGACGTAGCCGATGACGTCGCCCTGCCCCACGTCGGCGCCGTCGCTCGTCCCGAGGCGGCTCTGGTGGGCGTAGAGGGTGGTGAGCCCGCCACCGTGGTCGATGATCACGCAGTTGCCGTAGCCGCTCATGGAGCCGGCGAAGATCACCTGGCCGCCCTTGGCCGCCCGGATGGGCGTGCCGGTGCCGCCGCTGATGTCGAGGCCGGCGTGCAGGCGGCCCCACCGGGGCCCGAACGGCGAGGTCACCGTCCCCCGCAGCGGCCACACCAGGCCGGCGCCGGAGATGCGCCCGTCCAGGCCGGGGTCGGCCGCGCTCCGCGAGGCACGGGCCTGCGTGCGGGTCTGGATCAGGGCGGTGAGGCCCGACTCCTGGGCGGCCACCGCGTCGGCCTCCGCCTGGTACTGGCGGATCCGGGCGTCCAGAGCGGCGGACAGGCGCTGCTTCTCCTTGCGGGCCTTCTGCAGCTCGCTCAGGCGCGCCAGGACCGCCTCCCGCCGCTCGGCCGCCACGTCCCGTGCGGCGGCCGCCTTCGCCTGCTCGTCGCCCAGGTCCTCCCGCAGGGCGCGCAGGCGGTCCAGCACGTCGCGGTCCTTGTTCGTGACCTGGGCCAGCAGCGAGCTGCGGCGGCTGGCCTCGCCCAGGTCCTTGGCGCCGATGACGCCGACGATGGCGTTGTCCTTGGGACGGACGTAGACGGAGACGGCCCGGTTGATGACCGCGTTGTGCATGGTGGCCATCTCGGTCTCCGTGGCCTTGATCCTGGCCTCCGACTCGGCCACCGCGGCCAGCGCCGCCTGGACCGCCTGGCGGGCCGCGTCGGCACCCGCCTGCTGGGCCGCCACCTGCTGGTCGAGGGTCTTGACCGCCTTGGTGAGCTGGGCGTCGGAGGCGCGGAGGTGGTTCAGCTCCGCCGCCAGCTTGGCCCGCTTCTGGCGGGCCGCCTCACGCTTCTCCCGCATGGCGGCGACCGATTCGCGGGCCTCGGCGGGCGTGGCGAGGCTCAGCAGGAGCAGGGCGACGACCGCGGTCAGGAATGCATGCGCTGCGTTGCCGTGCCTTCGACGCACCCAGCATCTCCCCGCGGGTTCCCGGTTGGAACTCGGGAAACGGTAGTGACCTTCGTCACCTACGCGCAACCATCATCGACCGCAACAGGCGCGCGGCGGCTCCCGCAGAGGAGCACCCGATGGCCCGCCGCCAGCACGGCGGCGGCCGCCGAGGCGGCCCCGAGAGTCCACCGGGCGCCCGCCGCCAGGCCCATCCCGGCCAGTACCGGGCCCGCCGTCTGGCCGGCGCGGGCGAAGCCGACCCAGGTGGCGACCACCGCCCCGCGGCTGCCCGGCGGCGCCTCGCCCGCCACCTTCTCCTGGAGCGTGGCCACCAGCAGGCCCTCGCCCGAGCCGTACAGGAGGAGGCCGGCCGCCACCGCCACGAGCGACGGGACGGCAGCGACCACCGCCAGGCCGGCGGCGACGCCGAGCAGCCCGGTCATCACCACCGTCGCCGTCCCCGTGCGCGCCGTGAGCCGCCCGATGGAGAGCGCCCCTAGGGTGGACGTGGCCGCCGGCAGGGCCAGCACCGCACCGCGTCCTCCGGCGGAGAGGCCGAACTGCTCGTCGAGGTAGACGGGCAGGACGGTGAGGAGCAGGAAGATCAGCACGAAGACGGCGGCGCCGAGGACCATGGGCCCGAGCACCGACCACGACCGCAGGGCCGGTGCCGTCGCCGCCAGCTGGCCGCGCAGCGTGCCCGGGCCGGGCGCCGACGCCGGCAGCCACACCATCACGGCGGCGGCCGTCGCCAGCGCGATCCAGTACGGCGCGAAGGTGGCCCGCCACCCGCCCACCTCGGCGAGCAGCCCGCCGATCGGGGGCAGGACGACGAGGGAGGCGGTGAGCGTCGCCGCGTTGCGCCCGATCCGCCGCGCCCGCTCGACGCCGTCCCAGTGGTCGCCGATGATGACGACAGCCAGGTTGATGAGCCCGGCCGAGCCGATCCCCTGGAGCGCCCGCAGCCCGACCAGCACCTCGAAGCTCGGGGCGAAGGCGGCCACGCCGCCCGAGACGCCGAAGAGGGCGAGGCACGGCGTGAGCACGCGCCGCCGCCCGAACCGGTCGGCCAGCACGCCGATGACGGGCGCCAGGACGATCCCGGGGGCGGTCGTCGCGGCCAGGAGCAGCCCCACCCGGTCCCTGGCCACGCCGAGGTCGGCGGCCACGTCGGGCAGGGCGGGGATGAGCAGGACGTGGCCCATGATCCCCGTGAGGGTGACGGCCAGGACCAGCGCGAACGGCGGCGGCCCCGCCCGCCGGGCCCGTCCCGTCGCGGACGCGCCGAGGCCCGAGGAACCTGCGGGCGTCATTCGCACTTCCCCGAACGAATGGCGCCGTTCCGCCCCTCGGGCCCTGCGGCGCCGATCAACGTAGCGCCCGGCGGCGGGGCCGACAAGGGGGAAACGGAGGCGCCGGCGGGCGCCGGCGGCACCTACCGACCGGCCGTCACCGGCACGCCACGAGGGTGCCGGCGGTGAGGTCGTCGCACAGCCGGTGCAGGCGGCCGGCCGCCTCCGACCACGTGTAGTCGAGGGCACGCACGGCGGCCCGGCCGGCCAAGTCGCCGGCCAGCCTGGGGTGGTGGAGCAGCTCGGCCGTGAAGGCCGCGAAGTCGCCCGGGTCGCGGCCGTCGACCAGGAAGCCGGTGCGGCCGTGGTCGACGAGGGTGCGCAGGCCGCCCACCGCCGACGCGACCACGGGGGTCCCGCACGCCGCCGCCTCCAGCGCCACCAGCCCGAACGACTCGGAGCGGCTCGGCACCAGGCACACGTCGGCGGCCCGGTAGTACGTGGACAGGAGCTCGTGGGGCTGCGGTGCGACCGTCCTGACCCTCCCCTCCAGGCCCAGGTCGGCCGCCAGCGCGGCGATGCGCTGCACCTCGGCGGCGCCCGCGCGCCCGCTGGGCCCGCCGACGACGACCAGGAACGAGTCGGGGAACGACGGCCTCAGCTGGGCCAGGGCCCGCACCGCGACGTCGAGACCCTTGAGGGGCTGGATGCGGCCCACGAACAGCAGCATGGGGCCGCCCCCCTCCAGGCCGAGGGCCCGGCGGGCCTGGGGCCGGTGGCCGGGCGAGAAGAAGGCGTGGTCCACCCCGGGCGCCACGATCTCGATGCGGTCGGGGTCGGCGTGGTAGAGGGAGGCGATCTGCTCGGCCTCGACGGTGCAGGAGGCGAGGACGGCGTCGGAACAGCCCATGACCTCGAGCTCGGCCTTGGCCCGCCGGGCCGGGTCCTGGTCGCCCTCCGCCTTGACCCGCGAGAGCGTGTGGAACGTCGACACCAACGGGAGGTCGAGCCGGTGCTTCAGGGCGTGGCCCACCAGCCCCGACAGCCAGTAGTTGGCGGAGATGGCGTCGGCCGGGTGGCCCCGCCGGACGCGGGTGAGGACCCCGTCGGTGAACTCCTCGACCAGGCCGGGCAGGTCCTCCTTGGGCACGGCGGCGAGCGGGCCGGCGGCGACGTGGTGCACGCGCAGCCCGGGCTCCACGTCGACGACGGCCGGTTGGGCCGGCCCCTCGGCGCGCGTGTACACGTCGCACTCCACGTCCTGGCGGGCCAGCGCGGCGGAGAGCTGGCGCACGTAGACGTTCATGCCGCCGCCGTCGCCCGTGCCCGCCTGGGCCAGCGGCGAGGTGTGCATGGAGAGGACGGCGAGTCGACGCATGGATCAGCGTCAACCCTAGGCGGGGCCCGCCTCTTCCCTCACCCCGGCCCCACCGCCGCCGGTCCCGACTATTCGAACAGGGAGTCCGGGCTGGCCTCACCGGTCTTGTAGCGGCGGACCACCTCGGCCTGGATGAGGTCCAGGCGCTCGTGGAGGGCCCGGCGGTCGCTCGACACGCGGCGCTCGAGGGCCTCCAATCGCTCGGCCAGCCGGCGGACCTCGGACTCGTCCATCTCGGCCAGCAGGGCGGCGCGGCCGACGTCGAAGATCCTGTCCAGATCGGCGGTGAGCATGCGGTGGTTGACGTCGGGCAGATCGACGCTGACCAGGCGACCGGTGGTCGTGCGGGCCCCGCCCTCGGCCAGGATCTCGGGCAGGTGCTCGATGATCTCCGACAGCTCGCCGGTGCCACCATCGGCCCGGCGGGCGAGCTCGGTGCGCACGATGTCGAGGCGGACGCCCACCAGGCGGCGCAGGTACGACAGCGCGCCCTCGGCCCGGCTGCACTCCGCCTTCTTGGCCCGGACCTCCGCCATGGGCATGGTGGACAGCCCCTCCAGGTAATCGTCCGCCACCAGGCGTTCGAGGTCGAGCCCGTCCATGGGAGGCATGGTAACCCCGGCACCCGCCGTCCTCACCGAAGGCGGCCGGCCCGCTCCCGCGGGCCGTAGCGGTACACCACCCGGCCCCACACCGACGGCACCGGCCCGAACGTGCGGCTGTCGGTGCTGGCGTCGGGCGCGTCACCGACCACGCTCACCGCGCCGGGCGCCACCGCGGCGACCCGCTTCACGAGTGTGCGCGCCGCCAGCCGGGGGTCGGCCAGCACGACGAGGTCGCCCGGCCGGGGGCGGCGGCAGCGCACGGCCACGACGCGATCTCCCGGGACGAGCGTCGGCCGCATACTGTCGCCCTCGACCACCACCCGCCGGAACGCGCCGAGCCCAGCGAGGGCGCCCACCAGGCAACCCGCTGTTGCAGCAAGAACCGTTCGGGTAGGAACGGCAGAGTTCCGTCGCCCACGAAGGAGGAGCATCGTCATGCCCATTCTCGTCCGCCTGCTCGAGTTGGCCGACCGGGCCCGGCCGCCGCGCACGGCGTCGGCGCACTGTGACGTCCCGTGCGGCGTCTACGACCCCGCCCAGGCGCGCATCGAGGCGGAGTCGGTCCAGAAGATCATCGAGAAGTACCACGCGTCGGACGACGAGGCCTTCCGGACGCGGTGCCTGTTCGTCAAGGAGCAGCGGGCCGATCTCGCCAAGCACCACCTGTGGGTGCTGTGGACCGACTACTTCAAGCCGGAGCACCTCCAGGAGCACCCCGACCTGCACGACCTGTTCTGGAACGCCACCAAGCTGGCCGGCCAGGCCAAGCAGACCAGCGACCCGGCGGTCGCCGAGAAGCTGCTCGCCGCCATCGAGGAGATCGCCGCGATCTTCTGGAAGACCAAGGGCAAGTAGCGCTCGCACCTCCGGCCTGCGAGGTAGGTTGCGCCCGACACGGGTGAGCGTGGGGGTGCGACGATGGAGATCTTCTCGCAGGCCGGGGGCGAGATGCTGTCCCGCTGGGGGCACTACCTCTCCGGGGTGACCTGGATCGGCCTCCTCTACTACTTCAACTTCGTGCAGGTCCCGTCGTTCGCCGAGTTCGAGGCGGCCGGGCGCACCGAGGCCATTCGCAAGCTGGTCCCCCGGGCCCTGTGGTGGTTCCGGTTCGGGGCCATGTTCACCCTCCTCACCGGCGTCATGATCCTGGGCTTCCAGGACAACCTCACCGGCGGCGAGTACTTCAAGACCGCACCCGGCATCGCCATCTCGACCGGGATCCTCCTGGCCCTGGTCATGTTCGGCAACGTCTTCGGCGTCATCTGGCCGAACCAGAAGAGGGTCATCGCCAACGCCGAGCGGGTGGCCGCCGGCGGGGAGACCGACCCGGCGGCCGCGGTCGCCGGGCGCAGGGCCCTGCTCGCCTCGCGCACCAACGCCTTCCTGTCCATCCCGATGCTGTGGTTCATGGGCGTGACGTCGCACCTGGCCGCCCGCGAGTACGAGATCACCCCGGCCGGCGGCGAGCGGGGCCTGTACTGGCTGATCACGCTGGCCCTGGTCGTGGCGTTCGAGCTGAACGGCCTCGGCAAGATCGGCGGCCCGGGGCCCGGGCCCACCAAGGTGTACCTGGAGGAGCACCCGAAGACGATCATGGCCGGGTTCGGCCTGTGGCTGGTCTTCGTGGTCCTCTGGGAGGTGCTCTTCTAGGGCTTCGACGTCATTCGTTCGCTTCGCTCACTCCATTCGTCGAGTTGGATCGTGCTCCGGCGGGCCCGCGGAGCTGGCGCCGTCGGACCTTGCCGCGGCGAACGTTCTGCCCAGGGCACGAGGCGGAACTGACTAGCCCCGGGTGGGCGACTCGAGCACCACGGCGGCGACGAGCGACCACACCGGCGCGAGCACCAGCAGCGAGTCGAGCCGGCGCAGGGCCGGGACGCGCGCCCCGCGGTGGCCGAGCAGGGCCGACCCGACGTACGGGCCGATCGGGGCCAGCACGATGGCGAGCCCGCCGAGGACCCACGGGCTGGCTCCCCGGAACGGCGGCACCAGGACGGCAGCCACGCCCAGGGTGACCGCCGCGATGCTGGCCGCGCCGGCGGCCGGTCCCTCCCACGCGTTGCGGGCGCCGGTACCGACGACGTAGGCGCTGGCGTCGTGGACGGCGGCGAACACGAGGAGCACGAACACGGCGGCGGCGCCGCGGTGGAGCAGGAGCACGGGGGAGGCGGCTGCCAGACCGACCGTCCCCGCGATCGCCAGCGTGAGGACGGGGTCGGCCCGCCGCTCGCCCGCCGCCGCCGCGCCGGCCACCACGAGGCCGACCACCACCACCGCGGTGCCGCCCACCGCCACCGGTCCGGCGGCGGCGGCCAGGACGAGGGCGGCGGCGGCGCCACCGGACACGGGCACGGCGGGCCGGGGCCGCACCCGCCAGGAGCGGGCGGCCTGCACGGCGGCCAGGCCGGCGCAACCGGCCATCAGGACGGCGAACGGCAGTCGTCCGGCGGCCAGCGCCAGCATCGACACCGCGAACCACACCACGCCGAGCCGGGCGTGGGGGCCGACCACCCGGGGCCGCACCTCCAGGGCGCGGACGCGCGCCAGCACGCCGGCGGCGCCGCCCGCCGGGTCGCCGTCGCGCGCCCGGAGGCGCCGCCGGGCGCCGGTGGCGCCGAGGGACCGCAGGCGCACGGTGCGGTCCGCCGTCAACGGGAGCCGCCCGACACCGGCGGCAGCACCGCCACCTCGTCGCCGTCGGCGACGGCGTCGTCCTCGCCGGCGGGTGCCCCGTTCAGCCAGACCCGGCTGGCGGCCAGCACCTCGGCGAAGCGCTGGCCGTGGCGCGCCCTGGCCCGGGCGAGCACCTCGCCCACGGTGGCGCCCTCGACGTCCTCCCGCCCCGTGCCGGCGGCCTCCCGGGCGGCGGCGAACAGCCTCAGCACGGGCACCGCCGGCCCCGCTCTCAGGCCGGGATCTCGGCCCGGCCGTTGGAGATGACCAGTTGGCCGCCGCTGTGGGCCTCGAAGGCGAACACCCGCCGGTTGCCGTCGACGCCCGCGTCGTAGACCGTCGTCGTCACGTCGGCGCCCGGGAAGACGGGCCGGGAGAAGCGCACGGCCAGGCGGCGCAGCCTGGTGGGGTCGCCCTCCGCACCCAGCGCGATCACGGCCTGTCCCGTCATGGCCATGGTGCACAGGCCGTGCAGGATGATCCCCGGCAGCCCGACGGCGGTGGCGGCGGCGGGATCGGTGTGGATCGGGTTGTGGTCGCCCGACGCCTCGGCGTAGCGCAGCGTCTGGTCGTCGTCGACGTGGACGGTGTAGGTGCCGACCGGGCGTTCGCGCGCCTCCTTGGGGAACCCGTGCTCCGGCTTGTCGGGGCCGGCGCTGTCACCGTCGCTCATGCCGCGGATGAACATCGTCCCGTACTGCTCCAGCACGAGCGTCCCGCTGTGGTTGTCGCTGCTGAGGACCCGCACCGTGTACCGGGTGCCCGACCGGCTGACCCGCACGGCGTAGGCCTCCGCCGTGGTCACCAGCTCCTGGCCGGGCACGAGGGGCTGGTGGAAGTGCATGTCGTGCTCACCGTGGACGATGCGGGCATACCACTCGGGCGACACGAGGTCGTGCAGCGGAGCGCTCATCGACTCCCACGACGGGACGACGCCGAACACGGGCGGGGCGACCAGCCCCGACGCGTACACGGGGTTGGCATCGTTCGTGGCCTCCGCGTAGGCCAGGGCGCGCACCGGGTCGACCTTCTCGACCCGCTCGCCGTAGGTCGTCCCCAGCTTCTCGACGGCCAGTGCCATGGCGGCCACCGTACCGTGCGCCCTCTCTCCCGGGCGGGGCCCCATCCCCGCCCTCCTCGCCGAGGCGGGGCCCCCAACCCCAGCTGCCGCCGGCGGCGCCGGCCGTAGGCTGGCGGAATGGGCCGGCTGCTGCTGATCCGCCACGCGCGCTCGACGTGGAACGCCGAGGGGCGCTGGCAGGGATGGGCCGACGCGCCGCTCCACCCCGGCGGCGAGGCCCAGGCCCGTGCCCTCGGCGCCGCGCTGGCCGCCACCGGCGAGCGCTTCGCGGGAGCCGTGTCGTCCGACCTGGAGCGCTCGGCGGCGACGGCGCGCATCGTCGCCGGCATGCTCGGTCTGAGCGAGGTGGAGGTGGAGCCGGACCTGCGGGAGCGGGACGTGGGCGACTGGAGCGGCCGCACCACCGAGGAGATCGAGCTGATCTGGCCGGGCGCCATCGACGCCTGGCGGGCCGGCCGCCTGGACCGGCCCCCCGGCGGGGAGCACGAGCCGTCGTTCCGGGCCCGGGTGGTGGGGGCCGTCGAACGGCTGGCGGCCCGGCCCGACGAGCCGCTCCTGGTCGTCACCCACGGCGGCGTGATCCGGGCCGTCGAGCGCCACCTCGGTGGCGACCCCCGGTCGACCGCCAACCTCTCGGGTCGCTGGCTCGACGCGGTCGACGGCGTCCTCACCCCCGGGGACGTGGTCTCGCTTCCCGTGGGCGAGGACGAGACCATCACCACGGCCCTGTAGTCGGGCCGCGACCGTCGCCCCCGGTGTCGCCGGGCGGCGCTACCTTTCCGGCCCGTGGAGGTCGAGGTCATCCGCAGTCCGCGCCGGCGCAAGACGGTGCAGGCCCGGCAGGTGGGCGGCGTGCTCCAGGTGTCCATCCCGGCCACCATGTCGACGGCCGACGAGCAGCGCCACGTGGCCGAGATGGTCCGCCGCATGCGCCGGCGCACCGAGTCGTCGGTCGTCGACCTGGCGGGGCGCGCCGCCGCCCTGGGAGCCGCCCACGGGCTGGAGCGGCCGGCCTCGATCCGCTGGGTCGACAACCAGCTGTGGCGGTGGGGATCGTGCACCCCGGCCGACGGCACCATCCGCATCTCCACCCGGCTCGCCGCCGAGCCCCCGTGGGTGCTCGACTACGTGATCGTGCACGAGCTCGCCCACCTCACCGTGGCCGGCCACGGCCCGAGGTTCTGGGCGCTGGTCGGGCGCTACCCGCTCGCCGAGCGGGCCCGCGGCTTCCTCATGGCCCGCGGCCTCGAGCACTCGGGGTGAGCCAGCGGTGACCACGAACAACGGCGACGGCAGCGGGCCGGTGCCGACCGAGCAGCCTGGCCCACCCGTCCCGCTGGTGCTGTCGATCGCCTTCGGCGTGCTCGGCTCCGTGCTGCTGGTCGCCGGCCTGGTCGGCGGGAGCCCCGGCCTGGCCGTCGGAGGGTTCGCCGCCGGGTCGCTGTCCCTCGGCGCCGCCCTCTACTGGCGCTCGCTGCTGATCAGCTCGTGGGCGGCGCAGAAGCGGGGCCGCCCTCCGGGCTGACGCCGGGCGCCAGCCGCCGCTCCAGCTCGCCCAGCAACCGGGCGGCGAGCTCGGGCGTGAGCAGGTCACCGCCATGGCCGCCGCCGTGGTACCACCACAGCGCCTTGGGCTGCTCGGCCCAGTCGTGGATGGCCTGGGCGTGCTCGGGGCCGAAGTACCAGTCGTCGGGGTCGTGCACCACGAGGGTGAACGCGGGGGCGATGTTGGCGACCACCGACTGCGCCTCGGGCAGGTAGATGCAGTCGGGCCCCACCCGGGTGCGGAGGGCCGCCGCCAGGAACACCCGCCCGGTGCGGCCGCTCACCCAGCGGCGCACGCGGTGGGTGCCCATGCGGTCCAGCTCCCCGTGGGCGGGGGCGCTGATGCCGACCACGCCGGCCACCCCGCCGAAGGTGCCGGCGTGCATGAACACGGCGGCGCCGCCCAGGCTGGTGCCCACGGTGACGACCGGGGCCCCCGGCGTGGCGGCGGCGACGGCGGCGTCCACGTCGAGGGGCTCGTGGCGCCCCATCGAGCACCGCCCCGCCGACCGGCCGTGGCCCCGCAGGTCGGGGACGATGACCTCGGCCCGGGATGCCAGCAGGTGGGCGAAGCGGTGGATGCCGGGCGAGCGGGACGAGTTCACGAAGCCGTGCACGAGCACGATGGTGCACAGCGGGTCGGGCGGGCCAGTGACCCGCCAGGCGTTCAGGCGCACGCCGTCGGCGGTGGTGAGCGCGAGGCGCTGCTCCTCCCGGTACCGGGGAGGAGCGAGGTACATGCGGTAATAGCGGGCTAGCGCCTGCCCGCCGACGCCCGGCGCCATTCCGCCTCGATGCGGCCCAGCTCGGTGGCCGGCGGCGTCCCCTTGCGGTACTCGAAGAGGATGCCGCGCCACGAGTTCGACGCCTCCAACCGGCTGAGAAGGGCGCTCACGCCCCAGACCACGCGGTCGAGGATCACGTACGACGTCGGCATGTTGAGCTTCTTGATCAGCTCGCCGTACCGGCCCTGCACGTCCACCACCGTCTGGAGGGCCTTTGCCGTCGAGTCCCGCGTGTAGGTGAAGTGGTCCACCATGAACGGCTCGTACGGCCCCCGCACGTACTCGAGCACGAACTTGGGTTCGAACCCGTGGTCGGGCGGGAGGAAGCGGGCCGCCACCGACCGGTCGACCAGGGCCTGGGCGTCCTCGTCGAGCACGGCGTCCAGCAGCGGCGCCAGGCGCTCGAACTCGCCCGGTGTCCAGCGCTTCACCAGCCCGAAGTCGAGGAACGTCACCGAGCCGTCGTCGTGGAAGCGGTAGTTGCCGGGATGGGGGTCCCCGTTGAACATCCCGTGCAGGTGGATCGAGCCCTGGGCGAACCGGCAGATCACCTCGCCGGCGTGGTCGCGCGCCGCCTGGTCGGAGCGCTCCAGGAACTCGTCCCAGCGCATGCCGTCGACCCACTCGCTGGTGAGGACCCGGCGGCTGCTCCGCTCGGGCACCACCCGGGGGATGCGGATGAAGGGGTGGCCCTCGTACAACCCGGCGAACTCGGCCTGGCGGGCCGCCTCGTGCCGGTAGTCCAGCTCCTCGGCCATCCGGGCCCGCAGCTCGTCGACCAGCGCCCGCACCTCGAGGTTCTTGAGGGCGAACTGGGCGAACAGGCCGTAGAGCATCTCGGCGTTGTCGAGGTCGCTCTTGATGGCGCGGTCCACGCCGGGGTACTGCACCTTCACGGCGACGATGCGGCCGTCGTGGAGGACGGCCCGGTGGACCTGGCCGATGGATGCGGCGGCCACCGGCACCAGCTCGAAGTCGAGGAACAGGCGCTCGGGGTCGTCGCCCAGCTCCTCCCGGATGACGCCCTCGGCCAGGCTGGGGGCCATGGGCGGCACGTCGGCCTGGAGGGTGGCCAGTGCCGCCTTCGCCTCGGGCGGCAGGCCGTCGGCGATGAACGACAGCATCTGGCCCGCCTTCATGATGGCGCCCTTCATGCCCCCGAGGACCTTGGCCACGTCCTCGGCCGAGCGGATGGCGAAGTGCTCCTCCAGCCGGGCCCGCTCGGCCTCGTCGGCGCCGCGGCCCTTGATCCGCATGTGGGCGTAGTGCACGAACCGGCGGGTGGTCAGCCGCCACACGCGCAGCTGCCGCTCGAGGTGCACCCGCCGTCCCTCGTCGCGCAGGGCGGTGGCCACGCCCGCCCCCGCGGCCGCCGCACCGGCGGCCGCACCCACGGCGACCGCCCGGCGGCGCGTGCTACGAGCGGCCACCGGGCAGACGGACCTCCCGCTCGGCGCGGGCCTGGTCGTCCAGGCAGAACCGGGCTGCGGGCACCGCCTCCAGGCGGCCCTCGTCGATCGGCTTGCCGCACGCCTCGCACGTGCCGTACCCGCCGTCGTCGAGGCGGTTCAGCGCGTGCTCCACGTCCGCCAGCTCGGCCTGCACCTGCTCGAGGAGCGACAGGTCGGCCTCCCGGTGGAACGTCTCGGTGCCGACGTCCGCCTGGTGCTGGTCCATGGAGGACAGCTCGCCGAGGCTGTCGTTCTCCGACTCCGAGGTCAGGCCCTGTTCCACGAAGTCGTCCCGCAGCTTCGAGAGTCGGGACCGCTCTTCCTCGAGGCGGTTGCGCGCGGCGTCGGTGTCCATCGCGCCGATCGTACCGGCGTTCGGCGCGCTACCCGCTGGTCGGGCGCCCGGTCTCGTGGGGGCGGGGAGGATCGAACTCCCGGCGCCGGGATTAAAAGTCCCGCGGTCTACCACTGACCTACGCCCCCAGGGAGACGGCACCGGACCAGGGACCATCGGCGAGACCTCCCAGAGGCCGCCACCGTACCGGGCGGCCCGGGGGCGTGCCCCCGCAGCCGGTCGCCGATGGCC
>Ga0247717_1000356_pt1 | contig 14091 bp, 16 predicted proteins | sample 24E_NmetaG_FD_189047 | JGI IMG/M metagenome (GOLD analysis project Ga0247717, IMG submission 189047) | Soil microbial communities from hillslope of Landscape Evolution Observatory, University of Arizona, Oracle, AZ, United States - 2-4-E_N | ecosystem: Engineered > Artificial ecosystem >... | reverse complement strand
GCGACATCTTGAAGGCCGGGCTCAAGGACGAAGCGCCCTGGGCGGAGAAGCTCGCCGACAAGCACCGGCTCGAGACGGTACTGCGCGACGCGGGGTTTCGGCCGGTCACCGTCGAGGCGAAGCGCTACAAGTTCGCGACGACGCGCGAGGAGTACATCCGTGGCCACGAGATCGAAGCCGCGGGGCGATACACGAAGGTGATGCTGGGCGAACGTCTGTGGCCGAACTTCCAGAAGCGCGTGCGCGCCGCCTATGAGGAGAGGTTTCCCGCCTCGCTCGTCGACTTCCGCGACGTTCTGCTCGCGGTCGCCACCAAACCGCCGCGTTAGCTCCCCGGCTCGAGCGGCCAGTCGAGCACGGCCAGTGTGCCGCCGCCCTCGTTCTGTTCGAACCGCAGCGTGGCGTTGGACATCTCGCACAGCTGCGCCGAGATGGTCAGGCCGAGCCCATGGCCGCCCTCACGCCGTCGCGACGAGTAGAAGGGCTCGAAGACCCGCGACCGTTCCGCTTCGCTGATTCCGGGCCCGTGATCGGCGATCTCGATGCGGGCGCGGCCGATGTGCTCGCGCCAGGACACGCACACCGGCTCGCCGGAGGGGGAGAACTTGAGCGCGTTGTCGAGCAGGTTGAGCACGACCTCCTCGAATGCGCCGGGAACCGCGCGCAGGGACAACGGCGTCGAGGCGGCACGCACGTCCAGCGGCACCCCCCGGTGGCGAGCGACCGGCTCGAGCCGCGCGACGGTCTCGCGCATCGCGACGTCGAGCTCGACGGGGCCGGCTTCCCCCAGGCCGCTCCAGCCGGCGCCGAGCGCCAGCAGCTTCGAGGACAGATCGGTGAGGCGGTCGATCTCTTCGATCATCTCTCCGACGTACTCGCGCGTGTCCTCGTCCACCCGCTTGAGGCGTTCGGCGATCGCCTCGAGCCGCAGGCGGATCGAGGTGAGCGGCGTGCGAATCTGATGCGAGGCGGCGGTCACGAACTGCTTCTCGCGATCCATGCTTCCCGCGAGGCCGGCGGCCATCTCGTTGAGGCGGGTGGCGAGCGCGGCAACCTCGTCGCGCCCTGCGACGACGATCGGCTCGTTGAGCCGGCCTTCGCCGAAGCGGGCGGCGCCGGCTGCGAGCACCTCGATCCGGCGGGAAAGCCGGGACGCGAGCGCGACGCCGAGCGCAACGGCGAGCACGAGCGCGGCGAAGCCGATACCGCCGAGCAGCACCCAGCTTCGCTGGGTCAGATCGCCGACCGGCCGAAGCGATGTCGAGACCCACAGCACGTTGCGGAGCGCGCCGTCCTCGATGAGCGGCACCGCGATGTAGAGGCGCTCGCCGATCGGGGACGAGCCGAAGCGGCGCGCGTCGGGACCGAGCAGCGCGCGTCGAACCTCGGGAGCCGTGCTCGGCGGCAGCCCGAAGGCGTTCGGCTGCGACGGCTCGGCGACGCTCGCCAGGTTCGGATCCAGCAGCCACCCGGTCGTGAAGGCCGCGGCGGGATATCGATCGCGAATGACCCGGGCCCGCTCCTCGTTGCTGCGCCCGCGGAGAGAATCGACGACGACGTCGGTCTCGCGCACGCGCTGTGACAAGTAGGAGTTGCGATAGGACCGGGCCGACAGCAGGCCCATCGGGATCAGCGTCCCCGCCAGCAGCGCCAGCGCGAATCCCACGAAGACGGCGACCAGCAGTCGCCGGCGGGGTCTCATGCCTCGACGAGGCGAAAACCGACGGAGCGAACCGTCTCGATGTACCGGGGTGACCGGGCGTCGTCCCCGATCTTCTTGCGCAACACGCTCACGTGCACGTCGAGCGTGTTCGCGCCGTCGTCGAGGTTGAGCCCCCAGATCAAATGGATGATGTCCGCACGCCGCACGATGCCGCCGGGACGCGCCAGCAGCATTCGGAGGATCTCGAACTCCTTGTTCGTGAGGTCCAGCTCGACGCCGTCCTTCGTGACCCGGTGCCGGTCCAGATCCATCTCGATGTCGCGGTGCCGCAGCGTGGTTTCACGCTTCGGAACGCCCGTCGAGCGACGGCGCACCGCGCGCATCCGCGCGATCAGCTCGGGGATGCTGAAGGGCTTGACGATGTAGTCGTCCGCGCCCAGCTCGAGGCCGGCGATGCGCTCGGCTTCCTGGCCACGGGCCGTGACCATGATGATGGGGGTGTCGGACACGTCGCGGACCCGCCGCGCGACCTCCATGCCGTCCAGGTCCGGCAGCATCAGGTCGAGCAGCATCACGTCGGGACTCCAGCTTTCGGCCAGCCGCAGGGCCGCCTCGCCTGAGTCGCAGCCGTTAACCTCGAAGCCGACGCGCTCCAGCTCGCGCCGCAGCGCTTTGGAGATCATCGGCTCGTCCTCGACCAGCAAGACTCTCATGATCCGACAATTGTGCCTCCAATCGGCCGCGAAAGACAGTCGGGACGGCCGCGTGAGCGGGGAGGGACGAGCCCGGCCATTGTCTTTTCGGCGCCCAAGGCGTACATATGGTTCGGATCGGTTCGTAACGGCCCAAGGAGGAACCATGTCGCGCCGCCTCTTCGTTCCGCTCGTGCTCGCTCTGCTGGCGGCCTCGTTTCCCGCGGCCGCCGACCACGACGCCGCCGTGAGCCCGCCTGATCCGCGACACCGGCTCAACGCCATGGTCCCGAAAGCTCCAGGCACCGTCGAGACGATCGTGCTTCAGTACGGCCCCTACGTCGTGCACCCCGGCTCCGATCTGACGAGGGTCGACGCCGAGCCCGTCCTCCGCGACGCGTTCGTGATCGCGGCCCGCCCGGCCGTGCGCCTGGCCGACGGAACCGAGCCCCACGACGACGTGGTGCACATCCATCACGCCCACTGGATCAAGCCGGACCCGAACCAGAGCAGCGGTTACCGGTGGTTCTTCGGCACCGGCGAGGAGAAGACCCGCGGCGGCGGGTGGCAGTACATGCGCGCCGACGTGCCGCGGTGGAACGCCGGCGTGCGCTACGGCGTGCCGATGGAGCGCGGCGAGCAGATGGTCTTCCTTTCGATGCTGCACAACAAGACCGCGGAGCCGCTGACGCTATGGATCGAGGGCCGCTTCGAGATCGTGTGGGGATCGCGCGATCAGATCCGGGCCGTGACCGCGGCCGATCCCGATCATCCGCTCTGGGACGCGGGCGGCGGAAGCCCCTACGCCGCTGCCGGCATCGACATGCGCCCCCTCACCCCCGTGCTTCACGGACGCACCTATCAGGTGCCCCGCACCGGCGGCATGCACGTGTGGCCGCGCGACGCGGCGGGCGCGCCGGGCACGGGCGACGGCGTCCAGCCCGGCCTGGGCGACGTGTGGGTCGCGCCGGCGGACGGCACTATCGTGATCGGTGCCGGTCACCTTCATCCCGGAGGCCGCCGCGTGGTCGTGTCCAACCTCGGCAGCCCGGCCAGCCCGTGTGGCTCGTCCTACGGCCACGATGCCGACGGGGACGGCTTCGCCGGCCGGGCCATCCTCGACATCAGCGCCTACTACCAGCCGGACGAGAACGGAAACGAATGGTTCCCGTCGGAAGAGTTCCAGATGGGCATCACCCAGAGCGGATGGCGCGCCGAGGTCCGCGCGGGCGATCGCATCGCGATCAACGGCATCTACGACGCGACCGACTACGCCTATCCCGACGCCATGAGCTTCTTCGGCTTCTACATGGACACCGGCGCCGGCCGCGCGCAGGGCTCTCCGTGCACCTCGTGGCTGGCCGACAACCCCTCCGCGCCCCAAAGCGCCGTGCTGCCGAGCACGCCGAACCGTCCGTGGGAGGAGCACACCGAGGTGTGCGATCCGTGCGACGACCCGGCGTCGGCGGTCACCGAGCTCGGCCCGTGGACGCCGGTGGTTCAGATCGCCGGCTTCGCGTACCTGCCCGGCAACCTCGGCTCGACCGAGGCGACCGGCGTGCCGTGGGTCCGCCGCGGCGAGACGCTCACGTTCGTCAACGAAGACTGGGCCGCCGGATTGGTGCGCCATTCGGTGACGTCGTGCCGGTGGCCGTGCAACGGACCGTACAAGGCGAACTATCCGTTCCACGACGGGGTGCTCGACTCCGGGTCGCTCGGCTTCACGCCGGTGGATACCTACGACACGGGCTCGGACATCCCCGAATGGCGTCTGGACACCTCGGCGATCGGCCCCGGCACCTACAGCTACTTCTGCCGCTTGCACCCGTCGATGCGGGGCTCGTTCGCGGTCGTCGCCGCGTAGCCGCTCAGCGATCGTTCGTCACCTGACGATCATTTTACGGGCGTTCTGGCGATGGTCTTCGAGCTATGACTTCACGGGAAGCAATGCTCGATACGTCCCGGCCACCCAGTTCTCCGGCGTGAGCGCCATGGCGGATAGCGAGTCCGTTTCGGCCCTAGCGTCCTATTCGCGCTCGATCTTTGGGGCCCTGTACGCCTACATGCCCTCCACCGCGGGGACGGTCTCGGCGGCCGCACCGGACGGGACGTCCTATAGCGGCACCATGACGGACGTGTTGGTGGCGTCGCCGACGTCGGGCCTATGGAACTTCTTTCGGACCGGCCAGAGCAGTGCGGTGGGCTTGTACCTCGTGACCGTGCCGGGCCATTCCTGGTGAAGACCATGCGCAAAATCAGCGATAGTTCGTGAACTGCAGGGGGATGCCGAAGTCGGCTTCCTTCAGGTGAGCGATGGCCTCTTGGAGCACGTCGCGGGTCTTGCCGGAGACACGCACCTGCTCGCCTTGGATCGCGGCCTGCACCTTGAGGCCGCTCTGCTTGAGCGACTTCACGATGGCCTTGGCCTTGTCCTCGCCGATCCCTTGGTTGATCTTGATGTCCATCTTGTAGGTGCCGCCGCCGGCTTCCTTGATCGGTTCGAGTTGCAGCGCCTTCAGCGAGATCCCGCGCTTGACGCACTTCTCCTGGAATACGTCCAGCGCCGCTTGAACGCGCTGCTCCGCGCTCGAGGTGATCCGGATCTCGAGGTCGCCCTGCCAGTTGATCGAGGTCCCGGTTCCTTTGAAGTCGTAGCGCTGCGACAGCTCCTTGCCCGCTTGATTCAGGGCGTTGTCGACCTCCTGGCGGTCGACCTCGGAGACGACGTCGAATGAACTGTCTTTCGCCATGTGATACAACCTCCGGCCGTACGGGTCTCGATTCGATCAAGTCTCGGACCCGGGTACACTAATACGCTCCAAGGGCGGGTACCCAAGTGGCCAAAGGGGACGGACTGTAAATTCGTTGGCTCAGCCTTCAGAGGTTCGAATCCTCTCCCGCCCACCATCTCGAGCCCGCTCCGGCGGGCTCGACGCGTTCCCGGCCCGACGGGCCATCCCGTCGGACGCCGCCCGCCCGCCCGGCCGGTGAGGCGCTACAATGCCCCCTCGCACGCTGGCGTAGCTCAGACGGCAGAGCACGGCCATGGTAAGGCCGGGGTCAGGGGTTCGATTCCCCTCGCCAGCTCCAACTCCTTGCGGCAGACCTTCGGGCTGCGGCGTGAGGCGGGGTAGCTCAGTGGTAGAGCATGCGGCTCATAATCGCAGTGTCGGCGGTTCGATCCCGCCCCCCGCTACCAACCCATAGCGTCTCCTGAACCGGACCGGCCCTCACGGCCGGTCTTCTTCATCTCCGCTTCCATTGAAGTTCCGAAATGGAACTTCGCGGGCTCTTCGGCCGTCGTATAGTCCGCTTGCTTCGGTGTCTCCGGTTTGGCCGGGAGGAGGCACCGGCGGCCCCACCCGGCCCGAGGAGACACGCATGCTCAAGCGCACCTTGTTGATCGCCGCGATCACCGCGATGCTGCTGTCGGGCGCCGCGGTTCGCGCCGACGCGGCTCCGGCCCCATGGCCCGGCGTCAAGCTTTTGACGACCGAGGACTTCGTCGAGGTCGTCCGATGGCCCGATGAGCCGTTCATCGGCGACCTCGGCATCGTCGTGGCGGCCGGGAACCGTCCGTTCGAGCTTCACCTGAGCAAGTCCAACTACCGCGCGCCGATCCGCGTCACCCAGCACGACCGTACCGGGCGACGGAGCCGCTTCCTGGCCGAGGCCACCAAGGCGTCCTTCGCGGAAGGGCTGAAGGACTTCTTCATCGTCACCGTGACCCGTCCCGACGGTACGCGCGTGCTTCGGCGTGATGCCGGCTTCTGCACCGATGCCTGGGATCGAATGCGCCTGACGATCTCGGCTCCCGAGACGAGCCGCTACCCGAACGGATGCAGCGACATTCCCTACGCCAAGGGAACCGTGCTCGGGATCGAAGCCGGGTGGGGCATGCCGTTGCGGACCATGCCGGCCCTGAACGTGCCGGACGGGGAGTACACCGTCACGATCTCGGTCCGCTACGGATACCGAAGGCTGTTTTCGATCTCCGAGCAGGACGCGGTCGCGTCGGTGGACGTGTCGCTGGTGACCGTGGACGAATGCTGCGTGGAGCCTCCGCCGGAGATGCGTGCCCGCCGCCGCGCCGCGGCCGCCGCGCCGCTGCGTCCGGTCCGCCCGTCGGGTGCGCCGGCGGCGGCGCCGGCGACCGACACCCGTCCCGATCTGGTCGCCATCCCTGCGTGGAACATCCGGATCGGCAACCCGGACGGGCACGTCGACGAGCCCCAGCCGGAGCCGGAAGGCCGCGACATTCTGCGGTTCTCCTCGACCGTATGGAACGCCGGGCCCGCGCCGCTCGTCGTGGACGGCTTCCGCAACAAGGGCGAGCCCGAGATGACCGGCTACCAATCCTTTTACAAGAACGGCAAGCGGGTGGGCTGGAAGCAGATCGGCGCGTTCGAGTTCGACGACCGTGACGGCCACCAGCACTGGCACTTCAAGGATTTCGCGCAGTACCGGCTGCTGGACGCCGGCAAAATGGACGTCTTGCCCGCGGGCAAGGAGGCCTTCTGCCTGGCCCCGACCAACGCGATCGACATGACCGTGCCCGGCGCCGACTGGAGCGTCCACCGCGTCGAGTTCCCCGGCAGCATGTGCGGCCAGCGCAGCTCGCTGGCGATCCGTGAGGTCCTGCAGGCCGGCTGGGCCGACACCTACGGAACCGGCACGCCGGGCCAGGAGTTCGACGTCACCGACCTGCCCAACGGCACCTACTTCATCGAGGTCGCCGCGAACCCGCTGGGCCGCCTGATCGAGCGCGTCACCTCGAACAACGTCGCCCTTCGCGAGATCGTGCTGGGCGGCACCCCGGGCAACCGGACCGTGGTGGTCCGGCCCTACCAGGGAATCGCGGCGTAGCGGCCGGCGGAATCGCGGCCATAGCGGCCGGGCCGGAACCGTCCGTGGGGGCCGGGTATCGCCCCCACGGACGGACCGGTATACTTCCCGACCGCTGTTTCGAATGCGAAAGGGAAACGACGGTGGCCAAGAGCGACAAGCGTCCGGGGATCACGCTCGCCTGCGAGCAGTGCAAACGACGCAACTACCAAACCACGAAGAACAAGGTGAACACGCGGGACCGCCTGCAGCTCAAGAAGTACTGCGCCTGGTGCGGCTCGCACACCGACCACCGCGAAACCCGCTAGCCAGCGGCCGGCCATCCCTATTCTGTGGACCAGCGACTACCCATACGGGTGTTCAATGTCCACAGAACGCATCGCCCGACCAAGGCGATTGCCGGTTTGCACGGGGAATGGCCCCGCGAAGATACTGGGCCCCTGTAAACCTACCGACGAGTAACAAAGGGGAGGGGACCGACTGTGGGCCGCCTTGACGATCGCGTCGCCATCATCACCGGAGGAGGCCGCGGCATCGGCCGCGCGACCGCGCTCCGCTTCGCCGCCGAAGGCGCGGCCGTCGTCGTCAACGACGTCGATGCCGACCCGGCGGAAGAGACCGCCGAGATCATTCGCAAGGAGGGCGGCAAGGCGTTGGTGTCGCTGCACAACACCGTCGAGGCTGCCAACGCAGAAGCGATGGTCAAGGCCGCGCTCGATGAGTTCGGCAAGCTCGACATTTTGGTCAACAACGCCGGGATCACGCGCGACAAGACCTTCCACAACATGACGCCCGACATCTGGGATCTCGGGATCAAGGTCAATCTCTACACCGCGTATCACTCGACCTTCTACGCCGTGCAGCACATGCGCTCGGCCGCCAAGAAGGAGCTCGAGGAGAAGGGCGCCGTTTCCTATCACCGCAAGATCACCTTCACCGCGTCGTCGGTCGCGCTGACCGGCAACCCGGGCCAGGCGAACTACACGGCCGCAAAGGGCGCGTTGATCTCGCTGACCAAGACGCTCGCGCGCGAGCTGGGTCCGTTCAAGATCAACTGCAACGCCGTCGCGCCCGGCTTCGTCGAAACGCGCCTGACCGCCGCGAAGGAAGAGGGAAGCGACCTGGGCATCCCGGACCAGCTTCGCAACATGGCGCTGATGATGATCGCGCTCGGCCGTGCGGGGCTGCCCGAGGATCTCGCCAACGTCCATCTGTTCCTGTGCTCGCAGGACAGCGACTTCGTGTCCGGCGTGACCATTCCGGTCACCGGCGCGCAGCTCGGCGCCTAAAGGAGAGTGCATCGATGCCACTGAACACAGCGCTGGTCGGCAAGGAGTATCCGAAGTCGCCCGTCTACGAGGTGGGCCGCGAGAAGATTCGCGAGTTCGCGATGGCCATCGGCGATCCGAACCCGCTCTACACCGACGAGTCGGCGGCGAAGGCGGCGGGCTACGCCGACATCATCGCGCCGCCGACATTCCTGACGATCATCGGCTTCAAGTTCGGCCCCTCGATCGTGCTCGATCCCGAGCTCGGCCTGGATTACACGCGCGTAGTGCACGGCGAGCAGGAGTTCGAGCTGAAGCGGCCGGTCGTGCCGGGCGACCGTCTGACCGGCACGCCGAAGATCGTAGACATCTCGGCAAAGGGCAAGAACGAGTTCCTGACCTACGAGGCCGTCATCACCGCCGAGAGCGGCGAAGAGGTCGCGATCGCTCGTTCGACCATCGTCTCGCGCGGAACCGCGCCGCAGGAGGGCTGAGCGACATGACGGCCAAGGTCAATTATGCAGACGTCTCCGAAGGCGAAGAGCTCAAGCCGTGGACGTACAACGTCCAGCGGATGAACCTCGTGATGTACGCGGGCGCGTCGGGGGACTTCAACATCATCCATTGGAACGAAGAGATCGCGAAGATGGTCGGGCTGCCCAACGTGATCAGCCACGGCATGTTCACGATGGCCAAGGTCGGCCAGTACGTCACCGATTGGGCGGGCGACGCGGGCGCGGTCGTGCGCTTCAAGACGCGCTTCACCAAGCCGGTCGTGGTGGACAACCAGGCCGGCAACAACGTCACGGTGACCGGCACGGTCAAGCAGAAGCTCGACGGCAACCGCGTGCTGATCGAGCTGAGCGCGACCACGCAGGAAGGCGACAACTGCGCCGCCGCGGAGGCGGAGGTCGTGCTGGCCTAGCGTGAACGCGATTCCCGAGCAGGTCGCCGCGCTGCTGCGCGAACGCGATGAGGCGCGAGCCGCGAAGGATTATGCGCGCTCGGATGCGCTGCGCGACCGCATCGACGCGCTGGGGTTCACCGTCCGCGATACGCCGCAGGGGGGCGTCGCCGAGGCCAAGCCGAAGTTCGAGGTGCTCGATGCGGCCGATGTACCCAACATGCTCGACCGGCCGGCCGCGTGCGCGATCAGCATCCACGTTCTGTACGAGGGATTTCGGAACGACCTTTCTCGATTCGTTGATTCGGTCGCGCGTCACGGCGCGGGCCACGACTACGAGATCGTGATCACCGAATGCGCTTCGCCCGAGGGCGCCTCGTCCGACGGGGAATGGATCGAGTCGCTGGCCGGCGAGCGGGTCCGGGTCCTCCACTTCGCGGACGATCCGGGATGGGCGGCGGGGCGCAACGCCGCGATCGGCGTCAGCCGCGGCGCGCTGATCGCGGTCGCGGACCTGTCGGTCGAGCTGACCGGCGACCTTTTGGGGCCACTCGTCAAGATTTTTGACGATGGGCGGGTGGGCGTGGCCGGCCCGTGGGGGTTGCGGACGCGGAACCTGCGCGACTTCGAAGAGGTCGAAGGACCCGAAGTCGCGCACGCGATCCAGGGGTACTTTCTGACGACCCGGCGCGACATCGCCCGCGAGCATCGCTTCGACCGCAAGTTCGCTTGGTACCGGCACGCCGATATCGACTTGAGCTTCGCCATCCGCGCGGCCGGTTACCGGGCCGTCGCGACCGAGCCCGCCGCCACCCGCCATACCCACCGGGCTTGGATGGCCCTGGACGAAGACGAGCGCGCGAAACGGTCGAGACGCAACTTCTCCCGGTTTCTCGACCGATTCAAGGATCGCACCGATCTGATCGAGACGGGGGTGTAACCTCGGACTGGGAAAGCGCGTCCGACCTGGCGGAACGTGGTGGAGATCCCTCCGGACCTCGTGGAAGCCTGCCGTCGCGGTGACGTCAAGGCCTTCGAAGCGTTGGTCCGGGCGACCGAACGGCAGGTGTACACGGTCGTCTACCGCATCGTCGGCAATCACGACGACGCCGCCGACGTCGCGCAAGAGGTCTACCTCAAGGTCTGGAAGGCCATCCGCCAGTTCCGGGGCGACGCGGCCGTCACCTCGTGGCTCTATCGAGTCGCGACCAACGCGGCGATCGCATCGCTGCGCAAGCGCGGACGGCTAGCCGACCCGGTCGAGCCGGACCGGCTCGCCGAGATCGAGGCGCCGGCGGTCACGCCGGCCGTCGATACCGGCGACGTCGAGCAGGCCCTGACCCGGCTGCCGGCCGCGTACCGAACCGTCCTGGTGATGAGAGAGACGTACGGCATGAGCATCGAGGAGATCGCCAAGCAGATGGGAAGTTCGACCGGCGCAGCCAAGGTCCGGCTGCACCGCGCCCGTCTGCGTCTGGCCGACGAGCTGGAACGTGCCGGCGTGGTCGTACCGCTGCAGCGAAGGGGGAAGAAGACGTCGTGAACTGCGAACGGGTCCGGCCGTACCTGACGGCCCATGCCGCCGGCGAACTGCCGGCCCATACCGCGTCCTGGGTCAACCCGCACGTCGAGGACTGCCCGGTCTGCTCGTCGCTGTCGCTGCGTCACGCCACGATCCGCGTCGCCCTTCGCACGCTGCCGGAGGCCACCGTCGATCCGCCGCCCGGCTTCGCCGCGACCGTCGCGCGCCGCGCGGCCCGCCTGAAGCGCGCCCGGCCGATCCCGATCCCGCCGATGATCCCGCCCGATGCGATCCGGGTTCTGACCGACAATCGGGACGCCATCCTCGGCTCCGCCGGGGTCGCGCTGGGGGCGGCCGGGGTCGCTTGGATCGCCTGGCGCTCGATGCGCTCCCGCAAGCCGGGGCCGCGGACCGCGTAAACCGCCTGCTCGCCAGGGGGGGTGTCGCTTTACACCCTTCAAGCGCGGCCCGTATACTGGCCGCTTGTTGGCGACAAGGGGGTACCCCAGCCGACGGAGGGCCGTAGCTCAATTTGGCAGAGCGCTGGTCTCCAAAACCAGAGGTTGGGGGTTCGATTCCCTCCGGCCCTGCCAGCACGAATAACCCGCAGGAAGCGTTGCCGCGGACCCGGGTCCGCGGCGTCGTCGTGAACGGGCCGCAGAACGCGGCCGAAGGGATAAGACCGTGGTCAACCGAGCAACGAAGCGACTGCTCGCCAAGCAGCAGAAGAAAGAGCAGGGTGGCAAGCCGCGTACGCGCGAAGAGGCGGTCGCCGAGCGCCGCAGCGCGATCGAGCGCAAGAAGCGCACGCCTCCTCGTCAGTTCCTGCGCGAGGTGCGCGGCGAGCTGAAGAAGGTCGCGTGGCCGTCGCGCCGCGAAGTCTCGACCTATACGGTCGTGGTGCTCGTTTCGGTGATCTTCATCACGGGCATCGTCTTCGCGCTCGACTACGGCTTCAACCAGGCAATCTTCCAGACGTTCTCCAAATAGGTCTTTCGACCGGGAACCCAAATTCGATGGACGACTCCTCAGTCAACGGCGTGCGCGCCGACCGCGAAAACGACGACGAGCCCCAGCCGCCTTCCGGCAACGGACACGGCAACGGGTCCGGCGACGACACCGCGCAAGACGCCCCCGAGGCGCAGGCCGGAACAGCCGCGATCGACATCGGCGATGTGCCGGTGGATGCCGCCGACGTCGCGGACGCCATGGCGACGTCCGGCGAGCACCTCACGTCCGAGGCGGACCCTGCCACGATCGAGGAGCAGTCCGGCGCGTTCGAGCAGGCCGAGGAGCCGCAGGCTGAGGAGCCCGCCGTGGAGTCGAACGGCCACGCGGCGCCGGCCGAGCCGGCCGCGGCCGCCGAGCCCGAGCCGAAAGCCGAGCCCGAGCCGAAAGCCGAGCCCGAGCCGGCGAAGCCGAAGGGCGCCAAGGGCAAGGACGACGGCGGGATCAAGCTTCCCTCGATCGACGAGATGCTCGCGGCGCTGGCGAACAGGCCGCCCGAGCCTGAGCCGGCCGAAGGCGCGGAAGGCGAAGCGGCCGAGGGCGAAGACGGCGCGCAGCCCGCGGCCGCGGTCGAGGAATGGGTTCCCGGCGACTGGTTCGTCGTGCACACCTACTCGGGCTACGAGAACAAGGTGAAGACCTCCCTCGAGATGCGCGTGCACTCGATGAACATGGAAGAGCGCATCTTCGAGATCGTCGTTCCGATGGAAGACGTGATGGAGGTAAAGAGCGGCAAGAAGCAGATGGTGCAGAAGAAGGTCTTCCCCGGCTATCTGCTCGTGCGCATGGACCTGGACGACGACTCCTGGTACGTGGTGCGAAACACGCCGGGCGTGACCGGCTTCGTCGGCAGCGGCACCAAGCCCATTCCGCTGTCCAAGAGCGAAGTCGACGAGATCCTGCACCGCAAGGTCGCGGAAGAGAAGCCGAAGCCCAAGCTGGAGCACAGCCCCGGCGACGGCGTGCGTGTGATCGCCGGCCCGTTCGCGAACTTCCAGGGCGTGATCAGCGAAATCGATACGGATCGTCAGAAGCTCAAGGTGCTCGTCAACATCTTCGGCCGCGAAACGCCGGTCGAGCTGGGCTTCGACCAGGTCGCAAAGCTGTAAGGAGAAACGAGATGCCTCCCAAGAAGAAGAAGGTTCTGACGGTCATCAAGCTCCAGATTCAGGCGGGCGCGGCCACGCCGGCGCCGCCGGTCGGGACCGCGCTCGGTCCGCACGGCCTGAACATCATGGAGTTCTGCAAGCAGTACAACGCGATGACGCAGGCGCAGGCGCCGATGATCATCCCGGTCGAGGTCACCGTCTACGAGGACCGCTCGTTCTCGTTGGTGACCAAGACTCCGCCGGCGAGCGTGCTGATCAAGCAGAAGGCCAACTTGCAGAAGGGCTCGGGCGAGCCGAACCGCAACAAGGTCGGATCGCTCTCGCGCGACAAGGTACGCGAGATCGCCGAGATCAAGATGCCCGATCTGAACGCCAACGACATCGACGCGGCGATGAAGATCGTCGAAGGCACCGCGCGTTCGATGGGCGTCACCATCAACGACTAGTTGGAGTTCGGGGGCTCAAGCGTGGCCCCCGATAAAACAGGAACGTCGAGTGGGAGGCGCGCCGGGCTCGCCGGCCGCCGCGAGACCACAGGAGGTAGGAACATGGCAGGCAAGAAGTCCAAGGCTGCTCTGGCCGCCGTCGACCGCGAGGCGCGCTACGCTCCGGCCGATGCGGTCGAGCTGGTGAAGAAGAACGCGACCCGCAAGTTCGACGAGACCGTTGACGTTGCGATCCGCTTGGGCGTCGATCCCCGCAAGGCTGATCAGATGGTGCGCGGCACCGTCGCGCTGCCCAACGGCAGCGGCAAGACCGTCCGCGTCGCGGTGTTCGCGCAAGGAGACAAGGCCACCGAGGCGCGCGAGGCGGGTGCCGACATCGTCGGCGCGCAGGACCTGGCCGACCGAATCCAGAAGGAGAACTTCCTCGACTTCGACGCCGCCGTCGCGACGCCCGACATGATGGCCGTAGTCGGCAAGGTCGGAAAGATCCTGGGCCCCCGCGGCCTGATGCCGAACCCGAAGACCGGTACGGTCACGATGGACGTCGGCAAGGCCGTGGCCGAGATCAAGGGCGGCAAGATCGAATACAAGGTCGACAAGAGCGGCAACGTGCATCTCCTGATCGGCAAGGCGT
>Ga0247717_1000354_pt1 | contig 14155 bp, 12 predicted proteins | sample 24E_NmetaG_FD_189047 | JGI IMG/M metagenome (GOLD analysis project Ga0247717, IMG submission 189047) | Soil microbial communities from hillslope of Landscape Evolution Observatory, University of Arizona, Oracle, AZ, United States - 2-4-E_N | ecosystem: Engineered > Artificial ecosystem >... | reverse complement strand
CACGTGCCGCCGGACCACGTCCCACCGGACCAGGTGCCGCCCGACCACGTCCCACCGGACCAGGTGCCGCCGGACCACGTGCCGCCGGTCCAGCCGCAGCTGCCCGAGCCGTCCTCGGCGGGCGGCGCCGGCGGCCCGAGGGTGATGTCGTACTCGCAGTACTCGCCCTCCGGCATCGGGGGCACGGGGGCGACCGCCGGCTCCGGCGCCTCGGTCGGCGTCAGATCGGCCTTGGGATGGGTCTGTGTCGCGTTGGCCGGCACCGCCGTCTGCAGCGCTCGGCCGAGGTTGACCATGCCGGCGCCCTGGCCGGCGGCGTCGGCCGCCGGCAGCGGCGTGGCGCTGGCCTTGAGGACCGCCTTCACCTGGTCCGGGGTCAGCGACGGCCGGCCCTCGAGCACGCTCACGACCACGCCGGCCACCACAGCCGCCGCCTGCGAGGTGCCGGTGCCCTTGATGAACCGGGTCCCGACGTGCGCCTGGGGGTGCTCGACGTCGGCGAGCGAGCCGGGGGCCTTCAGGCTGACGACCGACTTGCCCGGCGCCACCAGGTCGACCCGGCGCTCGGGCGTTCCCCGCGGCGAGAACGCCGGGACGGTGTCGTCGGCCACGGAGTCGGTCTCGTTCGTGGCTGCCGCGCCGACCGCGATCACGTAGGGGTCGGTCGCCGGGCTGGTGAGGGGCGAACCCGGCTGGTCGCCGTCGTTGCCGGCCGCCACGACCACGACGATGCCGGCGTCCCACACGGCCTCGACGGCCGCCGCCAGGATGTCCTTCGTGTAGTGCGAGGTGGCGGGCACACCCAGGGAGAGGTTCAGCACCCGGATGTTGTGGCTCGCCCTGTGCTGCACGACCCAGTCGAGGCCGGCGAGGACCGACACCAGGTTGGTCGAGCCGTCGTCGGTCGCAGCCTTCACGCTGACGAGCGTCGAGTCGCCGGCGACGCCCCAGAAGTCGTTGTTGTTGGCGCCCCGGCCGCCGATGATGCCGGCGAGGTGGGTGCCGTGGCCGAAGCCGTCGCCGGCGCTGCCGGAGCCGACGTTCGGGCCGACCTTCACGGTCTCCAGGCCGGCCACGGTGGCGACGCCGGTGTCGAGGAGGGCCACGCCCACGCCGGTGCCGTCGTTGCCCTTGCGCTCGGGGTTGGTGGCGCCGACGACCGTGCGGATGTGCAGCGTGGTGGCGGCGCCGGGGCTGGCGTCGCCGACCGACGGCTTGGCCATCAGCCGGATCGGGCTGTCGGCGGTGACCGAGAGGATGCCGGGAGCCCGGGTCAGGGCGTCGACCTTGCCGGCCTCGATGCGCACGACGTAGCCGTCGATGATCCCGAGCTTCTGCACGACGGTGCCGCCCAGGCGCTCGACCGACGCCTCGGCCTCGGTGCTCCCGGTGACGGTGCGCACGATGACCTCGACGACCTCTTGCGCGTTGGCGACCATGCGGTCGGCCACGGCGGCGGCCGCCTGCTGCTGCTGCGGGGGCGCGGCCATGGCCGCGGCGACCACCACCGCGGCAACAAGGGCGAAGATCCGACCGGTCACCCCGGTGATCGACCACGACGTCCCAAAGCTCCAGGAGGTTCCGAAGCTCCAGCTGGTGCCCGAGGGGTTGTCCCCCGGCACGACCGCTGCGTCCGTTCGCTGCATGATGTCGCCCCTACTCCGTCGAATCCCCTTGCGTGCCCGCTGGAGCACGCTGTGTGTTCACCGTGACGGAACCCCCGCTCCGGAACAATCCTCCGAAGTGGCCATTTCCAGACCATGACAGCGGGCTAGTCACCGCCCTGATGTGGTGGTTGCGACCGGTTTGCCGACCACCGAATCTCACCTCTCGTGGTCGGGGTGACGCTGCTCGCTGTCGAGGAGGAGGTCGGTGACTACGCGCACGGCGTCGTCCGGCGAACACCAGACGGTCCGGGGATCCCGCCGGAACCACCGCAGCTGGCGACGGGCCAGCTGCCGGGTCCGGCGCACGATGCGGGTGGTCGCATCGTCGAGGGAGCACGCCCCCGCCAGGTGGCCGAGGAGCTCCTCGTAGCCGAGGGCCCGGGCGGCCGTGCGCGACAGCGGCCGGCCCCGGAGGGCGGCGGCCTCGGCGAGCAGCCCGGCGTCGAGCATCGTCGCCACCCGGGCCTCGATGCGCCGGTCGAGCTCCTCGAGGGGGACGTCGAGCCCGACGGGCACCGGGCCCGGCCGGTAGACGGCCAGCCCCGGTCCGTACGACGAGAACGGCCGCCCGCTGCCGAGGGTGACCTCGAGCGCCCGCACGACCCGGCGCCGGTTGCCGGGCGGGATGCGGGAGGCGGCCACCGGGTCGAGGGCGCCGAGCCGGGCCAGGAGGGCGGTGGTGTCCGCCTCGGCCGCCAGGTCGGCCCGCACCGCCGGGTACTGACCGGGCAGGTCGAGGTCGTCGATGACGGCCCGCAGGTAGAGGCCGGTCCCGCCCACGAGCAGGGGCCGCCGGCGGCGGGCGCGGATGTCGGCGAGGGCGGCGCGGGCCGCGTGCTGGAACTCGGCGACGGAGAACTCCTCCTCGGGGTCGACGAGGTCGAGCAGGTGGTGCGGGACCTCGGCCCGCTCGGCGGCGCTCGGCTTGGCGGTGCCGATGTCGAGACCCCGGTACACCTGCATCGAGTCGACCGAGACGATCTCGACGTCACCGAGCGCCCGCGCCACCGCCAGCGCGACGGCGGACTTGCCCGAAGCCGTGGCGCCGACGACGGCGACGGTCAACCCACGGACACCGGGATGCGGGTGCGATGCGTGGGCGCCGCCGTCACCGCCACCAGGTCGCCCCGCAGGTGGTGCGGTGCCGCGGCCGTGATCCGGACCTCGGCGACCGTGCCCGCCCGCAGCGGGGTCGCGGCGGCGAAGTGCACGAGCTTGTTCTGGCGGGTCCGGCCGGTCGTCATCGCCGCGTCCTTGCGGCTGGGACCCTCGACCACGACCTCCTCGACCCGCCCCACCCGGGCCTCGTGCCGCGCCAGGGCGCTGCGCTCGACCACCACCCGCAGGCGCTCGAAGCGCTCGGCCGCCACCTCGGCGGGGACGAAGCGATCGGTCATGCCTGCGGCCTCGGTGCCCGGCCGAGGGCTGAAGAGGAAGGTGTAGGCGCTGTCGTACTCGGCGGCGGCCGCCACCTCGAGGGTGCGGGCGAAGTCGTCGTCGGTCTCGCCGGGGAAGCCCACGATGATGTCGGTCGTGACCGCCAGGTCGTCGACCGCGGCGCGGGCGGCCGCCAGCTTCTGGAGGTAGCGCTCGGCGGTGTAGCCCCGGTGCATGGCGGCCAGCACCCGGTCGCTGCCCGACTGCAGGGGAAGGTGGAGGTGCTCACACACCGCCGGCGTGGCGGCCATGGCGGCGACGGTGTCGGGGCGCAGGTCCTTCGGGTGGGGGCTCGTGTAGCGGACGCGGCGGATGCCCTCGACGGCGCCGACCTCCTCGAGCAGCGCGGCGAACAGGGGGCGGCGCTTGGTGAGGTCGCGCCCGTAGGAGTTCACGTTCTGGCCGAGGAGCGTGATCTCGATCACCCCGTCGGCGGCGAGCCCCTCGACCTCGGCCACGATGTCCTCGGGCGGGCGGCTGATCTCTCGGCCCCGGACCGACGGGACGATGCAGAACGCGCACGAGTTGTCACAGCCGATCTGGATCGTCACCCACGCCGCCCAGTCGACCTCGCGGCGCACCGGCAGCGCCGAGGGGAAGGCGTCGCTCTCCTCGAGGATCTCGGTGAGCGGGCCCCGGCGCTCGGCCTCGTGCAGCAGCTCGACGGCCCGGCCCACGTTGTGGGTGCCGAAGACCACATCGACATGCGGCGCCCGCTCCTGGATCGTGCCCCGGTCCTTCTGGGCCAGGCAGCCGCCGACGAGGATCCGCAGGTCGGGGTTGGCCGCCTTCAGCGTCTTGAGGTGGCCGAGGGTCCCGTAGAGGCGGTTGTCGGCGTTCTCCCGGATGCAGCACGTGTTGAGCACGACCACGTCGGCATCGGCCAGGTCGGTCGCCGCACGCATGCCGTCGGCCTCGAGCAGCCCGGCGATGCGCTCGGAGTCGTGCTCGTTCATCTGGCACCCGAACGTGCGCACCAGGTACCGGGACATAGGAGGACCAGGCTACGACCTGGCGCGGCCGCCGCTAGCGGCGGGGGGCGAGCTCGCCGTCGGGCTGGAACTCGGAGTGGCCCTCGAGCACGATCGGCACCGACGCCAGCAGCTCGGGATCGGGGAGGCGGTGCTGGCGGTCGTCGATGTGCAGGCGGATGGCGGTCCGGCGCTCACCGTCGATCTCGATGTCGGCGAAGGTGGGCACGCACACGAGGTCGATGCCCGCCTCCTCCACGTAGCCCCGGGCGATGGCCAGGGCCTTGATCGCCTGGTTGAGGGCGCCCGCCCCCACGATCTGGACCTCGACGGTGCCGGCCTGGCGGATGACGCCCGCCATGGCGCCGGCGACGGCGTTGGGGTTCGACCGGCTCGAGACCTTGAGGACCTCGACCGGCGAGCTGGGCGACGGAGTGGTGCTCACCAGACGCTGTGTTCGACGCCGGACCGGGCGAGTCCTACGTCGATCGCTGTCCGATTTCTCCGAGTCGCGTCACCCGCGACCGCGCCGAGCGCGGTCGCGGGCTCGCTCCCCGCATCGACGTGTCAGTCGATGGTGATGGGCTCGTCGTCGTCCTCGGTCATGAGATCGGCCGGCGCGTCCTTGCCGAGGCCGACCTGCGCCCGGATCTTCTCGTCGATCTCCATGGCCAGCTCGGGCGTCTCGATGAGGAACGTCTTGGCGTTCTCCTTGCCCTGGCCGAGCTGCTCGCCCTCGTAGGTGTACCAAGCACCCGACTTGTTCACGATCCCCAGCTCGACCCCGATGTCGATGATCGAGCCCTCGCGGCTCACGCCCTTGCCGTACATGATGTCGAACTCCGCCTGCTTGAAGGGGGACGCGACCTTGTTCTTGACGACCTTCACCCGCGTGCGGTTGCCCACGACCTCGACGCCGTCCTTGATCGCTTCGATGCGGCGGATGTCGAGCCGGACCGAGGAGTAGAACTTCAGCGCCCGCCCGCCCGGCGTCGTCTCCGGGGAACCGAACATCACACCGATCTTCTCGCGCAGCTGGTTGATGAAGATGCAGATCGTCTTGGACTTGTTGAGGTTGGCGGTGAGCTTGCGCAGGGCCTGGGACATCAGCCGGGCCTGCAGGCCGACGTGGCTGTCGCCCATCTCGCCCTCGATCTCCGCCCGCGGGGTGAGGGCCGCCACCGAGTCGATCACCACGACGTCGAGGGCACCGGAGCGGATGAGGGTGTCGGCGATCTCGAGCGCCTGCTCACCGGTGTCGGGCTGGGAGATGAGCAGCTCGTCGATGTCGACCCCGATGGCCTTGGCGTAGACGGGGTCCATGGCGTGCTCGGCGTCGATGTAGGCGCAGATGCCGCCGTTGCGCTGGGCCTCGGCCACCACGTGCATGGCGAGGGTGGACTTGCCCGAGGACTCCGGGCCGAAGATCTCCACGACCCGGCCCCGCGGCAGGCCGCCGACGCCGAGGGCGAGGTCGAGGGCGAGGGCGCCGGTGGGGACGGTCTCGACCTGCATCGTCGTCTTGTCGCCCATCTTCATGATCGAGCCCTCGCCGTGGCTCTTCCTGACCTGGCTCAGCGCCATGTCGAGCGCCTTCTCACGATCCATCCCGGATGAGGGGGCCATCGGTGCTCCTGTTCGTTTGCCGTGCGGTGGGGTGGGGGCGCCTGGGCCCGATGTCGACATGATGCCGAGGGGGTGTGACAGTCTCGGACGAGGGTCTCACACCGTTGTGATTCACGACGCTACCGAACACCCGTTCGTCGATCAAGCACCCTGCTCAACAGCCCTGCTCAACCCCCGAGCGGAACCGTCGCCACCGTCTCGTAGTGGTAGGCCCCGCCCCGGCGGGTGCCCTCGGCGAGCACCACCTCCTCGACGCTCCAGCTCCCCGTGAGCGGGTGGACCAGCTCCTTGGGCGAGCGGTCCTTGCGCAGGGGCAGCACCGGCGCCCACGGCAGCGACTTCGGGTGGGTCACGGGGACGATCGGCGTGGTCGCCTCGAACACGACGTCGCGCAGCTCGTCGAGGCCCGCCACCTCGACCCGCAACCACTCGCCGTGGCGGGGCGTCTGGAGAGCGGCCCGGGGCGCCGGCATCCCGTCGAGCTCGAAGGACAGCACGTCGAGCAGCTCGGTCACCACGGCCGGCTCCACCCGGCCGAGGGGTCGCACGTTGATCAGCCACTCCCCCGGCGTCGACCAGCCGTCGAGGTCGCCGCGGGGGTAGGCGGCGAGGGCGCGCTGCACCAACGGCGGCGGCCACACCCCGACGAACAGCTGCATGTGCTCCTAGCCTCGCGGACATGGCTGTCGAACGAGTGGACTTCGCCGACGAGGAGCTGCAGCAGCGGCTCACCCCCGAGCAGTACGCGGTGACCCGGCGCGACGCCACCGAGCCCGCGTTCACCGGGTGCTTCTGGGACGACCACGAGCCCGGCACCTACACCTGCGTCGTGTGCGGCACCGAGCTGTTCCGCAGCGGGGAGAAGTTCGAGTCGGGCAGCGGCTGGCCGTCCTTCACCGGACCCGCCCCCGACGCGCCGGTCGAGGAGCGCACCGACACCTCGCACGGCATGGTCCGCACCGAGGTGCGCTGCGCCCGGTGCGACTCCCACCTGGGCCACGTCTTCCCCGACGGCCCGGCGCCCACCGGCCTTCGCTACTGCATCAACTCCGCGGCGCTCGCCAAGCGCGCCGACTGATCACCCAGCGTTCTGGGCCCGTTCGGGCCGGGGTGCCGTACCCGATCGGTCCCAGAACGGCGGGGTGGGTCAGGTGAGCGGGTAGGTCTCGACGTCGGTGTAGACGGCGCCGGTCGGCTTGGTCTGGGAGCGGACGAGGGCGAAGGACGGCGCCGTCCAGCGGGCCTCGAACGGCGTGCCCTCGAGCGACTTCGGGATCGTGTTGCGGGACTGGGCACGGGCGACGGTCAGGTGGCCGTGGAACCGGCGCTCCTCGGTGGGGATGAACTCGTCGGTGACCCGCATGACCTCGTGGGCGAGATCGTCGAGGCCGTGGACCGGCATCATGAGCGTGGCCTGACCGAGCCGCTTGGTGGCGGGCCCGACGCGCACCTCTGCGGCGGGCGCCTCGATCCCGGCGAGGGCGTCGCGCACCTCCTGCTCGTCGTCGACGGAGCCGAGGAACCGGAGCGTCACGTGCCACTGGTCCTCGGTCGACCACCGCACGCCGCCGGTCTCGGGGCGGGGCAGGTCGCGCAGCGCGGCGACGACGTCGGCGGGCGGCCACACGGCCACGAACAACCTCACCGGCGGTGGCGCACGCCTTCGGCGGCGATCGCCAGCAGCAGCGCGACGGCGCCGACGGCGGCGACGACGAAGCACACGGTGGCGATCCCGGTGTTCACGCGGGACAGCATTGCAGCCCCGACGATGAGCGCGGCGAGCACGAGCCCCATGGTGACCCGGTTGGCGACCTGGCGGATGCCGCGGAGCAGCTCCTCCTGGTCGATGGCGTCGACCTTCACCGTCAGCTCGCCCTCGGTCAGGGTGTCGAGGATGCGGTTGGCCCGGCCGGGCAGCTCCTCCACGAACTGGCGGGCCTCGAGCGCGGTCGCCGCCAGCTGGTTGCGCTGGGGGCGGAGCCGCCGCTGGAGCACGCCGACGGCGTGGTCCTGCACGCACGCGCTCGGATCGAACCCCGGCGCCAGCAGCGCCGCGATCAGGTCGAGGTTGAGCAGCGCCTTGCCCAGGAGCGCCAGCTCCGGCGGCAGCCGCAGGCTGGTGTCGGCGGCGGCGCGGGTCAGCTCGCCGAGGAGGGTGCCGACCTCGACGTCGCCCACGCTCGACTGCGAGCGCTGCACGAGCGACTGCGCGGTGCGCAGGAACGTCGGCGCGTCGAACCCGTCGAGCGGGCGGCCCATGCGGATCGCGGTGCGGCCGGCGTCCTCGCCCCGTCCCTCGCTGATGGCCAGCACCAGCTGCACGAGGTCGTCGCGGAGGCGGGGGGCCACGGTGGCGACCATGCCGAGGTCGATGAGCGCCAGCCGGCCGTCGTCCAGCAGGAGCACGTTGCCGGGGTGGGGATCGGCGTGGAAGAAGCCTTCGACGAGGATCTGGTCGAGGTAGCCGCGGAACAGCTGGTCCATGAGCTCGTCGCCGTCGACGTCGGTGCGGCCGACGGGCGTGAGCGTCGTCACCTTCCGGCCGCCGACGTCGTCCATCACCAGCACCCGCTCGGTGCAGATCTCCCGCACGGGCTGCGGGACGACGAGCCGGTCGTAGGGCTCGAGGATCGCGCCGAGCCGCGCGAGGTGGCTGGCCTCGCGCCGGTAGTCGAGCTCGGCTTCCAGCGCGTCGGCGAACTGGGCGACGAGGTCGCCGAAGCCGACGCGGCGGCCGGTCGCCGTGTGGTCGTCGAGGAAGCCGGCCAGCTCGCGCAGCGCGTGCATGTCGTCCTCGGCCTGCGAGCGCGCCTCGGGGCGCTGCACCTTGACGACCACGGCGTGACCGTTGTGGAGCGTGGCGCGGTGCACCTGGCCGAGGGACGCCGACGCCACCGGCACGTCGTCCCACGTCTCGAACACCTCGCTGGGTGACAGGCCGAGGTCGTCCTCGACGACGCGGGTGACGACGTCGGCGGGGATCGGCTCGACGTCGTCCTGCAGCCGGGACAGCGCTTCGCAGTACGCCTCGGGGAGGAGGTCGCGCCGGGTCGAGAGCAGCTGGCCGAGCTTCACGAACGCCGGACCCATCGCCTCCAGGTCGGTGGCCAGGGCCTCGGCGTCCTCCGCCTGCTGGACCCGCGCCGACGCGCCCGCCGGCTCGTCGGGGCTGCCGTGCTGCAGGAGGAGGCGGGCGATCTCGGCGTACCGCTTGGCATGCCGGACGCGGTCGGTGACGGCCACCGCACAGGTGTGCCCGCTCGGCGCGCCGCTCGAACGTCAGGCGATGAAGCGGGCCCGCTTCGTCTCGTACATCCGTTGGTCGGCGACCCGGAGGAGCTCGTCGGTCGACGTGCCGTCGACGCCCCAGATCGCACCGCCGACGGTGACCCCGATGACGACGTCGACGCCGTGCACGGTCGCCAGGCCCGACACCCGGTGCTCGACGGCGGCGGCCAGGACGGCGAGGTCGGCGGCGCGCCTGACGCCGGCGGCGAGCACGGTGAACTCGTCGCCCGCGAGGCGGAACACCCCGTCGGCGGCGCGCACGCTGCGCAGCAGCCGGCTCGCCACCTCGCGGAGCACGAGATCGCCGACGGCGTGGTCGTGCTCGTCGTTGATGCGCTTCAGCCCGTCGAGATCGATGAACAGGACCCCGAACGGCTCGCCCCGCGCCGCCCGCGCGGCAGCGGCCTCCAGCGCCTCGGTGAACGCCCGGCGGTTGGGCAGGCGGGTGAGCTCGTCGGTCCGGGCGAGCGCGCCGAGCTGGGCCCGCAGGATGAGGTTGTCGAGCGCGCCCGCCGCCATGGCCAGGAGCGCGCCCACCACCGGCGCCGGATCGGCGTCGCCCCGCCGGCGCGCCGCGGCGTCGATCAGCAGCGACTGGATGCCGAACTGCTCGGGCATGTCGATGGCCCGCTCCCACGGCGCGGGGTCGGTGCCGAACCGGACGGCGCCGCCCGAGATCACCTCGGCTGCGTCGAGCAGCACGGCGTCGAGCTCGTCCCGGTCGTTCACGGCGTTGAGGCGCTCGGACGCGTGCAGCAGCGCCGCCGAGCGGTCGCGCTGCAGCGCCGCCTGGTCCAGCCTCATGCCGGAGGCGACGAGCGCCGCCCCCGCCACGCCCGTCACCCACAGCAGCCACGCCGAGTCGGACACGCCGATCGCGATGAGGCCGAGCACCACCGCCAGTGCTGTGGTGCGGAGATGGTGCAGGGTGAGCGGCGGCCGCACCGTGCGCAGCGTCCGGCCGGCGGCGAGGTGAGCGGCGAGCGCGGCCAGCGGCACCGTGACCAGCGCGTACACGCCGGCGGCGCCGGCGAGGGCGGCCACCGCGCCGACGGTCTCGATGCCGGTCGGCGCGCCGAGGGGCCAGATCACGGCGCTGCTCACGACGGCGACGACGCCGCCGGCGAAGACGCTCTTGTGCCAGCAGCTGCCCCGCGCCAGGTGGCCGACCGTCACCAGCGCGCCGGCGGCGAGCATCGCGGCGACGGCTTCAGATCGCCCGAGGGTCGCCGCGGCCAGCACGACACCGGCCTCGGTCAGGTTGAAGCGCAGCGCGGCCCCCGGCCGCACACCGACGACCGGGAACGTCTCGAGGCCGGCGACGGCCCCGACCACGAACAGCCACCGGCCCAGGTCGGTCGGACGCGCCCACGGGAGGACGGCCACCACGACCAGGGCCGAGGCGACGAGCGCGAGGGTCAGGGCGGTGAGACCGCGCGACGGCGCGTGTGGGCAACGGTCCACCATGGAGCGATGGTCGACCATGCCGCCGGCGGGCGCCATGGCTCGATCGCGCTATTCGCCGGTGAGCAGCCGGCGCCGCAGCAGGTCCATGAGGGAGATCGTGGCGAACTGCCGGACCTGGTCGCGCGGGCCCGGCAACCGGACGTGCACCGCCTCGGTCGGCCGGTCGGGCAGCGCCAGCCCGAACCACACGGTGCCCACCGGCTGACCCTCCTGCTCGGCGGGGCCGGCCACCCCGGTCACCGCGAGGCCGACGTCGCTGCCCACCACCCGCCGCACCCCCTCGGCCATCGCGGTGGCGCACTCGGCGCTGATCACCGGACAGCCCTCGGGGACGCCGAGCACGTCGTACTTCACCCGGGAGTCGTACGAGACGACGCCGCCCCGGAACCAGCCCGAGCTCCCGGGCACGTCGACGATGCGGGCGGCGACGAGGCCCCCGGTCATCGACTCGGCCACCCCGAGCGACCACCCGCGCTCCTCGAGGAGGTAGCCGGCGGCCCGCTCCATGGTGTCGGCGTCGACGCCGAACACGAGGGTGCCGAGGATGGCCCGCAGCTCGGCGTCCTCGGCCTCGATGAGCGCCTGCGCCTCGTCTTCGGTCGCCGCCTTGGCGGTGATGCGGATCTTGATCCCTTCGATCCCGCTCGCCAGGAACGCGAGCGTTGGGTTCCCGGCCGCCTCGAGCGCCTGCAGCCGGGGGGCGACGCGCTCGGCGAGGGTCGACTCCGCCTCACCCCAGGTCCGCAGCACGCGGCTCTTGATCACGGCTCGCTCGCCGCTGCGGGTCTGGAGGTCGGGGATGACGGCCCGCTCGAGCATCTCCTTCATCTCGTGGGGGACGCCCGGCACCGCGTAGACCACCTTGTCGCCCACCGGGCAGATCAGCCCCGGAGCCGTCCCCCGCCGCTGCTCGATCACGGTGGCGCCCACGGGCACGAGCGCCTGCAGCGCGTTGTTGGCGGCCATGACCCTCCCCCGCGCCGCGAACATCGTCTCGATCCGCTCGAGCACCCGGTCGTCGGGCACGAGCTCGACGCCCATCACGTGCGCGAGCGCGTCGCGGGTGATGTCGTCCTGCGTCGGTCCGAGTCCGCCGCACACGATGACCGCGTCGCTGCGGTCGAGCGCGATCCGGAACGCGCTGACGATGCGGTCGAGGTTGTCGCCGACCTTCGTCTGGAAGTGCGAGTCGATGCCGGCGAGCGCGAGCTGCTCGCCGATCCAGCTCGAGTTCGTGTCGACGATCTGGCCGAGGAGCAGCTCGGTGCCCACGGCCACGACCTCACACCGCAACGCCCGAGCGCCTCCCGTCGAGCAGGTACTGCACGCCGGTGAGCACCGTGAGGACCACCGCGATCCAGAGGACGCCGTCGGCCACCCAGCCGTGGTCCTCGGCGGTGAGGGGCAGGAGCGCGAAGCCGACGGCCACCTCCTGCACGACCGTCTTCACCTTCGCGGTCAGGCGGGCGGGGATGGAGATGCCGCGACGGCCGGCGTAGGACCGGTACAGGCTCATCGACACCTCGCGGACGGCGATGATCGCCACCGGCACCCAGAGGAAGATCTCCTCGGCCACCAGGCAGACCATGGCCCCGAGCACGAGGAACTTGTCGGCCAGCGGATCGAGGAAGGCGCCCGAGGTGGTGGTGCCGTGCTTGCGGGCCAGCCAGCCGTCGAAGCCGTCGCTCACGGCGAGGCCGATCCACAGGGCCAGCGTCGGCCACGCCGGACCGGTGGTGAGGATGAGCGCGAGCAGGAACGGGGTGACCGCCAGCCGGGCGAGGGTGATGGCGTTGGCTGGTGTCAGCAGCGCGCTCGGGCCGTAGCTGTCGGCGGTCACCGCGTCACGACCCCTCGAGGTCGGGGCCTTCGGCGCCGGTGACGACGACCTTCTCGAAGATGCCGGTCGCGAGGTGGCGCGGCACCCGGACCACGCCGTCGATCTCCGGTGCCTCGCGGTGGGTGCGGCCGACGCCCGGCTCGTCGACGAGCACCTCGACGGTGGTGCCGACGAGGGCGGCGCGGCGCTCGGCGGTGATCCGGTCCTGCAGCTCGGTGAGCTCGATGTGGCGCTCGCGCATGAGCGACGGGTCGACCTTGCCGTCCTGGCCGGCGGCCAGCGTGCCGTCCTCTTCGGAGTAGGTGAAGAACCCGCACCAGTCGAGGCGGGCGTCCTCGACGAACCGCAGCAGGGCGTCGTGGTCGGCCTCGGTCTCGCCCGGGTAGCCGACGATGAAGTTGCTGCGGAAGGCGGCGTCGGGCTCGCGGGCGCGGATGGCCTCGATGCGGTCGAGGAAGCGTCGACCGTCGCCCCACCGCTTCATCCGCCGCAGGAGCGGGCGGGACACGTGCTGGAGGGAGAGGTCGAAGTACGGCACCCCGGTGGCGCACATGGCGTCGACGAGCGCGTCGGTGAGGTCGGAGGGATAGAGGTAGAGCAGGCGCACGCGGTCGACCCGGGCCGCGACCGCGTCGACCAGCGGCACGATCCGGCGCGTGCCCCGGCCCTGGTCGCGACCGAACGACGCGAGGTCCTGGGCCACGAGGACGATCTCGCGGGCCTCGAGGGCGTCGACCTCGGCGAGGATCGACTCGACGGTGCGGCTGCGCTGCGGCCCCCGGAAGCTGGGGATGGCGCAGAACCCGCACGCCCGGTCGCAGCCCTCCGCCACCTTGACGTAGGCCCACGGCGCGGTGGCCTTCGGCCGGGGCAGGTTGAGGAGGTCGAAGGACGGCACCGCCGGCGCGCCCGGCGAGCGACCGATCGACACCGGCACGCCGAACCCCGCGACCTGCTCCACCTCGGGCAGCGCGGCCGCCAGGTCGGCGCCGTAGCGCTCGGCCATGCACCCGGTCACCACGACGCGGGCGCCCCGCTTCTTCGCCTCGGTGAGGGCGAGGATGACCTCGATCGACTCGCGGCGGGCGTCCTCGACGAACGCGCACGTGTTGACCACGACGAGATCGGCGTCCTCGGCGGCGACGGCCGGCTGCATGCCGTCGGCGACCAGCGTCCCGGTGAGCTTGTCGGAGTCGACCTGGTTCTTCGGGCAGCCGAGCGTCTCGACGTAGAACGACTGACCCGACCCGGACACGACGGCCCAGGCTACCGGCGTGGTCAGTCGCGACCGTGGTGCCGGTTCACCAGGTGAGTCGGAGCTGGGCGGGACCGCGGATGGTCGTGGTCGGCTTCCAGGGGACGTCGTCGGTGGCGAGGCGCAGGCCCGGGAACCTCCGCACGAGCCGGCCGATCGCCTCCTGGCCCTCGACCCGGGCCAGCGGCGCGCCGAGGCACAGGTGGATCCCGCCGCCGAAGGCGAGGTGGCGGTTCTCCTCGCGGCCGATGTCGAGGGTGTCGGGGGCGGGGAACACCTCGGGGTCGCGGTTGGCGCCGGCGATGAGGACGATCAGCTCGCTCCCCCGCGGGAGGGTCGTGCCGGCGACCTCGACCTCGGTGGTCGTGGTGCGGGCCGTGAACTGCACCGGCGGGCCGAACCGCAGCAGCTCCTCCACGGCGGTGCCGATGAGGGACGGGTCGGCCTGGAGGCGCTGCAGCTCCGCCGGGTTTGCGAGCAGGTTGAACATGCCCCCGGAGATGAGGTTGACCGTGGTCTCGTGGCCGGCGGCGAACAGCAGCAGCGTCGTGTCGAGGAGCTCGTCGTGGGAGAGGCGGTCGCCCTCGTCCTCAGCGGCGATCAT
>Ga0247717_1000353_pt1 | contig 14161 bp, 11 predicted proteins | sample 24E_NmetaG_FD_189047 | JGI IMG/M metagenome (GOLD analysis project Ga0247717, IMG submission 189047) | Soil microbial communities from hillslope of Landscape Evolution Observatory, University of Arizona, Oracle, AZ, United States - 2-4-E_N | ecosystem: Engineered > Artificial ecosystem >... | reverse complement strand
CGTCAGGCCTCCTCGGGTTTCGCGCCGCCGGCCCCGCCCGCCGCCGCGAAACCCGAGGAGGCCTGACGTGGCGGCCGTCCGCTTCGCGCAAGGGTCCGCGTCGTGGCTCGCCGCGACGGGCCTCGGCGTCGTCGCGCTCCTCGCCCTCGCGCTCGCGACGGGCGACGGCGTCGTCGCCGCGCTCGCGCTCGCGGCGCTCGTGTTCCTGGGCTTCCTCCTGAACTTTTTCCGCGACCCCGACCGCGCGATCGCGGACGGCGTGTGCTCGCCCGCCGACGGCGTCGTCTCGTTCGTCGAGCCCGCCGAGGGCGGCGCCACCCGCGTGGCCATCTTCATGAATCCCTTCGACGTGCACGTGAACCGCGCCCCCGTCGCGGGCCGCATCGCGGCCGTCGACCACCGCGCGGGCGGCTTCGTGCCAGCCTTCAAGAAGGAGAGCGAGAGAAACGAGCGCGTGGAGTGGGTGATCGAGACGGCCGAGGGTCCCGTGAGGCTCCATCAGATCGCGGGCACGGTCGCGCGCCGCATCGTGCCCTACCTCGCGCCGGGCGCCGAGGTCGCGAAGGGCGACCGCATCGGCATGATCCGCCTCGGGAGCCGCGTCGACGTCTGGCTCCCCGCCGCGTACGAAGTGAAGGTCAAGGGAGGTGAACGCGTCTGGGCCGGAGCTACGACGCTCGCCATCTCACGAAAGTGAGGCTCCGGCTGCGGAGCGATCACCTCCTCCGGGCCCGCGCGCGCCTCAACCGCTGGCGAAGCGTCGTCTCGCCCGCGGACGTCCTGACGCTCCTCAACGGAGCGTGCGGCTTCCTCGCGATCGCCGTGCTTGCGGGCACGGACGCGTGCACGAACCCGGGCAACCCCACGTGCACGCCTTTCGACTCGCCGTTCTTCCCCGGCCTCCAGAACGCCTTCCCCGGCCTCCCGAGCGACCGCTTCCTCATCGCGGGCGCGCTCATCGTGCTCGGCCTCGTGTTCGACGCGACCGACGGCATGGTCGCCCGCCGCTTCGGCGGGTCCCGGCTCGGCGCGGACCTCGACACGCTCTCCGACACGATCACGTTCGTCGTGACGCCCGCCCTCATGATCCTCAAGTTCTACTCCAACCCCGCCTACATCGCGGACCCGGAGCCCTACGCGGCCGCCCTTGCCGCGAGCCTCGTGCTCGTGATGGGCATGCTGCGCCTTGCGCGCTTCAACGCGAACCCGACGGAGACGGACACGAAGACCTTCCAGGGCCTTCCCACGCCCTGGTGCGCGCTCACGGTCGTGCTCACCATCCTCATCGCGATGCCGACGCGCTTCGCGCTCCCCATCTTCGCGATCCTCGCGCTCCTCATGATGAGCAACGTGGCGTACCCGAAGTCGAAGGGGGTCGTGAAGCACATCGCGGTCGCCCTCGTCCTTTCGGCCTTCGGGCTCGCGACCCTCCTCTTCTTCTTCCCCGCCGGGTCCGGCCCGGTCGTCCGGGCCGCGTTCATCCTCGCGGCCATCACCATCGCGCTGGCCCCCTTCTTCCTCAAGCGGACGAAGGTGGCCCCCGAGGCCGCCCCCGCCCCCGCCCTTCCGGGGACTCCGAAGCCCTGACCCGGGAACGCCGCATCGATTTGTGGCAGATATTTAAAGAAAGACCTCGTTACGGTCGCCGCGGACCTCCCACTATGCCCCAGGAACTCAAGATCGGCATCACGGGGCTTCCGAGCGTCGGCAAGACCCGCACGCTCCTCAAGATCGTCGAGAAGCTCGAGGCCAAGGACACGATCGTGGGCGGCATGGTCACGGAGAGCATCGACGAGGACGGGAAGCGCCTCGGGTTCCGGCTCGTGAACTGGCTCACGAAGGAAGAAGGCATCCTCGCGCACGTCGACTTCGAGAGCGCGAAGGTCAAGGTCGGCAAGTTCGGCGTCGACCTCAACGCGCTCGAATCCCTCGGCGTCCCCGCGATCGAGCAGGCCATCCGCGAGGCCGAGGTCATCGTCATCGACGAGGTCGGCAAGATGGAGATGGAGTCCGACCGCTTCTGCGCCGCGGTGAAGGCCGCCCTCGACACGCCGAAGCCCATGATCATGACGCTTCACAAGAAGTCGCGCAACCCGCTCCTGCAGGACATCCGCCGGCGCGACGACATTCGCATCCTCGAGGTCACGAAGATCAACCGGAACCTCCTCCCCTACAAGATCGAGAAGCTCCTCGAAGGGGAAGTCATCTAGGACCCGGCCGGAAGGCCCAACGCCCGGGCCGCGCCTTTTCTTCGCGTGGAACGCCACGTGCTCGCCATCCATGCCCTCGCCGAGGGCGCGAACGAAGACGCCGTCAAGGAGACGCTCGGCCGCGTCGCGGAAGCGGCCGCCGACCGGGGCTGGCGCGCGATCGAAACCTTCTACTCGCTCGAACGCGGCCGCGCCTACACGTATGCGGAGACGGACACGGCCGACCGCGTACGCGACACGCTCGACGACCTCGGGCTCGCGGGCGTCGAGGTGCTCGAGGCGGAGCGCGTGTTCACCGAGCTTCTGCACCGGCCCCGGCGGTCGCGGTGAGTTTCGCATGGCCCGCCGCAATTTTGCGATCCCCGTGGTTTGTGCCCCATGAGCGGATTAGCATTCAACGCCTTCGGCCGCGCGGCCCCGGATTGTCCACCCTGCGCCAGGCGGAGCTTGCCGCGCGACGTTCCTCTTGCGCACGAGCGGATGCCCCCGATGCGTGACATCCCCAGCCGTCTCGCAGCCGCGCTTCGATCGGCCCATCGCCGCGACGCGCCGGGGAAAACGATAAGGGGCGACCCGCCGCCTGCACGGCGGGGAGGTCGACCTCTTGCTTGCACGCCGCCTGGGACAGCTCATCGTCCTTGCCCTCCTCATCCTCGCCCCCGCGGGGACCGCCTCGGTACTCAATCGGGTGACCTACGAAGCCGAGGAGGACGACCGCCTGCTCCTCGATGCCGCTGGGCAACGCAACTGCGTCCTCGCGGCAATTCATCAAGAGGGCACCGACGCATGCCCCTTCGAACGAACGCCCCAGCCACGGCCGGCCATGGGCATCCTGCTCCTCGACGACGTCTACCGCCAGACGGGCGTGCCCGAGGACGGTCCCGGCACCGCCCGGCGTGACGCGGAATTCCTCGCGTCGCGGCCCACCTCCGGAAGCGTGCCCACCTCCTTCGTCAACGACGTGTCCTCCGGAGCGAGCTATCACCGCGCCAGCGGCGGAGACCTCCCGGATATCATTGCGCCCGGACACGGCCGTTTCCATGCGTATTTCGGCTGGTGGCTCGACGTCAACGGCAACGGCGTCATCGAGCGGAGCGACCTTGCTCCGGCGAACGGCCAAACTTCGGATCCCGAGCACGAGTGGGCCCTGAAACCAGACGCCGCCATCTTCTCTTACATCGATCCCGGCCCGCATCCGTTCGTCACCGAATTCAAGCGGCCCGACAAGGGGAGCCCGGACGTCGCCTATTCGTCGGGAGCCCATTGGTATACCGCGGGATCCGTCGTGCCCGTCGTCTTCGTGGATGGCTCGCTCATCCGACCCATGACCGTCACGACCGTCACGGACCCCCTCCTCTCGCCCAGCAGCGACGGCATCAACACGTACCCCTATACGCCGGGCGAGTCCTCCATGATCGACATCGACCGCTACGCGGCGATCGCCCCGGGACCCCTCTCCGACGTCTACGCGACCGCCGCAGGCCCTTTCTTGGACACCGTGGGGAGCCCGAGCCTCGGGCTCTGTCCCAACGCCTGTCAGATCACGCCTACCGGCGCCCGGGGCACGCCCCTCGCGGGGCCGGTCGCAACCGCCGTGAGCCTCGCGTACGGACGCGCCGAGCACGAGACGGCTCCCGGAAGCGGCGCGTCGGGCGAGGGTCGCGGTCTCGAAGCCCGCGATGCATTCATCGGCTGGGCCGACCTCGTCCCGCGCCAGCGCCAAGTCCCCCTCGCCGGCACCGGCCGGACGGTCGCAAGCGACGGCGAACCGGTGGGCGTCGGAACCGACGGCTCCCAGAGCATGGGACCCGGCATGTTCACCCTCGAGATGTGGACCGGCGTCTGGAAGGACCTGGGCGGTGACGGCCACGTCGGATGGCCGCAGGAACCCGGCGACCCCTACGAAGGGGGCGCCCGGCCCCGGCCCGACAATTACCTCGAGAGCGGCGGCGAATTCATTGGCGCCTACCCCACCCATATCGAAGGGACCTCGACGAGCGAGTTCAAGGTTCTCGCGATTCCCGACACGGATTGGGGACCCCTCGGTGTCACCATCGTCAACGTCGGCCTCCAGTCGCGCGACCCCGGCAACGTCATCGCCTGCCCCCCGCCCCTTGCCAGCACGTGCATGACCCCCATCGTGGGATCCTCGCCCGTCACGCTCCTGATGCGGCGCGATCCGTCCCTCGGGGCGGGGCACTATTCGACGCAGGACGCGCTCCTCATGCCGCTCGGCTCGCCGGGCTTCTCCGTGTGCTCACCGAGGATGAAGGTCTCGTTCGCGCAATCGAACGTGCTGATCGAGGAGGACGTGTGGGACTGCGACCATCTTTCGCAATGGGCCGGATTCTCGACGGCGTCGTGAGCGGCCCAAGGCGATCCCGTCGCCGCCCGGGCGGCGGCCTTCAGCGACCACGCCGACGTGGCAAGCGCGCGGCTCGGAAGAGCGCCGAACGCGAACGGGAATAGAATGCCGGGGACGGGGTTCGAACCCGCGACCTAAGGATTATGAGTCCTTCGCTCTACCAGCTGAGCCACCCCGGCGGGGGGTACGCCGTGAAAGCGGCTCGCCGTATTTAACCGTAAGGGGGCCGAAAATCAGGCTTTCACGAGCACGTGGAAGACCTGCGGCTCGGTCCAGCCCGAGTCCATGAGCGTGCCGTCGAGCGCCATGAGGCGCCACGTGACCTTCGACCCCGGCGCGAACGGCTGGGTCGAGGCGGGCGACCACGACTCGCCCTCGATGTTGTGGATGACGTTGCGCGTCTCCAGGGTTCCGAGGCGCGACACGATCTCGAGGCTGTACACGACCGGGCCCGTCGCCGCGCCCGCGTCCCACCGGAACGTCGGCGTGAGCGAGGACGTCGTCGCGTTCGCCGCAGGGTCGCGCGGGACCGGCTTCTCGGGCGGGACCGGCGCGGGCTCCTCGGAGACGTTCTCCACGAGCGTCCCGTGATCGAGCGGCTCGACCTCGTTGCCGTTCTCGTCCACGAGGATCCACGCGTCCGGCGGGGCGACGTAGATCTTGTAGGCGGCGCCCGCCGACCCTCCGAGGGTCACCGCGATCACCGTCAAGACCGTCCACTTCAAGACGCCGCGCATCACGAGGGGAACCCCACCCTCGGCGGCTGATATAGGTTGTTGTACGCCGAAGCCCCCCCGGGCGACGAGGCCAGCGGAATCCAGAACCTTAAAAACCGAGGCCCGCCATCGGCCGCCCGTATGGACCGGCGGCGTCTCCTCAAGACCAGTCTCCTCGTCGCGGAGGTGGCCCTCGTCCTCGCCGTCGCGTGGTTCATGTGGGACGTCCGCATGGCCTCGTTCCCGGCCCTGTTCCTCGACAACGGCGGGAGCTACTACATCGGCACCGATCCGTACTACCACCTGCGCGAAGCGCTCTACAGCGCTGAGCACTTCCCCGCCTCGCTGCGCTTCGACCCCTACACGAACTACCCCGCCGGCACCGGCACGGGCCAGTTCGGAACCCTCTTCGACCTCGGCGCCGCCGCCCTCGCCATCGTCGCGGCGGGCTTCCGGACGCCCGACCGCCACACCGTGGAGCTCGTCGTCGGCTGGTACCCCGCGCTCCTCGGCGCCCTCATCGCGATCCCCACGTACCTCGTCGCGCGCCGCATCATGGGCCGCGTCGCCGCCGCCTTCGCCATCCTCCTCCTCGCGCTCTTCCCCGGCGAGTTCCTCATCCGGTCGCTCGCGGGCTACGCGGACCATCACGTCGCGGAAGCACTCTTCAGCACGCTCGCCGTCCTCGGGTGGCTCGTCGCCCACGCCGCCGCCGAACGTCACCGCGCCGACCTCCGCGCGCTCGCGCGCGACCCGCGAACCCTCGCGAAGCCGACGGGCGCCGCGCTCCTCGGCGGCGTCGCGCTCGCGCTCTACTTCCACGTCTGGCCGCCCGCGGTCCTCTTCGTCGCGATCCTCGGCCTCGCGATCGCCATCCAGGCCGCGATCCACCACCACCGCGGCGAAACCCTCGCGCCCCTCGCCTTCGCGAGCACCGTCTTCTTCGCGACCGCCTTCGTCCTCACCGCGCCCCTCACGGAGGCGACCACGAGCTTCGCCCCGAGCGCCTACAGCCTCCTCCAGCCCACGTTCCTCCTCCTCGCCGCCGTCGCGGGCCCCGCGCTCTGGTTCCTGAGCGAAGCCCTCCGCGCCCGCGACGCGCCGAAGCCTGCATTCCCCGCCGGCGTCGCGGCCCTCGCCCTGCTCCCCGTCGTCGCCGCGATGGTCCTGAGCCCGACGCAGCTCTGGCCCGTCCTCAAGTGGAGCCTCGGATGGGTCACGCCGTTCGGCGCGACCGACCGCACCCTCACGATCGCCGAAGCGCAACCCACGTGCCCGGGCGAAATCTGGCTCGACTGCGCCGGCATGGCCTCGAGCTACGGCCTCTTCATCCTCATCGCGACCCTCGGCGCCGTCATGCTCGTCGGCCGCGTCATCCGCGCGCCCCGCCACGCGGACATCGTGCTCCTCGTCTGGAGCCTCACGACGTTCTTCGCCGTCACCGCGCAGGTCCGCTTCCAGTACTACTTCGCGATCACCGTCGCCCTCCTCAGCGCGTACTTCCTCCACGCCGCGCTCGAACTCACCGGCTTCAACGCCGCCCTCGAGCGCGCCATCCACGGCAACCCCGCCCACGAGGAGGCCAAACGCGGCCAAGGCCGACGCACGCGCACGGCGACGAAAAGCGCCGAAGCCCTCACAGCCGCGCGCGCCCTGCCCATCGCCGTCGCCATCCTCCTCGTCCTCCCCGGCAACATCCTCCTCAACAAGGACAGCGACGGCCGCCTCGCCGACCACTGCGGATCCCGCGTCCAATACCGCCCCAGCTACGCGATCGGCCACTGCATCGGCGTCGACGGCGACGTCCAGGTCTGGACGCGCGCCCTCGCATGGATGCGCGACCACACCGCCGACCCCGGCGTCAGCCTCTACACGAAACCCGAGGGTAACCACCCCGGCGACTACGGCGTCATCAGCTGGTGGGATTACGGCCACTGGACCCAGCTCATCGCCGAACGCCCCCCCGTCACCAACAACTTCCAGCAAGGCGCCCCCCTCGCGAGCCTCGTCTTCACGAGCCCCAACGAACGCGAAGCCAACGAACGCCTCGACGCATGGACCGACCGCCACGGCGCGAACCGCGTCCGCTACCTCCTCGTGAGCGACGAGGACGTCGGCGGCAAGTACAACCCCATCACCGTCTGGGCCGACCGCGGCCTCGAACGCGGCACCCGCGCCTACACCATCGACGGCATCCCCTCCCCCCAACAGCTCCCCCTCATCGACCGCACGACCTTCCTCCAGAAGCTCTACCTCGAAGACGGACGCGACTACCACACGTGGCGCCTCGTCTACGAATACCCCCGCCTCAGCCAGATCCACACATTCCTCAACGTCCAGACGAACGGCTTCGGCAGTCTCAGCCAGGACGCGGGCCCCCTCCTCGGCAACCTCACCCCCACCCCGAGCCACGATCCCGACTGGATCTCCGTCCAACGGGGATCCAACGGCCAACCCGCCTTCGCCGTCTACGACCGCTGGTTCGCGGCCAAGCTCAAGATCTACGAACGCGTCGAAGGCGCGCGCCTCCACGGCCTCGCCGACCCCGGCGAAACCATCACCGCCGCCATCCCCCTCGTCGCCAGGCAGGAACCCGGCGAAGCCCGCGCCTTCACGTGGATGGCGAGCACCACGGCCGGCCCCGACGGCACCTGGAACCTCACCGTCCCCTACGCGAGCCACGACCCCGTCCCCGCGGAAGACGGCGGCACCGACACGCGCGTCCACGCCACCGACCACTACACTCTCTGGACCGGCACCGCGGACAACCCCCGCCTCGTCGCCACACCCATCCCGGTCAGCGACCGCGACACGCGGGACGGCAACGCGATCCGCGTCGACTTCGTGTGACGGGGCCAAGGCGGGCGCGCGCGGCGCGCACGCGGAGCGCGGCGCGCACGTCGTGCGCTGCGCGCGCGGCGCGTGCCGCGCGCACCTGCTGCGCAAGGCGCGCCTCGCGCGCGGCGCGCACATCTCGCACGTTACGCACATCACGCACGTCGCGTGCCTCGCGCGCGGCGCGCACAGCTCGCACGTTACGCACATCACGCACGTCGCGCGCATGACGCACGTCGCGCGCCTCGCGCGCGGCGCGCCGGGTGCGCGCGGCGCGCGACCTCGGGACAATCCTCATCCGTCCTTGCGTCGCGGTCGGCTCGATGTTCCGTCGTTTCGAGCGGGTCGTGGACGAGCCGTTGTCGCCGTCGACGCGTTTGTTGCGGGTGGATGCGCGGGACAAGGAGGTGGTTTCGCTCCGGAGGCGCGGTGGTGGGCGTCGCGGGGCGTGCGGTTGCGGCAGGACGAGGTGGTGGCGCTGCTCGTGGCGGATGCGTTGGATTCGCCGTCGTCGCGGTTCGCCGGGTTGGGCGTCGCGCGGTCCGGGGTAGGCGGCCGTCAGGGGTAGGCGCGGTTGGGGGTCCTCGGGAAGGGGGTGGCGTCGCGGATGTGTTGGCCCTTGGTGAGCCAGTTGAGGACGCGTTCGGTGCCGAGGCCGAAGCCGCTGTGGGGGACGCTGCCGTAGCGGCGCAGGTCGAAGTACCACTCGTAGGGCGTCGGATCGGTCCCTTCCTTCTTCAGCCGGCGCATCATGAGGTCGATGTCGAGGCTGCGTTCGCTCCCGCCGATGATCTCGCCGTAGCCTTCGGGGGCGATCATGTCGGCGCAGCGGGCGCTCACGCCGTCTTCGTCGAGGGCCATGTAGAAGGCCTTGATCTCGGCGGGCCAGTAGGTGACGAAGATCGGTTTCTCCTCTCCTTGCGTGAGGGCGGCTTCGTGGGGGACGCCAAAGTCTTCGCCCCATTGGAAGTCGGGGAAGCCGCGCTTCTTGAGGAGGTCGACGGCGTCGTCGTAGGTGATGCGCTTGAAGGGGGTGGTCATCTTCTTGAGGTCGGCGGGTTCGCGGCCGAGCTCGACGAGCTCCTTTTCGGCGGTTTCGGCGACGCGGCGCGCGACGTGGCTCACGAGCTGTTCCTGGATGTCCATGTTGCCTTCGTTGTCGACCCAGGCGGCTTCCTCTTCGAGGTGGCCGAATTCGGTGAGGTGCTTGCGGGTGCGGCTTTTCTCGGCGCGGAAGCTGGGGGTGAGGCACCAGACCTTCTCGAGGCTGAAGGCGAGGGCTTCGAGGTACATCTGGGCGGACTGGCTGAGGTAGGCTTCCTTGCCGAAGTAGTCGAACGTGAAGAGGGTGCTGCCGCCTTCGCAGGCGTTGGTGGTGATGACGCTGGGGGTGGTCTCGTGGAACCCGTTCTGGTCGAACCATTCGCGGAAGGCGCGGAGCATCTTGCCTTTCACGATCATCTGGTTCGTGAGCTTGCGGCTGCGGAGCCAGAGGTGGCGGCGGTCCATGAGGACGTCTTCGGCCTCGGCTTCGACGGTGCTTTCGTAGATGGGGAAGTCGTGGCTCGCGCCGACGAGGGTGAAGCGGTTGGCCTTGAGTTCGTGTCCGCCGGGGGCGCGGTCGTCCTTGGCCACGTCGCCTTCCACGATGATGCTCGCTTCCATGCTCGCGGCGGCGGCGGCTTCGAAGTCGGGGTCGGGGAGGTTGCCTTTCCGGGCGGTGACCTGGAGCACGCCGGTGGCGTCGCGGACAACGGCGAACACGATCTTGCCGCTCGTGCGGTGGCGGTGGATCCAGCCGCGGACCTGCACGGTCTTTCCCGTGTGGTCGCCCGCGAGGATGCTCGCGATGGTGGCCCGGTGATGGGGCATGGGGTCGGGAAGGGCGCGCGTGGGCCATGAAGCTTGGGCTCGCCGGGTGGCGGCTTGCGCGGGCGAGCAACATTCTTAAGTGGCGTTGGCGCGTACGCGGGAGCGTGCCGGATCCCGCGGGCGGGAAAAGCGGTGAGTGGTCGGTTGATCGCGCGATCCAGCTGTACAACATCGACAACTGGGGCGCGGGCTACTTTTCGGTGAACGCGGCGGGTCACCTGACGGTGACGCCGTATGGTCAACCGGGTCCCGCGATCGACGTCATGGACGTCATCGAGGACGTTCAGGAGAAGGGGCTCGGGTTCCCGATCGTCATCCGGTTCCAGGACGTCCTGCGTTCGCGCGTCGTCAAGCTGAACGAGGCGTTCCGCGCGGGGATCAAGAACTTCAACTACCACGGTCAGTACCTGGGCGTTTACCCGATCAAGGTGAACCAGATGCGCGAGGTGGTCGAGGAGATCCTCGATGCCGGCGCGCCCTTCCACTATGGGCTCGAGGCGGGATCGAAGCCCGAGCTTCTCGCGGCGCTCGCCTTGAACGCGGACCCGGAGGCGCTCACGGTCTGCAACGGGTACAAGGACGAGGACTACATGCGTCTCGCCCTCACGGCCCGGAAGCTCGGCCGTAAGGCGATCGTCGTCATCGAGAAGCTCTCGGAGCTTCCGCTCCTCCTCAAGGTCGCGAACGAGATGCAGGTGGAGCCCTGGATCGGGCTTCGCGCGAAGCTCACGACGAAGGGGACCGGGAAGTGGGAGAAGTCGTCGGGCGACTTCGCGAAGTTCGGTCTCACGATCCCCGAGATCCTTCAGGCGGTCCAGATCCTGCGCGAGGCGAACAGGACGTCGTCCCTCAAGCTCTTCCATTTCCATGTGGGCAGCCAGCTCATGGACATCTCCTCGGTGAAGGAGGCCGTGAAGGAGGGCGCCCGCATCTACGCGAAGCTCCGCAAGATGGGGCTCGAGATCGAGTATTTCGACGTCGGAGGCGGCCTCGGCGTGGACTACGTCGGCACGACCGCGACGGTCTCCTCGTCGACGAATTACACGCTCGAGGAGTACGTGAGCGAGGTCGTGTACGACCTGAAGCAGATCTGCACGAGCGAGGGCGTCGCGGAGCCGAACATCGTGAGCGAGTCGGGCCGCGCGATCACGGCGCACCACTCGTGCATCATCATGAACGTCTTCGGCTCGATCGAGATCGGCGCGGCAAGGTTGCCCGAGGTCTCGAGGAGCGAGGATGCGCACGGCATCGGCGTCGGCATGGTGCGCGAGATGCGCGAGATGGTGCAAGGTCTCACGCTCAAGAACGCGCGCGAGTACTTCTTCGACGCGCGAGCCAAGAAGGACGAGGCCCTCTCCGCCTTCCGCCTGGGCGTCCTCGGCCTCGAGGAGCGCGCGGAGATCGAGAACCTCTACTGGGACCTCTGCCGCAAGATCGTGCACATGTTCCAGGACCGCAAGCGTGTGCCCGAGGACCTGAAGGAGCTCGCGACGCAGCTCGCGGACCAGTACCTCGCGAACTTCTCGCTGTTCCAGAGCGCGCTCGACCACTGGGCCTTCGACCAGCTCTTCCCGCTCGTTCCCGTGCACCGGCTCAACGAGGCGCCGTCGCGCAATGCGACGCTCGTGGACATCACGTGCGATTCGGACGGCAAGATCGACCAATTCATCGACGTGAACGGGACGCGCCCGACGCTCCCGCTTCATGCGTTGCACCCGCACGAGCCGTATTTCATCGGCATGTTCCTGACGGGCGCCTATCAGGACATCATGGGCGACATGCACAACCTGTTCGGGCGCACGAACGAGATCCATGTGTTCGTGGACGACGAGGATCCCGAGGATTTCTACCTCGAGACCGTCATCCCGGGCGACATCGTCGCGGATGTCCTCTCGCGCGTGCAGTACGAGCCGCGCGAGCTCGTGAAGCGCGTGAAGGCGGTCACGGATGCGCGGGTGCGCGAGGGTCTCCTCAAGCCGAAGGAGGGTGTGGCGCTCATCGAGTTCCTCGAGGCGCAGACGCGCAGCTACACGTACCTCATTCCGACGAAGGCGAACGGCGTCGAGCGGTTGAGCCCGGTGAAGGAGCCCGCTCCGGCGTCTCCGCCGCCTTAGTTTTGGCGTCCTCCCGGCAAGGGTTTTCCCACCTTGCCGCGCTGGGACGGGCGTGCTCCTCGTCCTGCGGTGTCCCGGATGCGGCAAGTCGAAGGTCGCGCGCGAAGGCGTGAAGCGCACGGTCTGCGCCCATTGCGGAAAATCGATCGAGACGGCGCGCGCCGTCGTGGTCCTCGCAACGCCCGATGAAGCCGAGGCGCGTCTTGCGGCGGGAAGCGCGAACGCCCAAAGGGCGGGGCGTCCCGAGGAGTTCCGCGCGGCGTTCGCCGGCCAGGCCGCGCCCCGCGCGCCCCCGTCCGACGCGCAGGCAGCGGCGGTTCGCGCGGCGGCTTCGGCGCGCGGCGACGAGGCGCGTCTCGAGGCCGCCGCGAGGGCGTTTGCGGCGGCTTCCGGCGCGTTTGCGCCCGAGGCTTTCGCTCCCGTTCTCGCGGCGCTCGGCATCGCGGGCCCTGCGCGCGACCGTCTCGAGCGCCTTGCGGCAAGCGGGGTCCTCTACGAGCCGCGGCCGGGCCGCTTCGCGCTCGCTTAAGCCTGCTCGCGGCGCTCGGCGCGGCGCATCGCGCGCGCTTCCCCCGGGGGGAGGCCGAGCGGGAGCACGCGCGCGCGGCCGACGTGGAGCGCGACGAATCCGTAGACCGCCGCAAGCGCGCTCGTTCCGAGCGCCACGTCCGAACCGTATCCGAGGATGAGGCCGCTTCTCGCGTAGAACTGGAAGAGGAAGAAGGGGACGACGAGGCCCGCGGCGGCGACCGCGGCGTGTCGGAAGGGCGCCCGTTCCGCGATGCCGCGACCCGCCCATGCGCCCGCGGCGAACATGGAGAACGTGAGGCCCGTGCCGATTCCGAGGAGCGCGAGGAGCGAAAGGGCGTCGGCTCCGGCGCGCGGGATCATGTAGGCTTGCGCGAAGGCGAGCGTGACCATGACGCTCGCGCCGGAGGCGAACGCGCCGCCGTTGAAGACGGAGTGGCGCTCGCCGCGGAACTTGCGGCGGTTCAGGATGGCGGTGAACGCGAGGGCGGCCACGAGGGCGAGACCGATCGAGTAGACCTCGAGCCCTGCCGTGAGGATGAGGAGCGCGAGGACTGCGAGGCCCATGCCGAGGAAGAGGCCTCCGACGAACCAGAGGAACACGAGCGTGTCCTTGAAGTGCCCGTCGTAGCGACCGTAGGCCGCGAAGAGGACGACCGCCGCGGGGGCGAGCGCGGCCCCGCCCGCGAGGATGGCGGGCATGTTGAGGAGCATGGGGGGCCTACCCCGCTTCTACGATATGAATCAAGTGAAGGGCGCGAGGGCGACGAGCGCGAGGGCTTCGCCCGCGACGAGGCCGGTCGCAACGAGCGTCGCGCCGAAGCGGCGGGCGGCTCGTCCTTCGGCCGGGAGTCCCGCGCGGCGCCGTTCCCATCCTTCGCGCGCGAGGGCGCCGGCCAGGATGGGGAGGACGGTCGCGAGCGGGAGGAAGAGGCCGAGCGCGAGGGCGAGACCCCGGCGGGTCGCGAGGTCCGCCGCGAGGCCGAAGCCGATCCCGAGGAGCAGGAGCGTCGCGTCGAAGGGGCCGCCGGCGAGGCCCTGCGCGAGCGTCGCGAGGGCGTGGCCTTGCGGCGCGCCGCCGTCGGCTGCGGCCGGGGTGAGGAGGAGCCCCGCGATGGCGGCGGCGAGGGCCGCGGGGGCCACGAGCGCAAGGTGGAGGCGCGCTCCGGCATCGGGCGCGATCCCGGCGTAAAGCCCCGTGCGCGAGGCCCGGAGGACGCCCGCGCCGGTCGCGACGGCGCCCGCGAACACCGCGCCGCCCAGGACGGCGAGAACGGCCGTCGCCTCGGGACCGGCGGCGGTGGCGAGGGCGAGGCCTCCGAGGGCGGCGGCCACCGCGAGGGCGAGCGCGACCGCCGCTTCGGGGTGTCCTTCGCCCGCGGCCTTGATCGCGATGGATCCGAACGCGAGGACGAGGAGCGTGACCCCGGATCCCGCGAGGGCTGCGAGCGGAAGCGGCGCGCCCGCGAGCGCGAACCCGGCGGCCGCGAGCGCGGCCGCGGCAGCCAGGCCCCAGCGGCC
>Ga0247717_1000351_pt1 | contig 14177 bp, 10 predicted proteins | sample 24E_NmetaG_FD_189047 | JGI IMG/M metagenome (GOLD analysis project Ga0247717, IMG submission 189047) | Soil microbial communities from hillslope of Landscape Evolution Observatory, University of Arizona, Oracle, AZ, United States - 2-4-E_N | ecosystem: Engineered > Artificial ecosystem >... | reverse complement strand
CACGTCTTCTCCCTGTGTGAGCATGAGCTCGGGCTTCCTCCTGGTGCTGGCCGGTATCGGAACCGTCAGCGTGGGAGGGAGCCCCAGCTCGTTGGTGGACCCTGCTTTCAAGGCCCACCCAGGGCACCAGGACCTACATCTTCAGTGATCGCCTTCCTACAGACTCAGGTGATCCTCAACACCCGACGCACCCGCCCCGGCGGGCGCATCACCGACGCCGCCGACCTGCCGGCGGAGCGCACCGCCTACGCCATGCGCGACATCGAGCACCTCAAGCGCCTGGCCGCCGGCCACGGCGACGCCGTCGGCGCCTACGCCACCGCCCTGCTCGACAGCCCGCTCCCGTGGACCAAGATGCGCCAGGTCTACGCCCTGTTGGGCCTGGTCAAGCGGTGGGGGGCGGAGGCGGTGGAGGCGGCCTGTCGGCGGGCGCTTCAGGCCGAGGCGGTCAACGTGGGGCTCATCGGGCGCATGCTGGAGCGGGTGACGGCCGGAGACGACGCCACGTCGCCGCCCGTTCCGGCGCCGACCGGCCCGGCCCGCTTCGCCCGCGACCCGGCCCACTTCGCCACCGAGAAGTCCAAGCGCGGCAACGGTTCTTCGTCCGAGGCGGCCGCCCACGGCAGCGCCGGAGGTGCGGCATGAGCGCGCCGGTGGTGAGCCCGGAGCTGCGCAGCCTGCTGCGCCGGGTCAAGCTCGGCCGCAGCCTCGACACCCTGCCCGAGCGTCTGGCCCTGGCCGGCGACCGGGGCCTCGGCCACGCCGAGTTCTTGGAGCTGGTGCTGGCCGACGAGGTGGCCCGGCGCGACACCACCTCGGCCGAGCGCCGGGCCCGGGTCGCCGGGCTGGACCCCACCATGCGCTTCGAGCACTGGGACCACGAGGCTGCCGTCACCTACGACCGGGCCACGCTCGACGAGCTGGCCTCCCTGCGCTTCGTGGAGGCCGGCCACAACGCGCTGGTCCTCGGCCCGGTCGGCGTGGGCAAGACCTTCCTCGCCACCGCCCTCGGCCATGCCGCGGTCCGCCGCCGTCATCCCGTGCACTTCGAGCGGGCCGACCGGATGTTCAAGCGACTGCGGGCCGCCCGCCTGGACAACAGCCACGAGGCGGAGGTGCGCAAACTGTTGCGGGTCGACCTGTTGATCGTTGACGACCTGTGCCTGACCGCACTGGACGCCACCGACACCGCCGTGTTCTACGAGATCGTCGTCGAGCGCCACCGGCGGGCGGCCACGGTGGTGACCTCCAACCGGGAGCCGATCGAGTGGCTGGGGCTGATGGCCGACCCTCTGCTCGCCCAGTCGGCCATCGACCGGCTGCAGTCGGCCGCCTACGAGCTCGTCCTCGACGGCGACAGCTACCGCCGCCGCCAGCGGCCTTCACCGGGGACGCCGACGACTCGGTCAACGGGGACGCCGACGGGTCCGTCAACGGTGACCCCACCGCAGCGACGTCGCCGTTCCACTTGACCGTCCGGCCGCCCGTCGCCATCATCACCACGTCGACGGTGGCGGAGGCCGAAGGTGGCCCATGCCACTGGCGAAAGGGTGGTCCCTTCTCACTGGCGGGCGACATGATCGGCGCCAAGACGGAATCTGTCCGGAGCCACCTGTTGCCGACACCGCTGTCCGCACACGACCCGGCAGGGCTCGATGGTCATGGACCGGCAGCGGTCGGTGGTCACCGGAACAGCCCGCTTCCCCGAGAGTCAGCCTGCCTGGCCATCTGCGGTAGCGACCATCACCGGCAGTGCCTCGTGGTAGGTCTGGTCCAGTCCACCAGCGATCTTGTCCTCGATCGAGGGCAGCACGTGGCCGTAACGGTCGAGGGTGACCTTCACGGTGGAGTGGCCCATGCGTTCCTGGATCACCTTGGCATGCGCGCCGCGCTCGATCGCCAGCGCGACCGCAGTGTGGCGGAGGTCATGCCACCGCACGCCGTCGAGCCCGGCCTCTCGTTTCGCGCGCCGCCACACCTGGCAGGTGAAGCTCGAGGCGTGCGGCGAGTGACCTTTCGTATTCACGAACACCAGCCCGTCCTGCCCTGGCTCGGAGCGCAGTGCGAGTTGCTCGCGCATCATGGCAACGAGGAACGATGGCATCGTGACGGTCCGTCGGCTGGCCGCGGTCTTCAACGGCCCGAACACCAGCCGTCCTGCGTAGTTGGTGAGCTGGCGTTCGACCCGCACCCGCCCGCTGGTCATTGTCGATGTCGCGGCGGCGCAGACCGAGCATCTCGCTCCACCGCAGCCCCGTGTAGGCGGCGAAGTACACCCATGTGGCGAACCACGGGTGGATCGCCTCCGCCAACGAGCGCACCTCCACGGCGGACAGGAACCGCATCTCCTTCTGGACAACCGGCGGGGGCCGGACCCCGCGCGTCGGTGAACTGGCTAGCAGCCCGCCACGCACCGCAGCGTTCATCACCATCCGCAGTACCCGAAAGCAACGGTTCACCGCGCTCGGACTCACACTCTGCGCCGTCAACTCGGCGAGCCAAGCTGTGACCTGCCGGGGCGTGACATCAACCAGCCGCTGCTGGCCGAAGCGCGGCACGACCCGGCGGCGGAGGTCCCGCTCATAGCGGTCCTTGGTCGACGCCCGGAGATGCACCGCCGTGCCGCACCACTCCTGCACCCAGGCCTCGACGGTGATGCGACCGGCCGCGGGATCGACCCACACGCCCCGGCGCGAGTCCACCTCGACTGACGCCAGGAAGAGCCTGGCGTCGTCCTTGGCCTTGAAGGTGCGGCGCCGCGATCGGCCCCGTGGGTCACGCCACCGTGCTCTCCACGTGCTCGCGCCAGTGAGTTCGATCGATCCCATCTGTGCACCTCCTGGCCTTGCGCCACGGGCCTTCACCGCGCGCTCGACCACAAGGTTCGGCCAACCCGTCGACGGCTGCTGTGCTCTTTTCGTGCTCCTTCGGGCACTGCGAGCCCCGGTGCCGGCATCCGCGAGCCCGTGACCAGCACAATCGTCTGGAGGCGGCGACCGGAATCGAACCGGTGTACAGGGCTTTGCAGGCCCTTGCCTAAACCACTCGGCCACGCCGCCGGCGCTCGCAGGCTACCCCGTGTCGGCGTGCGCGGGGCTCGTCCGGTTCGGGACCAACGCCGGGGTCAGATGACCCTGGTGTCACCCGAGCGGGCCACGCCGAAGCCGATCCGGCCGCCGACGAACACGGAGAGTGAGATGACCCGGAGCGGCCCCCGGCGGTAGCCCGGCCGAGTCATCCGGAGATTGGTCATTGGTCGAACGGTCGCAATCGCCCACTCTCGGAAGCGACGCACCTATCGGGGCGCGGGTGGCCTGAGCCACCGACTCTTTCCGAAGCATCGGCGAACGGGGTGGCGAGCTTGAGAAACTTCCTGGGCGGACGGGCGGCCCGCCGGATCGGCGCCGTGATGATGGCCACCGGCGTCATGACGTCCCTCGTGGGGGCGTTCGCGCCGGCGAGCGGCGAGGTCGGCGACGTGCCCGTCGTCACCCTCGAGGACGGCGTCAACGGTTGCAACGGCGTGCGGCCGACTCCAGGCAGCGAGAACACCACGAAGCGGCTCGACCCCAACTTCGCCAGCAACTTCGACCCCGGCGGGCTGGTGGGCTTCATCATCGACTACCCCGTCGACGCCACCGACGTCGCAGGGCGGACCACGTTCGTCATCACCGACTGCGTGTTCGTCGACGACAACGCCGTGGCCAAGTACAGCGTGTCGTTCGTGCCGAACACCGAGGACTTCGAGCTGCGCTTCGCCGTGCCCATCGCGGCGGGGACGCCCCTCGGTGCCCAGTTCTGCAACTACGCCAAGACCACCGCCGCGCCCTCCGAGTCCCAGGCCAGCAACCGCAAGGCCGGCCCGGCGTGCTTCACGGTCGGCGGCGGACTGCGCATCGAGAAGCGCAGCGGCTCGACGACGGGGCCGCTCCTGGCGGGCGCCGGCTTCTCGGTGGTGTGCTCCCCCACCGTCCCGCTGCCGCCGACGATCATCACCGGGCTCAGCAACCAGAGCCAGACCAACCAGGACGGCACGGTGAGCGCGTCGGGAACGGCCACCACCGGGGCCATCGCCGTCAACGGGCCGTCGGGGACGCCGTGCACGGTGACCGAGACGGCGGCGCCGGACGGCTACCAGCTGGACGCCACCCCGCGGAGCCTGGTCATCCCCATCGGCACCAGCCAGACGGTCAGCGTCTTCGTCAACGTCCAGCTCGGTGACCTGGTGATCACCAAGGCGACCAACGGCGGGTCCGGCACCTTCACCTTCGACGTGGACTGCACCGGCACCACCTACGACACGGCCGTCACCATCACCGACAACGGCTCCCGGACCATCACCGGCATCGCCGTCGGAACGGAGTGCACGGTGACCGAGCGGGCCGCCTCCGGGTTCTCGACGGTCTCGTCGCCCGCCGACGGCCAGGTCACCATCGCCAGCGGCACGAACACCGTGGCGTTCACGAACACCCGGCTCACGGGTGACCTCGTCGTCACCAAGACGACGACCGGGGGCAGCGGCACGTTCAGCTTCGCCGTCGACTGCGACGGCACGGCGTTCGACCAGACGCTGACCGTCACCGACAACGGCTCCCGCACCGTGACCGGCATCCCCACCGGGACGAGCTGCACGGTGACCGAGACGGCCGACCCGCTGTTCACGTCGACGTCGGTCCCGGCCGACGGCACGGTCACCATCGCCACCGGCTCGAACACCGTGGCCTTCGCCAACGCCCGCAAGACGGGGGACCTGGTCGTCACCAAGGAGACGACGGGCGGCTCGGGGACCTTCACCTTCGACGTGGACTGCACCGGCACCGGCCACGACCAGTCGGTGACGATCACCGACAGCGGGGCCCGCCGGATCTCCAGCATCCCCACGGGCACCACGTGCACCGTGACGGAGCGGGACGACAGCCTGTTCAGCGGGTTATCCGTCCCTGCCGACGGGCAGGTCGTCATCGCCGTCGGTGACAACACGGTGGCGTTCACGAACACCCGGGACACCGGCAACCTGGTGGTCACCAAGGCCACCGTCGGCGGCAGCGGGACCTTCACCTTCGACGTCGACTGCGACGGCACCGTCCACGACCAGTCGTTCACGATCACCGACAACGGCTCGAAGACCATCACCGGGATCCCGACGGGCACCGACTGCACGGTGAGCGAGCAGGCGTCGGCCCTCTTCACCTCGGCCTCCGTGCCCGCCGACGGCAAGGTGACGATCGGAGCCACCGCCGCCACCGTCGCCTTCACCAACACGGCCAGGCCGGCGGGCATCACGCTCGACAAGAAGGTGAACGGCGGCGACCACGCCACCTCGGGTGACGCCCTCGTCGTGCACGCGGGCGACCGCCTGACCTACACGGTGCGCATCGAGAACGCCGGCAACGTCGCGCTGACCCTGGAGTCGCTGGCCGACACCCTCGAGCCCGGCTTCGCCGACCTGTGCCCCGAGCACGTCGGAGCGACGCTGGCGGCCGGGTCGTCGTTCACCTGCGCCTACCAGCGCTCCGCCTCGGGCGACGCCACCAACACGGCGTCGGTCGGAGCGGTGGACGCCCTGGGCCGGAAGTCCGGCGCCGCCGACTCCACCTTCGTCAAGGTGATCACGCCGGCCATCACCATCACCAAGGCGGCGACCCCGGCGAGCGTCTCCCCCGGCCAGGAGGTCACGTTCACCTACACGGTGACCAACACCGGCGACACCACCCTGAACGACGTCACGGTGACCGACGACGTCCTCGGTGGCATCGCCGTCATCGGCACCATGGCGCCGGGCGCCGTCGTGGCCGTCACCAAGTCCCAGGTGGTGGAGGCCGACAGCCCGACCCGAAACATCGGCACGGCCGCCGGCACCGACGTCCTCGGCAGGCAGGTGTCCGCCAACGCGGCGGCCGACATCGCCATCGTCCTGGGCGTGACGCTGGAGCGGCCGACCCTGCCTCGCACCGGGGCGCCCATCAGCCTCATCGCCCTGACCGGGTTGTTCCTGGTGCTCTTCGGGACGGGCCTGGTCGTGACGGGCCGCCGTCACGACGACTGATCGGCTCGGCCGACGACGCCGCAGCAGCGAGAGGGCCGGCCTCCGGGCCGGCCCCTCGTCGCGTCTACGCCCGGAACGCCCTCGACCACACCAGCGTGCGGGCGAGGTAGCTGCCCGGGGCGGTGGGGCCGGAGGCCCCGTAGGCGCCCTCGTAGCCCGGTGAGCAGAACCCGTCGGGGAAGCAGTACGGCACGGCGGGTTCGATCTGCGTCCCCTCGTGCCACTCGTTGTGGCTGGTGATGCTGACGACGTCGGCGCGGGCGTCGACGGCCCCCGCCCACGTGGCGTCGTAACGGGCGCCGCCTTCCCGGGCGACGAACTGGGCGTCCCTGGGCTTGAGCCGGCTCGCCGTGTAGCCGGGCGAGACGGACGGGCTGCACAGCAGGCCGTTCTGGCGGGCGGACCCGCACACGCCGGCGAGCTCCGACGGCGCGAAGCGCACGGCGTCGTAGGTGTAGATGCCGTCGAAGCCCGCCGTCCTGGCGAACGCCGAGAACTCGCCGGACTTCATCTGCACCGGGTTGCCGCTCTGGGCCATGACCCGGACGTCGGCGCCCATGGCCGCCCGGACGGGCGCCCAGGCGGCGGCCGGGAAGCCCTGGGCGTTGTACACCCACACGTCGCGCACACCGAGGCCCTTGAGGTACGCGACGTCGGCGGCGATGGTCGCCAGCGACCGCCCGACGTAGGGCTCGTGGTGCACGGCCACCCGGATGCCGGCGTCGGCCGCGGCGAGGAGCACCTGGGGCAGTCGCCGGTCCTCGAACGAGCCCCGGCCCCACCACGACGTCACGACGAGGTCGATCCCCGCCTGCGCCATCTCCGCCATGTGGCCCTGGAGGACGGCCGGGTCGCTACTCGAGTACGCCCCCCGCTGGGGGTAGTAGTTGGCGGCGACGTCACCGGGCGGCTGCTTGTTGTTGCCCTCCCAGTGGCGCCACTCGCCGTCCAGCGCGGGCGTGGCGTACCAGGGGTAGTAGAAGGCGGCGACCTCGGGGGTGACCCGGGCGGGCGACGCCACCATGCCCACGATGGGTGAGGCCAGGCGCTGGCCACCGGTGCTCCCCGCGAACGTGGCGTCGCCGAAGGCGAACACGCCGCCGTCGGACGCCGTCATCCAGTACCCCAGGTTCCGGGGCGTGGCGGCCAAGGCGACGACGGGCCGGTTGAGCGGGGCGGCGCCCATCGACCCGCGGAACGGGGCGTCGCCGAAGGCGAAGACGCCGCCGTCCGAGGCGACCATCCAGTACCCACGGCCTGATGGCGTGGTGGCCATGCCGATCACCGGGCGGTTCAGCCTGATGCCGCCCGTCGACCCCCGGAACACGGCGTCGCCGAAGGCGAACACCCCGCCGTCGGCCGCCACCAGCCAGTACCCCCGCCCGGTGGGAGTGGAGGCGGCCGTCACCACCGGCTGGTTCAGCTTGATCGATCCGGTCGAGCCGCGGAACACGGCGTCGCCGAAGGAGAAGACGCCCCCGTCCGAGGCGATCAGCCAGTACCCCCGCCCCGACGGCGTGGCCACGATCGCCACCACCGGCCGATTGAGGGCCACCGCGCCCATCGAGCCGTGGAAGGCGGCGTCGCCGAAGGCGAAGACCCCGCCGTCGGATGCCGCCAACCAGTAGCCGTTGCCCGTCCGGGTCGTGGCCATGCCGACGATGGGCCGGTTGAGCCTGGTGGCTCCGGTGGACCCGAAGAACCCGGCGCCGCCGAACGCGAAAACGCCGCCGTCCGATCCCACGAACCAGTAGCCGCGCGCCGACGGTGGAGGCGCGGCCGCCGCGGCAGGGGCGTTCCCGCCCACCGCCACACCGCACGCCGCAACCACGACCGCCGCCAACGCCTTGCCGAGTGCCCGCCGCATCCCGAGAGTCTGCCCCGGCGCACCGGCGTTCGGTCAACCGGCCTCCAGGGGGGCGAGCTCGGCCCGGGACGCCAGGCCCAGCCAGCCGGCGGCGAGGAGCAGCGCGCCACCGAGGACGTACACGGCGCGGATGCCGACGAGGTCGGCCAGGGCGCCCCCCACCCCGATGCTCACCAGCCGGGACGACTGCCAGACGACGTCGTAGAAGGCGAAGACCCGGCCGCGCAGTCGGTCGGGCACCGACGACTGGAGCACCGTGTTCCACGTCACCATGCCGGTGGACGTCCCCACCCCGTAGCCGACCAGGGCGGCGAGGGCCACGGCGAACGACGAGAAGGCGGCCAGGACGAGGTCGACGGCGCCCCGGAGCAGGTAGGGGCCGAACAGGAGCGCAGGGCGGCGCACGTCGGGCACGATCCGCTGGAGGACGAGCGGTCCGACGCCGGCGCCGATGCCGATGGCGCCGACGAGGACGCCGAAGCGGCCGGCTCCGACGTCGAGGTGGTCCTGGGCGAGCACGACCAGCAGGGCCGACGTGGCGCCCGCCGACAGCGCCGCCAGCGCCTGCACGCCGGCCAACGTCCGCAGGAGCGGCGACCGGCGCACCGTCCGCAGGCCCTCGGCCACCAGGTCCCGGCGGCGGGGCCGGGCGACCCCGTCCGGCGCGCCCGGCGGCGGGGGCGGCAGGGCGATCCCGGCCAGCAGGACCGCCGACACGACGAAGGAGGCGGCGTTGAGGGCGAAGGCGGCACCGGGGCCGGTCCACGCCACCAGCACCCCGGCCAGCGGCGCCAGCACGATCTGGGAGAGGACGGCGGCCGACCACATGGCGGCGTTGGCCCCGGCGAGCTCGTCGGCCGCCACGACGGAGGGCACGGCGCTCGACGAGGCCGGGTTGAAGAACACCGTGAAAGCCGACAGCCCGAAGGCGGCGGCGTACGCCACGGCCACGTCGTCGTGCCACAAGGCCAGCCCCAGGGCGACGAGCGCCCGCCCGAGGTCGGCGGCGACCATCACGTGCCGCCGGGAGAACCGGTCGACGAGGGCGCCCGCCACGAACCCGAGGGCCAGCACCGGCACGATCTCGAAGGCCACGGTGACGCCGACCTTCAGCCCCGACCCGGTGAGCCGGTAGACCAGCACCACCAGCGCGATCGACCCGAACGTGTCGCCCCACCGGGAGACGGTGGAGGCCACCAGCAGCCGTCGGAAGGCGGGACGGCGCAGCGCGCGCCGGAGGGGCGACGCGCCGTTCCCGGCGCCGGCCCCGGCGCCTACCGGACCTGGCGCCGCTTCCCCTTCCCGACGTCGTGGAGGAACCCGCGCACGCCGCTGGACCGCGCCGTGCCGCAGGCGGCCCGGTGGGCGAGCACGACGACCCGGGTCGACGCGTCGTGCTCGGCGTTGCCGAGCAGCTCGTGGGTGGCGCTCATCAAAGGCGGTCCTCGGGCCGGGGAGGGCGCAAGCTACCTCACGACACGGGCGCGACCGGGGCGGGCGCACCTGACGGGAAGCATCCATAATCGCGGTTGTGGTCCCGTTCTCGCCCCGTGCCTGGCGCATGCTCAACGCCAGCAGCGCCGGCGGTGACGCCCGCATCTCGCGGGAGCTGGTGGAGCGGGTGTGGGGCTTCGCCCGGCGCTACCGGCGGTGGATCGCCGGGCTGGTGGCCACCATCGTCGCCACGTCGGTGCTGGGTGCCGTGCCGCCGCTGCTCTACCGGGCGGTGATCGACGACGCCATCATCGGCAGGCGGCCGGGGCTGCTCGACGTGCTCGCCCTGGCGATCCTCGTCTCCGCGTTCGCCGCCACGGTCGGCCAGGTGGCGAGCCGGTGGTTCGTCAGCCACATCGGCGAGGGGATCATCTTCGACCTCCGGGTGGCCCTGTTCGACCACATCTCGCGCATGCCGATCGCGTTCTTCACCCGGTCACAGACGGGCGCCGTGACCAGCCGCCTCACCCACGACCTGGCCGGCGGCCACCGCATCTTCACCGAGACGCTGTCGGGGATGCTCTCGACCCTCCTGGGGCTCGTCGTGACCCTGGTCGCCATGCTCCTGCTCGAGTGGCGCCTGACGCTCCTCGCCCTCGTCATCGCCCCCCTGTTCATCGTCGTCACCCGCCGCATGCGGGGCCGGCTCCACAAGCTGATGACCGAGCAGATGGACGCCAACGCCAGGATGAGCGCCCAGATGACGGAGCGCTTCCAGGTCGGCGGCGCCCTGCTGGTCAAGCTGTTCGGTCGGCCCGACCGGGAGTCCGGCACCTTCGCCGCCCGGGCCGAGCGCATGCGCGACGTGGGCATCGACACGGCGGTCCACAGCCGCGTCTTCCACGGCATGTTCGGCCTCGTCGCCGCCGTGGGGATCGGCCTCGTGTACTGGGCCGGTGGCCGCATGGCCATCTCCGGCGACGTGTCACTCGGCACGATCGTCGCCTTCACCGCCTACCTCACCCAGCTGTACGGGCCCATGACGGTGCTGGCCGGCGCCCGGGTCGACCTGGCCGGATCCGTCGTGTCGTTCCAGCGGGTGTTCGAGGTGCTCGACTTCCCGTCCGCCATCACGGAGCGGGAGGCGCCGGTCAGGCTGACCTCGCCCCGGGGCCGGGCCGAGCTCGACGGCGTCTGGTTCCGCTACCCCCGCCCTGCCGACGTCACCCTGCCCTCGCTGGAGGGCGAGTCCACCGACGCCGGCTACGACGAGCGGGCGTGGGTCCTGAAGGACGTGTCGTTCGCCATCGAGCCGGGGCGCAGCGTCGCCCTGGTCGGCCCGTCGGGCGCCGGGAAGACGACGATCGCCATGCTCCTCCCCCGCATCCACGACGCCACCGCGGGGACGGTGCGCATCGAGGGCCACGACGTCCGCGACCTGGCGCTGGACAGCCTCGGCGCGGCCGTCGGCATGGTCATGCAGGACGCCCACCTGTTCCACGACACGATCCGCAACAACCTGCTGTACGCCCGCCCCGACGCCACCGAGGCGCAGCTCGTCGAGGTGGCCCGGGCGGCCCGCATCCACGACCTGGTGGCCTCGCTGCCCGACGGCTACGACACCGTCGTCGGTGAGCGCGGCTACCGGCTGTCGGGCGGGGAGAAGCAGCGGGTCGCCATCGCCCGGCTCCTTCTCAAGGACCCCGCGCTCGTCATCCTCGACGAGGCCACGGCCCACCTCGACTCCGAGTCGGAGATGCTCATCCAGCGGGCCCTGGCCGAGGCGCTGTCCGGGCGGTCCAGCCTGGTGATCGCGCACCGCCTCTCGACGGTGCTGGCGGCCGACGAGATCCTGGTGCTCGACGAGGGCCGCATCGTCGAGCGGGGCCGCCACGAGGTGCTGGCGACGGCCGGCGGCCTCTACGAGGAGCTGTCGCGGATCCAGTTCGAGCGGCCGGCCGTCTGACCGGCGGCCCCAGCGTTCCACCGAGCGGGCGCCGGCGTCAGTCCTTGAGCTCGGGGATGCCCATGGCCCGGGCGGCCGCCGTCCAAGCATCGGTCCGGGGCCACACCACGATGTCGCGCCCGTCGGCCACCAGGGGGTCGAGGGTGAAGATCACGACCTCCCCCTCGGGGCCCTGGCGCCACATGTCGGGCGGGAACGGCATGACGGCGGTCGAGTACGCGCACACCCGGGCCCAGGGGACCTCCAACGAGATGTTCTGCACCTTCACCCGGCCGCGGCGGTCCCGCGTCACCTGGTCGAACATGACGATCCGGCGCTGCGTGGCCGTCGTGTAGCGGGGCTCCGACAACTCGCTGAGCAGGATCCCCTGGAGGAAACCGTCGCCCGAGGCGCCCTCGAGCTCGTACTCACCGGCAGCCAGCCAGCTCACGGCGCGGCAGCCGCGCCTATGGGCGGCGCGGGGCCCTGCCCGGCCGCGCCGGAGGCGACTCCTGGGCCCTTGCCTCGGCCCTGGCCGCTCGGCGCGCCTCCCGCGCCGCCTTGGCCCGCTGGGCGGCGGCCAGCGCGCGCTCCTGTGGGGTGAGCGCCCGGTCGGCCGCCGGTCCCGGCGCCCCCGCTGCCTTGGCCGCCTTGGCGGCCTTCCCCGCCGCGGAGGCCCTGCCGGCGGAGGCCCTGCCGGCGGCGGGCGCCCGGGTGGCCCCCTTCTTGGCTGCCTTGCCGGCGGCCCCGGCACGCGAGGCGGACGGCTTCGTCGCCGGCGTCAGCTTCCCGGCCGCCGCGTCCTTGGCCGTCCCGAGCTTGTCGGCCGCCGCGTCCTTGGCCGTGCCGAGCTTGTCGGTCGCCGCTCGCGCCGCGTCGGCCAGCTTGTCGACCGCCGCGTCCTTCGCCTCGGCCAGCTTGTCGGCGGCGCCCGTCCTGCCGGCGGCGGGGCGTCGGCCGGCGGCCGCCTTCCCGGCGGTCGCGCCGGCGCGGGCGGGCCTGCCCGGCGCCGGCATCGCGGCGGTCGACGTCGCGCCGGTCGCCTTGGTGGCCGCCGCCTTCTTGGCCGTCGCCTTGGTGGCCACCGCCTTCCTGGCCGTCGCCTTCTTGGCCGTCGCCTTCTTGGCCGTCGCCTTGGTGGCAGCCGCCTTCTTGGCCGTCGCCTTCTTGGCCGAGGTCGTCCCCGCCGCGGCCGCCTCCCGGGCGACGGCGCGGTCGTTGCGAGCCTTGATGAAGGCCCCCGTCTGGGCGGCGGCCATGTTCATCATCCCCGGCGGCTTGCCCCGGCGGAGGACGTTCATCTGGTGGGCCGAGGCGGCCGAGGCGCCCTCGCCGTCCTCGTCGTCGACGGACACCGACTGGAGGCGGGCCTTGCGCTCGCGGTACTCACGCTGCAGGCGCTCCTGGCGCTCCAGGACCTCCCGGAGGGCTCGGTCGCGCTGGGCCTCGACGGACGAGGAGTCGAGCCGGGGACGGGCGTAGTCCTCGATGCGCCCCGAACGGCCGCGCGACGCCGCCCAGTCCCGCAAGGCGAGCTCGGTGACGAGCTCCTCCTCCTCCTGGGCGCTGCGGGGGCCCTCGAAGCCCTCGTCCTCCTCGTCGACCGCCTCGTCGTCCTCGACGGGGCCGAAGCGGCGGCCGCCGAAGCCCGGCGAGCGGGACGCCTCGGGCGCCGCCGTAAAGGAGCGGGGCGGCGTGGGCCGCGGCCGGGGCGACGGCCGGGGCGACGGCCGCGGGGGCCCACCGGCGCCGCGGGTGAGGCGGTCGAGCTCCGCCTGCGCCTCGCGCTCGGCGTCCTCCCGTGACGAGCCTTCCCCCCCGAACCGCGGCTTCTTCATCCGGAAAATCCTAGCGGCCGGCGCGCCCGGGGAGCCGAGGAACGGCCCGCGACGTATGGGCAGGGCGCAGGCAGCCGGGAACTAGCCCGAACGGGCCATGGCCAAATGGCCTCAGGACCAGGTGCTCCCGTCACGACACAACCCCAACGACCTAGTCGACCGGGGAGAGACGATGAGGACGCACCGGAGCACCACGCAGGCGGCTGTCGCGCGCCGCTCGATCGCCGTGGCCACGGCCGCACTGGCACTGGCCACCCTGGGCATGGTCACCCGCGCCGACCGAGCCGAGGCACTCCAGTGCCCGCCCGGCACGGTGCAGCTGGGCATCCTCTGCATCCGCAGCGCCCCCACCACCGCGCCGCCCGCGCCCACGACCACCACGACCGCTGCCCCGGTGGTCGCGCTCCCGCCGGTCACCGCCCCCCCCGTGGTCGCGCCGCCGGCTGCTCCCGCCGTGTCGGTCGCCGACGGGGCCCGGCGCCTCATGGACCTCGCCAACGCCGAGCGGGCCAAGGCCGGCCTCGGCTCCCTGGCGTGGCGTGACGACGTGGCCGCCATCGCCCTCGCCCACAGCGAGCGCATGGCCGCCGCCGGCGACATCTTCCACAGCGACACCTTCTTCGGCGCCACCGTCAAGAACCTGCTGAACGTCGTGGCCCGGGGCGAGAACGTCGCCTACAACGGCAGCATCGAGAGCGCCCACTCCCGCCTGATGGCCAGCAGCGGGCACCGGGCCAACATCCTGGACTCCCGGTTCTCGGTGGTGGGCATCGGCGTCGTGCGCCACGCCGACGGCCGGTACTTCATCACCCAGAACTTCATCCAGCCGGCCGGCGCCCCCCGATCGGTGGCGCCCCGCCCGGCGGCGACCCCGGCGCCCAGGGCCGCCGCCGCCAAGCCGGCCGCCCCCAAGCCGGCCCCGGCACCCGCCGCCCCGGCGACGGTCGCCACCACGGTGGCTCCGGCCACGACGACCACCGAGGTGCCCGCCGCGGTGGTCCCGGCCGACGCGGCGACGCTGTCCCTCGCCGGCGCCGCCCCCGAGGT
>Ga0247717_1000350_pt1 | contig 14226 bp, 9 predicted proteins | sample 24E_NmetaG_FD_189047 | JGI IMG/M metagenome (GOLD analysis project Ga0247717, IMG submission 189047) | Soil microbial communities from hillslope of Landscape Evolution Observatory, University of Arizona, Oracle, AZ, United States - 2-4-E_N | ecosystem: Engineered > Artificial ecosystem > Mesocosm... | reverse complement strand
GTACTCGCCCCGGCCCGCCCTCACCGCCGTCCTCTTCCCACCGCACCTCCGCTCCCGGCCTCCGCTCCCGACGTTCGCGGCATTGTCGTCGCCACCGTCCACCGCGGCCCAGCCGGATTCCCGAAGAGCCCGACATCGACGCCGATCCCGGCGACCACATGAGGACCAAAGGCCCTAGTCAAGATGCACTGGTCATCGGACACTGGGCCGCGCAGGAGTGCGATCATCGGGCAGGACACGGCCCGATGAGGTCCGTGGCAGTCGGGGGGCCAGAGCGGCAGCAACGCAGGGTCGGCGCGTGCCGTCCCTGCGTTCGCCGAGTGCTCCCGCGGAAGCCGGAAGAAGCCCGGCGTCGAGCGAGAGGAGCGGAGGTTGCGAAGGAAGGGCGCAGTGCGGCGGGCGGTCGCCGGGTTGGCGGCGATCGCCGGGATCGGCCTGCTGATGCCGTCCACCCCGGTGGGCGCCGACGGCACGGAGATGCTGGGCCCACCCAGCATCGCCATCGCTCCCGGCTCGGGGGTCGTGACCGAGGGCACCGGGCTGTTCCTCCAGCCGTCGGCCGTCTCCATCACCGTGCCGGCCAGCGCCTCGGTGGAGCAGGCGCTGCTGTACTGGCAGGGCGAGCACCGCAGCGGGGAGGGGGACGACACGATCGAGGCCAACGGCCAGTCGATCACGGGCCAGAGGATCGGCGGGCCGACCTTCTTCTACGACAACGACGGCCCGGTGTACACCACCAGCTACCGGGCGGACATCACGGCCCGGGGCATCGTCGCCCCCGGCGCGAACAACGTCGTGCTCCGAGGCCTGAACTTCGACGTCGGCAACAACGGCGCCAGCCTCGTCGTCATCTACGACGACGGCAGCGGCATCAAGGAGATCGGCGTCCGCGACGGCGTCGACAACGCCTTCGCCGGCTTCCCGGGGGCGCGCCAGACCACCGTCCCCCAGACGTTCCCGGTCAACCCCGCCGCCGAGCCGCGGCAGGCCCAGATCGACCTGATCGTGGGCAGCGTCGACTCGAACCGCGGGTCGACCGTGCGCATCACCTCCGGCGGCCAGGTCTTCGTCTCGAACAACCTGCTCGGCGACACCGACGACCGGGAGTGGGACGACGTCACCGTGCCGTTCACGATCCCGCCCCGCGCCACCAGCGTCACCGTCGAGATCATCTCCGAGGACGTCGCCCTCAAGAGCGCGGCGTCGCTCACCTGGGTGGCGGCCGTCCTCTCGCAGCCCGACCTGTGCCCGGAGACCAACGTCCCGGCCAGGACCAGGGGCTCGGCGTACGGTCTGGACGCCCGGGTCCTCGGCAATCTCATCAGGGTCGACAAGGCCGGCTCGGTGGCCAGCGCCCTCCCGGAGGGCCCGGCCAGCGATGCCGACAAGCCGCTGCCCGTCTCGGTGCTCGGCCTGGTGAACGCCAAGATCCTGGCCACGTCGTCGAACTCGGCGCTGAACCCGTCCACCACGACCTCGTCGGCCACGCTGGCCGACGTCAGCGCCCTCGGCGGCCTGGTGAGGGCGTCGGCGGTCAAGGCGGTGTCGCAGTCGACGGCCTCGACGCACGGCGCCAGCTACAACTCCGGCGGCTCGACCATCGTCGGCCTGACCGTGGGCGGCGCCGCCGTCAACGTGGCCCCCAACGCCAAGGTGGCCGTCAAGCTGCTCGGCATCACCATCGCCGAGCTGCACGTCATGGAGGAGAAGGGCTCCAGCTCGTTCGCCGACGGCGTCTCGAAGGCGTCGCACTCGATGAACGCCCTGCGCCTGGTCCTGCTGAAGTCCTACCTGACCCACCCGGCCGGCACGACGATCACGCTGTCGCACGCCGACAGCGACGCCCGGTCGCCCATCTCGGGATGCCCGGCGGCCAAGACGGTCAGCGGTGAGGCCTTCACCGCCTACGTCGACGGCAACCTGGCCGGCCAGGACCTGGTGGACGTCAAGGTCGGCGACGCCGTGCTGCCGTCCGTCGGGGGGTCCGACTCCGACGGCGCCGTCGTCCACATCCCCGGCGTGGTCACCTCGCTCACGGCGGCGAACACCACGTCGGGGTCGCTCACGCCGCACCCCAACGCCACCTCGCGGTCCATCGTGCAGGGTGCCAACGTCCTGAACGGCCTGGTGACGGCCCGGGTCCTCGACGTCAAGGCGACGAGCGCCGCCAACGGCACCACCGCCTTCACCGGCTTCGCGACCAGGTTCGTCGACCTGCGGGTCGGGGGCAAGGTCATCGTGGTCGACGGCGACGTGGCCCCGAACACGCACATCGTGGTGGACCTCGGCAGCCTCGGCTACGTGTCGGTGGTCCTCAACGAGCGGACCGTCAACACGCTCGGCGGCACCGACACCGAGGGCACCGTGAACGCCGTCCACGCCCGGGTCTACACCCTGAAGGGCCTGCTCACCGCCGAGGTCGTCGTGGCCTCCGCCCACAGCGACGCCCACGCCTGACGAAGGAGCGGACCGCCGATCGCAGGAGCACCACCGGGCGCGGGAGGGGCCCGTCCTGACCGTCGCCCGGCTGCGGTCGGCGACCGCCGTCCTCGACGGTTCCCGAGACAGGCCAGCCGTGGGCGCTGTGGCCGGCGTCGGCGCGCGGTAGCCCGACTGGGTCTGGACGGGGTCGCTCGTCTCCCAGCAGGCCGAACTCCACGGCGGCTACGGCCTCGCCGTCGTCGACACCGGCCTCACCGCCGGCACCCCCGGGTCACCGTCGCCGCGCCGTCACCGGACTTCTGGCTCGTCGTGCGGGCCTCGGACGGCGCCGACTACTGGCAATTCGTCCGCCGGCAGGGGGCGCTCGTGCCCGGGACCGCCACGGTGGCCAACGCCGGGTCGGGCACCGCCCCGGCCGCCACGGCCACCGTCTTCGACGACTCCAGCGCCATCCCCGAGTAGGCGGCGGGCGGCGCCCGGCCGCCGCTCTCCCCGACGACGGGTCGGCCCGCCCGGGCCACCGACGGTCGCCACGGCGGCCCTGACCCGGACGCGCCCCGGCCCGGCGCCCGGCGCCCAATCGGTCCTCAAGGCGTCCCCGGCCACAGCCGACACTTCTCCCAACGTCGTCGGTGAGCAGGCGCAGTCACGACCCACTTCGAGGCGCGCGCTGCTGGACCAAGGGGAGTTCCGTCATGTCGAAGCACATCTCTGTTCCGTCGCGCCCCCGTGGCGCCAGCCGGGGGTCGCCCCGCAAGCTGATCAGTCGGATCGCCGTCCCCCTCGCCATCCTGGCCGGTGTGGGCAGCTTCCCCAACGAGCCCGTCGGCGCCGCCACGAGCGTGCGCCGCATCAACGCAGGAGCGGGCAGCGTCACCGACTCGGCCGGCCGGGCCTGGTCGGGCGACGCCTACTACTCCGGCACCGGGAGCGGCATCCAGCACGCCACCGGGCTCGACATCGCCGGCACGGCGGACGACGCCATCTTCCAGACGAACCGGTGGGGCATGACGCGCTACGACATCCCGGTCCCCAAGACGGGCAAGTACCGGGTGCGGCTGCTGTTCGCCGAGACGGTCTTCGAGTCGGTCGGCGCCCGCGTCTTCGACGTGTCGGCCGAGGGCCGCCTGGTGCTCGACGACCTCGACGTCTACCGCCGGGTCGGTCACGGCGCCGCCTACACGCACAGCTTCGTGGTGTCGACCAAGGACCGGACCATCAACCTGCGCTTCGGCCGGGTGGCGGACGACCCGATGATCTCGGGCATCGAGGTGATCGACGAGCGCTCCGGGTCGACCACCGGCACGGTGTCGAGCACCACGACCACCGCTCCGGCGACGACCACCACGGCGCCGACCACCACGCCGACCACCACGCCGACCACCACGGAGCCCACGCCGACCACCACGGCTCCGCCCCAGACGACGACGACCACCGTCGCCCCGGCCCCGGCGCCGGCCCCGACCACCACCACCACCACCACCGCTCCGCCCGCCCCGACGACCACCACCACCACGACGCCGCCGGCGCCCTCCGGTACCTTCCCGGGCCCCGGCAACACGGGCGTCCCGGCCGGCACGGTGCTGCGCCCGAGCGGCGGGTTCACCGTGACCACGCCCGGCGCCGTCGTCGAGAACCTCGACGTCACCGGGTGCATCCTGGTGCGGGCGAACAACGTCACCATCCGCAACACCCGTGTCCGGGGGTCGTGCTGGGGCGGCGCCATCGACACCGACTACGGCGCCTACTCGGGCATCCTCATCCACGACGTCGAGATCGACGGGCGCAACGAGAACGCCGGTGCCGCCCTGCTCGGCAACTCGGGCTTCACCTGCCGGCGGTGCAACATCCACCACGGTGGGGGTGGCGTCCGGATGACCAGCAACGTCGTGCTGGAGGACTCCTGGATCCACGACATCTACGGCGAGGGCGACACCCACAACTCCGGTGTCGGCAGCAACGGCGGGCGCAACTTCGTCGTCCGCAACAACAACATCGACTGCTCCACGCTCCCCAACTGCTCGGGTGCGCTCGTCCTCTACGGTGACTTCAACCCCGTCCAGGACGTGCTCGTCGAGAACAACCTCTTCAACGGTGGCGGGTTCTGCGTGTACGGCGGCAGCGTCCCCGGCAAGCCCTACCCGGTCGCCTCGAACACCCGGTTCCTGAACAACGCCTTCGGCCGTTCCGCCTTCCAGGATTGTGGCTACTACGGGCCGTACACCTCCTGGAGCAGCGCCAACGGCAACGTCTGGTCCGGCAACCACTGGGTCGACACCAAGGCTGCCGTCTGACCTCGGTCCCACGTCCAGCCGCCACGAGGGGAGCCCCTGCGGGGGCTCCCCTCGGCGCGTACCGCCGGGCGGCGCCGTCGGAGCGTTCGTCGGACCTGGCGGCCTCGCCACGTTTCGGTCGGGGAAGTCATACTTGATGAGTCGCGCCTGCGTCGGTAAGACTCTGCGCTGTTGCGGGGTTCCGCAGGCGGGACCTGGGGGAGACGTCAGCCGGTGCGTGCGTCGGCGCGCCGCCACGGTCGACGTCGCCTCGGCGAGTGCGAGCGAGGGGAGAGTCGTTGGTGGTCGGCGCGGGCAGGCGAACGGGTGGGCACCACCTCAGGTGGGTGGCCGGTACCGTCGCCCTCGCATTCGCACTCCTCGCCGCTCCTCTGTCGACGCGGACGGCGGACACCGTCGCCGCCGTGGCATGGCGGGTCAACGCCGGAGCGGGGCCGGTGAACGACACCGGCGGACGCCCGTGGGAGGGGGACCGCGGCTTCCGCGGCTCCGGTGGGATCCAGCACGCCACCGGTACCGACATCAAGGGGACGACCGACGACGTCCTGTACCAGACCAACCGCTGGGGGATGTCGGCCTACGACGTCCCCGTCGGAGCACCCGGCCGGTACGTCGTCCGGCTGATGTTCGCCGAGACGGTGTTCACCGACCCCGGTGTACGCGTGTTCGACGTGCTGGCCGAGGGCACCACGGTGGTGTCCCGCCTGGACCTGGTCGCGGTCGCCGGCTACGCCGTCGCCCACGACGAGGTGCGGGAGGTCGAGGTCTCCGACGGCGTGCTCAACCTGGAGTTCCGGGCCCTCGCCGACGACCCCATGCTGTCCGCCCTCGAGGTGACCCGGGCGGACGCCGACGCGGCAGCGACACCCTCGTCGTCGTCGTCGTCGCCGCCGCCGCCGCCGCCGGCCCCGACGTCGACCACCGCCGCGCCGTTCGCCACGGTGGCCACCGCTCCCCCGACGGCGGCCCGGGCGACCTTCTGGCCGCCTCCGCCCCCGGCGCCGGCTCCGGCTCCGACGGCGACGGCGCCCCCCCCGCCGGCCGGCGGTCCGTACCCGGGCCCGGCGAACACCGGCGTGCCCGCCGGGACCCCGCTCCGCCCTTCCGGTGGCTTCACCGTCACCCAGGCGGGCGCCGTCATCGACGGTCTCGACGTCCAGGGCTGCATCCAGGTCCGGGCCAGCAACGTGACGATCCGCAGGACCCGGGTCCGCGGCTCGTGCTTCAACGGCGCCATCGACACCGGCTACGGCGAGGTCTCGGGCGTCGTCATCGAGGACGTGGAGATCGACGGCGGGAACCAGAACGCGAACGCCGCCCTGCTCGGGAACTCGGGCTTCACGTGCCGGCGGTGCAACATCCACCACGGCGGCAGCGGGATCCGCATGACGAGCAACGTGGTGGTCGAGGACTCTTGGGTCCACGACCTGTACGGCGCCGGCGACAGCCACAACTCGGGAGTGGGCAGCAACGGCGGGTCGAACTTCACCCTCCGCCGCAACAACATCGACTGCGGCGCCCTACCCAACTGCTCGGGCGCCTTCGTCCTCTACGGTGACTTCAACCCGATCACCGACGTCCTGGCCGAGGGCAACCTCTTCAACGGCGGCGGGTTCTGCGTCTACGGCGGCAGCGTCGCCGGCAAGGCGTACCCGGTGGCCAGCAACGTGCGCTTCCACGACAACGCCTTCGGCCGATCGGTATTCGCCCGGTGCGGCTACTACGGGCCCGTGAACTCGTGGGGCGGCTCGTCCTCCGAGTGGACGGGCAACTTCTGGGCGGACACCAAGCAGCCCTTGTAGGCGCCGGGACCGGTCGGGACCGGTCGGGACCGGTCGGTGCCGGCGGGGCGAGGCGCTACGCTCGAACCTCCCGAACCGGGAGCGACCCAGCGCATGCGAACCGGAGGGGCGCCCGCCGCTGCGAGCGTGGTGGTCCCAGCCCACAACGAAGCCGGCGTCATCGAGGAGTGCCTGCGGGCCCTGCTGCGCGACGCCCGGGCCGGTGAGCTGGAGGTGGTCGTGGCCTGCAACGGCTGCACCGACGACACCGCCTGGCGGGCGGAGTCGTTCGGCGCCGACGTCACCGTCGTCAGCACGCCGCGACGGGGCAAGGCGAACGCCCTGAACCTGGCCGACGCCGCCTGCCACACCTTCCCGCGGGTGTACGTGGACGCCGACGTGCTCCTCGAGACGCCGGCGCTGCGCCGCCTGGTCGCCGCGCTCGAGCCGGAGGGAGCCGCGCTCGCGGCGTCGCCCGGGCTGCGCCTCGACGTCAGCCGGTCGTCGGCTGCCGTGCGGTCGTTCTACCGGCTCTGGTCGCGCCTGCCGTCCGTCCGTGACGACCTGGTGGGTCGCGGGGTGTACGCCCTGTCGGAGCGGGGCCACGCCCTGGTCGCGCCGTTCCCCGAGATCCTCGCCGACGACCACCACGTGCGCTCGTGCGTGCCCCGCCCGGCCCGCGTGGTCGTCGAGGAGTGCTCGTCGCTGGTGCGCCCGCCGCGCACGCTGCGGTCGCTGGTCCGGCGCCGGGCGCGGGTGGTGGCCGGGAACCGCCAGCTCGGGACGTCCGGCCCTGGGGCGGGCGGCGTGCTCGCCGTGCTGAGGGACGACCCCCGCCGGGCGGTCGACGCCCCGGTGTTCGTCCTCGTCGCCGTGCTCGCCCGCCTCGCCGGCGCCCGGCGGCGGCCCGACGAGCCGATCCCGTGGGGCCGCGACGACAGCCGCCCCGCTCCCGTGGCGGAGTAGGCCGTGTGCGGCGTCACCGGCATCTTCGACCCCCGCGGGGACGCCCTCCCCACCGACGAGCTCGAACGCATGACGGACCGCATCGCCCACCGGGGCCCGGACGACCGGGGGACGTTCGTGGCGCCGGGGCTGGCGCTCGGCCACGTCCGGCTGTCGATCCTCGACCTCTCGGCGTGCGCCGCCCAGCCCATGCGCTCGCACGACGGGCGCCACGTCGTCTCCTTCAACGGCGAGATCTTCAACTTCCGCGACCTGCGCCGGGGCCTGGAGGACGCCGGGGTGGGGTTCACGTCGACGGGGGACACCGAGGTCCTCGTCGAGCACATCGCCCGCCACGGGGTGGCGGCGACGGCGCTGGCCCTGGAGGGTGACTGGGCGTTCGCGGTGTGGGACGTACGGGAGCGCCGCCTCACCCTCGCCCGCGACCGCCACGGCGTGAAGCCGATGTACTGGTTGGTCGACGCGGCCGGGCGCGTGCGGTTCGCGTCCGAGCTGAAGGCCTTCGGGGGCGACGTCGGGCCGCCCGACCACACCACCGTCTCCGCCGCCCTGCTGGGGCTGTCGGGGACGTTCGGCGACCGGACCATCTTCTCCCGGGCCCGGGCGGTGGAAGCGGGCGAGACGGTCACGTTCGCCGGCGGCGTCGAGCCCGTGCGCCGGCGCTACTTCAGCCTCTTCGACTTCGCCGACCGGGACCTGTACGAGGAGCTCGACCGCGGAGGCCCCGAACGGGTCGTCGACCGGGTCCAGGCGGCGTTCGAGTCCAGCACCGTCATGCGCATGATCAGCGACGCGCCGGTGGCCTGCCTGGCCAGCGGCGGCGTCGACTCCAACCTCGTCGCCCGGGTCGCCGCCGCCCAGGGCGACGACCTCGGCCTGTACCACGCCGACGTCCTCGGGAACAGCGAGCGGCTGGCGGCCGAGCGCCTGGCCCGGACGGTCGGGCTGCCGCTCCACGTGGAGACGGTGTCGGACGAGGACATCCTGGCCGCCGTCGTGGCCGTCACCCGCGCCAACGACATGCCCCTCATCTACCACCTCAACTCGATCCCCTTCTACCTCGTGAGCCGCCTGGCCCGGCGGGACGGGATCAAGGTGCTGCTGACCGGGGAGGGGAGCGACGAGTACTTCATCGGGTACCCGCAGTACGCCCTCGCCCCCGTGCTGCGCCGGGTCGACGGGGCCAAGCGGGCGGCGCAGCGGCTCGTCCACCGCGCCACCGGGCGGGCCGGGAAGCTGCTGTGGCCACGGACCGACGACCGGTTCCCGGAGCTGCTCGAGCAGCTGCTGTTCCGCTACGAGCAGGACGTCGTCCGCCGCCGCGCCGAGGAGGCCTTTGCCTTCGTCCCCGAGCGGCAGCGCCGGCTGCACGTCATGACGATGGAGCTGGTGCACGGGCACCTGTCCTCCCTGCTGCACCGCAACGACCGGCTCGGCATGGCCTGGAGCCTGGAGTCGCGATTCCCGTTCCTCGGCCACGAGCTGGCGCGGGTGGCGGTGAACGTTCCCGGCCGGTACAAGCTCCGTACCACCCGGTCGGTGCACGACCGCCGCCACCCGTTCGTCGTCGACAAGTGGCCGGTGCGGGAGGTGGCGAGGCGGCTGCTCCCCGCCGATCTGGCCATGCGCGAGAAGCAGGGCTTCCCGGTGACGATCTACGACCGCATCCGCATCGACCCGGAGTGCCTGGCCGGCGGGTTCGTGGCCGACTTCTTCGGCCTGGGCGGCGACGCGCTGGAGACGCTGGCGGCCGAGGCCACCCCTTTGTGGATGACGCGGCTGATGCTCCTCGAGACGTGGGGGCGACTATTCGCCGCCCACGACGACGTCGCCCGCACCGAGGAGTGGCTCGCCAAGCACGTCCGCGTGTCATGACCGCGCCCACGGGAGACGTGCCCGGCGTGTTCGTGGCCCTCAGCGTCACGGCCGACGCCGGGGAGGACGAGCGGCTCGCCCTGGTCCGGCGGGCCGAGCGGGCGGCGGCGTCGGTGGCGGCCGTCGCCGGCGGGCGCCCGGTGGTCACGACGCCCGAGGAGCCGGGTGACGCCGCCGGCCTCCTGACGCTCGCGTGCACCACCACGGGTGGCGGACCGCTCGACGTCGCCGCCCTGGGAGCGCGGCCCGACGCCGCGCTCGGCCTGGCGCCGAGCCTGGTGGCACCCGGCGGGCTGTGGGCCCGCTCGGGCGGGCGGGTCGTCGTCGCCGCCGACCCGCTCGGGATCCTCCAGCTCCACGTGGCCCGACAGGCGCGGTGGGCGGCGTGCTCCACGTCGGCCCTCGCCCTCGCCTCCCTCACCGGGGCCGGGCTCGACGAGGCGGCCCTGTCGGTGTTCGCCCTGCTCGGCGTCCATGCCGGCGACGAGACGCCGTTCGCCGGCGTGCGCACGCTCCGGGCCGGTCAGGCGTGCACGCTCGCCGGCGGACGGGCCGAGCGGACGCCCTTTGCGGCCACGGCCGAGGACGCGGGCGAGGGCGATCCGGTGGATGCCGGCGTCGACGTCGTGCGGGCGTCGGTGGCCGCTGCCGTGGCCGGCCACGACGCCGTCCACCTCGAGCTGAGCGGCGGGCTCGACAGCCGTCTCCTGCTGGCTGCGCTGCGGGAGATGCCGGTGGCGGTGACGACGATGACCGTCGGTTCGCCGGGGGCGCCCGACGTGCGCGTCGCCGGCGACCTGAGCCGACGGCTGGGGCTGCCCAACCAGGTCGTCGACCTGGCCGGGCTGGCCACGCTGTCGCCGGCGGAGGCGTGGGAGCTGGTGCGCCGGGCCGCCGCCGGGCGGGACGCCTGCGGCAACGCCGTGGGCGAGGGGGTCCTCGAGCTGGTGGAGGACCGCAGCGCCCAGGGCCCGCGGATCTCCGGTCAGAACGGCGAGTTCGCGCGGGGCTTCTACTACGCCGGCCAGCCGCCGTGGCCGAGGCCGACGCCCGCCCTCGCCGGCGCGCTGGTGCGCTGGCGCCTCACGACCAACGACGCCGTCGATGCGTCCGTGGTGGACGCCGGCTTCCGGGAGGCGGGCTCGGCACGCGTCGCGACGCTCGTGGAGGAGGCGCTGCGGGGCTACGGCCGGCCGTGGCTGGCGGCGACCGACGAGCTGTACCTCGACCTGCGGATGCGCCGGTGGGTGGGCCCCGAGCACTCGGCGGCGTCGCGCCGCCACCCCGTCCTCGCCCCCTTCTTCCACCCTGCGTACCTGGCGTGGGCCCGCCGGGCGGCGCCGGCCGACAAGCGCGGCTCGCGCCTGTGCGCGGCGGTGCTCCAGAGGATGGCGCCCGACCTCGCCGCCCTGCCGCTCGACTCCGGCCGCACGCCGGCCGAGATGGCCCGCCGGGACGTCGCCGGCCGGGCGAGCGCCCTGGCGCACTCGGCCGGCAAGGTGGCCGCCAAGGTGCGCCAGCGGCTGCAGTCGACCGGGCGCCCGGCGGTGGGGGCCGTCTCCCTGGCGGCCCGGGTGCACGAGCACTGGCGCGCCGAGCCCGCCAGCCTCGAGCCCGTCCTGGCCTTGCCCTTCGTGGCCCGCGGCGCCGTCGAGGCGTTCCTCGCCGGTCAGCGCGGCCTCGACGTGGCGTCGACGTCGTTCCTGGTCGACCTGGTCGTCGCCGCCGAGCGCCGCTGACCGCTGGTGCTTCGACGTCATTCGTTCGCTTCGCTCACTCCTTTCGGTCGAGTTGACCGTGCTCCGGTGGGCGAGCGGAGCTCGCCCGCCTCCGCAGCCGGAGAGGCCGCCTGCGGCGGCGGGCGCGGCCACGGACCTTGCCCGCTGCGAACAAGCCGAGAGGTTTGTGGCCAGGGCATCGGCGGTCAGCGCCGCCGGAGCGAGAGCAGGGCGCGCAGGGCGGCCCGGTGGGTGGCGTGGCGGCTGCGGACCAGCTCGTTGAGCACGACGGCGGCCGCGAAGGCGGCCGTCTCCGCCGCCCCGTGCCGCTTCCGGTACAGGCGGACCCGGTTGCGCACGAGGAGCGCCCACAGGGCGGGGGAGCGGTGGGCGTCACCACCGATGTGGGTGACCACGGCGCCGGCGACGTACCGGAGCCGCAGGCCGGCGTCGCCGGCGCGAAGGGCGTAATCGGTCTCCTCCGAGTAGAGGAAGAAGGACTCGTCCCACTCGGCGACGGCGTCGAGGCACCGGGGCGCGATCGCCAGTGCTGCGCCCGTCGCCCACTCGGCGTCGGTGCCCGACTGGTACACCCGGCGATCGGCGACCACCTCGCCGAAGCACGACAGGCGTCCGGCCAGCGTTCCCCCGAAGACGGCCTCGCCCAGCGCCCGGGCCACCGTCGGCGCCCGCCGCAGCGACAGCTGGATGGTCCCGTCCTCGTCCTCGATGCGGGGAGCGGCGATCCCGACGGTGGGGTCGTCGAGGGCACGGAGCAGGGCCCCGGCGGTGCCCGGGGAGAGCCGTACGTCGGGGTTGAGCACGAGCACCGCACCGCGCTGGCGGCGCGACCGGACGCCGAGGTTGATGGCGGCCGCGTAGCCCGCGTTGCCTCCCGCGTCGATCACCGTGGCGGCCGGAGCGAGACGGCGGGCGACGTCGGCCGAGCCGTCGGACGAGGCGTTGTCGACGACGACCACCTCGGTCCGGTCGATGCCCGCCAGCCCCTCGTCGAGCGAGGCGAAGAGGGCCGGGAGCAGGGGCGCGCTGTTGTACGTGACGACGACGACGGTGAGTGCCGACCCGCCCGGCGTCACCTGCGCTCGGCGTCGGGCGCCCGCCGGAGCACGCCCAGGAACTCCTGCGCCCGGATGTCCCAGCTGTGCTGCGCCGCGAGGTCGCGCCGGGCGGCGGCCAGGAACGGGTCGCGGGGCCGGTCGAGCTCGTCCTCCACGGCGGCGGCGAACGCGTCCGCACCGGCGACGGTGCGAACGAGGTCGGTGCCGAGCCACCGGATGGCGGGCAGGTCGGTCGCCACGACCGACCGCCCGGCGGCGAGGTACTCGAGCGTCTTCAGCGGGAAGCTGGCCCGGTTGAACGCCGAGTCGGCATAAGGGACGAGGCCGACGTCGATCGCCCGCAGGTACCCGGGCAGCGAGGCGAACGGTTTGGCTCCCAGCCACTGCACGTTGGGCCGGGCGAGCAGACCCTCGACCCGTTCGAGGTCGAACGTGATCTGGCGGGGCCCCACCAGCAGGAGCGAGCGGTCGGTGGCGGCGACCGCCTCCAGGATGGAGACGTCGATCCGGTCGGACAGGTGGCCGACGAACCCGGCGATCGGCGGCGGCAGCGTGACGTCGGCCGGGTAGGCCAGGTCGTCGGTGCCGGCGAACAGCTCGACGTCGCACCCGTTGGGGATCATCGCCACGTGGGGGTGGCGCTCGGCCCACCGTTCGCGCAGGCCGTCCGAGACGACCACGACGGTGCCCGCCGAGTGCTCGATCCGGCGCTCGCAGCGCTCCAGCCACCGGGTGCTCGACCCGATCAGCTGGGCGGCCGCGACCAGGTCGTCGGTGGCGTAGAACACGCTCCGGCGCTCGCCGAACATCCCGAACGCCGGCGTCTGGGACGCCACGACGACGGCGTCCACGTCGGCCCGCAGGGCGCGCACCGCGCGACGGACGGCTCGGAGGAGCATGCGCTCGGCCACCATCCGCACGCCCGGGCGCCCCAGGGCGGGCAGCACGACCGGTGTGAGGCGGGCCAGGTTCGGCGCCACCAGCCTCAGCCGCGGCCCCTCGAGCGACGCCCGCAGGTCGGGGTTGTGACGCGGGCTCAGGACGGAGAGGGGCGGGTCGACGTACAGCACCGGGACGTGGCGGGCGAGCCGGATCGCCATGTGCTGGTCGGGGAACATGTTTCCGTCCCACGCCGTTCCGGCGACGAACACCACGAGCGCAGACCAGTCACCGGGCAGGGTGTGCTCCGGCGGCATGCGACAATTGTACCGGCGGCCATTGGGGCGGGATCGGTGTGACCCACCGGTACAGTGGTGGACGCCGAGTCTCCAGGAAGTGAGGTGGCGTGGACCTGTTGGCACTCGTCCGGGTGATGGCACGCCGGTGGTACCTGGCGCTCCCGCTGCTCGGTCTCACCCTGCTGGTGGCCATCGTGTCGTACGCCAAGGTCACCCCGGTGTACGAGGCGCGCGGGTCCATGCTGCTCTTCGCCCCGGCGCTGGCCGACGACGCCGAGGGCCGGGCGAACCCGTACCTGCTGTACGGGAACCTCAAGGTCGCGGCCAACGTCGTCTCCGAGGTCGTGTCCCAGAAGGAGATCCAGGAGGAGTTGGCGGCGACCGGCGCCACCGGCGACTACGAGGTCGGCACCGACCCGATGACCATCGAGCCCACGGTGGTGGTCGTGGCCACCGGCAGCGACGACGTCGCGCCCCGGACCGTGCTCGCCGTCATGCAGGTGTTCGAGCGGGAGCTGCGGGCCGCCCAGGAGCAGGCGTCCGCCCCTCCGCGCACCTGGATCACGACGCGGGTGGTGACGCCCCCCGGCGAGCTCACCGAGCAGTTCGGCGGCAAGCTGCGCGTCGTCGCCGTGGTCCTGTTCCTCGGCTTCGCGGTGACGCTGATCGTCGCCTTCGGTGCCGATGCCCTGGAGCGCAGCCGCGCACGGCAGCAGGGCGTCGAGGCCCCCGACGAGGGGCTGGCGCCGGCGCCGGTACCCGCCACCGCGGCCGCCGCCGCGGCGTCGCCATGGGCCAACCCGCCGCCTCCGCCTCAGCCGGCACGGCGATCCCAGGACGGGGCGAGACCGTCGGCGCCACCCCAGCCGGTGCGGCCGCCCCAGCCCCAGCCG
>Ga0247717_1000349_pt1 | contig 14229 bp, 16 predicted proteins | sample 24E_NmetaG_FD_189047 | JGI IMG/M metagenome (GOLD analysis project Ga0247717, IMG submission 189047) | Soil microbial communities from hillslope of Landscape Evolution Observatory, University of Arizona, Oracle, AZ, United States - 2-4-E_N | ecosystem: Engineered > Artificial ecosystem >... | reverse complement strand
CGGGCCCACGCCGCCGGTCTCGCCGGCGCGTCGGTCTTCCGGGGCGTCGAGGGCTTCGGCGCCTCGAACCACATCCACACGACCCGCATCCTGTCGCTCTCCCACGACCTGCCCATCGCCATCGTGATCGTCGACCGACCCGACGCCATCGAGGCGTTCCTGCCCGAGCTCGACGACCTCATCACCGAGGGGCTCGTGGTGCGCGAGGAGGTCGAGGTCGTCAAGTACGTGGGCCGGACGCCGGCCGACCCGTGACGGCCCTCGCCTGGGCGACGTTCCTCGCGGCCGCTGGCATCGGCGCGCCCGCGCGGTACCTCGTCGACACCTGGATCTCGGACCGCACGGGCGGCGCCTTCCCGTGGGGGACCTTCGCCGTGAACGTCTCCGGGTGCCTGGCGCTCGGTGTGGTGGCGGGCCTCGGCCTCTACCACGATCTCGGTGCCACCGCCCGGACCGTGCTCGGCGTCGGTGCGTTGGGGGCTTACACCACCTTCTCGACGCTCACCTTCGAGACGATCCGGCTCATCGAGGAGGGGGCGGTCGACGAAGCGGCGCGCAGCGCAGGCGCCAACCTCGTCGTCGGCCTGCTCGCCGTCTCCGCCGGCCTCGCCGTGACAGCGCTCTGACCGAGCCCAGCCATGCGCGCATGGCAACGGGCGTTGCCGGGTAAACGGTCCCACGTTTGGACGGCGGCCCAGCCCGGGCCATCCCACGGCCATCCCACGGAGTGGCACATGAAGGACCCGCTGGAGGAGATCGCGGACGAGGCCGACGCTGTCGCCGACGGGCAGCGGGACGTCGCCCGCCGCGCACGGTCGATGCAGCAGCAGCGCGAGAGGGGGCAGTCCTGGACCGAGATCCTCGACACCGAGGACGCCCCCGGGCTCCTGGATCGCCTGCGCGTCGGATCCCGGCGGATCGCCGCGGCCACGAGCCGGCTCGGCCAGCTCCTGGCTCGCGGCCTTGCCGCGGAAGGGCGGTCCCGGCGGCAGATCGCCGAACGGCTCGGCGTCAGCCACCAGCGCATCTCGGCCATCCTTCGCAACGGCGACGGTCGAGGTCGCCGCTCCGACCCGGCCGGTCGATAGCCACCGGTGAACCTCGAGGTCGCGGTGTGCCTGCCGCGAGACGCCGAGACGGTCTCGCTCGCCCGCGGCGTGGTGACCCACGCGCTGACGGCCTTTGGTGTCACCCCGGACTGCGTCGACGACATCCGCATCGCGCTGAGTGAGGCGTGCACGAACGTGATCGAGCACGCCACCGCCGACGACGAGTACGAGGTGCGGCTCCAGATCGACGAGGAGCGGTGCGCGATCAGCGTGATCAACGCCGGCGGCGGCTTCGACGCCGGCAGCCTCCGCGGCGTCATGCCGGATGGATCCTCGGCCCGGGGCCGGGGTGTCGCCCTGATGCGAGCGCTCATGGACCGGGTCGAGCTCACGTCCGAGCCGGAGACGGGCACGATCGTCCACCTGGTCAAGCGCCTGTCGGTCGATCCCAACGCTCCCCTGGCGCGGCTCCGCCTTCATCGCCCCCCGCGCGACTGACCCACACAAACACACGCCAGATCTCGGCCATCACAACCACCCGAAGGGGGGGCCGTGTGCGCCGAGATCGTGTCGGGGCAAGACTCGACCATGGCCATGAGGATGCTGGACGCCGCGCCGCTGTCGAACGCCGAGCTCTCGACGATCGACCGCTACTGGCGAGCCGCCAACTACCTCTCGGTGGGCCAGATCTACCTGCTCGCCAACCCCCTGCTGCGCCAACCGCTGGCCGACGAGCACGTGAAGCCCCGCCTGCTCGGTCACTGGGGCACGACGCCGGGCCTCAACCTCCTCTGGGCCCACCTCGACCGCGCCATCGCGGCGCGCGACCTGGACATGATCTTCGTCACCGGCCCCGGCCATGGTGGACCGGCGATCGCCGCCAACACCTGGCTCGAGGGGAGCTGGACCGACACCTATCCGGCGGTCGGGCGAGACGCGGAGGGCATGGCCACCCTCTTCCGCCAGTTCTCCTTCCCCGGCGGGATCCCGAGCCACGTGGCCGCCGAGATCCCCGGCTCCATCCACGAGGGCGGCGAGCTCGGCTACTCCGTCGCGCACGCCTTCGGCGCCGCCTTCGACAACCCCGACCTCATCGTCGCCTGCGTCGTCGGCGACGGCGAGGCGGAGACCGGCGCGCTCGCCGCGTCGTGGCACTCGACGCGGTTCCTCGACCCCGTCGGCGACGGCGCCGTGCTCCCCGTCCTCCACCTCAACGGCTGGAAGATCGCCAACCCGACACTCCTCGACCGGATCGGCGACGACGACCTCGATGCCCTGCTGCGCGGTTGCGGTTGGGAGCCGTACCTCGTCGAGGGCGACGACCCCGCGCTCGTCCACCAGCGGCTGGCGGCCACCGTCGACGCCGTGCTCGACGAGATCGCCGCCATCCACCACCGGGCGCGCGCCGATGGCGACGACCGCCCGCCACGCTGGCCGATGATCGTCCTGCGGACGCCCAAGGGCTGGACGGGGCCGGCGGTGGTCGACGACCGCGCCATCGAGGGCACGTGGCGCTCGCACCAGGTCCCCTTCGGTGACGTCCGCGGCAACCCCGCCCACCGGGCCGAGCTCGACCGCTGGCTCCGGTCGTACCGCCCCGACGACCTCTTCGACGACGCCGGCCGCCCGATGCCCGACCTCCTCGAGTGGCTTCCGCGGGGCGACCGGCGGATGGGCTCGAACCCGCACACGAACGGCGGCGCCCTGCTCCGAGACCTCACCCTGCCGCCCATCCGCGCCCACGCCGTCGAGGTCGCCTCCCCCGGCGCGGCGTCCTCGGAGCCGACCCGCATCCTCGGCCGCTGGCTCCGAGACCTCATGGCCGCCAACGCCGAGCACCGCGACTTCCGGCTGTTCGGGCCCGACGAGACGGCGTCGAACCGGCTCGACGCCGTCTACGAGGTGACCGACAAGGTGTGGTGGGCGGAGATCCGCGACGGCGACGAGCACCTGGCCCGCCGCGGCCGGGTGATGGAGGTCCTCTCCGAGCACCTCTGCCAGGGATGGCTCGAGGGCTACCTCCTCACCGGCCGCCACGGCCTCTTCTCCTGCTACGAGGCGTTCATCCACATCATCGACTCGATGTTCAACCAGCACGCCAAGTGGCTGAAGACCACGCGCGAGCTCGAGTGGCGAGAACCGATCGCGTCGCTGACCTACCTGCTCACGTCCCACGTGTGGCGCCAGGACCACAACGGCTTCAGCCACCAGGACCCGGGTTTCATCGACCATGTCGTGAACAAGAAGTCCGACGTCATCCGCGTGTACCTGCCGCCTGACACCAACTGCCTGCTCGCCGTGGCCAACGAGTGCCTCCAGACCCGCAGCTTCGTGAACGTCATCGTGGCCGGCAAGCAGCCCACGCCGGACTGGCTCGGCATCGAGGACGCCGAGCTCCACTGTGCTCGGGGGATCGGCATCTGGGACTGGGCCGGCAACGACGAAGGCGAGCCCGACGTCGTGCTCGCGTGCGCCGGCGACATCCCCACCGTCGAGGTCTTGGCGGCGACGGCGATCCTTCGTGAGCAGCTCCCCGCCCTGCGGGTGCGGGTCGTCAACGTGGTCGACCTCATGCGCCTGCAGTCCGAGAGCGAGCACCCGCACGGTCTCTCCGACCGGGACTACGACACGATCTTCACGACCGACACGCCCGTCATCTTCGCCTACCACGGCTACCCCTGGCTGATCCATCGCCTGACGTACCGCCGCACCGGCCATGGCCACCTCCACGTGCGCGGCTACAAGGAGGAGGGCACGACGACCACGCCGTTCGACATGCTCGTGATGAACGACATGGACCGCTACCACCTCGTGATGGACGTCATCGACCGCGTGCCGAGCCTGCAATCGCGAGCCGGTGTGCTGCGGCAGCAGATGGTCGACCAGCGCGCTCGCCACCACCGCCACACGCGCGCAGAGGGCGAGGACCTCCCTGAGATCCGCGACTGGCGCTGGCCCACGTGACGCCCGCCGGCGGGCCGCGCATCCTCGTCGTCAACACCGGCTCGTCGACGCTCAAGCTCCGCGTCCTCGACGGCGCCGACGGCACGGTGTGGGACGAGACGATCGACCCCTGGGACGGCGACGCCAGCCCGATGGCTGCGGCCATCGAGCGCGCCGGCGCCGTCGACGCCGTCGGGCACCGCGTCGTGCACGGCGGGGACCGGTCGGCGCCGGAGCCCGTGACCGACGACCTGATCGAGCGGCTGGCCGCCCTCACCGAGCTGGCCCCCCTCCACCAGCCCCGGGCGGTGGCCGCCCTGCGCGCCGCCCGGCAGTCGCTGCCTCAGGTGCCGCACGTCGCCTGCTTCGACACCGCGTTCCACGCCACGCTGCCTCCGGCGGCGCGCACCTACGCGCTGCCGGCGGCGTGGCGGCGCCAGTGGGGTCTTCCCCGCTACGGCTTCCACGGGCTCTCCCACGCCTGGGTCGCTCGGCACGCCCCGGCCATCGCCGGTGTCGATCCCGATGCACGGATCGTCAGCTGCCACCTCGGGGCCGGCGCCTCCGCCTGCGCCATCAGCGAGGGGCGCTCGCGTGACACGACGATGGGCTTCACGCCCCTCGACGGGCTCGTGATGGCGACCCGGTCGGGATCCGTCGATCCCGGCCTCCTCCTGTGGCTCCTCCAGAGCGGCCGCGTCAGCGCCGACGAGGCGGCCGACCAGCTGGCCCGCCATGCCGGCCTCGCCGGCCTGAGCGGCACCGACGGCGACGTCCGTACCGTGCTCGCGGCGCGCGAGCGCGGCGACCACGCGGCGGCGGAGGCCATCGAGGTGTACCTCCACCGCCTTCGGGCGACGATCGCGGCCATGGCTGCGGCGCTCGCGGGCATCGACGTGCTCGCCTTCACCGGCGGCATCGGCGTCCACCAGCCCGCCATCCGGGCCGGCGCCGCCGCCGGCCTCGAGTTCCTCGGCGTCGGCGTCGACGACGGCTCGAACGCGGCCACGCTCGGTGACGGAGAGGTGAGCGCGACGTCCACCACGGCGCACACGGTGGTCGTCGAGGCTCGCGAGGATCTCGTGATCGCCGACGAGGTCCGCAGCCTGATCGGCTGACGGGCGGTTCGTCGCGTGATCGCGACACGTTCGCGACAGACCGGGAACCGTCCCGCGAGGCGGGCGGGTCAGGGTCTGGCCATGGACCACCAGGACGCCCCGCTGGTCACGAGCAAGCCCGCCGAGGTCTTCGTCATCTCCATGAGCGACACGGTCCTGCTCCTGGTCGACGGCGAGCCGACCGAGCGGAACGAGAGCCTCGTCGAGGAGATGCGCAGCTCCTTCGTGAGCACGGGCACGCCGGCCGACACCATCGAGGTGATCTGGCAGGGCGCCCACCCCGTCGTGAGCTCCTAGCTGCCGCCTGAAGGCTGCTCGGGGACGACGAGCACCGGTCGGTGCGAGGTACGGACGACGCCGCCCGACACCGACGGCGACAGCAGCCGCTCGAGGAACCCGCGGTGGTGTGAGCCCACCACGATCACGTCGACGTCGTGCTCCTCGGCGGCATCGCAGATCTGGCTGACCGGGTCGCCGATCTCCACGAGCACCTCGGCCTCGGCGACGCCGGCCTCCTCGACGCGGCGGCGGATCTCCTCCTCGTCGGGCTCCACCAGCGACTGCCACTCGTCGGCGGTGAGCGGTGCCGCCACCCCGAAGGGATGCGCCGCCCAGAGCCCGGGCACCTCGCTGACACGGATGACGAGGAACTCGGCGGATGCGCCGAAGAGGATCGAGGCTCGGCGCGCCGCCTGCGCCGACGCCGCCGACTCGTCGACGGCGAGGAGGACCCGGGTCGGCTTCATGCCTCCACCCTTACCGAAAGCCGTGCTCGCCATCCACCCGCTGGCTCAGCCCGTGGCGATGAGAGGCAGGTAGTCGAACCGCGTGACGGGACCGTTGCTGAGCGAGCCGTCGGCGCGAGGGACGTCGACGGCCACGCCGTCGAGCTCGAACGCGACTGCGTACACGTCGGCAAGACCTGTCGCCGTGTACACCAACTGGGCCAGCGCGAGCAGCTGCTCGCGCGCCGGCGCGTCGGCGAACGCGCTCACCAGGTCGATCGTCGCCACGCCGTCGGCGATCACCGCCTCACGGACGACGTCGTCGCCGGGGATGGCCGAGCGCAGGCCCACAGCAACCTCGGCGTCGGTCGGTCCGGCGAGAAGGGCGTCGACCACGCGACCGATCCGCACGGGCGTCGCGACCTCGCGGTTGACGCCGAGGATGCGACCCTCGGCCACGAGCCACACCTGCACCTGCCGGCTGGCGAGCTCGGGGAGCGTGGTCGTGGTCGTCGCTCCCTCGGGGGCCAGCAGGTCGTAGGGAACCCGGTCGGGTCCGGCGGTGGCGGCCTGCCCGGTGCTCCGGACGCCGCAGGCGGCGGCCGTCACGAGGACCAGGAGCGCGGCGATCAGTCGGGCTCGCACAGCTTCACCTCCGCCACGAACGCGGCGCCGCCACCGTCGGCGTCCTCTACGTACACCCGACCGCCGTGCAGCGCGGCGTGCTCGGCGGCGAGGGCGAGCCCGAGCCCCGTGCCCCGCGGCCCTCGCACCCCGTGTTCACCCCGCTCGAACCTCCCGAAGATCCGCGCCCGTTCCTCGAGGGGCACGCCCGGACCCTGGTCGCACACCCGGAACCGCAACATGTCTCCGGCCCGGGAGACCGAGACCGACGTCGGGCCGCCGGCGTACCGCTGCGCGTTGTCGAGGAAGTTCACGAGGACCTGGCCCATGCGGCGGCGGTCGAGGAGCACCGGGCTCGGCACGTCGGGATCCACCGTGACGGGCAGGTCGGGGCGCGACACGGTCGCCGTCGCTCCCTTGACCAACGCCCCGCAGTCCGTCGGCTCGAGCACCACCTCGGCTCGCCCGGCGTCGATGCGGGAGATCTCGAGCAGGTCCAGCACGAGGTGCTGGAAGCCGTCGACCTGCTCGGAGAGAAGATCGAGGGCGTGCGCGCTGCGATCGGGCAGCGCCTTGCGACGACGCTGCATCACGTCGATCGCTGCCGAGAGCGCGGCGAGGGGCGCCCGCACCTCGTGGCTCACGTCCGAGGCGAACCGCGACCCCTGCTCGACGCGCTCGGCGTAGCTCTCGATCACCCGGTTCAGGGAGCCGACCAGCGGTTGCAGGTCGGGATCCGTCACCGGCTCGAGCCCGACCGCCTCGCCGGCGGCGATGGCCTCGGCCCGCTCGGCCAGCTTGCGGAGCGGCCGCACGAGCCGGCCGGCGAGCAGGAAGCCGATGAGCCCACCGGCCACCGTGGTGGCCGCCCCGGCCGCGAGGAGCGACGAGCTCATGGTGTCGAGGGCGTCCTCGAGCTGGACCATCGGGATGACCTCGGCATAGACGGCGCCGACCGCCGGCAGCGGAACGGCGACCGCGAGGTGGGGCTCGCCGCGGATCCGGTACCGCTGCCATGCCGCGACGCCACCCTCGATCTCCCGGAGCACATCGATCGGAAGGTCACTCGCGCCGATGGCGACCGATGACGAGAACCACTCCTCGCCGTAGCGCACGAGAACCGTCGAGCCCTCCTCCGCCGAGAGCGCGGCGATCGCCGCGCCTGGATCGCCGGCGCGGGCGCGGAGCTGGTCACGGACGAACCGCGCGTTGAGGTAGGCCCGGTCGCGGCCAGCCGACTCCCGCTGATCGGTGAGGTAGCTCCGGGACACCGTGTAGGAGAGCAGGCCGAGGGCGACCGACACGATGGCGGCGGCCAGCGCGAAGGTCACCGTCGCCCGGGCCCGGTAGCTGGCCCGGACCGCGAGCCACCGGAGGCGCGGCCGATCCACGGCGCAATGCTTCCACGGCGAGTGGCGGGTGCCCGCGTCGTGGTGCCCCGCATGGACGGGCGACGACCGATCGTGACGCGACTGTGACGACGCCACCACCCTTCGGGGTCGGGCGCGCGGCGCCCGGTAGCGTCGAGGCCGACATGGAGCGACCGCGGGCATGAACGAGCGCGTCCTCCTCGTCGAGGACGACGAGGCGTTGCGCGACGCCATCGCGCTCGTCCTCCGGGCCAGCGGGATGACCGTCACCGAGGTGGGCGATGGCCACAGCGCGGTCGCTCGCTTCGACGACGGGGCCGACGTCGTCGTGCTCGACATCATGCTCCCCGGCCTCGACGGGTTCGAGGTGTGCCAGGAGATCCGCCGCCGGTCACAGGTGCCGATCGTCATGGTCACCGCCCGCGACGCGCCGGCCGATGTGGTGCGCGGGCTCGAGCTCGGGGCCGACGACTACGTGGTGAAGCCGTTCGAGGCGGCGGTGCTCCTGGCCCGACTGCGCGCCGTCCTCCGCCGGGCCAACCCCTCGGAGGAGGCCGCGCTCGAGGTGGGCGGCATCCGGGTCGACCCCGCCGCCTGGCGCGCATGGCGCGACGGGGCCGAGATCGATCTCACCGCCACCGAGCTTCGTCTCCTCGCCGAGCTGCTCCGCCACGCCGGGCAGGTGCTGAGCAGGGAGACGCTCCTCGAGCGGGTCTGGGGCTACGACTACCTCGGCGACTCGCGGCTCGTCGACATGGCGATCAAGCGGTTGCGCGACAAGATCGAGGACGAGCCGAGCAAGCCCCGACGCATCGGGACGGTGCGGGGCGTCGGCTACCGCTACGAGTCGGGCGGGTGATCCACCGCTCTCCCTTCCCGGCTCAGTTCCGGCGGCGCCTCTCGATCGCGTTCGTCGTGGTGGCCGGGATCAGCGCCGGCGCCCTCGCCCTCGGCGCCGCCATCTGGGTGCACTCCTACCGCACGAACGCGTTCCACGAGCGCTCCCGTGCCCACGCGCGCGACGACGTGCAGCTGCTCGCCGCGGGCGCACCACCGGAGGTGGTCGCCGGGCGCCTCGCCGACGCCGAGACGCCCGGCGGTCCCGGCGTGATCGTCGTCACCGGCGGAGCGCTCATCCGCTCGGTGGAGACGCTCGGCCTCGGCGACCTGCCGGCCGGGATGCGGGACACCGTCCGACGGCAGCCCGGCCAGCTCGTGGAGGGCACGACCGAGCTCCGGACCGGCGCCGCGCTCGTCATCGGTGCACTCGACGAGGTCACGGGCGCCGAGGTCTACTTCTTCTTCTCCCGCGTCGAGCTCGACCGCAGCAACCGCGAGCTGCATCTCGCGCTGGCCGTGGGGTGGGGGATCGTGGTGGCGGTCGCCGGGATCGCGGGCACGGTGATCGCCCGCCAGGCGCTGCGCCCCGTGCGCACGGCGGCCGACGCCGCCCGCTCGGTGGCCGAAGGCCTCCTCGACACCCGGCTGCCGGTCCGGTCCGAGGACGAGTTCGGCGAGTGGGCGGCCTCGTTCAATGAGATGGTGGCGGCCCTCGAGCACAAGATCGACGCGCTGGCGATCGCCCGCGATCGCGAGCAGCAGTTCGCCGCCGACATCGCGCACGAGCTGCGGACACCGATCGCGGCGGTGCTGACCGCCGCGTCGCACCTCGCCGAGCACGACGCGACGGCGCCCGAACAGGTCGCCGAGATCGCCCAGATCGTGGCCGCCTCCGCCCGCCGGCTCGACCGCCTCACGAGCGAGCTGCTCGAGCTGCACCGGTTGCGGGCCGGCCAGGAGATCCTCCAGGTCGAGGAGGTCGACCTCGTCGCCGCCGTCGGGCACGCCGTCCGGGCGCACGGGTGGGCAGCCCTCGTCGCGATCGACGCCGCCGACCCGACGCTGGTGGTGGCGACGGATCGCCGCCGTCTCGACCGGATCGTGGTCAACCTCGTCTCCAACGCCGTCCACCACGGCGGGCCACCGATCAGCATCCGGGTCGCTCGTGCCCACGACGGTGCCTGGCTCACGGTGACCGACAGCGGACCGGGCATCCCGCCGGAGGAGATCGCTCGGATCTTCGACCGTCATTACAAGTCGAGCCGGCACCGCGCCTCGGCGGCCGGCGGGAGCGGGCTCGGCCTCTCGATCGCCCTCGAGTCCGCACAGCGGCTCGGCGGGACCCTGGAGGTCACCTCGAGCGAGGGACGGGGCACGACCTTCACGCTCTGGCTGCCCGAGCTCGCGCCGGCCGGTCCCGACGGCTGATCGTCTTGCGGCAGCGCCCCGGGCGCGGCAGAGTCCTGCACCCTTGTCCGAGATCGCCCGCCTCCTCGATGCGAACGCCGGGTACTCGGCGGCCCGCGCCAAGATCGCCGATCCCCGGCCCAGCCGTCACCTCGCCATCGTCACCTGCATGGACGCTCGCATCGACGTGTTCGCCGTGCTCGGCCTGCACCTCGGCGAATCCCACGTCATCCGCAACGCCGGCGGGCGCGTGACCGACGACGTCCTCCGCAGCCTGGCGCTCTCCTGCCATGTGCTCGGCGTGCGGACCGTGGTCGTGATGCAGCACACGAAGTGCGGTCTGGCCGGCGTGACCGACGCCGAGCTGCAGGCTGCCACCGGAGCCGATCTCGGGTTCTTCCCCATCGACGATCACGCCGCCGCCCTGCGCGAGGACGTCGATGTGATCGCGTCGACGCCCTACCTGGCGCCGGTCACGATGGTGGCGGGGATGGTCTACGACGTCGAGAGCGGCGAGATCGACGGCGTCGTCCGCTGGGAACGCCCCTCCGCGTAGCGTGCGGGCATGCCCAAGGCGGCCGGCGAGGAGCGGGTCCTCGACCTCGACGGCAAGGAGGTCAGGGTCACCAGCGCCGACAAGGTGTTCTTCTCGGCGACCGGCGAGACGAAGGGCGATCTGGTCGACCACTACCTGCGGGTCGCCGAGCCCCTGCTCCGGGCCATGGGCGGGCGCCCGGTGCTGCTGCAGCGCTTTCCCGACGGCGCCGACGGGCCCTCGTTCTTCCAGAAGCGGGTTCCGAAGTCGGCGCCGCCGTGGCTCGAGACCGCGGTGGTGAGCACCCCGAACGGCACCACCTCCGATGCGCTGGTCGCCGCCGACCTCGCGCACGTCGTGTGGGCCGTCAACCTCGGCTGCATCGGCTTCCACGTCTGGCCGAGCCTCGCCCGCGATCAGGATCACGCCGACGAGCTGCGCATCGACCTCGACCCGCAGCCCGGCACCGACTTCGTCCGCCACATCCGGCCCGCGGCGCGAGAGGTGCGGGCCCTCCTCGACGAGGTGGGCATGGTCGGACTCCCCAAGACCACGGGCAACCGCGGGCTGCACGTGTACGTGCGCCTCGAGCCGCGCTGGGACAGCTACCAGGTGCGGTCGGCGGCGGTCGCGGTGGCACGGGAGCTCGAACGCCGCCGACCCGACCTCCTCACGGCCGCATGGTGGAAGGAGGAGCGGGGCGAGCGGATCTTCGTCGACTTCAACCAGAACGCACCGCACAAGACGGTCTTCGGGGCGTGGTCGGTGCGGGCGAAGCCCAACGCCCCGGTGTCGACCCCGATCAGCTGGGATGAGGTGGACGACGTCGAGCCCGACGACTTCCGGATCGCGACCATGGCGGCGCGCCTGGCCACGTACGGCGATCCGTGGGACGGAGCCGAACCGCAGTCGCTCGAACCACTGCTCGAGATGCACGAGCGCGACCGGGCCGACGGTCTGCACGACGCCCCGTGGCCTCCGGTGTACCCGAAGCAACCGGACGAACCGCCGCGGGTGGCGCCCAGCCGGGCCAAGAAGGAGCAGCGGCCGTAGACGTCGTGCTGGTCGCCGGCTTCGGCGTCCCGACCTCGAGCATGCTGCCGCTCGCCCGCGGCCTCCGAGCCGCCGGCCATCGCCCGCGGATCGCCCGCACCGGACTCAACGTCGACTGCGGGGAGCGGACGGTGTCGCGCCTCCTCGACTCGCTCGACGGGCCCGTCGCCCTCGTGGGGCACAGCCGCGGCGGCCAGCTCGCCCGGGTTGCGGCGGTGCGCCGGCCCGATCTCGTGACGCGCCTGGTCACCGTCGGCACCCCGTGGTCGATCGGCCCCCCCGACCGTCCCGGCGTCGCCCGGGTGACGAGAGCGGTGCGGGCCGCTCGTCGCCACGGCCTGCCGCTGCTGGCGAGCATCGAGTGCGCCGATGGACCGTGCTGCGAGGCCTACCGCGCCGACCTCCGCCGGCGCCCCGATGCGCCGTGGGTCGCGCTCTGGTCGAGCGCGGACCGCGTCGCCGGGGACGACGCGCGTCCGCCCATCGAGGCCACCTCGTCGCGCGACGTGGGCGGCTCCCATCTCGGCCTCGTGCTCAGCCACCGGGGCCGGCGGGCGATCGCCGAGGCCCTCATGGCGCCGATGTCGTGACGCTCTCGGGATCAGCGGGTGAACGCGGCCCGGACCCGCTGCGCGAACCGCTCGGGCTCGACCAGGTGCGGGTAGTGGCCGTCGCCGTCCCACACCTCCACGGTCGCTGACGGCGCGAGCTCCGTGAGCCACTCGGCGTACCCGGGGCCCGGATCGGACCCGTGGATGGCGAGGTACGGAACCGTCACGTCCCGCAGGACCGACTCGACGAGCGCGTCGAGCTGCGCGGCCTCGGTCTCGAGCACGAGGCCCCAGACGCCGAGCACCACCTCCTGACGGGCCGCGGCGTGGCAGGCATCGGCCCACGCCCGCGCGTCGGCCGGCAGGGCGTCGACGCCGAGCGACTCGAACACGACGCCGATGGCCTCGGTGAAGCCGTCGCCCCGCAGCATGGTCTCGAGCGGCGTGAGCGCACCCTTGAACGCGGCGAGGGCGAGGGGTTGGTCGACGTTGACGACACCGGCAGCACGCGCCTGCGCGGCGTACGCGGTCACCACGACCCCGCCCAGGCTGTGTCCGACCAGCACCGGCGCCTCGTCGAGCCCGGCTTGGGAGACGACCGTCGACACGTCCTCGACCATGCCCAGCGCCGAGTAGTCGGCGGCGTCGTGCGACTCCCCGTGGCCACGGAGGTCGAGCCGGATGCACCGGAACCCGTCTTCGAGCAGGGGCACCACCGGGTCCCAACCCCGCCGGTCCTCGGTCAGGCCGTGCACGAGGATCAGCGGTCGGCCGGCCCCCGACTCCTCCCACGCGATCACGTGCAAACCTCCGCCATCACCGCACCGTAGGCCACGCTCGACCGACCGCGGCAGCGGACGACGCGCCGGCCCGACCCATCTACAGTGCCGTCCTCAGTTTCGGAACGACAGAGGGGGACACGGCAGATGGCCGAGGTGAGAGAAGAGGGCGAGCTCGGAGCGGGAATCGACGAGGTGTGGGGGGTCGTCGGCGACTTCGTCGGGCTGATCGAGGGGATGGGTCTGCCCGTCGAGTCCGAGGGCGAGGGCATCGGCATGACCCGCACGATCTCGATGGGACCCGAGCCCGTCGTCGAACGGCTCGAGGAGCGCGACGAGGCCGCGAAGAAGCTGGTGTACTCGATCCAGGCCGGCCCGATACCGGTCAAGGACTACGTCTCGACCATGCAGCTATCGGAGGCGGGCGAGGGGCGCACCAAGCTGGTGTGGTCCTCGACGTTCGAGCCCGTCGGTGACGAGGCCGCCGCCAAGCAGATGGTCAGCGGGATCTACACCGGCGGCATCGCCGGTCTGCAGGGCCGCTTCGGCGCCTGACCATCCCGTTCTGTGTCGATTCACCCGTGAAGTCCGCGGGTGGATCGACACAGAAGCGGTCAGTCGACGCAGGACAGGCAGCGGTTGGTGTGGGTGTGGCCGTCCTGCTCGTGGGAGAAGTCGTCGCCGCCGAGGGCGGGATCGTCGCTGATGGCGATGGCGCCGGCGGGGTTGAACCCGTTGGCCGGGTCGTTGGTCCACTCGCCGGCCTGGTAGCGGCGGCCGCCGTTGGTCTTCATGATCATCCCCGACCCCTGCTGGCCCCGCTCGTCGGGTCCCTGCTCGTCGCCCTTGTAGAAGACCTCGACGAAGTCCTTGATCGCGGTCGGGAACTCGCGGGTCATGAAGATGAGTGGGGCACGGGGCTCGCCGCCGGTCGGCGGGTAGGCGAACACCGCCCGCACGAAGGTCTCGTTGGTGAGGTTCGGGCCCGCCAGGTGCACGCCGGTGAACAGCGTTCCGGCGGCGGCGGCGTAGATGTTCACGAGCACGCCCGGCTCGCCGAGCTCGTTGTTCGGGTCGCCGTGCTTGTACATGCGGTAGCCGCCCGACTTGTTGACCGAGGTCCATGTCACCCACAGCGGGCTGATGCCGAAGGCATGGGTCCACTGCTGCTGGTCGTAGAGGCGACCGGCTGCCGTCGTGTCGGAGAGGCCGGTGCCCACGATGAACCACTCGGG
>Ga0247717_1000348_pt1 | contig 14236 bp, 13 predicted proteins | sample 24E_NmetaG_FD_189047 | JGI IMG/M metagenome (GOLD analysis project Ga0247717, IMG submission 189047) | Soil microbial communities from hillslope of Landscape Evolution Observatory, University of Arizona, Oracle, AZ, United States - 2-4-E_N | ecosystem: Engineered > Artificial ecosystem >... | reverse complement strand
ATCGTCACCGGCGGCCACGTCGGCACCCACATCGACGCGCTCGCGCACGTCTCGCACGACGGCAAGCTGTTCGGCGGGCACGATGCGGCGGAGGCGTCGGTCGGCGGCCGGTTCTCGGTCCACGGGATCGAGACCGTCGCGCCGTGGGTCTGCCGCGGCGTGCTGCTGGACGTTCCGCGCGCGCTCGGAATCGACGCGTGCGATCCGGCGTACGAGGTCACGGCCGCGGACCTGGAAGCGTGCGAGGTGTCGCTTCGCGAAGGCGACGTCGCGTTGATCCGGACCGGCTGGGGGCGCCGCTGGCCCGATGCGGACGCCTACGTCGGCCGCGCGACCGGCGTGCCCGGTCCGGGCGAGGAGGCCGCGAAATGGCTGGCCTCTCGCGGGATTCGCGCCGCGGGCGCCGACTCGATCGCGTTCGAGCGTTTGCCGGCCGGCGCGGGACACGCGCTGCTGCCCGCTCATCGCGTGCTCCTGGTCGAACACGGCATCCACATCATGGAAACGCTCGCGCTGGAAGAGCTGGCCGCGGCGGACGTGCACGAGTTCGTGTTCGTGCTTGCGCCGCTCAAGATCGTCGGCGGGACCGGATCGCCGGTTCGGCCGCTCGCGGTCGTCGGCGCATGAGCACCGCCGCCGCGCGACTCGGCGCGTTCGCCGCCGCGCCCGCGGTCCCGGCCGGCGTTCTTGCGGCCGTGCGGCTGCACGTGCTCGACACGGTCGGGGTCGCGGTCGCGGCGCTACCGCTGGACACCTCGCAGTCCCTGATCGCGATGCTGCGCGAGCAAGGGGGCGCCGCGCAGTCGTCGGTGTTCGGCGGCGGCGAGCGGCTGCCGATGACGAGCGCCGCGTTCGCCAACGGTGTGCTGGCGCATTCGCTCGACTACGACGACACGCATCTGCCGTCGATCCTTCATCCGTCGGCCTCCGTTGTGCCCGCGGCGTTCGCGGTGGCCGAGCGGGTTGGCGCCTCGCGCGACGCGTTCGCCGATGCGGTTGCGGCGGGGATCGAGATCTGCATCCGCACCGGCATGGCCGGCTACGACACGGCGCGAAGGCAGTCGATGTTCTTCGAGCGCGGCCAGCACGCGACCTCGATCTGCGGCGCGCTCGGCGCGGCCGCGGCATCGGCCCGGCTGCTCGGGTTGGACGCGGACGGGATCGCGCATGCGCTCGGGATCGCGGTCAGCATGGGCTCGGGCGTGCTGGAAGGAAACCGCGCGGGCGGGACCGTGAAGCGTTTGCACTGCGGCTGGGCCGCGCAGGCGGGCGTGACCGCCGCGCTGCTGGCCTCGCGCGGCATCACCGGCGCGCCGACGGCGTTCGAGGGCCGCTTCGGCTTCTATCAGGCGTGGCTGTCGGGCGAGTTCGACGAGGCGCCGCTGCACGCGCCCGGCGAATGGGAGATCCGCCGGCTTCATTTCAAGCCGTATCCGGCGAACCATTTCACCCACGCCGCGATCGACGCGGCCATCGCGCTGCGCGACGCGGGCTTGAAGCCGGAGGACGTCGAATCGATCACGGTCGGCGTCGCGGCGCCGGCCGTTCGCACCATTGGCGAGCCGATAAACGCGAAGCGTGCGCCCGCGACCGGCTACCAGGCGCAGTTCTCGGGGCCGTACGCGGTCGCGGCCGCGTTGCACGGCGGCGGGGGGCTCGGGCTCGGATTGGACGACTTCACCGATGCGCTCGCGGCCGATCCGGACCGGCGCGCGCTGATGCAGCGGATCGAGATCGTCGCCGACCCCGCGTGCGACGCGATCTATCCCGACGAGCTTCCCGCGATCGTGCGCGTGCGCACCCGCGACGGCCGGGATCTGGAGCAGAAGGTCTTGCAGAACCGCGGAGGCCCGGGACGGCCGCTGTCCGAAGACGAGGTCGCGCGGAAGTTCCGCGACAACGCGTCCCGCGTGCTGTCCGAAGGGGGCGCGGACGCGGTCGAGCGCGCGTTGCGCGAAGGAGAGGTGACGGTCCCATGGCCCGCTACGACGTCGTCGTAACCGGAGGAACGCTGGTCATTCCGTTCGTCGGTGAGGTCCGCGGCGACATCGCGATCAAGGACGGACGGATCGCGTCGATCGCCGGCGACCTCGGGCCGGGTGATGCGGACGAGGCCATCGACGCGCGCGGCAAGCACGTCTTCCCCGGCGCGGTGGACTCGCACTATCACCTCGGCATCTACCGTGGCCTGACCGAGGACACCGAATCCGAGACGACCTCGTCGCTGGTGGGTGGCGTCACGACGGTGATCTCGTACTTCCGCACCGGCAGCCACTATTTGAACAAGACCGGCCCGTATCGCCAGATCTTCCCCGAGGTGCTCGCCGCCGTGGACGGTCACGCCAAGGTTGACTACGGCTTTCACTTGGCGCCGATGACGGCCGAGCACATCGCCGAGATCCCGTGGCTGGTCTCCGAGATGGGCGTGGCGAGCTTCAAGTACTACATGTTCTACAAGGGCCTGAACCTGTCGGCCGACTCGCGCGACGCTAAGGGCTACACCATGTCCGAGGAGTACGACCTCGGTCATCTGTTCGAGATCATGGAGGCGGTCTCGGCCGCGGATCTCGCACACGACGGACGTATCTCGCTGTCGCTGCACTGCGAGCAGGCCGAGCTGCTTCGCGTGTTCATCGAGCGCGCGAAGCAGGATCCTTCGGTGCGCGGCCTGGCCGAGTACGCCGCGGGCCGGCCGCCCCTGACCGAGCAGCTCTCGATCGAAGAGGCCGGCGTGCTGGCCGACGCGACGCACGTGCGAACGAACTTTCTGCATCTGTCGTCGGGGGAAGCGCTCGACAAGGCGAACGAGGTGCGGCATCGCTACGGGCTGGACGCGAACCTGGAGGTGACCGTGCATCACCTCGCGCTCAACGTGGCGATGCTCGAAGGGAAGGGGCTCGGCGGCAAAGTGAACCCGCCGATCCGCGACGCCGAAGACAACGAGGCGCTGTGGCAGGGCCTGGCCGACGGCCGCATCGGCACCGTCGCGTCCGATCACGCCTGCTGCATGGAGGAGTCCAAGGGCGAGGACCTGTGGCCGGCGCTGCCCGGCTTCGGTGGCACCGCGCTGCTGTATCCGGTGCTGATCAGCGAAGGGCATCACAAGCGCGGCATCCCGCTCGATCGCATCGCGCAGGTCGCTTCCGCCGCACCCGCGCGCACCTACAACCTGTATCCGCGTAAGGGAACGATCGCCGTCGGCGCCGACGCGGATCTGGCGATCATCGACGTCGGGCTCGAGCAGATCGTCACGCCCGAGCTCTGCCGCAGCGCGCAGGACCACACGCCCTTCAGCGGGGTCGCCGTGCGCGGCTGGCCCGCCGCCACGCTCGTACGCGGCATCCCGATGTACCGACAGGGCGAGATCGCCAATGACTTCCCAGGCCTTTACCTCCGCCGGACCTAGCCTTTCGCGCAGCCGATCCCGCGCGTGCCGCCGGTTCGAGCCCGGGGGAGTCCCTAGGGAACCCTGTGCAACCAAGTTACAGCCCTGGCCCCCCGTCGCGCCTTCATTGCAACTTGGTTGCACAGGGTCCGGGGCCCCCGGCCCCTCTCCGGCATCCGCCGCACGTCGACGGTACGAACGGCGACGCGAAACGGCGTTTCGATTTCGTTTCGCTGTGCGGTACGCTGGCGATCATGGCGCGTGAGGCGCAGGGACAGACGATCGTCGCGATCGAGCGAGCCGCCGACGTGCTGGCGCTGTTCGCCGACGCGGACGAGCCCACGCTCGGCGTCACCGAGATCGCGCAAGCCCTAAACCTGTCCAAGGCCGTCGTCTACCGGATCCTGTCGAGCTTCCGGGCCAAGGGCTTCATCGAGCTCGACGAGGCGTCGCGGCGCTACACCCTCGGGCCGCGTGCTCTGCACCTCGGCCTTGCGTTCGTGAACCGCACGGAGGTTCCGCGTGTGGCCCGGCCGGTGCTGGAAGCGCTCTCGCGCGAGACCCACGAAACAGCGACCTTGTCGCTGCGCACGGGCGACCGGCGGGTCTACGTCGATCAGGTCACTCCCGACCGCGACGTGAAGATGGTGGTGCAGCTCGGGCTGAGCGTTCCGCTGCATGCGGGGGCCTCCTCGAAGGCCTTCCTGGCCTATCTCGACGAGGATGAGCAGACGGACTACCTGACCGAGCCGCTCGAGCGGCTGACCGGACTGACGATCACGAGCCGCTCGGCGCTCGCGAAGGAGCTCAAGGACATCCGCGATCGCGGCTACGCGATGTCGCTGGGGGAGCGCATGGAGGGAGCCGGCTCGGTGGCCGCTCCGGTCTTCTCCCACGACGGCAAGCCTGCGGCCGTGATCAGTGTGTGCGGCCCGCTGGAGCGCTTCCGCGGCGAGGCCACCGACCTGGCCAAGAAGCTTCTGGACGCAACGGACCGGCTCTCCCGCCGCCTGGGCTACCGGCCCTAGGCTTTTTCCGACAATCCGTCACTATGTTCTTGACGGGTTGTCGCGAACCCGATACCGTTGACGACAGATCGTCGCAAAGAAGCCACTCAATGCTGGCGTTCCCGGCCTCCCAGGGGGAGCAGGTCATGTCCAAGATCCTCAAGCGCGTCGAAGAGGCGTCCACTCGCCTCGGCGAGAAGGTCGACGAAGCCATCGCAACGAAGCCGTTCTCTCGCGTGATGCGCCGCGAGTCCTGGGGCGACCATCAGCGCGCCGAGTACTCTCCGTTCGAGCAGTCGCTCGTCAAAGCGACCGTCAGCAAGGAAGGCTACGCCGACCTGCTCGCGCAGACCTGGTACATCTACGACGCGCTCGAGACCAAGACCGAGCAGATGCTCGACGATCCGGTCGCCTCGCGCGTGATCTTCAAGGACCTGTACCGGCGCGAGCACGTCGCGGCCGACGCGGCGTTCTTCGCGGGCCCGGACTGGAAAGGCACCTATCCGATCCTGCCGGTCGTCCAGGAGTATTGCGACCGGATCAACAACGCATCCCCTGCGCAGTTCGTCGCGCACCATTACGTGCGCTACATGGCCGACCTCTCCGGCGGCCTGTTCATCGCGGCGGCGCTTCGCGACGCGTGGAAGCTCAACGGCGAAGGCCTGACCTACTACGACTTCGCCGAGATCGGCGACGCCGCCGAGTTCAAGCAGCAATACCGTTCGATCCTCGATGACCTCCCGGTAGACGCGGCCACCAAAAAGCTCATTATTGAAGAGGTCATGGTCGCTTACGAATACAACATCGAGCTCGCGACGCTTCTCGGCGATAAGCATCTCGTCGCCGCACAGGCGTAGGATCGACGCAGGGTCGGGGCGCGGCCGTCGGCGGGGTGGTCGCGCCCGACCCCTATCTTGAACCCGAGGAGGCAGCGGTGAGCGAGCGGGACGAGCCCGGGCTGTGGCAATCCCTGATGCGCGACAGCGCCGAGATCCATCGTGCCGCCGAGCGCCGGCCCTTCATGGTCGTGTTCTTCAAGGCCGAGCTTCCCAAGGACGCCTACATCGAGTATCTCGGCCGGCTCTCCTACATCTACGCGGCGCTGGAGGAGACGTCGGAGGCCCTGAAGGACGACTCGGTCGTGGGCCGCATGCACACGCCGGAGCTGCACCGCAGTGCCGCCATCGACGCCGACATGCGTTTCCTGGCGGGCGAGGACTGGCGTGACCGCGTCAAGCCGTCGCCGCAGACCGAGTCCTACGTCGCCGCCATCCGCTCGACGATCGATCGCTTTCCGCCCGCGTTCGCGCCGCACCAATGGCTGCGATACCTCGGCAATGTGCTCGCGCAGCGCATCAACCTGCGGATCATGAACAAGGCCTACGGGTTCGACGAGCAGGGAACCGCGTTCTTCCGCTTCGATCGCATCGAGGACCCGCGCGGATTCCTGAAGTCCTACCACGAGAAGATGAACTCGATGCCGCTGGACGACGATCAGATCAAACGCTGCGTGGACGAGGTCAACGGCGCTTGGCAGCACCAGATCGACTTCACCGACGAGCTGGCCGCCGACTTCGGCCTGCGGCACGTGTCCGTCGAAGAGGCCGAGCAGCTCATGAGCGATCTCGCGGCCCACCACCCGTGATCACGCCGGAATCGGTCTCCGGCTGGACCGAGTTCCCCATTCCCGGCGGCACCGCGCCCGTACCGATCGTTCGGCTCCGCAGCGACGAGACGTCACGCGCGCAGACGCTCTTCGTGCGCTTCCCGGCGGGCTGGTCGCGGCCGGTATCCGGCTTCTACGAGGCCGCCGAGGAGCTCGTCGTCATCCGCGGCGTCCTGCACATGAGCGGTGTGACGTATCGCGCGGGCGACTGGGGATACGTGCCGGCCGGGTCGGTGCGCTCCTGGACCGAGGCCGCCGAAGAGTGCCTGGTGTTCGCGCGCTTCGACGGCCCGGCCCGGTGGCGCGAAACCTCGGAGTCCGGCGCTCCGACGCCGATGGTCAAAACAATGTTCGGGTCTCTGCACGACGATGCCGCGCATACGGTCGAGCCCTCGCCGCTCGGAAACAGGCTGGCGCGACGGCTGCGCCGAGGCGAACGCGACGCGGCCTGGCTGGCCGAGAGCGTCGAGGCCGGCGCGCCCGCGGCCGTCACCGCGGAGCTGTTCGATCTGACGCAGGCCGCGTACGCTTTCGTCGTCGCCGGCGATCCGCTGCCGGCGTGCGGCGGGCCGTGCTTCGTCCGGACGTTCGGGGGTGAGGTGTGATCTATCTGCGGTACCGAATGCGGCTCGCGCGTCGTGCGCGCGAGAACATGAAGGAGTTCTGGTCCTGGCTCGAGGCGCGCGAGCAGTGGTTCTACCGCGACCTGCCGATGGTCAAAGAGGTCCGCTGGTACTACTCGATCGTCGGCGGCGTCTACGTGCTCGAGAACTGGGCCGCGTTCGAAGACGAGGCCGCGTGGGGTGCCTACCGTGCCGCGCTCGGCACGCTCAAGGCCGACGAAGGCTGGGAGTCCGAGCGCGTGAGCCAAGAGGACTGGTGGGAGTTCCTCGACACCGCGATGTTCACCGACCCGCCCGTGCCGGTCGGCTTCCGCCGCGACTGAGGCCGGCCGGCCGGCGCTGCGGCGTATCATCGCCTCGATGAAGCGATGTGAGTGGGCGGAGGGCGGCAGCGAGTTGATGGTCGCCTACCACGACGACGAATGGGGCGTGCCGTCGCGCGACGACGTGCACCTGTTCGAGATGCTCACGCTGGAAGGTGCGCAGGCGGGCCTGTCGTGGAACACGATCCTCAACAAGCGGCAGGGCTACCGCGCGGCGTTCGCGGGATTTGATGCCGTCGCCGTCGCGCGCTTCGGCAAGCGCGACGTCGATCGGCTGATGAAGAATCCGGGGATCGTGCGGAACCGTTCGAAGATCGAGTCCACGATCTCGAACGCAAACGCGATCCTGGCGCTCGAGGAGCCGCTGAGCGATTTCGTGTGGTCGTTCACGAAGGGCAAGCCGGTCGTAAACCGCTTCGAAAGACTCGACGAGCTGCCGGCCAAGACCGAGGTGAGCATCGCGATGAGCAAGGCGCTGGCCAAGCGAGGATTTCGGTTCGTCGGCCCGACCATCTGCTACGCCTTCATGCAGGCCGTGGGAATAGTTGACGACCATACTATCGTTTGCTTCCGCAGGAGGCGATGAGGCATGCAGGTCAAAGAGCTCGGACATGTGGTGCTATACGTGCGGGACATCGAGCGGTCGGTACGGTTCTATCGCGACGTGCTGGGGTGGCGGCAGATCCTGCCCGATCCGAACGAGCCGAGCCGGATCCCGGTCGCGGCCTTCTCGGCCGACAACGGCCGCACCCACCACGAGCTGCTGCTCCTCGAGGTCGGCCAGAACGCGGCGCCGCTCCCCGAAGGCCGGCGCGTGGGCATGTACCACTTCGGCCTGAAGGTGGGCGACAGCGACGACGAGCTGCGCGAGGTCGTCAAGAAGCTCCAGGACAACGACGTCCCGATTCAGGGCGCGAGCGACCACACCGTCACCCACAGCCTCTACATCGCCGACCCCGACGGCAACGAGATCGAGCTCTACATCGACGTTCCCGGCGTCGACTGGCGGTCCGACCCGTCCCTGATCGGCTCACCGATCAAGCCGCTGCGCCTGTAGCGGGAAGGAGCAGGGCGAGCGGCGTCGAATCGTCCCGGGTATGAGACGATTCCCGCTGCTTCTCGCGGCGTCGATCCTGGCGGCCGGGCTGCTCCCGGCGCAGGCGGCCGCCCCCGTATCGTTTCCGTCGCTCGTGCCGTCCTGGGCGGTGGCCTCCGCGCGTGTCGCGCGCGTTGACCCGGCCCGCGAGGTTCGCGTCGAGCTGATCTTGCCGTGGCGCGATCCCGCCGCGGTGTCGCGGCTGGTCCGCGCCGTGTCGGATCCCGCCTCGCCGTCGTACCGGGCGTATCTGACGAGCGAGAAGTTCCGCGCGCGGTTCGCGCCCGCGTCCGCGACCGTCGATGCGGTGGTTTCGTGGCTGCGCTCGCAGGGGCTGGTGGTCGGACGGATGCCGCTGAATCGCGTCGTGGTGCCGGCGCGCGGCACGGCCGCGCAGATCGAGCGCGTCTTCGGCGTGACGCTGTCGACCTACCGTGTCGGCGGCATGACGCTGCGCGCACCCGACCGCGCGCCGTCGCTTCCCGCGCATCTCGCCGGCCTCGGCCTGACCATCCGAGGACTCGACGAGGCTTCGGCGCTGTTTCGCCCGAGCCGCGTGGAGGACCCGCCCGTCGTGCCCGAGACGCCCGCCAACCCGGCGGATGCGCGTCCGCCGTCCTACGTGGCCTACGCCGCGCCTTGCTCCGCCTACGACGGCGCCACGCTCGATCGCGGCGCACCGCCCGCGTACGGGCGCACCAATCCCGCGGTTCGATGCAGCGTGTCGGTCGCGGGCCTTCGCAAGGCCTACGGCGCCGATACGCTGCACGCGCGTAAGGTCGACGGACGCGGGCAGACGATCGTGATGATCGGCTCGCACGCGATCCGGAGCCTGCCGTCGGACATCGACACGTGGTCGAAGCGGAACCGGATCCCGGCGCTGCGGCCCGAGCAGTTCCGCCAATTCTCGTATCCGGGCGCCTACGAGACGCCGAACGATCCGACGGGATCGTTCCTGCGGCCGGCGGTGTGGGCGGTCCAGGCGGCGATGCTTTTCGAGACCATGCGCGCGATCGCGCCGGGTGCCGACCTGCGTTACATCGGCTCCACGTCCTCGATGGACCTGCCGAACGCGACGCTGCTCGCGGTGGATCAGCACTATGGAAACGTGATCGTCAACGGCTGGTACGCGGTGAGCGAGGCGCTCGTCACGCCCGGCGACACCGCGCCCATCGACCGCGCCGCCGAGCAGGCGGCCGCGACCGGCATCTCGCTGCTGTTCGCATCGGGTGATCTGGGTGACAACTCGTACTTCAACGCCTACGAGACCGGCGAGCTCGAGGTGTTCTCGGGCGAGCCGGATGTGGTCGTGCCGAACGTTCCGGTGATCCCGGCGCATCCCTCGGTGTCGTTTCCGGCGCACAACCCGCTCGTGACCGCCGTCGGCGCGACCAGCCTCATCCTCGGCCGCGGCGATGCATACCTCGGCGAGATGGGCTGGGCCAAGACGCATCGCGTCCTGCGCGACGGCGCATGGTCCGATCCGTCGGCGGGCTCGTTCCGCGGAAGCGGCGGCGGCCGGAGCGCGATCTACGGGCAGCCGGACTATCAGCGGCGCTCTGTTCCGTATCTGCTGTCGCAGCGCAGCGACGGAACGCACGGCCGGACCGTGCCCGACATCGCGGTCAACGGCGATGCTGAGACCGGCCTGATGATCGGCTACACGCAGACCTATCCCGACGGCACCGTCAAGTACGCGGAGCGCCGTATCAACGCCGATACCGCGTCCACGGCCCTGTTCGGCGCGATGCTGACGCTGGTCAACCAGCGCAGCGGCAAGGCGGCGGGGTTCGTGAATCCGGCGCTGTACGCGCTGTCGCGCACCAAGCCGGCGGCGTTCCGCGACATCGTCGAGATTCCGGGCGTCAAGGCCGAGGTGCGCCGGCAGTGGGTCAACGCGACGGACGCGTCGCAGGGCCAGACGGTGGTACTCAAAACCTACCAAGAGTTCCTGTCGAACCCGCCCCGCCGCGGCTACGACACCAATACAGGATTGGGTTCCCCGAACCGAACGTTTCTGTCGGTGCTGTCGTAGCGCCGAAGCGCGACGACGGCACCGCAGATCACGATCAGCCGGCGGGCTCGTGCACGATCGGCTCGACCGGCTGCGTAGCGGCCCACGCATTCCAGCCGCCGACCAGCGCGGCTGCGGGAATGTCGTGCTTGGCGAGGATGAGCGCCCCCCGGGCGCTCGAGGCTTCGTTCGTTCAGGTGCAGTACAGAACGACCAGCCGGTCCTTGGTCTGATGCTCGGCCCACGCGTCGATCTCGTTCAGACGCAGCCGGATGCTTCCGGGAATCTGCGCGTCCGACTGCTCGAATGCGGACCGGGAACGAACGTCGAGCACGATCGGCGGATCCGCGGACGCCAGCAGTGTCGCCAGCGCGTCCACCGAGATCCGCTGCTGCGATGCGGGATCGGCGATAAACAGGCCGGTTGCGGTCGCATGCCGTTCTTCGGGCTGGGTCGTGCGCTCGACGCTGCGGCCGTACCAGGCCGACAGAGGCGTGGCGGAGACGCCGTGCAGGACCACGGACGTGACCACCACGACGCCGATGATGGCGAACAGCCGCTCGCCGTTGGGAACGCCGGCGCCCACGGCGATCAGGGCGAGCAGCAGCGAGTTGAGCCCGCGCGGGCCGAACCAGGCGATGAACGCGCGCGCGGGATGGCTCAGCTCGGTGTGCCGGATCGACAGCACCGACAGTAGCGGCAGCGGCCGCGCGACGAAGATCGTAAACGCGGCGAAGATGAGCACGGGGGGACCGACGGTCTCGCCGAGCATCGGTGACAGGACCGCGCCGAAGAGCACGAAGGTCAGCAGCATCGCCATCTCGGCGACGACTTCACCGAACTCCAGGAAGCACTCGCACAGATCGTTGTTGGTCAGCGCGACCGCGGCACCCGCCGCGAAGGACGCCAGGAAGCCGTCGGCGCCGAGCCACTCGCCGAGCGTGAACGCCGTCAGTACCAGACCGACGCCATAGAGGGCTTGGTATTCGGTCCGGACCGGGGTGCGGCGATCCACTCGCGACATCGCCCACGCGCCGCCCGCGCCCACCGCAGCGCCGATTGCCGGGCCGATTAGGAACAGCTGCACGCCGAACCAGGCCCAGTCCGCTGCCGTCGCAGCCTTGGCCGCGGCGACCGTGGCCAGAATCAGCACGGGTGGCAGGACGATCACGTCGTTCGTTCCGGCTTCGATGCTCAGCGAACGGCGTACCGGTCCCGGGATGCGCTTGTCTCGCAGGACGTCGCGCAGCACGACCGCGTCGGTCGATGCCAGTGCCGCGCCGGCGATGAACGCGACCGTCCAGCTCAGGTCCAGCAGCACCACGCCGGCGGTCGCGACCAAGGCGATGACCGAGATCGTGCCGGGGCCCAGCGTCAGCGCCGGGATCAGCCAGTCGCGGCGCATCTCTTTCGTTTCCAGCCGGACCGCGTCCAAGAACAGCACCAGCGCCAGGGTGACGAAGGCGACGATCTCGAGAATGGGGGCGTGCAGATCGATGTGAACGGCGCCGGTCACGCCGTCACCCAGGATCAGGCCGGCGCCCAGGAAGATGATCGGGAACGAGATGGGCCCGCGCTCGACTAGGCCCGCGACCAGCGCAGCCCCGACCAGGACGGCGGCGATCCCGCCGACGGGCGTCAGCAGATCCACGGCGAGGTCATCCGTCGAGGAGCGGTTTGAGGTTCTGCTTCATGGACGAGCCGAGGCCGTCCCAGCCGGCGAACGCGGCGCGCAGGGCGTCCAGGAACGCGCCATGATTCTTGGCGGCGTCGGCGATCGCGGCGGCGTTCTTGTCCGAGGTGTTGTACAGGTACTCCCACAGGATGCCGGCGCCGAACATGCCGCGCGATTCGTCGTCGGGCGCCGCTTCGGCGATCGAGATCATATCGGCCAGCAGGGCAGGGTCATCGTCGTCGATGCGTGTCGCGATGCCGTCTTCGACCGGGAAGACGCGCGTTTGGTATTCGAGCTTCTGCTCTTTGGTGCCGGTTCGCAGCGCGTTGCGCTCCGCGAACTCCTGCCAGTACGCGGCAGCAAGATCCTCGGACACGGCGTCTCCTCCCCGTCGGCTCGTCCGTCATCTTCGACGACGGATGCCGATTCCGTCACATCCGGAGGCTGCCGACGGCGCCGGGAAACGTGGGTTCAGCGCTGTCTCCGTCGTCGGCGCTCGACGGCCGTCCGCTGCGGGCCGCGCCCCTGCCCGGAGAGCGGCGACGCGGATGCTTCGTGCCGTTCCGGGCCGGCATGGTCGTCCGACAGCAGCGGCCGTCCGCGGCGCAGAACCCACGCGAGCCAGGCTCCCGCGAACTGTGACGTCAGGATCGCGGTCAGGACCAGCGTGGTGAAGAAGCGGCCGTTGATGATGCCGGCCTCGAACGCGATGCTGGCCAGCACGATGCCCGGGCCCCCGCGCGCGTTGCAGGTCACCGCCAGATTGATCCGGTCCAGTGGCGCGAACCCGGCCAGCTTCGCCGCGCCGGCGACCGAGGCCGCCCGCACGATGGTCGAGCCGATCAGAAAGACCGCCAGCATGACCGGCGCGAACTGATGTCCGAGCTGCAGCTGCGAGCCGACCACCACGAAGTAGACGGGCACGAACACGGCCGTGGATACGCTGGTGATCGCCTCCAGCGGCACGGCGAAGCGTTCCCGCGATGCGCCTTCTCGTCCGCCGACCAGTCCGAAGCCGGCCAGGAACGCGGCGAACACCAGGTTCACGTTCATCAGCGATGCCAGGCTCCCGTAGACGAGCAGCAGCAGCACCGCGTACCGGACGGGTGATGCGGTCGCCAGCGAGTTCCATCGCGCGTCGTGCAATCGTTTGACCAGCGCCGGGGCGACCGCAACGCCGGCGAACAGGTACGCGACGGTCGCCGCGACGTGGGTCGCGATGCCGCCGGCCGCGCCCGCGCCGGATGCCGCCAGCGCGGTCGCGATCGCCAGCACCGCCCACAGCACGATGTCCTCGGCGATCGCGACGCTGAGCACCAGGCTCGCGAAGCGCGTTCCCAGGATCCCGAGGTCGTGGAAGATGCGCGAGATCACCGGGATCGACATCACTGTCGCGGCGGCGGCAAGGATCAACAGCACGGATGCGCGGCTGCCGGACGGCCCGGCGAGCCCGTCGAGCGAGATCCATGATCCCACGATGAGCGCCGCCACGAATGGAAGCGGCGTGCCCAGACCGAATAGCCATGCGGTTGCGCGCCGGTTCTCGCGTGCGAGCACGCGGCGGGCCTCGCTGCCGGACAGAAACATCAGCAGCAGCAGCCCCAGCCAGGACACGAACTCGATGACGATGCGTGTCGTGTCATCGGCCGCGTCGCCGCCGAACACGGTGCGGGTCACCGCGGGTGCGACCCGGCCGAAGACGAACGGTCCGAGCAGCACTCCGGCCAGGATCTCGCCGATCAGCCGCGGCTGGCGCAGGCGCTCCATCACCTGACCTATCGCGTGCGCCGACCCGATGACGATGGTTAGCGCCACCAACGCGGCGGAAATGTCCGCGGCCGTCACGGTATGCCGAACCTAGCAGCGGGCCGCGCGGAGGCGATCATGCAGCCGGGGGAGACTCGCTCACGCGCGGTCCGTAGTTCCCTTCCGCGAGTCGCGTGGTTTCGAACAGGGCAAGGAGCGGAACGTTCATCGTGACGGAAGGAGACCCATCGTGCGGACCGTTCTGATCGTGCTAGTGGTGTTGCTCATCCTCGGAGGAGGATGGGGCTTCTCCAGGCGGTAGCAACGCGGCCAGGCGGCCGATCTCTTCGCGTTCGCGGAGTTGATCGCCGCCTGCTTCGCGTTTCGGACCGCCGTGCGCCTCGACACTTTCGTTAGAAAGAATCTTCCGGCCCGGTCGGCTAGCCTGTGCGAGACGTCCCGGGGGGAAGGGGGTGGCGATGAGCGTAGAAGGAAGCACATGGAGCGCCGCGTTCGCCGGCGCGTCACGGGATGCGATGCAGGTCTACGATCGCGTGATCGCTCGCTTGTTCGAGCCGTGGGCGCGCGATCTGGTCGGCCGGCTCGATCCCGATCCCGGCGAAGCGGCCCTCGACGTGGCCTGCGGGCCGGGCACGGTTGCGGTCTTGCTCGCTCAGGCGGTGGGGCCCGCCGGCCACGTC
>Ga0247717_1000347_pt1 | contig 14246 bp, 8 predicted proteins | sample 24E_NmetaG_FD_189047 | JGI IMG/M metagenome (GOLD analysis project Ga0247717, IMG submission 189047) | Soil microbial communities from hillslope of Landscape Evolution Observatory, University of Arizona, Oracle, AZ, United States - 2-4-E_N | ecosystem: Engineered > Artificial ecosystem > Mesocosm... | reverse complement strand
GCGGTGAGGCCGAGGCGGAGGTGCGGCGCATCGTGGCCGGCCTCGGCCTCACCGCCGACCGCGTCGACCTCCCGCTGAAGGTGCTCTCCGGCGGCGAGCGCCGGCGCGTCGAGCTGGCTCGCATCCTGTTCGGCGGCAGCGACGTGCTCCTGCTCGACGAGCCCACCAACCACCTCGACGTCGATGCCAAGACCTGGCTCATGGGGTTCCTCCGCGGGTACCGGGGGGCGCTGCTCGTCATCAGTCACGACCTCGAGCTGCTCGACGAGGCGATCACCCGCGTGCTCCACCTCGAGCGGGACCCGCACGCCGACGGCGGGAGCCTCACGGAGTACAAGGGCACCTATTCGCAGTACCGCCAGGCACGCGCGCTCGACGAGAAGCGCCTCGCGAAGCAGGCGGCGGCCCAGACGGCCGAGATCGTCCGGCTCTCGACGCTCGCCGACAAGATGCGCGGGCAGGGCGGCCAGCGCACCCGCAAGGCGAAGGTGCTCGACCACCGGGTCGAGCGGCTCGAGACGCAGCGGGTCGAGGGGCCGAAGGCCGAGCGGCACATCAGCGTCCGCCTGCCCGACCCCCCGTCGGCCGGTCGCGTCGTCCTCGAGGTCAGCGATCTGGCCAAGTCCTACGGCGGGCCGACGATCTTCGAGGACGTGAGCTTCGCGATCGAGCGCGGCGAGCGGCTCCTCGTCATGGGGCTGAACGGCGCCGGCAAGACGAGCCTGCTCCGGATCCTCGCCGGCCAGACCGACGCCGACCTCGGCGAGTTCCGCTTCGGGTTCAACGTGTCGGTCGGCTACTACGCACAGGAGCACGAGAACCTGCGGGCGGGCACCACGCTGCTCGAGCACATCCAGGAGCACCGGGCCGGCACGCTGTCGGAGCTGCGGGGACTCCTGGGGATGTTCGGCCTCACCGGCGAGATGGCGTTCCAGGACGCCGGCACGCTCTCGGGCGGGGAGAAGACCAAGCTGTCGCTCGCCCTCCTCACCGCCGGGCGCCACAACCTGCTCCTGCTCGACGAGCCCACCAACAACCTCGACCCGCCATCCCGCGCGGCGGTCGGCGACGCGCTGGCCTCGTGGAAGGGCGCGATGGTGATCGTGAGCCACGATCCCGAGTTCGTGCGCGAGCTCCGGCCGCAGCGAGTGCTGCTGCTCCCCGACGGGACCCTCGACTACATGCGCGACGACCTGCTCGACCTGGTGGCGCTCGCGTGAGGCCGCCATGAACGTGGTGCGCGTCATCCCGTGCCTCGACGTCCGCGACGGCCAGGTGGTCAAGGGCGTCAACTTCGTCGACCTCCGGGAGGCGGGCGACCCCGTCGTGCTGGCGGCGCGCTACGACGAGATGGGCGCCGACGAGGTGATCTTCCTCGACATCACCGCCTCGTCCGATGCCCGCGACACGATGGTCGACGTCGTCAGCCGCACCGCCGAGGAGGTGTTCATCCCCCTGACCGTCGGCGGCGGCATCCGCTCGGTCGAGGACGCCCGACGGCTGCTCCGGGCCGGCGCCGACAAGGTGAGCGTGAACACCTCGGCCGTCGAGCGACCGGCGTTGATCGCCGAGATCGCCGACGTGTTCGGCTCCCAGTGCGTGGTGGTCGCCATCGACGCGCGTCATGTCCCGTCCACGGAGGTCCAGCCCACCGCGCCGGACCGGACCTCCGTGGGCGGAAGATACGAAGTTTTCACGCATGGAGGCCGGACCCCGACGGGTCTCGACGCCGTCACCTGGGCGATGGTGGCGCAGCGCCTCGGGGCCGGCGAGATCCTGCTCACGTCGATGGATCGCGACGGCACGCGCGACGGCTTCGACCTCCCGCTCACCCGGGCCATCGCCGACGCCACCTCGATCCCGGTCATCGCCAGCGGCGGCGTGGGCACCCTCGACCACCTCGTGGAGGGGGTGATCGAGGGCGGCGCCGATGCGGTGCTGGCGGCGTCGATCTTCCACTTCGGCGAGCACACCGTGGCCGAGGCCAAGGAGGTCCTGGCCGCCGCCGGGCTCCAGGTCAGGCCTTCGCGCTGACCCGGCGTCTCGAACGGGCCGGCACCGCCAGCGCGTCGGCCGTCTGCACGCGCTCCCGGAAGTCGCGGGTGCTGTAGCCGGTGACGGTCGCCGCGCTGCGGGCCCGGGCCGTTGCCGATCGGGGCATCCCGAACAGCGGGCCGAACTCGCCGAAGTACTCACCGGCCGGCACCACGGCGCGCAGCTCCTCGGAGCCGTCGTCGCGCTCGACGACGATCTCGATCTCGCCCCGCTCGACGACGTAGATCAGCTCGCCCCACGCGCCCTGGGAGAAGAGGACCTCGCCGGCGCGGAGCCGCACCTGCTCGGGTTCCCGCTCCGACATCGAGACGGCGGGCACGAGCTCGACCACCTGATCGGCGAGGGGGAGGAGTCGCTGGTCGTGGGTGGCGACCACGACGACGCGGTCGCCGGCGGCGAGGGTGCGCAGCACCTTCAGCACCTCCTCCACCTGGACGTAGTCCAGGTGGGCGGTGGGCTCGTCGGCGATGAGGAGCGGCGGGTCGAGGGCCAGCGCTCGCGCCACCGCGACCCGCTGCTGCTGGCCGCCGGAGAGGTCACCGGGAAGGTGCGCGGCTCGGTCGGCGAGGCCGACCTGGGCCAGCAGGGCGTCGGCCCGGCTACGGGCGTCGCGCCGGCTCCAGCCGGCGGCCCGGAGCGGCACCACCACGTTCTCGCGGGCCGAGAGGCTGGGGACGAGGTTGAAGGCCTGGAACACGATGCCGACCGTCGCCCGGCGGTAGGCGGTGAGCGCCTCGCCCCGGAGCGAGGTGACCTCGAGGTCGCCGAAGTGGATGGTCCCCGACCGGGGCCGGAGGATCCCACCGAGGCAGGACAGCAGCGATGTCTTGCCGCAGCCGCTCGGGCCGAGCAGCAGCACCAGCGAGCCGGCGGGGGCGTGGAGGTCGAGATGCTCGATCGGCCGCACTGCGTACCCGTTGCTCGAGTACTGGATGGTGAGGTCGTCGACGACGAGGTCGCCCATCACGGCCCCCCGAAGGCGAGCGCGGGGTCGATCGTCGCGATCCGCCGCAGCCCGGCGGCGCTCGACAGCACGCCGATCCCGACCGCGACGAGCGGCAGGGTCAGGTGGGCGCGGAGCTCGAGGGAGACGATCATGGGGAAGCGGGGTCCGATCAGCGAGCCGATGATGCTGCCGAGGAGGGCGGCGACCACCGCCAGCACCGCGGCCTGCAGGACCATGCCGGCCAGGATCGAGCGGGTGGCGACGCCGGTCGCCTTGAACACAGCGAAGTCCCGCTGGCGCTCGAGGGCCGAGAGGTAGACGACGGCGCCGATGATCGATGCCGCCACCAGCCACAGCAGCACCGAGATCATGGTGAGACTCGACTTGGCCTTGGCGATGGCGCGCAGCAGGTCGGCGCGGGCGGCGGCGTTGGACGACGGCTGGAAGCCCTCGGGCATCACGCTCGGCTCGCCGACGACGGCGACGGACGAGACGACGGGGAGCCCGGCGAACCCGATCCGCTGCGCATCGGCCAGGTCGACGAAGACGTTGGGCGTTCCCGCCAGCGCCGTCGAGTCGGTCACCCGGCCCACCACCAAGAGGGACGTGCCGGCAACCGTCAGGGTGTCGCCCACGCGGTAGCCCTCGAGGCGAGAGCTGACCATGACCTCACCGGCCTTGGTCGGGGGGCGGCCCTCGTCGGCGGCGGGCATCCCGGGCCGGCCGGCGGTGCTCCCCATGATGTTCACGTCGACCTCACCGCCCTTCGGGGTGTTCACGCTCTTCCTCGTGAACACCAGGGGCCCGGCCGCCTCGATCCCGGGTAGGGCGGCGAGGTAGGTGGCTTCGTCCTGGCTCATCGGCGACGCGCCGAGGAAGGGCCCGGCGGCGCCCTCGCGCACGATCCAGCGCTCGGCGCCGAGGTCGCGGACGGTGGCCGATGCCTCGGCGTCGAAGCCGCGGGAGACGCCCGTCATGAGGAGGGTCATCCCGAAGACGAGACCGGTACCGACGATGGCGATGAGGACGCGCCGCCGTCGCCACTGCAGGTCGCGCAGCGCCGCGACCAGCATCAGGTCGTGGGCACGATCATGACCGCGCAGCGGGCGTGGTGGGCAACGTGGTTCGGCACGCTGCCGAGGATGCGGCGCACGCCCTTCATCCCCCGGTTGCCCACGACGATCAGGTCGGCGTCCTCACCGTCGGCCACCTGCATGATCGTCTCGGCCGGCGATCCCGCGCACGCGTGCACGGTCACCTCGACGCCCGCCGCTCGCGCCCGTCCCCGCGCTTCGTCGAGGACGCTGTTCGTGTGATCGCGCGCGGCCTGGTCGATCTCGGTGACGCTCGACGCGATCCCGGCCGTCGACGCGATCGCGGTGCTCACGTGGGCGCTGTCGTAGACGCAGACGACGTGCAGTCGGGCGTCGAGCGACGAGGCCAGCGCGATGGCTGCGCTGACGGCGCCGGTGGCGGTGGGGGAGCCGTCGGTGCCGACGACGATCGACTTGTACATCAGACCTCTCAGTGCTGGTCGAGCCGGCCGGCGAGCTCTCGGCGGCCGGAGACGCCGAGCTTCACGTAGGCCCGCTGGAGGAGGTTGTTGACGGTGCGAATGGAGATGCCCAGCTCCGCGGCGATGGAGGCGCTGGTGCGGCCGGCGGCGGCCATCGTCGCCAGCTCGAGCTCGCGGGGGGTCAGGCGCTGGGCCTCGTCGTTGCTGCTCAGCGCGGGGGTTGCGGCGCCGTCGCATCGACCCGCCAGCTCGTCGGCGCGCGCCTCGCTCGCCGCGCCTGCCGCAGACCGTCCCCCGCGACGATGGATCGCGGCTGCCTGGGCCGACGCCTCGGCGGCGTAGAGGTTGCATCCGATGGCCGCGAAGTGCTCGCCGGCCTCGTCGAGGAGCGCGGCGTCCTGTTGGCTGACGGCCCGAGCGTGCAGGCCCCGAGCGGCCGCGAGGGGTCCTTGCAGCTCGGGGGCGAGCTCGCTCGCCCGAGACGCGGCCGCCCGGTCGCCCATCCGCACGAGGTCGTGCAGCATCGCCAGCTCGAGCCCGTGCTGACCGCGGCTGGCGGTCCAGTCGGCCGCCTCGAGGAGCAGCCTCCGGCCCTCGGCGTGCGACCGGCGGGCGATCGCCAGCCACGCCCGGGCCCGGAGGATCTCGGCGTCGAGGAGGTGCACCGCGGTCCGGGGCGCGGTGTCGAGCTCGTCCAGGGCCATCGAGCTCTCGGCCGCCCGGCCCAGCGCCGCCGTGGTCTGGGCGAGGCCGGCGAGCGCCCAGCGGCGGATGCCGTGGTCGCGCAGGTCGCGGAACGCGAGCGCGCTCTCCCGGTAGCGGTGGGTCGCCTCTTCGAGTCGGCCGCCGGTCTGGGCGCTGCGGCCGAGCAGCAGCGCGAACCAACCCTGTCCGATCGTGTGACCGCTGGCGAGCGACCACTCGTAGGACATCCGAGCGACCATCTCCGCCTCGTCCAAGCGCCCCGCTTCGACCAGGCCGGTGACCCGCTCCATGATGTGGGTGGCGACGACCGGCTGGCTCTCGATCGGGGCCAGGGAGGTGGCGACCTCGAACGCCCGCTCGGCGGCGACGGTGGCGTCGTCGGGCCGGCCCATGAAGGTGAGGGCGACGACGGCCGCCGTCGACGCCACGGCCATGGCTCGTGAGGGACCGCGGTCGATGATGGGGGCGGCGGCGTCGTAGGCGGAGCGGACGTCGCCGGCGAGCGCGCTGAACACCGCCGAGAGCGCGGTGAGCTCGTCGCGCCACGCCGGCTGTCGCACCTCGAGCAGGGCGTCGTGCAGCACCCGGATGGCCTGGTCGTGCTCGCCGAGGCCGCGGAAGAGGTTCTCGGCCCGGACGAGGGCGGTGAGCGCTCGCTCCCGCTCGTCGAGACCGGCGGGGGAGATGGCGCTGACGATCGCCTCGGCCTCCTCGTGCCGGCCCTGCCACCGCATGATCTCGGCGAGCAGGCGACGCATGCCGGAGCCGGCGCCAGCGGCGACGGCGGCGCGGGTGATCCGCTCGGTGAGGTCGGCGTCGAGCGAGAAGTAGCTGTCGAGGGCAGCCGCCTCGAGCAGGTCGAGATCGAGCGTGCCGCCGGCGTCGAGGCGGAGGGTGGTGGTCAGCACGCGATCCTGCCGGCGGCGCATCCCAGCGCTTTCGATCATGCCGGCGAGGGTCAGCTGCGTCGCCCGCAGGCGGCGCGTGCTCATCCGCCGGCGGATGGCCTCCTCGTACAGCGGGTGGTGCAGGCGCACGGGCTGTCGCCGGGCGTCGCGCGCAGCGACGGCGAGCCCGCGTTGAACGAGGTCGCTCACGGTCTCGGTCCCCCCGAGGTCCTCGAGCGCCTGCCGACCGACGGTGCCGGCGACGGCCAGCACCTCGAGGACTCGACGGGCGTCGTCGGTGACCGACGCGAGGCGGCTCTCGACCAGCTCGATCAGCCGCGAGGGCATCGTGAGGGGCTCGACCTGCCGCCAGAGGCCATCCTCGCTGGTGATCTCATTCTGCTCGAGGGACGCCACGAGCACCTCGCGCAGGTAGAGCGGGTTGCCGTGGGAGGCGCGCCAGAGGGTCTCGATCAGCGCGCCGTCGGTCTCGCCGCCGAGGAAGTGCCCGACCAGCCGGCGGACGTCGCGGCGACGCAGGGCGTCGAGGGTGATGGTCAGGGTCGACCGGTCGTTCACGACGCCGGCGAGCGATGGTCCGATGTGCTCACCGTGCCGGATGCCGAGCAGGAGGCGAGCGGCGCCGTCGAGGGCGAGCTGGTGGACGAGCGTCGCCGACGCGTCATCGAGGAGCTGGGCGTCGTCCACCGCGAGCACGACCGGCTGTCCGTCGCCCATCTTCGCGATCGAGGTCGACGCTCGCCGGAGGAGCCCGACGATGCTGTCGGCGAGCAGATCGTCGATCGGGAGCAGCGGCGCCAAGGCACCGAACGGGATGGACGACGCCGAACGGGTGGCGGTGACTCGGGCGACGAACGCTCCCGCGCCGGTCGCCCGCGAGGCCACCTCGGCGATGAGGCGGGTCTTGCCGACGCCGGCGGGACCGCCGATCACCACGGCGCGCGCCGATGAGTCGAGGAGGGCATCGGGCACGCGCAGGAGCTCGTCCTCGCGCCCGACGATGGGCCACGAAGCGCTCAGATCGTGCACGAGGCTCTGGGTGCTCATGGCCAGGAGGTGGTTCAGCTCCCGGTGGAAGAGGCCCTCAGGCGGTGGGCGAGGGCGGTCATGATCTCGCGTGCCGCACTCGGCGCGTCGCCGAGCATCCCGGAGAACTCACGGGAGTCGATGACGATGACCGTCATCGGCGTGTCGGCGACGACGGTGGCCGAGCGGGTGCCGCCGTCGAGCAGCGCCACCTCGCCGAAGAAGTCGCCCGTGGTCATGGTCCCGACGGCTTCGCCCTCGATGGTGCAGGTCGCGGTGCCGTCGAGGATGACGAAGAACTCATAGCCACGGCGGCCCTCTCGGGTCAGCACGTACCCCGGTTCGACGCGGATCGAGGTGCCGAGCTTCGACACCGCCTCGAGCTCCTTCTTGCTGCAGCGGGCGAACACCGGCTGCTTCGCCAGCGACTCCAGTACCTGCTTCGATCCACCTCGGGCCATGCTCAGCCTCCTTCGTTCGGTTCTCGGCTGACCATATGAACGCCCGGGTGCGCGCGTCGTGAGCAGGACCTACTCACTGTCGTGGAGGCCGATCGCGCCCAGGACGGCGGCCAGCTCCTCTCGGCTGGCGACGCCGAGCTGCCGGTAGATGCGGTAGAGGTGGTTGTCGACCGTGCGCACGGACACGAAGAGCCGCCCCGCGATCTCCCGGCTCGACATCCCGCGGCCGGCGAGCACGGCGATCTCCTGCTGGCGGCCGCTGAGGGGCGGGGGCGCCTGCCGACGGGCCAGCCACGGCGGGTGCGCGTCGGGGCACCGAGCGTGCAGGCCAGCGGCGCGGGTGGCGGCGGCGATCGCCGCCGGACGCTCGCTCCGCCGGAGGTGGGCGGCGGCGGCCCGGTCGGCGGCCTCGGCGGCGTAGAGCAGGGCGCCCATCGTCTCGAAGCGGTCGGCGGCCTCGCCGAGCGCCACCGGGTCTTCGGCGGCGGCCGCCGCGGCATGGGCGGCGAACGCCGGGACCAGCGACGAGGTCGTCGCGACGGCGAGTCCGGCCAGGCGGTCGGCGACCGCCGCCGCACCACCGAACCGGATCGCCTCGTGGAGCGCCATCGCGGCCAACATGAGATGACCGTCGGCCACCGCCGCCTCGGCGGTGGCCACCAGCCCGTGCACGGCGTCGTCGGGGTGGGCGGTGCCCAGGAGGAGGAGCTTGGCGGTCTCCACGCGGGGCCAGAACAGCCGGAGCTCGGGGCGGTCGACCCTGCCCATCTCCTCGGCTGCGGCGTGGGCGTCGTCGAGGCGACCGCCGAGGACGTCGACGATGGTCAGCTCGGCCAGGCACCACGGCAGGTACCCGTTCCGATCGTGCTCCCGCAGGAGCTCGACACCCTCGACGAGGTGGCGACGGGAGGTCGCCACGTCTCCCCGTTGCTCGTGCAGGTGACCGATGGCGAGGGAGAGGGCGGCGATCCCGTCGTGGGTGCCCATATCGACGGCGAGGTCATAGATCACCCGGCCCGCATCGAGGGCGTCGTCGAGCTGGCCGTCGAGGGAGAGCGCGAGGAGCCGCACCGCCATGAGCGCGCCCGCCGCGATCGAGCTGACGGTCGGGTCGGTGAGCGCCACGCCGATGTTGTCGTCGACGACGCCGATGGCCTCGGTCGGTCGGCCTCGGAGGGCGAGCGAACCGGCGGCGGTCAGGGCGGCGTCGATGTGCGCATCGCCCCGGACCCCGCCGCGCTCGAGGATGGGGAGCGACGTGGCCAGGGCGGCGTCGATCCGCCCGCGGTACATGTCGAACATCCCGACGAGCGAGCCGATCGTGTCGCGCAGCGGCTGCGTCGTCGCATCCGGGAAGACCTCTTCGAGCGCGGCGAGGGCGCGCTCACCGGCGCCCAGCCCGAAGAAGAGGTTGGCGCTCCGGGACTGGGCGATCGCGACGCGGTTGCCGGGATCCGACTCGTGCTCGAGCGCTGCCCGCCACGCCAGGTCGGACTCCTCGATCCGGCCCTGGGCGCGGAGCGAGGAGGCGACCGCGCTCCACGCCCTCGGCTCACCCGCATCCACCGCCGACCGGGCGAGCCGTTCGGCGAGCTCGGCATCGAACCGGGCCTCCGCCTCGGCGGCTGCCGCGATGAGGAGCTCGGCGGTGGCGCCGCCGGGCCCCGCCTGGCGCCACAGCGCGATCCGCAGCAGATCCCCCCGTCGGCGGCCCCCGGCGGCCTCCACCGCGGCCGCCAGGCGGGCGCGGGTCCGATCGCGGTCCCCGCTGCTCATCGCGGCCGTCAGCAGCTCGCGATACAGGGGATGGACGAGGGAGGCCTCCTCCCGCCGGTCGTCGCGGCGGATGGTGATGAGCTCCTGGCGCTCGAGGGAGTCGACGACGTCGATGCCGACGAGCCGTTCGAAGATGTCGATGCCGAGCGGCTCACCGACCGCCAGCAGTCCCAGGGCCTCGCGATGCGTCGATCCGAGTGGTGCGAGGCGGGCGGCGAGCACGTCGTGGAGGCGGCGCTCACCGGAGAGCGGTCCTCGCCACCGCCACACGGCGCCGGGACGGGCGAGCGCGCCCGACGCGAGCCCGGCGAGGGCCAGCTCGTGGAGGTAGAGCGGGTTGCCGCGGGTCGCCGACCACAGGCGGTGCACCGTCGCGGGCTCGACCTCTCCGTTCAGCGCCGTCCGCAGGAGGGTGGCCGCGTCCCCCTCGTCGAGCTCGCCGATCTCGAACCGGGTGGTCAGATCGTCCTTCCAGAGGGCGACGACGGCGTCCGGGGGTTGGCCACCTGTCCGGAGGGTGGCGATCACGAAGACGTCACCCGAGGACGCCAGCTGGTGGACGAGCGTGGCCGACGCCGGGTCGAGGAGGTGGGCGTCGTCGACCCCGAGGACCAGCCGATGCTTGCGGGACCGGGCCCGCAGCGCGGCCGCGATGCGGCGGAGCAGGTCGAGCGGGGTGGCGGCGTCGATGCCGACGGGAAGCACGTGACCGAACGGCCCGAGCGGGAGGTCGCCGTTCGCCACGGTGGCCTGGGCCCACTCCGAGGGCCACCCCCGGCGCGCCAGCTGCTGGGCCGCGGTGCGCGCCAAGCGGGTCTTGCCCACCCCCGCGGGCCCGGTGAGCACCACGCCCGGGCGACCGGCCTCCGCCAACCCGAGCATCCGGGCGAGCAGGTCGTCGCGGCCGGTCAGCGGCCAGACGACCGTGGGCGCGGCGAAGCCAGGATCGCCGCCGTCTCGATCTCCGTCGTCCCTGCGCACCTGGACCCTCCCCTGCGTGGTGCGCTCGCTACGTATCCGTCACTTCGCCGTCCTCCCATGGTTTCCCTGCCGGAATTGAGCAAGTGGTGCTCACGACCTCACGCGCCGCGTTCTGCACGATGGGCGGGCACACACCCACTCGGGAGGACGAACATGCACAAGCTGCGGCGAGGACGGCGGACGCTGATCGCCCTCGCAACGATCATCACCGCGGCGGGGCTCGGCGGCGTCCAGGGGACGTCGGCGCAGACCGTCGTGCCGGGCACGGTCGACCTGACCGTCAGCATCGTGAGCAAGCCGGCTCTGGTGACGGCGGGGGAGGCGGTCCTCTACGAGGTCACCGTCGGTCAGGGCCTCGTGCCCACCGCCGGGACCCTCACGGTCACCGTGCCGCCCGGCTTTGCCATCATCGGTGCGCTGTCGGACTGCGGTGCCGACGGCGCCAGCCAGGCCACCTGCGCGGTGCCGGCCGCACCGGCGGTCTTCGAGGTGGCGGCCACCGCCCCGGCGACCACCGGGACGGGGACGGCCACCGCCACGGTGGCGGCCACCAACGACCCCTTCGACCTCGAGTACACGCCCAACAACACGTCGACGGCGCAGACCACGGTGCTCAACAACAGCGACCAGGTCGCCGGGGGCCTCGTCGAGGGCGGCGACTCGATCGAGCTGAACCTCGCCGACGGCCGCCGGTACCGGCTCGCGGTCCCCGCCGCCTACGCCGGGGTGATCGTCACCATCACCGCCGAGTCCGGCGCCGGCCGGACCTGTAGCGGCGGGGCCTGCGGCGACGGCTTCGGCGTGGTGTTCGACCAGTCGAATCCCACCTACCTGGCCGAGGACCCGCTGAACCCGCTGGTCGCCAACTTTACCTTCGGTGCGCTCGATCCGTGCCGGGGTCTGGGCAACAACTGCACCGGGCTGACCTACGCCAAGGACGTGAACGCCACCGTCCTGGTCGACATGCCGAGGTGCCCCGGCTCCGAAGGTGGCACCGCCGGCGACGGCACCGCCATCCCCGACCCCTGCCTCAACCGGAAGTACAAGGTCAGCGGGACGGTCTGGTTCGACGTGCGGCTCACGTCGGACGATCCGATCAAGCTGCCGCTCGCGAACATCGGCGGCTGATCGAGGCTCTTCAGCGTGCCGCCGTGGCGAGCGTCGCTCGCCACGGCGGTGCCGCGACCACACCGAGGGCCACGAAGATCCGGTCGCGCTCGGCGATGTCGTCGGCCGAGGGCTGGACGCCCGATGCGGCGGCGACGTCGACCTGGCCCTCGATGGCGAGGGCGACGTCGAACGGCGAGCGGATGGCAGCGGCGTGGCGGCGGCTCTCGGAGAGCTCGCCTCCTGCAGCCGCGAGGTCGCCCCGCCCGAAGTGGACGATCGCCAGCACCCGGCGGGCGATGGCCGTTGCCCTGGTGCCGCCGAGCGCTCGATCCCGGGCGATCACCTCGGCGGCGACGTCGGCGGCGACGTCGAGCTGGCCGACCCGGGCGCGGCACTCGGCGATCCGGGCGTCGATCTCGACGACGTAGGGGTCGAAGCCGCTGGCGAGCAGGACCGTGCGGGCCCGCTCGAAGTGGTCGATGGCCTCGTCCGGCTGCTCCCTGAGGGCGAGCACGCGCGCCCGGTGGCTCTGCTCGAACGCGAGACCGAGCCCGTGGTCCACCGATCGGAACAACGGGACGACGCTGTCCAGCAGCGTCTCCGCCCCGTCGAGCTCACCCTGATCGATCATGATCTCGGCCACGTTGAGCGTGCCGTAGCCGGCGTCGATGACGTCTCCTGCTCGCGTGCTCGCATCGCGCGCCCGCTCGTAGAGCGCTCGAGCCTCGCGCCAGCGCCCCTGGACGTATGCGTCGGTGCCGAAGTTGTTGAGCGCGACCGCCAGGTCGGCCAGCTGTCCGAGCTCCTCGTAGATCGACAGCGCCATGGCCGCGAGGTCGGGATCCGGCTCCTGGCCGAGCGCCACGTCGACACCGTTCAGCACCATGTACGCGCTGGCCAGCGCCCGCCGGTTCGATGACCGGCGCGCCTCCTCGATCCCGAGCTCGGCGAGTCGCCTCGCCGCTGCCGGCCGTCCCGAGAGCTCCTTGCACTGCGCAAGGAAGATGAGGAGGTCGGCCCGCACCGCCGCCGCCGCGTGGTCGTCGACGCCCTCGACCTCGCGGAGACCGCGCCTGAGCCATCGCTCGGTCGCACTCCCGCGTCCTTCGCGCTTCGCGACCCGCGCCTCCTTGAGGCACATCCGAGCGAGGCGTGCCGGCTGCGACCGGTTGTAGCGGCGCGCCTGGCGGTACGAGCGCTTCGCGGCATCGAGGGCACCGAGCATGGACTGGCGCTCGGCCAGGATGTGCCAGGCCTCACCGACCTCGGGATCGGAGAGGCCCGGAACGCGCGCGGCCACAGCCAGGGCGCGCTGCAGCAGCTCGACGGCCTCGACGTTCGCCCACTTCTCGCACGCCCGACCGGCGGCGATCTGGGCGTAGCGCCAGCACTTGTCGTGCTGACCGGCGTGGAGGAAGTGCAGCGACAGGATGCCGGCGTGCTCGTCGAGGACGGATCGGCGCTCGATGGCGGCGCCGGCGCGTGCGTGCAGTCGTCGTCGCTCGCGGAAGGGGAGCGACTCGTAGGCGACGTCGCGGATCAGCTGGTGACGGAACCGGAGACGGCCCCGGCCGTCGGGCACGCACAGCCACTGCAGGCGTGCCGACGTCGCTCGCGCGCCGGTCGTGGCGACGGACGGATCCTCCGCCAGCTCGGTGAGCAGCTCGAGGTCGAAGCGGCTGCCGAGCACCGCCGCGTGCCGGAGCAGGAGCCGATCGGCCGGCGGGAGCCGATCGATCTGGGCCGCCATCACCTCCTCGAGGGTCGGCGGGAGGGTCTCGGCGCCGCCGCCGCTGTCGAGCAGGGCGGTCAGGTACAGCGGGTTGCCGGCGGCCCGGGTGACGAGGATGTCCCGCTCGTGCGGCGGCAGCGGGGCGTCGCCGGTGGCGAGGTCGACCAGGGCCTTCATGTGCTCGTCGGCCAGCGCCGTCAGCCGCAGCGACGTGCTCTCGCCCCGGCCCGGCACGAATGGCGCCGGCTCGTCGCGTCGGGTGACCACCACGAGCCACGGTGCCGCACCCGCGCCTTCCTCGAGCTGGCGCAGGACGGCGGCCGACGCGTCGTCGAGCCAGTGGACGTCCTCCACGACCAGGACGGCCGGATCGGGGAGCAGCGCCCGCAGCAGGCTGACGGTAGCCACTGCGGTCCGCTCGAGGCGGAAGCGGGCTTCGAGCGCCCTGGTCTCGTCCGTCTCCGGCGAGTCGAGGTCGAGCACCGCCGCGAGGAGGGGGACCCACGGCGTGAGATCCGGCGTCCGGTCGGCGACGGTGCCCCGCAGCACCTCCAGGCGATCGACCCCGCGGGGGAGGACCTGGTCGAGGAGGACGCGGACGGCGTGGAACGGGCTCGCCCGGTGGTAGGGCTCGCAGTGCGCCGAGAGCGCGCGCACGTCGCCCACCAGCGCCAGCAGCTCGTCCAGGAGCCGGCTCTTGCCGGCGCCCATGTCACCCACCAGCTCGACCAGCGCACCGTGTCCCCGTCGGGCGTCGCCGGCGAGCGCCTTCAGCTCGTCCAGCTCGGCGTCGCGCCCGCGGAGCGGAAGTCGAGTGCCGGTCGGCGGGGGCGGTTCGGCCGACGGGCCCACCACCCGGTGCGGCACGAGGGGCTCGGCCTTGCCCTTCGCCGCGAACGGCGGGAGCTCCTCGGCGTCGAACCGGACCCGCGATCGGTCGAGCACCTCGGCGCGGACGAGGATCTCTCCGGGCTCCGCCTTCGCCATGAGCCGGGCGGCGGTGTTCGTGACATCGCCCATGGTCGTGTAG
>Ga0247717_1000346_pt1 | contig 14296 bp, 12 predicted proteins | sample 24E_NmetaG_FD_189047 | JGI IMG/M metagenome (GOLD analysis project Ga0247717, IMG submission 189047) | Soil microbial communities from hillslope of Landscape Evolution Observatory, University of Arizona, Oracle, AZ, United States - 2-4-E_N | ecosystem: Engineered > Artificial ecosystem >... | reverse complement strand
GGGGTCCGAGTTCACCCTTCAGACTGGCGTTTCTCGAACGAAGCACCGAGAAGACGGCGGCGGCGTCGGTGGACGAAACGATGGCACCGAGCAACAGCCCTACCTCGAGCGGAAGCTCGAGGGCCACGGTCGCCACCCAACCCACCGCGATAGCCGTGGCCACCACGCCGGCGGTCGCGAGCATGACTCCTTCACGCAGGACCGCCCGAGTGCGGCCCCAGTCGGTGGAGAGGCCGCCATCGAAGAGTATGAACGCCAGGGCGACCACCCCGACGGACTGCGCCACCTCGTAGTTGTCGAAGGCGATGCCTCCCGGTCCGTCGGAGCCCGACAGCATGCCGATGGCGAGGAACAGCAGGAGGGCGGGGATGCCGGAGCGGGCCGACAGCTTGCTTGCGAGCACGCCCACGAGCACCAGCGCGGCGGCTGCCGCCATCACCAGCTCCGGTCCGGTCAACATGGCGGCTGGCCCTTCGCGTCTCTGCTCGTCGGCTGGCGCCCCCGACGAGCACTGCCCTTCTTCCCAAGATAGCGGGAGGGACATGTCGGCGGTCCCCAGGATCGAATCGCGAGGATCGGCTTCCGGCGGGCGTAACCTTCGGGCCAGGGAGGTGCGCCGACATGAACATACACATCCGTGAGCAGACGCTTCCGGGCATCGGCCATCGCTACGAGCTCGACGTCGATGCGGGGCGAAAGCTCACCGTTGTTGTCCAGCATGCGGGCCGGCGGGAAGTTGGCCTCGTCTCCCGGCTCTCGGAGACGCCCGATTTCGTGGTGTCGCTGAGCCAGGAGCAGGCCGTCGCCCTGGCGGCCCTCCTCAGCGGCGCGCGGTTCTCCATCGACAGCACCCGCGAAGACCACATCGACGCTGATGATGTCGTGGTCGAGACCGTCATGCTCGGGCCGGCGTCACCGGCCCTCGGCCGGCCGGCGAAAGACCTCGTCCTTACCGACGACGCCGAAGCGGTGGTGCTGGCCGTCATCCGCGACGAGACGCCGGAGCTTGTGGAGGACGAGGCGACTCGCCTCTGCCAGCCAGGCGACCAGGTAGTCATCGCGGCGCGGCGCCAGCATCTGGCGGCAGTCGTGCGCCAACTGGCCGGTTGACGCGCGGCCTGTTCGCTCTTGGCGCCGGGACGGAGAGCGATGCGCACTGCCGCGACAGCCGATACTCGGAGGGGGCGGTGGATCGCCGTCGCGACCACCCTCTTGGCCGCCACCGTGGACCTCCTCTTTGGCGTGGAGGCGTCACTGATCGTGCCCCTCGTCTTCGGCCCCTTCGTGGCATCGGCTCTGGGATCGGTTCGAGACACCGCGGGGGTGGCCGTCATGGCGACGTCGGTGGCCGTGATACTCGGCTGGATGGACGAGACGATCGGTACATCTCCTCATGCCGTTCGTGTGGCCTCGGTGGTTGTTGGTGGGATGATGGCCGTCTGGCTGGCGAAGAACCGCATCGCGCGGGAGCAGCAGTTGCGAGCCGTGACCCGTGTCGCCGAAGTCGCCCAGCAGACGGTCCTCCATGAGCTTCCGGCCACGATCCGACGCGTGGGACTCGCGGCGCGATACCTGTCCGCGTCGTCGGAGGCCCAGATCGGTGGTGACTTCTACGACGCGCTGGAGACACCGTGGGGGCTTCGACTCGTCGTCGGAGATGTCCGTGGCAAGGGCCTCGACGCGGTGCGGCTGGCGTCGGCCCTGCTGGGCGAGTTCCGCAGTCGCGCCAATTCTGAGCCGGACCTGACAGCGGTCGTCAAGTCAGTCGATGCCGCGGGGTCCCGCGCGAGCGACAACGCCGGCGAAGACTTCGCAACGGCGCTCTTTGTCCAGCTCGACGGAGACCTGCTGACAATCATCCGATGCGGTCACCCGCTCCCGCTCCTCGCCCAGGGCCGGGCCGTCCACCCGGTGGCCACGTCCCCTTCGCTGCCGCTGTGCCTCGGCACGGAGGCCAGCTCCGACGAGGTTCGCCTCGCTCCCGGGTCCCGCATCCTCTTCTTCAGCGATGGTGCGTTCGAGGGACGCGACGCAAAGGGCGATTACTTCGACCTTCAGTCGAGCTTTGCCCGCCATGCTGGAACGCCGCATCTCGGCGCCGTGCTCGATGCAATCGTCGTTGACCTGGATCGGCATTGCGATGGAGGGATCAGCGACGATGTCGTCCTGTTGATCGCCGAGCAGCCGGTTGACCCATCCTCTGACAGGCCGGCGTGACCTGACTGTGGCAGGGGCGAGCGAGTCTGCGCCCATCCCGGAGGCAGGGGGAGGTGCAGGTCTTGCACGCCGCCGGCGACGGCATGGTGGAGTGGCCTGGCCAACACACGAGGCACCCAGTCGCCACGTGGTGCCACCCAGGCGCAAGGACCGAGTGCACGAGGACGTAGAGTTCACGAATGCGGGTGCCCTCGCCGCTCGACGAGTCTGGGCCTCCTCTCGCGCCGCACCGGAAGGATCCGGGCTGTTCGTCCCCTGTACGAGCAGGCCACGGGGGCCAACGCGGTCCCGGAGCTCAAGAACCTGGTCGTCGCCTTCGGCGGCCGCGGCCACGACCACGCGCTCCCAGGGTGACATCGACGAGGAGAAGCTGATGAGCGAACCGATCGACGACTGGAACCAGCCGGTGCCCGCATGCCCGCCAGACCTCTTCGACGCGCCGCCTCCGGTGATCTCGGTCTACCTCACCACCGCGGGGGCGCGCCCGGATGCCGCCGAACAGGTGGCGCTGCGTTGGAAGACGCTCCGCCGCCGGCTGCGCGACGACGGGGCACCCGAGAGTGCGCTGGCCGAGGTCGATCCGCTGATGGAGCGGGCACACGCCCACGGCGAGACACTTGTTGCGATCGCCGATGCCGCCAGGCTGCGCTACGTCGCCAACCTGCCCGAGCTGCCCGAGCAGGACCTGGGCGTCGTCGGCCCACTCCCCCACCTCGTCCCCCTTGTTGCCGCGACCCAGCGGATGGTTCCCCACATCGTCGTGGCCATCGACCGCATCGGCGCCGAGCTGGTCGCCGTCCTGCCCGCCAAGCCCGACCTGCACGCAGAGGTCGCGGGCAGGGATTTGCACATCACCCGTTCCGCCCCGGGAGGCTGGTCTCAGCGGCGCTTCCAGCAACGAGCCGAGAACCGCTGGGAAGCCAATGCCCGGGAGGTCGCCGACGAGCTGACCCGGCTGGTGGATGCCACCGCACCCCGCCTCGTAGTCGTCAGTGGCGACGTTCGAGCCGTCGCCTTCCTTCGCGAGCACGTCCCGGCACGCGTGTCGAGTCTGCTGATGGAGGTGCAAGGCGATTACAGCGGGCTCGACGAGGCTCTGCGCCGTAGCGGGGATGTGGTCACCGCGATCGTGGACGAGGAAACGGCCGCGTTGCTGGCCGATTACGAACGCGAGCGGGGTGAGGACGACCTCAGCTCCGTGGGGCCCTCGGAGACCCTGGAGGCGTTGGCCCGAGGACAGGTCGGGACCCTGCTTCTGGACCCGAGCCGGACGGTCACCCACACCGCCTGGTTCGGACCCGAGCCTGCCCAGGTCGCCAGCTGCCCGGAGGACCTGGAGCGGGTGGGGGTCGTCGACCCAACGGAAGCGCCGCTCGACGATGTCCTGATCCGAGCCGCCGTTACCACCGCCGCGAAGGTACGTATCACGCCGCCAGGTGTCGGGCAGCTCGCCCCATCCGGCGTCGGAGGACTTCTTCGCTTTCGGGTCTGATCGGAGGTGCCCTTCATCGACAAACTCTTCACCGCTGTCGCCGAACCGGCACTCTTTCATGGCGGCACCAGAGGGAGCCCCGACACCGGCATGATCCATCTCCGGGCGCCGCCGGCCCTGTTGTCATCGAATCGCACGACAGCGAAGCCAGATCGGCAGGACGGCGGCCGATGATCCGAAGTGCTGAAGCGAGCGGGCAGCGGAGGGCGTGGCGACGGCTATCCGATGCCGCCATCTTCCATCGTCTGACTGATCCCGGCCGTGTCATCCGGACCGGGTCGAGGCTGACATCACACGCGCGAACCTTGGTCGTCGGCGACGTCCTCCGAGTCGTGAGGGCTCTCGACGGGCGGCCACGGACGTCGAGCTCGCCATCGCTCGCTGCTTTGCCTGCACCAGCGCGCCGAGCTCTCGACTGGGAAACGCCGGCCTTGCGACGCTGCGCCAGAGTGAGTCGCCATGCCGTCTGAGACACAGACAACACCGGCCTCGCGACGAGAGGCGACGATCCGGCTGCTCGAACTCCTGGCCCTCACCGGCTTCGCCGTGGCTCAGCCGATACTCGGCTTCATGTCCAACGCGGTGGAGTTCCTGCTCTTCCGTCAGGCCGGACCGATGGAGATCATCGCCCTCGCGGCGGTGATCGTCCTCGCCCCTCCGTTGGTCCTGTGGGCCCTGGGGCTGCTTGCCTCGATGGCTTCCCCCTCGCTGGGACGGACCACCCATGTGGCGACCGTGGCCGGGCTGACCGTGGTCTCCGTCGTCCAACTCCTTCGCGCCCTGGCGTCGGGCGTCGCCCTCGCTGCGGCAACCCTGCTGCTTGCCGCCATTCTCATCGGCGCGTACGTCGCCGCCCCCGTGGCCCGAAGCTGGCTGCGATTCGCCGCCGTCGCCCCGTTTGTGTTCGCCGGACTCTTCCTGTTCGCATCGCCGGTGAGGGCGCTTCTTCGCCCCGACGGCGCGACCACCCCGGGAACGCCACGTGAAGAGACCGCTCCCGTCGTCATGATCCTGTTCGACGAGCTGCCACTTCTATCGCTCCTCGAGCACGGCGAGATCGACACCCGGTTGTACCCCAACTTCGCCGCGCTCGCGGCTGACGGAACGTTCTTCCGGAACGCGACAAGCGTCGCCGCCCGCACCGTCCACTCCGTTCCCGCGATCCTGACGGGTCAGCTTCCGAGCGAGTCCGTCGCTCCCGTCAACCAGCATTTCCCCGGCAACCTGTTCGCCTTGCTCAGCGCCTCCCACCGGGTGCACGCCTTTGAGTCGGTGACGGCGCTGTGCCCTTCAGACGTGTGCACGGAGAACCAGTGGGGGCGCACACCCAAGCGTGCACTGATCACCGACGCCGCCCGCATCTGGGTGGCTCGCGTCTGGCCCACCAGCACGCTGCCGGCCGCCGTCGAGAGCTGGTTCCGTGGGGGGACGATCACGGGCCCAGGTGGGAGCCTCCTACCCACCGACTCCACGTTTCTCCTCGACCGGGCCAAAGAGGACCAGCCGGTTCGCTTCGAGCGCTTTCTGGCGTCGATCGACGGGAGTGGAACGCCATTCCACTTCGTCCACCTCGTCCTGCCGCACGGCCCGTACCAGTTCCTCCCGGACGGTCGCCGGTACCCGCCTCAAGATCTCGGAATGGTCAGCTACGAGCAGCGGACGCCGGCATCGTGGCCCGCACTGGTCAACCGCCAGCGTCACATCCTCCAAGCGATGTACGTCGACCGGCTTCTCGGCCAGGCGCTCGATCGACTGAAGCAGGTCGGCCTCTACGACCGCGCCGCGATCGTGGTCACCACCGATCACGGGATCAGCTTCATGCCCGGACTCGAGCTGGGGACACGCAACCTGCGGCCCGAGAACGAGCATGAGGTGGCTTGGGTCCCGCTGATTGTGAAGAGCCCGGGTCAGCGCACCGGGGAGGTGCGGGACGACAACGTGCTCGGGATCGACGTCGCTCCGACCCTCGCCGATCTGGCCGGAGTCGACATTCCGTGGCACGTGGACGGCATATCCCTCATCACCGGCTCGCGTGAGGACGAGCGGAAACCTTGGTTCAACCAGCCCGGCGTCGAGATCGAGTTGGATGTCGCCGCCTCGTTCGGAAGGCTGCTCCGCGGCGCCCTGTCCGACCTCCTCACGACCGAGAACGGCCCTCCGGGGGCGTTCACGCTCCGCCGATACGGCGACTTGGTAGGGCTTCCCGTCAACGGCCTCCTCTCGACCGATGTGCCCACGGGGACCGCGCACCTCGACCGACCGGAGGCATTGCGAGCGCACGTCCCTGAGGCCTCTGTGGTGCCCAGTCTCGTCACCGGCCACCTCGAGTTGGCGGCCCAGGAGTCAAGCCCGCCAGAAGTGGCGATCGCACTGGACGGTGTCATCGTCAGCGCTTCGGAGCTGTACGAGGACGCCGGGAGGCGATACCGCTTCGCGAGCATGGTCCCGCCCCATTACTTCAACCAGCGCATTCACACCGTCGAGGTCTTCCTCCTGGCGCGCGAACGCGGGATGGCGGTCCTCCGCCCAGTGCGAGCGGCAGGGTGAACGGTCAGCCGCGCTGGAGGCCCGCGCGCTCGCGTTGGCGGCGGATGTTGCCGAGGTTCGACGACGACTGGCCGGCTGAGGTGTCGATCGGCAGTTCTCGTGGGAACATGCCAGTGCCTCTCGACCGGCGATCTCTCCCGTAGGTGCCTCGGGATTCTGGGACGGTTGGGCACGTACACCTGCTAGGCACCTAGCGTGTACGATCAGTGTATGGTCCGGGTCCGGACGAACATCGAGATCGAGGACGACTACCTCAGGGCGGTCATGGACCGCTACGGCGTCCACACCAAGACGGAGGCGGTCGATCTCGCCCTGCGACATCTGGCGGGCCAGCCCATGAGCCGTGACGAGGCGTTGGCCATGCGTGGCGCCCACGCCATCGTCGAGATTCCGGAGGATGCCACGCCAACGGGGAGCTGATGATCCTCGCCGACACCTCGGCGTGGGTCGAGTACGACCGGGCGACGGGCAGCCCGGTCGACATCCGACTCTCCGACCTGATCGCCGAGGATGGTCCCCTCGCCGTCACCGACCCCGTTGTCATGGAGGTGCTGGCCGGGGCTCGGACCGAGCAACGAGAGGCGGACCTACGTCGGCTGCTCCTGCGGTTCGAGCTTGTCCGCTTCGACGTGGCCGCCGACTTCCACGGGGCGGCACGCATCTATCGCCGCTGCCGGCGGGAGGGCGTCACCCCCCGGGGACTGATCGACTGCATGATCGCCGCGGTCGCGCTGCGCACGGAAACCGTCCTTCTCGCCCACGACGCCGACATGAACCGCGTCGCCAAGGTGGTCGGCATAGAGACGGACGAGGCCTCCCTGCACACCTGATGTCCCTTCGCCGGCGTTGGGGGCGCCTCGTGCAGTCTCCGGCGCTTGGGATTTGGGGTCACCTCGACACCGGCGGTTCAGCACGCCGTCGCTACACAAGAGCGCATGTGAGACTGGCGGCGCGACCGACTCGATAAAGAAACCGGTCGCCTGGAGGCTCTCTCTGTCAGTGGACGGCTTCGAGGATTGGTACCGAGCGCACCATGGCAGGGTCCTGGTGGCCGTGACCCTCCTCTCCGATGATCTCGACGCCGCTCAAGACGTGACGGCCGAGGCCTTCGCTCGGGCGCTCGGCCGCTGGGACCGGGTACACGCGATGGCCAACCCGACCGGCTGGACCTATACGGTCGCCCTGAACCTGCTCCGGCGGCGGCGACGCCGGTCGCTGCTGCACTCCGTCTTCCTTTCCGGATCGACACCCATCCCGAGCTCGCCAATCGGCTTCGTCGGCGTGCGCCTCGACGTCATGAGGGCAGTGCAACGGCTGCCCGCTCGGGCCCGCACCGCGATGGTCCTGCGGTACGTCGCAGATCTGCCCGAATCCGAGGTGGCGCAGATCATGGGCGTGGCGCCCGGGACGGTGGCGGCCACGCTCTCGGACGCCCGCCGGAGGCTGGCGGCCCTGCTCGCTGACTACTCACCCACCGAGGAGATGCCCCGTGGTTGACCTCGACGCCGTGCTGCGTGACCTGGCCGACGAACCCCTCGCTCCGCCGGCCCCGATGCCAGAGCTTGAGCGGCGGCTGGCGAGGTACCGACGTCGCCACCGTCGCCTGCGCGCCCTCGTCGCCACGGCCGCCGTGGTAATCGTCGCTCTCCCCGCCCTCGCAGTAGTGCGCGCAGGCCGAGGTCATGACGACCTCCGCGTGGCGACCGACGGCATCACCGTCTCCTCGACCACGGCGGTCCCCGACCTCGGCGGGCCTCAGCCGACCACCACGATCGAGCAGGCGCCCGCCGACGGCCGCCTTCGGCAGCCGTACGTGACACCGTCCTTTCAGCCCGGCTCCGGCGCCCTCTCATCGTTCCGAGTCGACCCGGCTCCGTCGTCGGTACGGCCCAGGCTGAGCCAAGCAGACGTCCTGGCGGCCTTCGACGCGAGCGACGCCGCACCTCGCCCGTATGGGTCCGACTACGTCACCATCGTGCGATTCGGGCTCTTCAGCGGAGCCGTGGCCAATCCTCCAGCCCCCGATAGGACCCTCACCGGCAGCCATCTCGTCGAGGGAGAGCCAGCTTGGCTCGTCGTGTTCGACGGCGTTCGACTGCGGGAAGGCGGAGCTGCCCGAAATCCCGATACTTCTCCGATCGACCAGGGATCGACCGCCCCGACGGTTGGGGAACCTCGTACCGGCCATGCCGTCGCAGTTATCAGCGACTCCACCGCTCGGCTCTTGAGCGGGTACGCGATCTCATCGGGACCGGCCGGGATTCCCTAGCCATGGCCCCGGAGCCGGCGTTGTGGGATGCGGGCTGACCCGTGAAAGGCCCGTTGTTGCGGGTTCTGCAACGCCTGCTCGCGTCAGGACAGAACCAGTCCACCCCTGGGGGCGGTCAGGAGGTCGTCGACGAGCGTCGGGAACAACTCCGCCGCCTGGTCGCGCCCGTGGGTGTCATGCCGGGAGGTCCTGGGGTCGGCCGATTCGGCCTGTCTCGGGTGCTGATCCGCTGGCAGCTCTGACTTGGGACGGAGCCGTCGAGGCGTGCGAAGGCGACTGTACGAGGACGGCGCGGGCGTCCGGGCGGAGCACGGAGGAGGAAACCCGGCGCCGCCCGGTCGCCGTCCCAACGGCTGCCTATCGCAGAGCGGCGCTCGACTCGCCCGCCATCACCGTGGCCGTTCCCCCGCTGGATGGTGTGAGCGCATCACAGGCGGCGCCTCCGTCCTCCGCCACGATGTCCAGCTCGTAGTTCGCGAACGGCTCGCCCCGCACGAGCTCGACCTCGACGATGAGGAAGGCGGGCGCGCCCGAGCAGTTGTCCCATGCCGCTCGCTGGGTCACGCCGCCGTCGTCGCTGACGCCCTCGACGACGGGCTCGCAGAATTCCTCGCCACAGCGCCAGAAGCGGAGGTCGACGGCGCCCTGACTGGTTGTCGACAACGCCCGGAGGGTGGCGCGGTCGGCGATCTCGATGCCGAAGTCGTTGAACGTCACCTGCTCGCACACGGTCCCGCTGAATTGGTACTCGCCCGGTGATGTCAGTTCCCGGAACCCGGGGTCGTCACACTCGGCTAATGGGGGCGGGATGAACGGTGGTGGGATGTTCACGCGGGCGTCGAGGAGGTACGCGACCTCGGCTCGGCCCGATTCGTAGCCGACCTCGACGGCCACGCGGAGGGGAACGCCGCCGCCGTTGTGGTATCCCACGCGGAGGACACCCGGTTCGCCCGTGCCCGCTCCCACCGCCAGCGGCTCGGGGCTGCACGTACCGCCCTGGCTGCAGGCCAGCACCCTCAGCCGGACGGCGCCCGCGGCGGGATCAAAGCGCAGGCTGGCCTCGATGGTCTGGCCACTTTCCACCTCGGGGTGGGGAAGCAGGTCGGAGCGAAGGAGGTCGACCGGCAGCCGGCGGCAGACGGCGCCCACAACCTGCGCGGCGATGAACCACCTGCCCGTCGCCTCGTCGAAGCTCAGGTTCCCGCGGACGTTGAGGTGCTCGCCGCTCGCCGACAGCCCGTCGATGCACGGGTCGACGTCGCCGCCGGTGGCGACGAAGAGCACCCCCCTGCCGCTGGTGAGCGTCGCCTGAAACAGCACCTCGCCCCGATCGTTGGTGACGGCGGCGCTGAACCCCAGGGCTGTCCCCCAGAAGGGCGCGGAGAGCTGGGCGATCACGCCGACGTCGGGCACGACCGTGCCGGTGCGGGCGAGGACGTCGATCCGTCCCCCGCTCCAGCGGTAGAGGCCCATCTCCTGTAACCCTGTGGCCGGGTCGACCGAATCGAGCACGGCGTTGAACGCTACGTCCCCACGCCCGTTCAGGGTGAACCCGGGAGGCCCAGAAGCCAGTGCGAGCACTCGGCCGCCCTCGGGCATCGGATCGCCGACGCGGGCCACGGTCGTCTCCGTGCCGTCCGCCGCCACCACCAGCGACCCCCCGGGCGTGGTGAACGCCACCGCGCCGCGGTCGTTGATCATCGGCGGGGACGCGGGCCCGGCGACGCGAACGGTGCCGCCCGACCGGCGTGCGACATAGAGCGAGGCGGCGTCGCATGCGAAGAACACCGCCGGGTTGGAAGCGTTGCAGGGCTCGCCCGCCTGCGTGGCCAGGAAGGCCACGTCGCCGGCGGCGTTCAGCGAGGGGCTGCCGGCGAAGGTGAACCGTCCTCCGCCGGGAGCGGGCGAACCGGGAGCGGCGACCGTCCGGAGGGTGCCGTCGCTGCTCGCGACGTAGACACCGGCTCCCATGCCGGGCCATTCCGGCGACCCCAGCCCAGTGGCGGTGATGCCGGTGAAGGCCACGTCGCCGGCGTCGTTGGTGTCCGCGTCGCGGGCTCCCAGGAACGGAGCGCCCGGACCGGGGGTGACGACCGACTCGACCGGCGCGCCGGGTCCGGCCTGCCGGTAGAGGCCGGCGTTGACCCCGAGCGGCAACCCAAGGGGGTCGAGGGCGAACGCGAAGGCGGCGCCGCCGGAGGCATCGAGCGCGAGCCGGCCCAGGATCCCCAGGCCCAGCGTCCCGCCGCCCGAGGCGGGGTCGCCGGTGCGCGCCACGGTCCGGCTCTCGCCGCCCCGGGTGACGACGAGCTCCTCGCCGTCGGACAGGTACCGCGACCACGACGCGTCGCCGCGGGCATTGAGGTCACCCACCTCGAACGGGAGCTCCGACTGGGCCAGCAGCCGGAACGGCACCGACGCCGGCCGCCGGTTCGACTCCCCCACGCCGCTGCCAGTCGGGTAGAGGAACGAGACGCCGGCTATGTCGTCGTCGCCCAACTCGCGCTGGCGGGCTCGGTACGAGGGGTACATTACGGCGTCAAAATCGTCGGTATGGCCCAGCCCGAGTACGTGCCCGTTCTCGTGCAGCATCACCGACTCGACGTCGATGTCGCGACCCTCGGTGTGCCACTGGTTAGGGGCGATGCCGGTGTTCATGACGACGTCGCCCTCGACGATGGCAGTGTCGGTGAACGCCAGTAGTGCCATGCCGAGGACAAATTCGACGCCGAAGTCCTCCCACGCGACGTCGTTGAAGCCGTCGAAGGGATCGAGGACCCGGTCGGTCACCCCACCGAACTCGAAACGGAAGCGCGACGTGCGCACTGCGTTCCATGTCTCATGGGTGTTGAGCAGCGCCTGAAGACCGGCCCCTGCGGTCGGGTCGCCCGCCGGGTTGTAGTGCTGGACGACCGTGTCGTTGCGCCGGGCTCGGTCTTGGAACTGCCCCCACACCAGCCCGTCGATGAAGGTGGTGAAGCCGAAGGCGGCGATGTCCGCCTCGGTCATGGGTCGGGCGCCGACCGCTGCCAAGGCCTCCCGCACAACCTCCTCCTCGTCCGCCCCCGCCGGCATCCGCACGTAGACCTCGGCCAGGGCCGGCCGGCCGCGGACCTCCACCACGCCCGCCACCGCAGCCGGCGCACGCATGCCCGTGCCGCCGGGGAGGAGCCCGGCGGCGGGCGGAGGCGTGAGCGACGCGGCGGCGGCGAGGAGCGCCCCTGCGAGCGCGACCCCCACGAAGCGGCGTGCGACGGTGCGCACTTCTCCAGACTCCCTCCCGGTGCGACGTTGGCTACATGCTCTGTGTCGATCACCTCGCGCCGCGTTACAGCAGAACACGCAGGACCCCCTGGGCCCGCGGGCGGTGCTCGGCCTGCCCGCGCTGTGTGCCCAGTCCAAACTGCGCGGAGGATTCGATCGACGGCGGCGGCGCCAACGACCTCATCTGCTCGCTCGACGGTGCGGATCTGGTCGACGGCGGTCTCGGCAACGACCGCATCGACGGCGGTCCCGGCGACGACACGCTGACCGGCGATGGGCATGTCGGGCTGGTACTCGGCGACACGCCGACGGCCGATCTGGCGGGCGGCGGCAACGACCTGGTTCTGGGAGGCACAGGCAACGACCGGCTCACAGGCGATAACTTCCTGCTCGCGCTGTTCAGCCCGGAACTCACATTCGGCGCTTCCGGTGGTCGCAACGACACCCTCGACGGCGGCCCCGGCGTTGACAACCTGCTCGGCGACAACCGTGTTGACGGCGACGCGACCGGTGACGGCAACGACACGCTCATCGGCGGTGCCGACAATGACGGCCCCGTCGTCGGCGACAACTTCTCCTGGTTCGGGACTGTCACCGGCGCCGGAAACGACATCATCCGGCTCGGTGACGGCAACGACTTCGTGGTCGGGGACAACTACACCCACGGGGGAGCGGTCGACCCCAACAGCGCGGGGAACGACGACATCGCGGGGGACGCGGGGAACGACACCATCGTCGGCGACAGCTTCGACACGGCCGCGAGTGGGGGCACTCGGAGGTGGTCGGCGGGGGGCACGACGTGTGCCACGGTGGCCCCAGTGCCGATGGCGCGGACCTCTGCGAGGCCGCCTCCGCCGTGCCGTAGGTCGCGTGCTCGGTCAGCGGCGACATCGACGGCGCACTACGTGCGTCGAGGTCTGCGCTGGCTGTACCCTCCGCAGTGGACGTACCCGAGGACGAAGCTTCTGTGTCCCTGGAGCGGCGATTCGATAAGCCAAGCACGATCGAATGGGACCGACATCGGTGCCATTCGGTGCGGCCGAGCCCTTACATTGCGTCCAGGAACAGTACGCCGCCCCGTGTTCCGCAATCCTCAGCAGCGGCCGGCAGAGGAGCGTCCGAACCGCTCTCGGTCTGTCGACATCTAGGATCCCACTTCAGCACGTGGGGACCGCCCCGACCAACGACCGCAGATGACTGCGGTTGGACGGGGCCCTGGTTGGCGAGCATTACCGCGCCGACATCCCTCCGTCGATCGAGTGGCGGTGCACCGCATGCGACGACGATGGCGTCATCAGGGGCTGGAAAGGCTCCGTGTTCGACCTTCGGCCTCGGAGGCGTCCCACGAGTCCTGACCGACAGGCGGGAGAGCTTGTAGTGCAGTGCGAACCTCAGCCGACATGTGGTCGAGCTGCCAGCGATCTCGTCTTCGACCGCTTCTGGTCGGTGCGGATCAGCAAGGCTGGCGGCTTTGACTGCGTAGGCGGCGGCACCGAGCGCGTGCGCGCCCATGTGGCAGACGGCGACGGCCTGACCGGCGGCTGCGCAGCGGCCATTGCAGCACTCGCCCGCACGTCGCGCGTACTGACGCCACCCGCGAAGCGACGGCGGATCTCCTCTGCGGTGCGGAGCTCTCCCCAGGCGAACGCATGAGCTCGGGCGATGAGAGCGCGAGGGCGGTCGTCGTGTGGAGCGTCAGCCTCAAAGAGGTGCAGAACACGATCCGCGCAGTCGGCAGCCCATGCGGCCACAAGGCGTCGGTCGGCTTCGCTCAGCGTCTGTTGCGATGCCACAACCCCTCCTCCCCGAGACCGCCGGGCATACCGACGATCATCCCATCCTCGTGCCGGTTCGGCCCGATGATGCTGGCGGTAGCCGCTCCAGATCGACGGCTCGGCATTCGTGTCGTTCGACGCCTCGAGTGCACAGAGCGCGCGCCGGGCGAGGGTGGACCCGTCGGTTCACGGCATCTAGCGGTGGCACACCGGGGGGGACGAAACGGCATGAATCCCGGTCGTTCTCTACTCGGGCAAGCTCTCTTGTGGCGGATGCGCAATCCGCCAACCCCACAATGCGTAGAGGAGCATCAGGGCAGGAACGCCGCCAAGGACGGTCACCCCGGCGATGTTGCTGACCATGGAGACGGCTATGACGACGACGAGCCCGAGTCCTCCAGCGACGCCCTACCAACGCCACCACCGGGCGTGGTGAGCTTGGGTTCGGGGCGGGCCGAAGGGCACATGTCCGGGAGGCCTCAGCCACTGGTCGACTCGCCGCATCACACTCATCTTCGAAGAATACGACCTCGCGCAGCGAGGATGTCCCGAGTTAGCACTTGAACGTCCCCGGCCACGATCATCCCCAGAATGACCCCCGTCATGGCGAACAGTGCCGCCCGCACGCCCCGCAGCAGCCTTGGCGAGCGACCCTCTCGGGGCTCGCCGGATGCAGGGTCAACACGCACCGGTTCGGCCTTCGGGTCCGGCCGAACCGGTGCGTGTTGACCC
>Ga0247717_1000345_pt1 | contig 14340 bp, 15 predicted proteins | sample 24E_NmetaG_FD_189047 | JGI IMG/M metagenome (GOLD analysis project Ga0247717, IMG submission 189047) | Soil microbial communities from hillslope of Landscape Evolution Observatory, University of Arizona, Oracle, AZ, United States - 2-4-E_N | ecosystem: Engineered > Artificial ecosystem >... | reverse complement strand
GTCGACGAGGCCCATCTGCTGGCCGCCGACCAGCTGGAGGAGCTGCGGCTTCTGACCAACGCCGAGATGGACTCGGCCTCGCCGTTCTCGCTCGTCCTCGTCGGCCAGCCCACCCTGCGCCAGCGTCTGCGCCTCGGCTCCTTCGCGGCGTTGGATCAGCGCGTCAACCTCCGCTACGCCATCCCGCCCATGAGCCGGCCTGACACCGGCGAGTACCTCGGCCATCACCTGCGCCTGGCCGGGCGCTCGGACACTTTGTTTTCCGACGACGCCGTCGCCCGCATCCACAAGGCGTCACGGGGGCTTCCGCGGGCGGTCAACAACCTGGCCGTCCAAGCCCTCATCGCCGCCTACGCGGCCGACGCTTCGATCGTCGACGACAAGGCGGCCCGCACCGCGGTGACGGAGGTGACATCGGAGTGATCGACGACGACATCGCCGTCCAACACGTCACCATCGCCCTTGAGCTACCGGGCGGGCCCGGCACCAACACCGTCGTCCTGCACACGGTGCTCACCGTGCTCGACCGCCTCGAGCACGACGGCCTCCGTCCCTACCGGACGACTGTCGAGATCACCGAACAGCCGACAGCCTGAGCACGACGAACGACAACACGAGGACCGGCGGCGACACCATTGGCATCACAGGTCCTGACCGAGCGTGTCGCCGCCGTCCTTACCCTGGCTGTCGGGCAACACCCACATGCTGCGCCACACCCACGCCACCGAGCTGATCCGCCAAGGCGTGCCCATCGAGGTCGTCGCCCGGCTCCTCACCCACCGTTCGTCGACCACCACCAGCCAGACCTACGTGCACCTCGATGTGGCCGACGTGCGGGCCGAGTTGGCCCGCTGCGGCGTGTGGGCCGACTCGCAGGCCGCTCGATGAGCCCGGCCGGGACGGGAGGGGCGGCGCGGGCGGAGCTGGTCGTGCTGGCCGGCGCCGGGACGGCGATCGACGACGCCTACGCCAGCGACTGGTGGGACCCATGCCTGCTCGGCGTCGACGCCCGGCGGGGCGACAACCGTCCTCGCTTCGACACCATCGTTCAGCCCTGGCTGCGGGAGGCGGCCAAGAGCTGGTGTCGGTTCCGCCTCGCCACCGGATGCGCCTTCGGGACCGTGGTGGTGGGCGCCTCCTCGCTGTCGCGCTTCTCCCGCTTCCTGCACCGACGCCATCCAGGCGTGGCCGGAGGCCCGGGCCTCACCCGGTCGGTCCTGGTCGACTACCTGTCGTGGCTGGCCTCCAGCGACTGGTCCATCACCACCCGGTTCATGTCGCTCACCACCCTGCGGGTGTTCATCGACCACTCCCGCCGCCACGGCTGGCTGCCCGGGCTGGCCGCCGACGCCGTCATCTACGAAGAGGAGCTGCCCCGGCGCACCGAGGCGGTGCCGCGCTTCATCCCCGAGTTCGTGATGACCCAGCTCGAGTCGGAGTCTGCTCTGGCCGTGCTGGCCACGCCGACGTTGCGCAACCTGGTCGTGGTGTTGATGGAGACGGGCCTGCGCTCAGGGGACGCCTGCGAGCTCGTCTTCGACCCCATGCTCGACGACAGCGTCGGCTGGCCGTGCCTGCGGTTCAACAACTCCAAGGTGCGGATCGAACAGCTCATCCCGTTGAGCGCCAAAGCAGCGAGCGCCATCCGGGCCCAGCAGGACCTCGACCGGGCGAGATGGCCGGCGGGCACGCCGTGGTTGTTTCCGGGGCTGCTCGACAACGAGGACGGCTCCAAGCCCTACGCCCGGGGAAGCCTCAGCGCGCAGCTGCGGCGTTGGCAGGCCGCCATCGACCTGCGCGACGAGGCCGGCGAGTCGGTGCGCGTCAACGCCCATCGCTTCCGCCACACCGTGGGGACGAGGCTGATCAACGCCGGCGTCCCCCAACACGTCGTCCAGAAGCTGCTCGGCCACGCCAGCCCACGCATGACCGGCACCTACGCCGCCCTGCACGACTCCACCGTTCGGCAGGCGTTCGACCATTACCAGGCGCAGCGGGTGGACACGGCCGGCAAGCGCGTCGCCTACGACCCCGACGCCACGACGGCCAGTGCGGAGTGGGTCAAGCACAACTTGGCCCGCATCCGCGACACCCTCCCCAACGGCTACTGCGGTCGGCCGGCCCAGCAAGACTGCCCGCATCCCAACGCCTGCCTCACCTGCCCCGACTTCCAGACCACACCGGAGTTCCTCGACGTTCATCGCCGCCACGCCGGCGCCAACCGGACCCTCATCGCCACTGCCGACTCCAGCGGCCAGTTCCGGCTCGCCTCCAATCTTCGGATGGTCCAGGACAGCCTGGAGCGGATCATTCCCGCCCTCGAGGCGATCGAGGACGCCGACAGGCCCGACCATGGGCACTGACAACACCCGCTACCTGGTGGAGGCGGCCGCCGCTCGCCACCGGTCGACCATGCGCCGTGCCCGAAAGACCATCGAGCGTCTCGACCGCCGAGGCGACTCCATCACCTTCGCGGCGGTGGCGAAAGCGGCGGGCGTGTCTCGTGCGCTGGCTGTATCGCGAGCCAGAGGTCCGAGCCTCGATCGTCCGCCTCCGCTCCACCGGGCGGACGGCGGTGGCCCCGGCACCCTCGGCGCAACGGGCGACGCTCGATTCGGTGCGTCAGCGCCTCGACGCCACCCGTGAGGAGATCGCCCGTCTGCGGGCCGAGAACGCCCTCCTCCGCGACCAGCTGGCCCGGAACCTGGGTGAACGACGGGCCGAACGTTGAGTCCCGGCTCCCTTCGCCGGCCGCTCCGTCAACTGCAGTTGATGCCCCCGTCGTCACCGACATGACCGAGGGCTCATCCTTGGACCGGGTCGCCGCCCTGCACCAGGAGGTTCGCCGGCTCAACCATCAACTCGAGGTCGCTATCCACGCCGCCGTCGAGGACGGCCAGTCGTGGGCTGCGATCGCTCGTGTTCTTGGTGTCACTGCACAGGCGGCGCACAAGCGTTACCGCTGGATCCGCTACAGCTCGGTGACGGACCAGATCTGGCGTGAGCCGCCGCTACCGGGCTGAGCACCGGGTCGGCGGCTGAGGGAGGCTCGTCGTTGACATGTCTACGACGGCCTGCGCCTTGTCCTGCAACGGCTTCTCCATGACGACTCCAGATAACGCCAGTTCTGCGCTCCCGAGAGCGCTACCTCGGAGCCGGGGCGCCCCGTGCGGGCGCCCAGGTCGTGCCGAAGGTCGCGTCGGGCACGTGCACGGGCACTGAAGGCCGAGGTCGCAGTATCCCTTGGGGCAGCTCCGCTAGGGGTCCGTGGCCCGTGCTCGACTTGCGCCGGCAGTTGCGTGTCGGCGGCCCTGCGGTCCGTACCAGTCGAGGCAGAGAACCGTAGCGTCGTCCCGGAGTTTGCCCCCGGTGGCGTGCAGCACGTTCGCGGCCAGCTCACGGACGATCTCCCGCGGATGCCGTGGAGCGGTGACTTCGAGCGTCTTCTGGATGTCGACAGCGCCGGCATTGCGTTCAAGGAACCCGTCAGTCAAGAACAGGAGCCGATCTCCCGGTTCAAGCTGCACCAGATGTGTGCCATAGGCGGCGTGGGTGATCCCCAGAGGCGGGTCGGCGTCGACGTCGACGAGCATGCCAATCCCGTTCCGGAGTCGGAACGGCGGTGGGTGGCCGGCGTTCACTATCTCCAGTCGACCGTCAGCCAGCCGAATGCGTAGGAGGAGCCCGGTCACGAACTGATCGGCTCTGCTGCCCTCCAGGAGGGCTGCGTTCGCGAGCGCGGCCTGCTCGCTCGGAGACGCGAGGGTGCGGCGGCTGTTTCGGAAACTGCCAACCGTCAACGTGGCGAGCAAGGCAGCGGGAGTCGAATGCCCCATGGCGTCAGTGATCGACGCGTACAGGTACTCGCGGCCGATGGAGTAGTCGAAGGTGTCGCCGCCGACGTCGCTCGCCGGCTCGAGCCAGCCCGCGAGGGTAAAAGCGCCCGCTTCCACGGAGTACGAGGCTGGTAGTAGCCGTCGCTGGATCTCAGCAGCGAGGGAGAAGGGGATATCTCTCTGCGCCCACTCGAACAGGTCGGTATGCCTGCGGGAAGCGATCAGCACGTACGCCAGCGCATGCGCTGCGGATTCGAGGAACTCAACGACGCTGTCCTCTGGGTGGTGCGAAAGCGTCAGCTCGACCATCCCGATGGTGTCCCCCCGCTCCGTGACAGGAACGAGGACGTCCCAGGCGGTGCCCGCCGGACAGACGTCGAGCTCCTGGCTGAGCATGACCTTCTCGTAAACACTGCCGGCCAGGGGGATCGACTCCGTCCGCTCGTTCCTGCCGTCTCGCAACTCGTCGGACACGGTCACGTGTGACATACGGACCACTGCGTCGCCTGAGAAGTTCGCGATGAGCAGCCCCACTCGGGTCGCGCCGACCATGCGACCGAGCTCTTGGCCCACGACGTCGATGGCGTCGACAGGGGGCGCAGCCTCCGCTGCCGCCAGCAGATGCCGGAGGTCGAGTTTTGCCACGGCGCCACCATCCATCCGAACTACTCTACGAAATAGTCGCGATCTCCTGTGAATTTGCGCTGGCTTGCAGAGGCCTTACCCGTAGGCGCTCGTGCCGACGCTGTCGGGAGACGCCGATCGGGCCGTGAGGTGCCGACGTGTGATGCTTCAACCGTTCGGTATCGCTCAGCGTGGGCGTCGACGCGCGGAGCCGCGCTGGCAGCGCATAACGCCCCCGTATCGGACGGCTCCGGCGGCTGCCCAGGTCGGGCGCTGTCGGTTCGGATGCCATGGGCTGCAGGGCCCGACCGCGCAAAGAGGCGGTTGCGGCGCCGGGTCAGATCGCCACGTCAGGCGCTCGGCGGGGGAGTGAGCGCCGTTCCGAGCGGTACCTTCCGAGCGGCTCGTGCTGCTCGCCGTGGGCGGGAGGACTCCGACGGGAGCGCCTCAGGCGGCCAACGCGAGCGCGTTGCCCTCGTCAGCGGGCTACAGCGTCGGTACCAATCTCGGGGTAGTCCCTCGCGGGCGCACCGGCGGGTGACGGTCCTCCGCCGACGTGCCGTCCGTCCCCCGCCGAAGAGGACCTTCGCCTCGGGCGCACGACCTCCCGTCTCCGTACGTTTCGGGGCAACGAACGAATGACGATCAAGGAGCCATCCGATGAAGACCCTCACCACCTCGCGCAAGGCACCAGTGCAGCCCGAACCGCTCGCCGCCGAGCCCGTCATCGCGCTCAAGCGGCGCACCATCGACAGCGTGCTCATCGCCGTCGGCGCCGTCCTCACCGCCGCGCTCATGGTCGCGGGGGCACTCCTCGCGTGGGGCGCGGACTTCGCGGCCGACTACGTGGACGACGAGTTGTCGTCCCAGAAGATCACCTTCCCGCCCGCTGCCGAGCTCCGTGCAGAAGGTCGTGCCGACCTGCTTCCCTATGCCGGCAGGACCGTCAACACCGGGACCGAAGCCGAGGCGTACGCCAGCTTCATCGACGGCCACCTGCAGAACATCGCCGACGGCGCCACGTACGCCGAGCTCGGTGCGCCGGAGTCGGCCGCCAAGGACGCGGTGAAGGCGGCCACCGCCAGTGGGGCCGACGCAGCCACGATCGCCGCCCTCCAGGGCAAGGCCGACGCCATCTCCGGCCAGCGCAACTCCCTGTTCAAGGGCGAGACGCTCAGGGGGCTGCTGCTCACGGCCTTCGCATGGGCGACCGTCGGCCGGATCGCCGGCTACGCAGCGTTCGGGGCGTACCTGGCCGGAGCCGTCATGCTGGTCCTGGTACTCCTCGGCCTGCGCCACCACCACAAGGTGATGGTGCGACAGAGCTGATCGACCAGCTCCGGTCGAGTGACGAGGCAGCCCGGCCCGGGCTGCCTCGTTCGCGCGTACGACGCCGCCCGCTGGACGACCTCCTCGGCGGGAGGCCTACCGCGGGTATCGGCGATATGGTCGGAACGACTGCCCACCGACCCAAGGACGGTTCCGATGTCGTCACGTGGAAGGTTCGCCCGGACGCCGATGGTCGTCGGCCTGGCCCTCTCGCTCGTGCTGGTGGGATGCGCCGCCGACGACGACGACGAGGGGGCGGGGGGTGACACGACGACCACCGCCGCCGAGGAGGAGCCGGTCCGGGGCGGCAGCCTCGTCGTAGCCCTCTCGGCCGACCCCGGGCACCTCAACCCGGCTATCACGACGTCGGGCACCACCCACCCGGCGTCGGAGATCCTCTACAACGGCCTGGTCTCCGTCGACGACGACCTCGAGGTGCAGCCGGAGCTGGCGGACAGCTGGGAGATCACCGAGGAAGGCGCCGTCTACACCTTCAAGCTCCACGACGGCGTGACGTGGCACGACGGGACGCCGTTCACGTCGGCCGACGTGAAGTTCACGTTCGACGAGATGCTGCTCAAGCTGCACGGCCGGACCCGGGCCTCGGTGGGGCCGGCCCTGGGCGCCATCGAGACGCCCGACCCGGGCACGGTGGTGTTCCGGTTCAAGCAGCCGTACGCGCCGCTGCTTCAGCAGCTGGACGTCACCGAGGCGCCGATCCTGCCGAAGCACAAGTACGAGGGGAGCGACCCCAACACCAACCCGACCAACACCGCTCCGGTGGGCACGGGGCCGTTCAAGTTCGTGTCCTACACCAAGGGCTCGGAGATCAAGATGGAGCGGAACCCCGACTACTTCAAGGAAGGGCTCCCGTACCTCGACGAGATCATCACCCGCATCATCCCCGAGCAGTCGGCCCAGGTCCTCGCCCTCGAGCGCGGGGAGGTCGACTGGATCTCCATCCCGGGCGGTCCCGAGTTCGCCCGGCTCGAGTCCTCGCAGGACATCGAGGTCACCCGTACGGCGTGGAACCCGGGCGGGTCGAACTGCATCATGACGATGAGCTTCAACCTGGACCGGCCCGTGCTGAAGGACGTGAGGACGCGCACGGCCATCGCGTCCGCCCTCGACCGCCAGCAGTTCCTGGACCAGATCCTGTTCGGTGTCGGCAAGGTCGCGGAGGCACCGATCTCGAGCGGCATCCCGTGGGCTCACGACGCCGACAGCGGCCTCCCGACGTTCGACAAGGCGAGGGCGGAGCGGCTCCTCGACGAGGCCGGCTGGGAGCGCCAGGGCGACGGCGTGCGGGTGGCGACCGGCGTCGAAGGAGTGCCGGACGGCACCCGGTTCTCCATCGACTTCCTGCACTTCCCCACCTTCGCCAAATACGGCGAGCTGGTCCGCCAGCACCTGGGCGCCGTCGGCATCGAGGTCACCCAGAAGCCGCTGGAGCCGGCTGTGTTCCCGGACCCCGTGTTCAAGCAGCGCGCCTACGACACCAACGTCATCTCCTACTGCAACGGCTCCGAGCCCCAGATCGGCGTCCGGCGGATGTTCCACTCGACGCAGATCAACGCCACGCCGTTCACCAACGCCGCCGGCTACCGGAACCCCGAGGTGGACCGGCTCTTCGACGACGCCGCCGGCGAGGTCGACCAGGCCGCTCGCGGGCGCATCTACAAGCAGATCCAGGAGATCGTGGCCAAGGACCTGCCTTACGTCTGGATCGTGGAGACGGAGGGCGGCCGCGCCTACCGCGCCGACTGCACCGGCTTCAAGTTCCAGAACGGGCTCTTCGCGGAGGCGGCGTACTGTAAGGCGTGAGCCTCCGCTATCTGCTGAGGCGCCTGGCCCAGGCGCTTCCGACGATCGCCGGCATCGTCATCGTCACGTTCGCTCTCGTCCACCTGGCTCCCGGTGACCCCATCGTGGCCCTGGCGGGCGAGAGCGGCGACGAGTCGCACTACCGCTTCATGCGCGCCAAGTTCGGGCTCGACCGGCCGCTGCCCTCGCAGTTCGCCACCTACGCCGGCAACGTGCTCACCGCCGACCTGGGCACGTCGTTCGTCCACGGCCGCCCGGTGTTCTCCGTCATCGGCCAGCGGCTCCCGGCCACCTTCCTGCTCATGGGCACGGCCCTGGTGGCGTCGAGCATCCTCGGCATCGCGCTGGGCGCCCTGGTCGCCCGTCGGCCGGGCGGCGTGGTGGACCTGGGCGTCACCGTCGGAGCGTTGATCGGTTACGCGGTACCGGTGTTCTGGCTGGGCCAGGTGGCGCTGCTGACGCTGGCGTTCCGCCTCGAGTGGTTCCCCCTCTCGGGGATGACCGACGCCCGCGCCGACCACACCGGCCTCGCTGCCGTCATCGACGTCGCCCACCACCTCGCCCTGCCGGCCATGGTCCTCGCACTCTCCGAGCTGGCGCTGATCACCCGCCTGACGCGCGCCGGGCTGCTCCAGGAGCTGGGGAAGGACTACGTGCGCTTCGCCCGGGCCAAGGGGCTGGCGTCGTCGCGGGTGACGGTCCGCCACGCCCTGCCCAACGCGCTGCTGCCGGTGATCACGGTGATCGGCGGCCGCCTCGGCTTCTTGTTCGCCGGCGCCGTCCTGATCGAGACGGTGTTCGCGTGGCCGGGCGTCGGCCAGCTCCTCCTCAGCGCCATCCGCACACGCGACTACCCGCTCCTCATGGGCGTGTTCCTGCTCGTCTCGTTGACCGTCGTCGTCGCCAACCTCCTCACAGATCTTCTCTATGCCCGCGTCGACCCGCGCATCCGCTACCACTGAGCCGGTCGTGGCTCGACGCCGCGGGAGCTGGCACCAGCTCCGGCGATCGCCGACGGGCGTCACCGGCGTCGTGCTCACCGTGGGCGTCGCGCTCGTCGGCGCCTTCGCCGGGACGCTGGCGCCGAGCGATCCCTTCACCACGGTGGGCAAGCCGTTGACGGGCCCGTCGACGGCGCACCTCATGGGCACCGACGACCTCGGCCGCGACGTCCTGAGCGGCGTGCTGCACGGGATGCGCACCTCGACCATCGTGGCCACCGTCGCCGTCCTCCTGGCCGGCTTCATCGGCGTGTTCGTCGGCGCCGTGGCCGGCTACTGCGGCGGGCGGGTCGACGACGTGCTGATGCGGATCACGGAGGTCTTCCAGGGCTGCCCGAGGTTCTTCCTCGCCATCGTGGCCGTCGCCCTCCTCGGCGCCGGGCTGGACATCGTCATCCTCGTGCTGGGGCTCACGTCGTGGCCGATGCTGGCCCGGGTCGTGCGGGCCGAGTCGCTCTCGTTGCGCGAACGCGAGTTCGTGGAGGCGGCCCGGGCGCTCGGGGCGTCGGGCCCGCGCATCCTCGTCCGCCACGTGCTCCCGTCCGTGCTGCCGGCCGCCTGGGTGGTGATCTCCCTCCTCGCTGCGAGCGTCATCCTCCTGGAGGCCAGCCTCTCCTACCTCGGCCTCGGCGACCCGAACGTGATGAGCCTCGGGTACCTGGCCAACAACGCCCAGGGGTTCATGAGGTCGGCGTGGTGGATGGCCGTGTTCCCGGGGCTGGCCATCGTCGTGGCCGTGCTCGGGCTGAGCCTGGTGTCGGACGCGGTGGGCGACGTGCTCAATCCGTTCCGGCCCCGCCGGCGCACCGACGACGCGGCGCGACCGGTGGGCGAGCCGGCCATCGCCGTCGACCGCTGACAGCCGGGGAGCCCGACGTCGCAGCACCTCAGCCGGCGCGCCCCTCCTCGAGGAGGCGGAGCAGCTTCGTCGTCGTCGTCCAGCTACGGATGGTCATCCGCCGGTACTCGGGCGTGCCGACGACGGCGGACATGCGGCTCTGGGCGCGGCGGGCGCTGAGGCGGGCGAAGTAGACCACACCGCGGCCCGGCCAGGCCTGGTCGACACCCTCCCTCGTCGCCACGACCCGCATGGCCTTCCCGCTCGTCAGCGGCGCCTTCAGGAACACGACGTCCGAGTGGTAGGTGCCGGGCTGCGTGCCGAAGCCCTCCGGAGCCTTCTCGACCACCTCGCGGAGCTTGGCGGTGGGACCGCACCACGACGGTGAGCGCCACGCCGAAGCGCTGCTCCAGCATCGCCTCCACGGCGTCCTCCAGCGACGGGCGCGGCGCGTCCGACCCGAACAGCACGTTCCCGGAGTGGATGTAGGTCCTGACCGCCTCGAACCCGGCCGCCTCGAAGGCGGCCCGCAGGTCGGCCATGGCGACGAGGTTGCGACCGCCGACGTTGACGCCCCGGAGGAGGGCGACGAATCGACCCCTTGCCACGCCGCGAACCGTAGCGATGGGCGCGGGCGCCGATGCGCACCAGCCCGTGCGAAGCGACCACCGTGAGGACCACCGACACGGCGAGCTCCCGTGCAGGCGTGTCGCCGAGGAGCGTCCGGGCCGGCACGACGAGCGGGGCCGGTCCCGCCGACCACGGCGAGCTGTCGCGTTCACCTCCCGCCCCGGCAGGCACCCCGTGCCGGTGCCCGGTTGCGTCGGCCGAGTACGTTCGTCGCCGTGGCGGAGTTCAACACGGTCAGGGTGGCGGCGGTGCAGGCGACACCCGTGATCCTCGACGCCGAGGCCACCGTCGAGAAGGCGATCGGCCTCGTCGACGAGGCGGCCGACGACGGCGCCACCTTCGTCGCCTTCCCCGAGTGCTTCGTGTCGGTCTACCCCAGCGGCGCGTGGGCGGCGCGCGCCGCCACCTGGGCGGAAGGCTGCGACGAGCTGTGGGCCAGGTTGTGGGACTCCAGCGTCGACGTCGCCGGGCCCCACGTGGCGACGCTGGCCGAGGCGTGCGCCCGGCGCGGCGTCCACCTCGCCATCGGGGTGAACGAGCGGGAGGACGCACGGCCGGGCTCGCTCTACAACTCGCTGCTGCTCATCGGCCCCGGGGGCCTCCTCCATCGCCACCGCAAGCTGATGCCGACGATGCACGAGCGGGTGTTCCACGGCGTCGGCGCCGGTGACGATCTCGACGTCACCGAGCTCCCGACCGTCGGCCGGGTCGCCGGCCTCATGTGCTGGGAGAACCGCATGCCGCTGGCCCGATGGGCGCTGTACCAGGGCGGCCCTCAGATATGGCTGGCGCCGACGGCGGACGACAGCGACGGCTGGATCGCGTCGATGCGCCACATCGCCATCGAGAGCGGCGCCTTCGTCGTCAGCATCCCGCAGTACATCCCGGCGTCGGCCTTCCCGACGGACCTGCCGCTCCCCCTCCCGGAGGGCGTGGACGTCTTCGGGCGCGGAGGGGCGTGCATCGTCTCGCCCACCGGCGAGGTGGTGGCCGGGCCGGTGTACGACCGCGAGGCGATCGTCTCGGCGGACTGCGACCTCCGCCAGGCCCTCCATGCCAAGCGGTACTTCGACGTGGCCGGCCACTACGCCCGAGCCGACGTCCTCGCCCCCGAACGCAGGTCATGAGCCGGGCCGGGCGCCGCGAACACCGGCGGGGCGCCTGACGCGGGCACCGCCGTCACCGGCCGTTCGACAGCGCCTCGAGGTCGGCGACCCGCACGCCGGCCAGCGTCTCCACCCGCAGGTCGGCGGCGGACAGGTCGAGGTGGCGGGTGATGGGCCCCGGCACGGCGACGCAGCCCAGCCCGGCCGCCTGGGCCGCCGTGATGCCGTTGAGCGAGTCCTCGACGGCCACCGCCTCGTCCGGCTCGACGCCGAGCGCTTCGACGGCGCAGCGGTACAGGTCGGGCGCCGGCTTGGCCGGGCGGGTGCCGTCGAAGCAGTGCAGGCCGGTGAACCGGTCGGCCAGCCCCAGGCGGCGGAGGTGGCCGTCGACCCAGGAGACCGGCGAGCTCGACGCGATGGCGACCCGCACGCCGCGCTCCCGGCAGTCGTCGAGGAGCTCCGCCACACCGGGAAGGACGTCGTTGGCCGCGACCAGCCCGCGGTGGAGCGACCGCCGCCGCTCGTCCACGGTGACGCGGTCGACCGGGACGCCGGCGCGGGCGACGAGCTCGGCCATGGGGTCGAAGGCGCCGACCGTCCCGATGCAGCGCGCCCACTCGTCGAGACCGAGCTCGACGCCGTGGTCGGCCCACACCCGGTGCCACGAGACGTACTCGGGCTCCTCGGTGTCGAGGATCACGCCGTCGAAGTCGAACACGACGGCCCGCAGCACGACCGCGGAGCGTATGTGCGTACGTGCCCGGCCGGCGGGACCGGCGACCGGCGGCCTACGAGCCGGCCGTCGCCTCCAGCTCCCGGCGGTAGAGCTCGTACGTCGCCTCGTCGAATGCCACCAGGCGGATGAGCTCGACGCCGGTGGGCGTGGACCGCAGCGTCCGCACGGCGACCCTGGCCGCCTGCGCCGGCGGGTAGCCGAAGATCCCGGTGGAGATGGCCGGGATGGCGATGGACCGGGCGCCCAGCTCGTCGGCCACCTCCAGGCTGCGGCGGTAGGCGCTCGCCAGGCGCAGCTCCTCGCCGAACCCGCCGCCGGTCCACCGGGGCCCGACGGCGTGGATGATCCACCGGGCCGGGAGCGCGAAGCCGGGGGTGGCCTTGGCCTCACCCGCCTTGGCCCCGCCCAGGGCGGCACACGCGGCCTGCAGCTCCTCGGCGCCGGCGGCCCGGTGGATGGCGCCGCAGACGCCGGCGCCGTCGCTCAGCTGCTCGTTGGCGGCGTTGACGATGGCGTCCACCTCCTGGGTCGTGATGTCGCCCACTACCGGCTCGATCCTCGGGACGGCGGTCATTTCGAAATCTCCGTTTGCTTTGTGGCCCCGGCGGGGCAATGATGACAACGTTGTAATTACATCGGTGGCACGCCGGTGAGAGGGGAGCCCGATGGACCGACTGTTGCGGGCCCTCGGCGATGCCGAGGTGATGACCTGGCAGGACCAGGCGAACTGTATGGGGGTCGACCCCGACCTCTTCTTCCCTGAGCGGGGCGCGTCGACGCGGGAGGCCAAGGAGGTCTGCCGAGGCTGCGTCGTCCGCGAGGAGTGCCTGGAGTACGCGCTGGTCAACAGCGAGAAGTTCGGCATCTGGGGCGGCATGAGCGAACGGGAGCGTCGGCGCCTGCGCCGGGCGCGCACGCTCGCCCGCCGGTCGGGGGCGGCGTCGTAAGGCGCCGCCCCGCTCCGCCCCCGGGCCCCGCCAGCGACGACCACGACCGTCACTGACGGGGCCCGGACCGGGAACCTCCCCCGAGGCCCGCCCGCTCCAGGCGGGCCTCGATCGTCCGGGACGGGGCCAGGTCGAGCGCCGACCACCGCTCGGGCGGGACGGCGTCCAGCACGCTCGCCGGCACCAGGCCCACCAGCTCGGCACCGACCACCGCCGTCCCCACCTCCGCCGCGCACTCGGCGACGGCGTCGTAGGCGTCGGCCGGGCCCACCGCCCGCGGGTCGACCAGGTTGCACGACACCTGGGCGCGTCCGCCGACGTCGAGGCCGAGCGACCGCACCGCGGGACCGCGGGCCCGGCGGGCGACGGCGCGGGCGGTCGCCACCGGGGCGTCGGCCGCCAGCCACAGGTTGTAGGCGACCAGCACCGGCCGGGCCCCGACGGCAACGGCACCGGCGGTGGGGTGGGGGAGCGCCGGCCCCGTGTCGGGGGGGAGCGGACCGAACGCGCCCCGCCGCACGTCGGGCAGCGACCGCTCGGGGCCGTAGACGAAGCAGGGGACGGCGAGCTGCTCGGCCGCCCAGCGGGCGAAGCGGTCGCGGGCGGCCACCGCGTCGGCCATCGTCGCCCGGCCGAGCGGGACGAACGGGACGACGTCGACCGCCCCGAGCCGCGGGTGGGCGCCCACATGGCGGCCGAGGTCGATGCGGGCGACGGCCTCGACGGCGAGGCGGCGGGCCGCCTCCTCGACGCCGGGCCCGGCCAGGGTGAGCACGCTGCGGTGGTGGTGCGGGTCGGTGTGGACGTCGAGGAGGGCGGGGCCGGCGGCCGCCGCCAGCGCCTCGAGCACGGACGCATCGCGCCCCTCGCTCACGTTCACGACGCACTCGAGCACGCTCCACGCTGGCACGCCGCTCCTACGCTTCGCCCGTGGACGTCGGCCTCGCCCTCCCGCACTACGACCACTCCGTCCCCGGGGAGCGCCCGCTGCGCTGGGAGACGGTGCTGCGCTGGGCGGCGGCCGCCGAGGGCTCCGGCCTGGGTTCGGTGTGGATCTCCGACCACCTGTTCCTCTCGCTGGAGCGCTGGGGCGTCGCCCCGGCCGACGGCGCCCCCGGCGAGGTCGAGGGGTTCGAGGCCCTGTCGACCCTCGCCGCCCTCGCCCGGGTGACGACCCGGGCCCGCCTCGGCACCCTCGTCCTGTGCCCCCACCTGCGCCCGCCCGGCGCCCTGGCCAAGGCGCTGGCGACGATCGACGTGGTGAGCGGGGGCCGGCTCACCGTCGGGCTGGGGGCGGGGTGGTTCGAGCCGGAGTACGCCGCCGCCGGCCTGCCCTTCCCGCCCGCCGGCGCCCGGGTCTCGCGGATGGCCGAGACGCTCGAGGTCCTCCGCCTCGCCTTCACCGGCGAGCCGTTCGACTACTCCGGCGAGCACCTGCGCCTGGAGGGCATGGTCTGCCGGCCCCGCCC
>Ga0247717_1000344_pt1 | contig 14386 bp, 17 predicted proteins | sample 24E_NmetaG_FD_189047 | JGI IMG/M metagenome (GOLD analysis project Ga0247717, IMG submission 189047) | Soil microbial communities from hillslope of Landscape Evolution Observatory, University of Arizona, Oracle, AZ, United States - 2-4-E_N | ecosystem: Engineered > Artificial ecosystem >... | reverse complement strand
CGGCCGCTTCCCGTGGCGCCACGTGCCCGGCTACCTCGCCTCCCAGGCGGCCGGAGCGACGGCCGCCGCCGGGACCCTCCTTGCCATCCACGGACCCGTCGCCGACCTTGGCGCGACGACATTGTCCCCCGACGTGTCGGCGGTTTCGGGCCTTGCGCTCGAAGCGCTCGCGACCTTCCTTCTCGTCCTCGTGATCTTCGGCGTCGCGACGGATCCGCGCGCGTCGCCCGGCGCGGCGGGCCTTGCCATCGGGCTTGCCATCGGGCTCGACGCCCTCGTCGCGGGCCCCTTCACGGGCGCCAGCATGAACCCCGCCCGCAGCCTTGGCCCCGCGCTCGTGTCCGGGCAGTTTGCCGACCTTTGGCTCTACCTCGTCGCGCCGGTCGTCGGAGGCGTGGCCGCCGCGTTCACGTACGAATATCTGCGGCCGGGCAGGGCGCCGCCGTCGCCGTTGGGCGTCGCGGGACCGGTCGATCTGGAGAGATCGTCTTGACGGCGTTCCGCATCCTCTTCGCCTGCGTGGGCAACGCCGCGCGCTCGCAGATGGCCGAGGGGTTCGCGCGGGCGATGGCCGGCGACCGTGTGGACGCGCGCTCGGGCGGCAGCCGGCCCGCGGGCGCAGTCTCGCGAAAGGCCATCGAGGCCATGCGCGAGAAGGGCATCGACATCTCCGGCCACCAAAGCAAGGGCTTCGACGAGGCGTGGATCCGCGACGAGGCCGACCTCGTCGTCACCATGGGCTGCGGCGAGGACGCGTGCCCCGCGTTTCTCGGCAAGCGCACGATCGACTGGAAGCTCGAGGATCCGATCACCATGGACCTCGACGGCGTGCGGCAGGTGCGCGACGAGATCGAGCGAAGGGTGCGCGACCTTCTGTCTCGTGAACGCCTCCTGTGAGATGCATACATACGTATACGAACGTATACATCGTCGGGCGTCACGGCGGGATTTCGCACGCCTCGCGCTCGAGCCTTCGGATGTGCAGCGCAAGGAGAGCGACGACGCCGCCTGCGACCAGCAGCGGCACGAGCAGCGAGGACAGGGGCACGCCAAGGAAGGTAGGAAGCGCCGCCAGGCCAAGGGCCGCGACGGCGGCGGCGCCCGTGAGCGTGCAGTGGGCGCACGCGAAGACGAACAGGAGGGTCTTCGATTCCACGGAATCCCATCCTGCGGCGCGGTCAAAGTACTTTTCGCAAGGTCTCCGGGAGGGCGGGCACGTGGGGGTAACGCTCGATCTCGTCCGGATCGACCCAACGGCTCTCCTCGTTCTCCCAGTTGAGCGTGGGCTCCGCGCCCGGCGCCACGTCGAACAGGAACGGATGCACGATCCACTCCGCGGCAAGCTGCGGGTCGAACACGCGCATCGGATCGCCGCGACGGGCGAGGTGGACGGAGGGCGGCCCAAGGCCCGTCTCCTCGAGGATCTCGCGCCGCGCGCCCGTCTCGGGATCCTCGCCCGCGAAGCTTCCGCTCACGCCCGCCCACTTGCCCGGATAGGTCTGCACGCGGTCGCTGCGTCGCAGCAGAAGGACTTTTCCGTCCGGGCGCCGCAGGAAGCACGTGACGACCTCGCGACGCTTCATCGCCGCGGGAACCGCACAACCGTTTAAATATCTCGCTTCCCTAGCGGGCCCGATGGTTCGAGCTTCTCGAGCCGCACGCAGCAAGCCCGTGGCGCGCGCCGCGAAGTCGTACGATCCGCGGGAGCTTGAGCCGCGCATCCAGGCGTGGTGGCGCAAGGCGAAGGTGCACGAGCGGACGCGCAAGCTTCGCGCGGGGGGCAAGCCCTTCTACTTCATCGACGGGCCGCCGTACACCTCGGGCCACATCCACCTCGGCACGGCCTGGAACAAGATCCTCAAGGACGCTCAGCTTCGGTTTGCGCGCATGCAGGGGCGCGACGTGCGCGACCAGGCGGGCTTCGACATGCACGGCCTTCCGATCGAGGTGAAGGTCGAGAAGGAGCTTGGCATCGCCAACAAGAAGGACATCGAGGCGATGGGCATGGCGAAGTTCGTGAAGAAGTGCCGCGACTTCGCGCTTGGCTACCTCGAGAGCATGACCGCCGAGTTCCAGGAGCTTGGCGTGTGGCTCGACTGGGAGAATCCCTACCGCACGATCGACAACGCCTACATCGAGGGCGCGTGGTGGGCTCTTGCGCGCGCGAACGAGAAAGGCCTCGTCTACCAGGCCGAGAAGGGTGGCATGAGCTGGTGTCCCCGCTGCGAGACGGCGCTTGCGGAGGCCGAGGTCGAGTACTGGGACGAGGACGACCCGGCCGTGTACGTGAAGTTCCCCTTGGCCGACGCGCCCAACACCTTCCTCGTCATCTGGACCACGACCCCGTGGACGCTTCCAGCCAACGTCGCCGTCGCGGCGCACCCCACGTTCAGCTACGCGAAGGTTCTCGCGAGGAAGGACGGCCGCGACGAGACGCTCATCCTGCTCGACGCGCTCGTCGAGCAAGTCCTGGCGCTTGGCCGGTACGACGACCACACCGTGCTCGGCCACGTCGTGGGCGCCGACCTCGAGGGCGTGCGCTACCGCCACCCGTTCGCCGAGGAGTTGCCCTATCATCGTTCGCCGCCCACGCCGCGCAACAACACCGTCGTGCTGGCCGACCACGTGACGGCGGAGAACACGGGCCTCGTGCACACGGCGACTGGGCACGGCGCGGAGGACTTCGCCGTCGGCGAGAAGACCGGGATTCCGCCTTTCTGCCCTGTCGGCGAGAACGGGCGGTACACCGACGAAGCCGGCCCGTTTGCCGGCGTCGACGTGAAGCAGGCGGACCCCGCAGTCGTCGAGAGCCTTCGTGGGAAGGGCCTCCTCCTGCACGAGGGGCGCATCACGCACCGGTACGGCCACTGCTGGCGGTGCAAGACCCCGATCCTCTACCGCACCACGCGGCAGTGGTTCGTGGCGATCACGAAGATCAAGGACAAGATGCTCGCCGAGGTCGACCGGGTGGCGTGGACGCCCGAGTGGGCCGGCTCCGCACGCCAGCGCGACTGGGTCGAGAACGCGCGCGACTGGTGCGTCTCGCGGCAGCGCTACTGGGGCATTCCCATCCCGGCGTGGCGGTGCGAGCGCGGGCACACGCGGATCGTCGGGTCCGTCCGCGAGCTCGCCAGGCACGCGGCGAAGGGTTACAAGAAGGAAATGGACCTCCACCGGCCGGGCATCGACGGCGTGCTCCTGCGCTGCGACGCGTGCGGGGGCAAGGCGCTCATGCGCCGCGTGCCCGACGTCTTCGACGTGTGGTTCGACTCGGCTTGCGCGAGCTGGGCGCAGCTTGGGTATCCCGGGTCGGACAGGGAGTTCAAGAAGTGGTTCCCGTGCGACTGGATCACGGAGGCGCAGGACCAGACGCGCGGCTGGTTCTACTCGCAGCTTGGCGCCGGCGTCGCGGCGCTCGATGCGGTGCCCTACGAGCGCGTGCTCATGCACGGCTGGGCGCTCGACCCCGAGGGCAAGCCCATGTCGAAGTCGCTTGGCAACATCATTCCGCCGCACGACGTCATCGCCAAGCACGGCGCCGACGCGATGCGCTTCTATTTCCTCTCCGGGGCGCCCTGGGAGGACGTCGCGTTCTCCTGGGAAGCCGTTCGCAACCACCAGCGCATGCTGAACGTGCTCTGGAACGTCCACGTCTTCGCGACGACGTACATGGCGCTCGACGGCTTCCGCGCGTCGGACGCGCCGCAAGGCCTCAAGCACGCCCGTCGCGAGGACCGGTGGCTCCTCTCACGGCTCGAGTCCGTGCGCGACGAGGTGACGACGGCGTTCGAGACCAGTCATTATCACCTGGGCGCCCGAGCGCTTGCGAACTTCGTCCTGGAGGACCTTTCCCGCTTCTACGTGCGCCTGGTGCGCGACCGCACGTGGCAGGAGAAGGCGAGCCGGGACAAGCTTGCCGCCTACGCCACGCTGCACGAGGCCCTCTCGGGCGTGGCGCGGCTCCTTGCGCCCTACGCCCCGCACGTCGCCGAGGCCCTGCACGCGGACCTCGGAGGCGAGCGCGAGAGCGTCCACATGGAGGACTGGCCCAAGGCGCGGCCCAACCGGCGCGACCCGGCGCTCGAAGGGCAGCTCTCCCGCGCGCGCTCCATCGTCGACGCCGCCGCCCAGGCGCGGGCGAAGGCCAACCTCAAGCTGCGCTGGCCCGTGCGGACGCTGTGGGTCGCCGGCGAGCCCGCGCTCTCCGAGGTCGTCGCGCGGTTCGGCCCGCTCCTTGCCGAGCAGACGAACGCAAAGAGCGTCGAGTACGTCGGCTCGCGGTGGGGCCGCTTTGCCAAGGAGATCCTGCCCGTGAAGAACGTGATCGGGAAGACCTTCCGGCAGGACGGTCCGCTTGTCATCGAGCGCCTGCGGTCCCTCACGCCCGCCGAGATCGAGAGCATCGAGAAGGAGCTCTCGGTCCTGGGCAAGGTGGAGCTCACGCACGAGGAGATGGTCTTCACCCTCACGCCGGACATGGTGACCTTCCAGGAGAAGCTCTCGGCCGAGTACGTCGGCGCCGAATTTCAAGGCGGCTCCGTCTACGTGGACACCAACATCCCCGACGACCTCAAGGCCGAAGGGATGGCGCGCGAGATCACCCGCCGGATCCAGGAGATGCGGAAGGAGGCGGATCTCGAGGTGACGGCCACGATCGCCGCGCGGATCGCCGCCTCGCCGGAGACGACCGCGCTCCTGCGCGCGAACCTCGACGACGTGAAAGGCGCCACGCGCAGCGTCTCGATCGAGTTCGGGCAAGCGCCACGCGGCACGTGGACGAAGGAGTGGGACGTCGAGGGGGAGACCGTCACGATCGCCCTCTCGCCCGCGCGGCCGACCCGGCCCCGGGCGACCAAGCGGCCCGCCCGCGCGTCCGCGCGTCCGCGCCCCGCCAAGCCCGCGCGCGCGCGCAAGCGCTGAGGCCCTCAGTCTCGCGTCTCAAGGACAAGCGCCTCCCAGAACCCGGCATCCACGTGCTCAACGAGGCCAAAGTCCCCCGCTCGCACGAGCGCCTCGGCTCGCGGGTGGCGAAGCGAGAGCCACACGGCGTCCACCCAGCGCGAGTGCGCCTCCTCCTTGTCGACCGGCAAGCCCTCGTCCTCGAGTTGCAACGCCACGTGCACGCGTTCGTGCGAGTCGACCATGGCCACGGAGGCCGCCGGGTCGAGACCCAGCCGCGCACCCAGGCGCGCTGCGGCGCCCACGTCGAGCGCGGTCACGTACACGTGCCCGCCCGACGCGCGCGCGGCCAGCCGGAAGGTGAGACCCACGAGGCCCGCGATCTTGTACTCGGGCGGTACGGCGGGCCAAAGGCCGGCGTCGTAGAGGAGGTCGTGGTCGGAGAACCGGCAGCCGATGGCGCGCTCCCGGAGCCGTCGCTGCCATGCCGCGTCCGCCATCGTCGCAGCATCGCGCCCTGCGGCCAAGAACTTACGGCTCGGGCGTACGATCGGCGCGCGCGATCGCACGACGGGAAGCGCCGGTCCCGGTCGATTGCCCAGCCCAGGAGGCCAAACGCTAAAATACGCCGCGCTGGCTTGCCAAGCGAGAAAACATGCCCGTCTCCCTGGACCTCTCCACGTTCCGCCGCGGAAGCGACCTCTTGAAGCGCGGCTTTGCCTCGATGCAAAAGGGCGGCGTCATCATGGACGTCACCACGCCCGAGCAGGCCGGCATCGCGGAGGACGCAGGCGCCGTGGCCGTCATGGCGCTCGAGCGCGTGCCGGCCGACATTCGCGCGCAAGGAGGCGTGGCACGCATGGCCGACACCCGCGTCGTGGCCGAGATCGTGGACGCCGTCACGATCCCCGTCATGGCCAAGTGCCGCATCGGCCACTTCGCCGAGGCGCGCGTGCTCCAGGAGCTCGGCGTGGACATGATCGACGAGAGCGAGGTGCTCACGCCCGCCGACCCGTACTACCACGTGGACAAGCGCGCCTTCACCGTCCCCTTCGTGTGCGGCGCGCGCGAGCTTGGCGAGGCCAGCCGCCGCATGTTCGAGGGCGCGGCCATGATCCGCACGAAGGGCGAGGCGGGCACCGGCAACGTCGTCGAAGCCGTCCGCCACCGGCGTCTCATCGTCCAGGCGATCGCGCAGGCGACCGGGGCAAGCGACGCGCAGCTTCGCGCCCTTGCCGAGACCTTCGCCGACCGCTACGCCGTGCTCGCGCGCGAGGCGAACCCCGGCGCCAAGGTCACCGCCTCGACGATCGTCTTTGGCGGCTCCACGCTCGCGGAGGTCCGCAAGGGCCTCCACGGCATCCTCAAGGACGTGAAGAGGCTTCGCCGCCTCCCCGTCGTGGACTTTGCGGCCGGCGGCATCGCGACGCCCGCCGACGCGGCGCTCATGATGCAGCTTGGAAACGACGGCGTGTTCGTGGGCAGCGGCATCTTCAAGTCGGCCGATCCGGCGACGCGGGCGCGCGCCATCGTGGAGGCCGTGACGCACTTCGACGAGCCCAGGGTCATTGCGGAGGTCTCGCGGGGTCTTGGGGAGCCCATGCGGGGTCTCGAGGTGGATCGGATTCCGGTGGAGCAACGCCTGGCGGGAAGGGGAGCCTAGCGCCCTCGTGCTGGCGCGCGAACGCCCACGGCAGAACCGCCGCCGCCAGGATGCCGACGATGCCCCACTGCAGCACAAAGCCCAGGGGATCCCCCGGGCTTCCGGGGACCGGCGGCAAGGAGGCGCGGAACAGGGCGTAGAATGGAAGCGCCAGGTAGCTCGCCACGTAGGTCGCATACGTGGCCGCGCCGGAGAACACGATGCTCTCGATCGCGCGGCCGGAGGAGGCCAGGCGGTGGGCCAGAAGGAACGTGCCCATGCTCCCGAGGATGAAGATCGCGTCGGCGGCCAGGCTTGCCGTCCAGACGCGGAAGACGATCTCGGGGACAAGGCCGGGGTTGCCGGAGAGGGCAACGCGACCGCCAAGGCCCAGCACCGAGGAGACGGCCGTGAACAGGATGGCAGACGCCGCCAAGGCCCCGCGGGTCGCGCGCATGCGCCCGGGAGCGCCGCGGGGTGACCTCTAGCTTTCGGGGGCGAAAAAGTGGACGGGGGCCGTCGCGGCCCCCGCCTGGCCCCTTCCCGTTGTCGAATCTATCGGCGCTTCTTCGCGCCGCCTTTCTTCTTGGCGGTCTTCTTCTTCGCGGTCTTCTTGCGGGCTGCGCCCTTGCGCATGGTCTTTTTCTTCGCCATTTTCGTACCCCTCTTCTTGCTGGCACTCTTCTTGAGCTTCTTCTTGGCCTTCTTGGCCTTGGCGCGGGCGGGCTCCATGACAAATCCGGGCTCGGGGCCGGCCGGAGGCGCGGGAACGGGCGGCGTGAGCAGGTCCGTGATGCGGTCCAGCGCCGACGGCTCGGGAGTCACGGTCGTCGGCGCGGGCGCAGGCGTTTCTTCCACTTTCTTCGGAACGACGGGATCGGCGGCCAGAGCCATCACCGCGCGAGGGTACAGCCTCGCCGCTAAAACGGGTTTCGCTTTGAATCGGCCCTCGCGCGGCTACTTCGGCGTCGCCGTGAGCGCTTCGACGAGGGCATCTCCGAAGGCCGCGGCCGCTTCCGGCCCGCTGGCGGTGATGATGCGCCCGTCGCGCACGAGCACGTCGGAGGCCAGGGTGGCTCCGCCACGCCGCAGCTCGTCCATCGCGCCTTCGCCGTCGTAGACCGTGGCCTTCTTGCCCGCCAAAAGTCCCGCCTTTGCGAGGACGGCCGGCGACAGGCAGATGGCGGCGACGACCTTTCCCAAGCGGTCGGCCTCGCGCACGAGCCCGTGGAGCGTCTGCGAGGTCCAAAGGTGTCGCGGGCTGCCGCTTCCGCCCACGACGACGACGGCGTCGTAGTCCTGGACCTTCAGTCCCTCCAGGCTGCTCCCAACGTTCACCTTGAGGCCAAGCATGCCTGTCGCCTGCACGACTTTGGTCGAAGCGACCTTGACGACCGCGCCCTCGCGCTCGAGAATCCGCCGCGGCTCGGCGTACTCCTCGTCGCGGAAGTTCTCCGGCGCGATCACCATCAGGACCTGCTTGCCCAGAAGCTTGCCCGGCATGCCGACACCCGCATCCGCATCCGGGCGCGCGGGCTTGAGCCTGTGCCCGCAATATTTAAAGGGCGGTCGGCGGTATTCGCGCCGCACCAGCCCCGTGGTGTAGCGGCCAATCATAGGAGACTCTGGATCTCTTGACCCTGGTTCGAATCCAGGCGGGGCTACTTCCTTCGGCCATCGGCCACAGCCGATGGCCGCGGCGATTGTGGGGTTCCCCGCCAGGATTCGACGAGCGGGATCGCCGACGCGAGGCCAAAGGCCGAGCAAGGCGATTCCGCGAAGCCGGCGGACGCGCAGCGGCCGACGGCGAAGCGGAACCGCGAAGCGGTTCCGCGAAGTCCGACGGTTCGGTCGCCGCGAGGCGGCGGGCACCGAACCGGAGGAAGCGTCGAGCGCAGCGAGACGCTGCGAATCCAGGCGGGGCTATGCCGAAGAGACCGATCCAGGCGGGGCAATTCTACGAGGTCGGATCGGCCGCGTGAAGGCTGGCGGCCTCGATCGCCTGCCCAACGAGCAACGCGCGGGGCGGGCCCGGCCGGGGATCGGCGACCGCATGCAACGCGATGGCCACGGCGCGCTGGTCGGCGTGACGGAAGGTGGCCGCGCAGCGTCCCGAGCGGCCCGTGAGCGCGCCGTCGACGATCTCCTGCGCGGCCGATTGACTTTGCGGCACCACGACGTCGAGGAGCCGCCGGCCCGCAAGCGACGAAGGCTTGTGACCGAGGTGCACTCGCCAGGCGGAGTTTGCTTCGACGATCCGCCCGTCGGCGTTCACGACGCAAAGCAGCGCCCCCACGGCCTCGATCGCCGCCTCCACGAGGGCGCGCTCGGCGTAGCTCGTCGCCACCTTGGCGCGCTCGGCGGCAAGCTCGCCGCTCAGGCGCTCCTGCGCGGCGGCATGCGCCTCGGCCTCGCGAGCGACGACGGCGACGGCGCCCGGGGGCTCGGCAAGGGCGGTGGCCAGGAAATCGAAGCGCCCCGTGGGCGTCCAGACCTCAAGCGCCTCGCCGTACCCCTGGGTCCGGACCCGCAGCACGAGATCGCGCAGGGCCACGACCACGGGAGTCGAAAGGACGTCGGCGACGGCCAATCCCGCAACGACGGGCCCACGGAAGGTCCGTTCGAACGCCACGTTCGCGTACACAAGGCGGAGCTCCTCGCCGCCCAGGATGCAAAAGGGGATCGGGATCTCGCGCAGCAGGGCCTGCGGACGCAATCCGGTGACCGTCTCGATTGCCTCCGTGGACGCTCCGAGCGGCAAGAACCTCGCCCCAGCGAGGACACCCGTCGCGTGGGAAAAGCGAGTGTCTGTGGGCAAATCACGGACACGCGGCGAGCCGCGCTAAGCCGTATCCACGAACAGGAACCGGCGCACCGCGGGCTCCGGCGGCCGTTCGCGCGAGAACCAGAGGTCGACCTTCGCCGTGTCGTGGTTGTGCGCTGCGACGTCCGGCGGGTGGCTGTCGCCCGTGGGCGGGCCGTTGAACGGGTCGGGATGCCGCTGACCGTTGGCCCGCACCGCGTCGAGCGCGTCCAGGCGCACGAGGTTCACGAAGTTGTACCGGCGCGACAGCGTGGGATCGAAGGCGTCGGGGCCCACGGCCACGACGAAGATGGGCTCGGTCCCGCAGCCCACGCTTGCGGAGACGAGCGCGACCGCGACCCCGCAGCCGTCGTACTCGTAGCGGTCCACGATCCACGACTGGGCGTTTGGATCGACAAACGCGTAGCTCTCGACGTACCGCGCGCGCTGCAGATGCCGCCGCGGATCGTCGTCGCCGGCCTCCGTGGCAAGCACGAAGTTGCCCTGCGCCTCGCGCGAGAGCGTCACGCCGGGGAACAGCTCCTCGTCGTTGAACCACAGAACGCCGCGGACGGTCGTGCGGACCTCGGCCGTGCCGGCGACGGCGGCAAAGGAGACGGTCGATTGCCGGACGATGTCGGCGAGGACCGTGTGGCCCTCGACGACCGTCGCCGACTGCGTCCGGACGGGGCTTCCTCCGGCCAGCGCGACGGGGACGAGGACGAGCAGAGCAAGCGCAAGGGTCATCGTGAGGCGGCGCACGGCAAGCCTTCCGTCGCTTCGGGAGGATGTATGTGACGGAAGTTCGGGTTTGGACTCCCGCCCGCCGGGGACTTTCGGATGCAACTCACGCCGGTGACAATTCGAGGTATCGGGTGACAGTTCCCCCGCCCGGCCGTTTGATCGGGGGCCGCGCAGGGGGCCGATCCGCCACGTTCGTCCCCCCAAGCACAAACCGACGCCGCGCGCCAACCTCCGGCATGCCACCGAACTCCGCACGCCCGCCCGCCACGTTGCCGGTCGCCGTGCGCGAGTACAAGCGGCCGGACCTCACCGGATGCACGCTTGTCGTGAGCGTGCCCCACGTCGGCATGGGCAACTCGGTCGTCACGGACTTCCTGCTCGACAGCCTGCGCATGGACCAGATCGCCGTCGTCGACTCGGAGGGGTTCCCGCCTGTGGCCCTCGTGCACGACGGGCGCCCGCGCTTCCCGCTTCGCATCCACGCGAGCGTGGACGATCGCGTCGCCGTCGCCCGGAGCGAGATCCCGCTCCCCGCCGCGGTCTGCCGAGCGGTCGCGCACGCCCTCCTCGACTGGTCCGTGGATCGACGCATGCGCGCGATCGTCGCGATCGACGCGCTTGCCGGCCACGCCGATCCGAGCGCCGACGGAGGACCTCCGCCATTGTGGTTTGCCGCGCGCGGCTCGGAGGCCCGCGAGCGCGCGATGTCGGCCGGCCTTCAGGAGGTCCGCGAAGGCCTCCTCTCCGGCATCCCGGCCGTGCTGCTCACCGAGAGCCGGTTCGCGGGCGCCGAGGTCGTCGGCCTCTTCGCCGAGCTTCGCGAGCCGCTCGACGACGCGCGCTCCGTCCCCGCCCTCACGCAGGCCGTCTCGGAGATCCTGGGCGGCCTGCCGCTCGACTTCGCGCGCCTGGAGCGCGAGGTGGCCGACGTCGAATCCCGGGTCCGCAGCCTTCAGGAATCCGCGCAGCGCGAGCTCGAACGCCTCTCTGCGCCCGCGCTGCGGGACGCGATGCCGATGTACGGGTGAGGATCAAGCGCCGCGGCGCTTGGCGGCGAGGTTCGAAAGCGCCTGCGCGAAGGACCTTCGCAGCGTGCGCGCGGGCCAGCGCTGGAACATCGAGAGCTTGACCTCCTTGGGGAACGACCACATGGCGCGGATGCGGACCTCCGTCTCGCGCGACTCCGGGTGGTCCCGCGGGTGGTGGTTGAGCGCGACGTCGAACAGGAGCGTCGCGATGCCGCCGAGGCGGTTCTGCGCGCCCGTGACGAGGCTCAAGCTGAACACGCTGGGCTCGACGGCGTAGGAGAGCGTGAACTCGGCGTGGTGGCCGTCGTCGAACCGCACGCGCAGGCGCGTCCCCACCCCCTCGGATTTGCGCTCGAGCACCTCGACCGACGCGACGCCGGAGAACCACGCCGGCCAGCGCTCGAAGTCGAGAAGCTCCGGATAAACGTCCACGGGCTTGCCCGGAACGACGCCCACCACCGTGAGATCGTCCTTCTGCTTGGCCATCAGCTTCCCGAGCGTGCCCATGGGCGGGCAAACCCGAAGGGCGCATATACGGTTTTCGGGCATCCGGGGCCGTGCCCCCGCGCTCCGCGCCGCCGCCCGAGGCCGCGCCCGCACCGCTTGCGCGCGCCCTTTTGCGATGGTACGCGCGATCCGCGCGCGACCTCCCGTGGCGCCGCACGCGCGACCCGTGGGCCATCCTCGTCTCCGAGGTCATGCTCCAGCAGACGCGCGTCGCCACCGTCCTTCCCCGCTACGCGCGGTTCTTCGCGCGCTACCCCACCCCCGCGCGCCTGGCGGCCGCAAGCGAAGACGAGGTCGCGCGGGAATGGGAAGGCCTCGGCTACTACCGGCGCGCCCGCGCGCTTCGCGCGGCCGCCGCGCGCATCGCGCGCGACGGCTTCCCGCGCACCGTCGAGGGCCTCCGCGCGCTGCCGGGCGTGGGCCGCTACACGGCCGCCGCCGTCGCCGCCATCGCCTTCGACCGCCCCGAGCCGCCCGTCGACGGCAACCTCGAGCGCGTGCTCTGCCGGCTCGACGCCGTGGGAGACGACCCGCGCGTGCCCGCCGCGCGCGCCCGCCTCGAAGAGCGCCTCCGCGCGATCCTCGCGCACGGCCAACCCGGCGCGCTTGCGCAAGCGTTCATGGACCTTGGCGCAACCGTGTGCACGCCGCGCGCGCCCGCGTGCGGCGCCTGCCCGCTCGCGCGGGCCTGCCGCGTGCGAGCGACCGGGGACGCCGAGCGCTACCCGCGACGGAGGCGAAGAGCCGCGCGCCCGACGCAGGACATGGTATTCCTGCGCATCGGCGCGGGCGACCGCGTCCTGCTCGTTCGCCGCGGGCCGGGCCTCCTTGCGGGCCGATGGGCCATGCCGGGCGCCGCGCGGACGGGCCGCCGGCGCGCCGCGGACGTGGCGGCCGCGTTGCTTGCGTCGCTGGGCATCGAAGGGCAAGTGCGCGCGTGCATGGCGCGCGGCGTGCACGAGTTCACGCACCGCCGGTGGCGTTGGCAAGCGTGGGACGTGGAAGCGCGCGAGGCGAGCGCGGCCGCGGGGCGATGGTTCCGCAAGCGCGAGCTCGCGCGCGTTCCGCTCGTGGCGTTCCACCGGCCGCTCCTCGAATGATGCATACATGCGTATACGTGTGTATACATCGGCGGCGCCGGTTCAGTATTCGGGCGGCGCGTAGACGGTGAGGAAGAAGAGCGGTTCCCGCCCCACGCTTTTCACCCAATGTTGCACGCCGGCGGGGACGACAAAGAGCGTGCCCGGGGGCGCGCGGCGTTCCAACGGCGTCCGCTCGCGCCCGTCGGCCCAGATGCGAACGAGCGCCTCGCCCTCGACCACGTGGAAGATCTGGTCCGCCTCGTGGGTCTCGGGCGGGCCGGCCTCCTCGCCGGGCGCGACCGTCATGACGGCGGTCTGGCTTCGCCTCGTCTGGTGGAGGACTCGGAAGAACGCGCCGCGCGCGGAAGACAGCGGCGTCCAGAGGACCTCGTCGGCGGAGGCGGCGGGCATGTCCGTTCCATCGGGAGGCGTCGGTTTCAAGGTTTCGGGGGCGCTCGGTGGCACGGGTTTGCATGGTCGACGCGACGCTTCTCAACGTGGCCACGTTGCTCTCGGTCTCGGTGCTGGCCTTCTCCGTGCTTCTTGCGGTCGTGGGGGCGCTGTCGTGGCGCCGCTTGCGCTCGCAGCGCCTGGCCTTCGTCACGGCCGCGTTCGTGGTGCTTGCCGCCAAGGGCGCGCTGTCGAGCTACCGCGCGATCGTGGAGCTCGCGCCCGATCTTGCCGTCTCCGGCCTCGATTTCGCCGTGCTGGGCCTTTTGTATCTTTCGATCGCCAAGAGGTGAGCGGGGATCCAGGATCCCGCCGAGGCGCTCGAGCTCGAGACGCGCCGCCGCATCTTCGATCACGTCGCTGCGCATCCGGGCGATCACATGCGTTCCGTCCAGCGGGAGCTTGCCCTGGCCGGCGGCACGCTGTCGTACCACCTCGACCGCATGGTGAAGCTGGGCCTCCTGTCGGTGCGCGACGACGGGCACTTCACGCGGTACTACGTGGCGCACCAGCTGGGCCGCCGCGAGAAGGACGTGATGGCGGTGCTGCGGCACGCCGTTCCGCGGCGCGTCGTGGCGCATCTCCTGCTGCATCCGGACGCAAGCCACGGGGAGATCCTGCCGCACGCCGGCGTGGGCGCGTCCACGCTGTCGTTCCACCTGAGGCGCCTGCTTGAGGCGGGCGTCGTGGCGCAGCGGCGCGACGGGCGCGAGAACCGCTACTTGGTCGTCGAGCCCGATCTTGTGGCAAGCGTGCTCGTGCGGTACAAGGCGAGCTTCGTCGACGACGTGGTGGACCGGTTCGCGGAGGCGTGGTTGGAGCTTGCGCCGCCGGAGGGCGGAGAGGAGGAGCCGCCCCCCGGCGAGCGCGGATGAAGGCAGGGCGTCAGCGGCGGCGGAAGAGGACGTAGGCCGCGACGCCGGAGAGCGCAAACGCGCCGACCAGGCCCGCGAGCGCGCTTGGGGGCGCAGGGACGGCCACCCCGGCGATCTCGATGGCGTGGACGCTCCAGTGGTTCACCGACACGAGGACCTGCCATCCGTCGGGTCCCCTGACGACGCAGTACTCGGGCGTGCTGTCGTCGGTCGCGTCCAGGCAGTCGGCGAGGCCGCCTTGGGCCTGGACGATGGGGACCTCGACGAACTCGCCCCCGACCTCGTCGAAGTACCGAAGGCTCAGGTCGTCGGCGCGCAGGACCCCGCGGTCGACGTTGATCACGAAGGTTTGGCCC
>Ga0247717_1000343_pt1 | contig 14410 bp, 17 predicted proteins | sample 24E_NmetaG_FD_189047 | JGI IMG/M metagenome (GOLD analysis project Ga0247717, IMG submission 189047) | Soil microbial communities from hillslope of Landscape Evolution Observatory, University of Arizona, Oracle, AZ, United States - 2-4-E_N | ecosystem: Engineered > Artificial ecosystem >... | reverse complement strand
AAGATGTGTCCGGCGCCGGGCTGCTTCTGCTCGATCAGCGCGTTCGAGCCGACGGTCTGCAAGCGCTGCGCGGCCAGATCACCGCTGAGGCCGGTGCGCAGGTCGGTCCCGAACGCCGCCGCCAGTGTGCTGCCATCAACCGCCCATGGTTCGGCCATGGCAGCCTCGGGCCGGCTCACGGACGCACGGTCCAGACCGCGTAGAGCGCTCCGACGTAGACGGCGAGGAGCAGGATGGCGTCGGGTTCGAGGCGGCGCACTCGGGTCTCGGTGCCGTGAACGAGCGCGGCGAGGGCGAGGGCCATCAACAGGATGGCGCCGACGCCGGCTACTGCCTCGCTGGGGTCGACTGCCGCCAGCAACGGACCGGGCGTGTACGCGGCGTCGACGAACACGAGCACCGCCATGTTGAACGCGTTGCTACCGAAGAGGTTGCCGACCGCGAGATCCTGCGCGCCGATGCGCACGGCGGCGATGGATGCCACGAGCTCGGGCATCGAGGTCGAGAGTGCGAGAAGCGCCGTCCCGACGAACGTCTCGCCCATCCCGCTGGCGACGGCGATGTCGCGACCCGAGTAGGCGAGCACTGGGGCCGACACGAGGATCACCGCAGAGGCGACAGCGAATCGGACGATCGCCGGCCGGAGTCCGCCGCGTTCGCGTCTCGTCCACCCGGTCGGCACCGGCAGCACCTCGCTCTCACCGAAGCGGCCGGTGGGAGAGCGGCGCATCCATGCAACTGCAGCGACGTATGAGCTGGCGACGGCCAGCGTGTCCACGCCGACCCAACCGATCGCGATGCCGGTGGGGGTGAGCACGCTGAGCGTGGCGAGTGCGGTGAGCGCGAGAGCCACCGTTGCTACTCGGGCATGCCCGATCTCGACGCTCGGCCAGATGCGTTGCCGGTTCAGGAGGTCGACGATGGCCAGGATGGCCATGTTGGCCATGCTGCTGCCGAACAGGTCGCCCACCGCCAGGTCGGGGGAGTCGGCCACCGCGGCAGTCACGTCGGTGACGAGCTCGGGCAGCGACGTCGCTCCCGCCACGAGGAGCATGCCGACCACCAGCCGCGAGAGCCTGGCTCGCTCGGCGATCTCGTCACTCGCGCGAACGAGGTGCACGCCGGCGACAGTCAGCACCCCGGCGGCGGTGACGAACGCAGCCGTCGACGCTGCCAGGGACATCGCTACTTCCCCGGTGCGCGACGGGCGTGTCTGGGGCCGCCGAGGTCGTGAACGGCGAGGCTCGACCGGGATATCGGTGACGTCCCTCTCACCGGTCGACCTGTCCCATGCCGTGATGATGGCGCGATTCGTGGCTGCCTGCTGGTCGCTGGGTGCCGGGGCCGCCTGCCGCCGGAGCGTCCCGCTACCCGCGGGAAGGGGGCACCATCGAGGGGTGATCGTCGGGGCGCATGCGGAGCGCGACGACGATGCCGGACGCGACGCTGAGCGCGGCGACGGTCCACACCGCAGCGCGCAGATCGAGGGCGTCGGCCACGACACCGCCGAGCAGGCCGCCGACGACATAGCCGGCATCTCGCCAGAGCCGATAGACGCCCACGGCGGTCGCCCGCCAGGCAGGGTGGGCGACATCGCCGACGGCGGCGATCAGCGTCGGGTAGACGAGGGCGGTCCCCACACCGATGGTGACGGCTCCGAGAGCCCACGGCGCGAAGCCGGTGGTGGCGGCCATGAAGGCGAGCGCCGCGCCCTGCAGCAGCATGCCGGCGACGATGAGCGGCTTGCGCCCGACGTGATCGGACCAGGCTCCGGTGACGAGCTGGCCCACGCTCCACACCCCGGGGTACAGCGCGGCGAGCACCCCGATGCGACCGACGGGGAGGCCCTCGGCGGCGAAGAGCAGGGGCAGGATGCCCCAGGCGAGCCCGTCGACGGCGTTGTTGACGAGGCCGGCCTGGCTCACCGCCGCGAGGGACGGGTCGCGCCAGGAGGTTCGGGCGAAGACCGTCGTGAAGCGCTCGCGGCCCGAGGTCGCGCCACCGGCGCAAATCTCGTGGTGGACATGGTCGGAGGTCTCACGGACGAAGCACGCTGAGAGGCCGAGCCCGAGGGCGGAGAAGGCGATGCCGAGGTAGAAGGGTTCGGGGCGCAGTCCGTGGCGGGCGGCGATGGCGCCGGTGAGGAGCGCAGTGAGCGCGACGGCGCCGTAGCCGGCCGCTTCGTTCAGTCCGAGCGCGAGGCCGCGGCGGGACGGGCCGACGAGGTCGATCTTCATGATGACGGTCGTCGACCACGTCATCCCCTGGTTGACGCCCAGCAGCACGTTGGCGGCGATGACCCATCCCCAGGTGGGCGCCCACATGAGGAGCAGCGGGACGGGAACACCGACGAGCCAGCCGGCGACCAGGATCGGCTTGCGACCGTAGCGGTCGCTCAGCGCACCGGTGGCGAGGTTGGTGACGGCCTTGGTGGCGCCGAACGCGACGATGAAGGTCGTCGCGGCGGTGACGGCCGTGAGCCCGAAGGTCTGCTCGGCGAGGAGCGGCAAGACCGTGCGCTCCTGGCCGATCATGCCCCCCACCAGCGCGTTGACCGCGACGAGGAGGCTGAACTGGGCGAGGTTCGCCCGCAGTCCGAGCCGGACCGGTGCTCCCGCGGAGGCGGGAGTGCTCACGCGCCGGTGGCGAGCTCGTGGTGCGCCGCGGTCCAATCACCCGGCCCGCCGGTGACGACCGTGACCTCGCGGCCGTGCTCGCGCTCGAGGAGGCTGGCGGCGGTCATGGCGCGCTCGCCGTGGCCGCACATCACCGAGAGCCGGCCTCGAGGGAGATCGGCGTCGACGATGGAGCCGAGCTCGGCGTGGACGGCGCCGGGGATGTGGCCGGCGACGTACTCGTCCTCCTGCCGCACGTCGACGACGGGCCCCTGCACGTGCTCGGCGGCGACGAGCTCGGTCGTGGCCACGGGACGGCCCGCGGCTCGCCAGGCGTCGATGCCGCCGTCGAGCTCGCCGAGGATGGTCTCGTAGCCGATGTTCCGGCACTGGCGGACCAGCTCGGCGCGATCCTGGCGGGCCCCGAGCAGGAACACGATCGGCGTGGCATCGGGGACGACCCAGCCGAGCCAGCTGGCGAACTGCGGTCGCAGGGCGATCGACACCGAGCCGGGTATGTGGCCGGCCGCGAAGTCGTCCACCGGGCGGGTGTCGACGATCCAGGCGCCCGCGGCGTGGAGGCGGTCGAGGTGGTCGGCACGGATGCGGGCGAGCACCGGCTCGCCGGGCCCGTAGAGGTCGGGTCCGCGTCGGTTCCGGTCACGCAGTCGGCGGAAGTAGGGCGGGTAGGAGCCGAGGCCGGCGAGCAGCTGCTCGACGAAGGCGTCTTCGTCGGGCGCGGCGAGCAGCGGGTTGGCGCGTCGCTCCCGACCGATCGTCGTGGTGCGCTCGCCGCCGGCGGGCGCCGAGCAGAAGGATCCAGCTCCGTGCGTCGGGTAGACGGGGAGGTCGTCGGGGAGCGTGAGGATCCGCTCCTGGATCGACCGCCACAGCGAGCGCGCCAGGGGCACGGTCTGCTCAGGGGCGATCAGGTCGGTGCGGGCGACGGCGTCGACCAGGAGCGAGCCCCCCGAGAAGAGCGCCACCGGCGCGGCGCCGTCGAGGAGGAGGTAGGAGAGGTGCTCGGGGGTGTGGCCCGGCGTGGCCAACGCCCGCAGCGTCAGGCCGCCGAGGTCGACCTCCTCGCCGTCGGTGACGCCGCGGACGGGGAACTCGTGACCGCCGGCGCCCGGCACGATCAGTGACGCGCCCAGCGCCGCCAGCTCGCGGACGCCCGAGATGAAGTCGGCGTGCAGGTGCGTCTCCACTGCGTACGCAATGGTGAGTGCCCGCCGATCGGCCTCCGCCAGGTAAGCCGAGGGATGGCGGGCGGGGTCGACGACGAGGCCCCGGCCGCCGCCGAGGTCGAGGAGGTAGGACGAGTTGCCGAGCCCCTGGTCGACGAAGGCAATCGGCTCCGCGCTCACGGCTGGCCCACACCGGTGCGTGGCCGCGCGCCGATCAGTGAGGCTGCGGTGGCGCGCTCGACGCCCCGCGCGACCGTGAAGATCATCGACGGGATGCAGATGCCGGTGATGGCGACGAACGCAGCAGTGACGCCGAGCACGAGGGTGAGGACGAGCCCCGCCGTGGCCGCTCCGATCGCGTAGGCGACGGCGGCTCCCCCGAGGAACGCCACGCCGATCGCGCAGCCGAGCCGCTTCGCGGCCCGGTTCGGCGGCAACCGTCGGCGGCCCCGAGGCTCGGCCCACCGGTTGTAGACGGCTTCGAAGGGGTGGTTCGGGGCGACGGCGCCGATCAGCGCGGTCGTGGCGAACACGGCCAGCACGGCGGGCGACTCGAGCACGGCGCCGAGCCCCGCGCCGAGCGCGCAGACGGCAGGCCCGATGCGCTGCGCGAGCGGTGCGGCATCGGCGCATGCCGCGTCGTGGCCTCGCCAGCCCTGCAGCCGCGTGAGCCGCTGTGGCCAGGTGAGGGAGCGGTCGGCGAGGAGGGACGTGAGGTCGCGTACGGCCATCTGCCCACTCTTCCCTCGATGGGCCTCCTTGTCAAGTAATCACTTTAATACTTGACAAAAAGGCGGAGAGAACGGACAATGCCGTCCGTGGGTGACCGGGCCGCCAAGGATGCGCTGTTCGACGGCTTCGCCGAGGTGGCGAAGGCGCTGGCGAGCGGGCGGCGCGCCGAGATCGTCGACCTCCTGGCCCAGGGCCCCCGCTCGGTCGAGGAGATCGCGGAGGAGCTCGACCAGAGCGTCGCCAACACCTCGCACCACCTCCGGGCGCTGGCCCGTGCCGGCGTCGTCAGCACCCGACGGGACGGCACCCGCATCTACTACGGGCTGGCCAGCGACCGCGTCGGCGAGCTGTGGTCGGCGCTGCGCGACGTGGCGATCGACCACGTGGCCGGCATCGACCGGCTCGCCGACGCGTATCTCGGTGATCGGGAGGGCGTCGAGGTGATCGACCGCGACGAGCTCACCGCCCGGCTGGCGCGGCGCGAGGTGGTGGTGCTCGACGTGCGGCCACCCGCGGAGTTCGAGGCCGGGCACATCGCCGGCGCCCGGTCGGTGCCGATCACCGAGCTGCATCGACGGCTGCGGTCACTTCCGGCCGACGCCGATGTCGTCGCGTACTGCCGTGGCCCGTACTGCGTGTACGCCGACGACGCCGTGCGAGAGCTGAGCCGCCGAGGCTTCCGCGCCCGGCGCCTGATCGACGGATTCCCCGAATGGAAGCGAGCCGGTCTGCCCGTGGCCGCCGGCGGAGGAGGCGAGAGTGATGGCTGAAGAGCTGGTGGTCGACCCCGAGGCCCTGCGGGAGCAGGTGCGCGACAAGTACCGGGAGGTCGCCACCGACCCCCACCGCTCCTTCCACTTCCACACCGGCCGGCCCCTCGCCGCCCGCCTCGGCTACGAGACCCCCGCGGTCGACGCCCTGCCCGATCGCGCCGTCGAGTCGTTCGCCGGCGTCGGCAACCCCTTCTCGCTGCGACGACTCCAGCCGGGCGAGCGGGTCGTCGACGTGGGGTCGGGCGCCGGCTTCGACACCTTCATCGCCGCCGGCCAGGTCGAGGACTCCGGGCAGGTCGTGGGCGTCGACATGACCGTCGAGATGCTCGAGAAGTCACGAGAGACGGCGAACGCCCTCGGGTTCTCGCACGTCGACTTCCGCGAAGGCCTCGCCGAGCAGCTGCCGGTGGAGGACGGATGGGCCGACGCCGTGATCTCCAACGGCGTCATCAACCTGTGCGCCGACAAGCGGGCGGTGTTCGAAGAGATCCACCGCGTGCTGAAGCCGGGCGGCTGGCTGCAGTTCGCCGACATCGCCAACGGCCGCCCGGTGCCACCCGAGGCGTTGCGCGACATCGACCTGTGGACTGGCTGAATTGCCGGAGGGCTGCCCCGTGCGGGCTGGCAGAAGATGCTCGAGGACGTCGGCTTCGTGGGCGTGACGATCGGTCCGCCGGCCGACACGTTCGGCGGTGCCGGCGGCGAAGACAAGGCCCGCGCGTTCGAGGTGTTCGGCTACGCCTTCCTCGCTCGAAGGCCGTGAGGGCCCCGCGTCCGCGCACAGCACGTCGACCGTCCCGCCGGGACGGCCTCCCCACCTGACCGAAGGGAAGAAGTCATGACCGGAAAAGCAGTGATCAGCTTGGCCACCGGGCTCGAAGACACCGAGAAGGTCACCGTCGCCTTCCTCGTCGCCGTCGGCGCCGCGGAGTCCGGCCGTCCGACCCTCATGTTCCTCACCAAGGAAGCAGTCCGCCTGGCGCTCGATGGGGTTGCCGTCGGTGTGGCCTGTGAGGGCTGCCCGCCGCTGCCCGACCTGATGAAGCGATTCGAGGCGGCGGGCGGCCAGTACTACGTCTGCCCGATCTGCTTCAACGCCAAGAAGCTCGACGAGGCGCAGCTGATCAGCGGAGCGGAGCTCCAGGGGACGGTGCCGATGTGGAGCTGGATCGGCGACGAGGCGGCCACGACGTTCAGCTACTAGCGCCGGGCGGGATCGTCAGACGGTCGTGTCGTCCGATCCGGGTTCAGAGGGCGGTGCACACCATCAGCGAGAGCGCCGTGCGCCCCTCGGCGAGGTTCTGCAGGTAGCGCGGGCCCTTGGTCTCGACGTCGTCGATGAACATCGAGGTCGTGAGACCGTGCGCGGGTGGCGCCTCCATCATCTTCTGCATGGCAGGGAGCAGCTCGGCCGCGGGGTCGTCGTCGAGGTCGATGCGGAACCCCGCGGACTCGAGCAGCGAGCGGAGCTGATCCCGGGTGACCAGGTGGTTGTGGCTCGGCTCGGTCGCCCACGGGACCGGCAGCAGCAGCTCGCCCCCGCCGCCGTCGATCACGTCGAAGAGCGCGAACCGTCCCCCGGGCTTCATGACGCGACGGATCTCTCGGTACAGCGAGGGCCGGTCGGCGATGTTCATGGCGACGTGCTGGGTCCACACGTGATCGACGGCGCCGTCTTCGAGGTCGATGCTGGTGATGTCGCCGACCCGGAGCTCCACCAGCGCGTCCAGTCCGGTCCGGGTGTTGAGCAGACGCCCGACCTCCACGAACTGCGGTGTGAGGTCGATGCCGATGACGTGGCAGCCCACTCGCTGGGCCAGGTACCGAGCCGGTCCCCCGAGGCCGGCTCCCGCGTCGAGGACGAGGTCGTCGGGACCCGGTGCGAGGAGATCGGCCATCCGGGCGGTCGCCAGCGCCCCGGCGGTGTGGAAGTGATCGAACCCGGCGAGCTCGTCGAGGGTGACCGTCCGGCCATCCGGAGCGAGGCGATCGAGCGCGGCCTGGACCTTGCTGAGCGCGTCCGAGCGCTCGTAGTGCTCCGTGACGGCGGACATGCGCGTCATCCTCGCATGTCGGCTCCCGGCGGAGGCGGCCCGGCGGTGCGCACGCCGCTCCACCGATCCACCTCACCCGCGAGATCGAGGTGGTCGATCGGCGCCGCGTTCTCGTACGGGCCCCATTCGTCTCGGGGGAGCATCCACATGAGCTCGAACTCGTTGCCGTCGGGATCGGCGCCATAGAGGCTCTTGGTGGCCCCGTGACTCGACTCGCCGGTGTAGGCCCCACTGGCCAGCAGCACCTCGCGGGCGGCGGCGAGCTCGTCGATGGTGTCGAGCTGCCACGCGAGGTGGTACAAGCCAATGGCGCCGCGCCGCTTGGGGCCGTCGGCGGCGCCGACGCCGAACAGGCCGAGGTCGTGGTGGTTGCCCGAGCGCGGCAGTCGCAGGAAGGCGGCGTTGGCTCGCGGTTCGCGGGCGATGACGTCCATGCCGAACACCTCGGTGTAGAAGCGCACCGACCGGTCGAGGTCGGCCACGAAGAGCACGGCGTGGTTGAGGCGGACGGGAGAGATGGCCATGTTGCGTCCTTTCGGCGAGCTGCGGCCCTCCCGGGCCGGTCGTGTCACCGGCCCGGAAGGACCCGGCGTGTCGAGGTCTAGCCGGCCTCGGGGGTGCGGATGGCAGACACCTCGAGCTCGAGGGTCACCTTCTCGCTGACCAGCACACCGCCGGCGTCGAGGGCGGCGTTCCAGCTGATGCCCCAGTCCTTGCGGTTGACGGTGGTCTTCCCCTCCAATCCGATGCGCTGGTTGTCGAAGGGGTCGACGGCGGCGCCGGTGTACTCGAAGTCGACGGTGACGGGCTTGGTGACGCCCTTGATGGTGAGGTCGCCGGACACGCGGTAGCGGTCGCCTCCGGTCGACTCGACGGCGGTGGAGGTGAACGTGATCTCCGGGTGGCTCTCCATGTCGAAGAAGTCATTCGAGCGCAGGTGCCCGTCGCGGTCGGCGTTCCGGGTGTCGATGCTCGCGGCCCTGATCGTGAGCTGCAGGTGCGAGGCGGCCGGGTTGTCGGCGTCGAAGTAGCCGGAGCCCTCGAACTCGTTGAACGAGCCGCGGACCTTCGTGACCATGGCGTGCCGGGCCACGAAGCCGATCCGGCTGTGGGTCGGGTCGATGGTGTAGGTGCCGGTCAGGGTGGTGGGGGTGGTGAGCGTGGTCATGAGGTCGTTCCTCCAAAGTAGTTGATGCATCCACTAACATAGTGGACGTATCATCTATTCCGCACGTAGAGTGGGCTCGTGGACGACGTTCGATGGTTGACCGACCGCGAAGAGCGGGCATGGCGCTCCCTGCAGGTCATGCACATGCGCCTCGACGGCGCGCTCGCTCGCCAGCTGGCTGCCGACTCCGGTCTGTCCTACCCGGACTACGTCGTGCTGGTCGTGCTGACTGACCGCCCCGACGGTCGGATGCGGCTGTTCGAGCTGGCCGCGGCCCTCGGCTGGGAGAAGAGCCGGCTCTCGCATCAGGTCGCCCGCATGGCCGACCGGAGCCTCGTGAAGAAGGAGAAGTGCGACTCGGACCGCCGGGGCGCCTACGTCGTCGTCACGAGCCGCGGGCGCCGAGCCATCGAGGCCGCCGCGCCGGGGCACGTTGCCACCGTGCGCCGCCTGTTCGTCGACCGGCTCACGCCCTCGCAGCTCGACGCCATCGCTGACGCCGCCGAGCTCGTCCTCGCGGCCCTCGACGAGCCCGCTCCCCGCCCTCGCTGACGTCGCCCGTCACATCACGACCTGAGCACGTTCGCGAACACCAGCCAGGCGAGAGCCGACTTCGCCCCGAGGCTGAGCAGCATGTAGACGACCTCGCCGAAGCGATAGTCGCGCCAGCGGCCCACCTGGAGGTACTGCAGCGCCATGTTCAGGGCGAAGCTGAAGAAGAAGACGAACTGGATGGCGACGATCGCATAGACGAACCCAGGGGGCGACGCGCCGTTGACGAGGTAGATCCCGACGGTCACCCACGGCACCACGCCCGCAAGCGAGCCGAACCAGAACGCGCTCCAGTCGGCGCTCCCGGGACGCTGCTGGCGCTCCATCACGAGGCCGAACAGGATCATCGAGGTCGTCAGTGCGAACACACCGATGAGTGCAGCCAGGTCGGCGACCCCGGCGAACCGGCTCACCAGCACCATCATCAGCGCCGCGCTGAGCGCGTACTCGATCCAGCGCACGTCGTTGCGGTCGCGGTCGATCAGCCGCTCGTACCAGCGGTGGACGCCAGGCGCGGCGACCACCAGATGGTCGATGGCCGCGAGGAGCAGGAACAGCGCGACCGCCGGGCCGATCGCGAGCGCGAAGACCTCCTCGGGCACCCCCGGCATCCGGGCTACGACGGGATCGCCGGCGGCCCACGACGCTGTGACCGGCAACGCGAGGTCGTTGCTCAGCGCGAGCATCAGCGCCGCTTGCGCCAGGTGAGCAAGCCCGACGGCGACGTTGATCGCTCGCAGGTTCTTCGTTCGTGTCAGCCGGCTCTCGTGCCGACCGCCGCCCTCGATGGCGGGAGCGGCGACGGCCATCAGGCGTCGGCGAGGCGGAGCGCGGCGGGGAACAGGACGTGGTTCTCCTTGTGGATGTGCTGGTGGGTGTCCAGCTCCAGGGCGGCCAGGCGCTCGTACAGCGAGCGGTAGCTGGCACAGCCGTCAGCAGGCACCGAGTAGCCCCCGGTGGCGGCGCGCACGCGAGCGAGCAGCTCGCCGGCCCGATCGTGCTCCATGATCATCACCCGGATGGGGTTGGCGACCGGACCGAACGGGAACTCGCGCTGGCCCCGCGTGAGTGCTTCGATGGCGGGGAACAGCACCCGCTCCTCCTTCGTCAGATGGGGCTCGAGGTCGGCTCGGAGCGCAACGACCAGCTCGTGGACCTCACCCAGCTCGGGATGGCGTTCGCCGTGCACGTCGAGCACCTTGGCGGCCAGCGACTCGAGCAGCGGCAGCTCATCCCACAGGTACCGGTGGTGCGTCGCGACGATGTGGGCGGCCAGCTCGTCCGGCGCGAGCGTCGTCCACTCGGTGTCGCCGGCGACGTCGAGCCCCGCGAGCTCGTCGGCGACCGTGCGAGCGTCGAGGCCGGCGGCGGCGCAGGCGTCGACCAGGCTGCGGTCGCCGTGGCAGCAGTAGTCGAGCCCGAAGCCGTCGAGGACGCGGGCAGCAGCCGGGTTGGCGGCGACGAGGTCGCCGAGCGTGTCGGTGTCGTGAACGATGGTCATGCCGGTACTCCGGGGGTTCGAGCGAGGCTGACCTCGCAGGGGTGAGCGGGGGGATCGGCGACGGCGATGGCGGTCACGGCGGCGGCTCGTTCCGCGCCCTCGACGACACTTCATCACTGAGGTCCTTCTCGCCGATCGTCAGCGGGCCCCGCTGCGCGTGCACCGCCAAGTAGCGCAGGCCCGGGTCGCCAGCCGTGACCGAACGTTCGGTGCCGCGGGGAACGAGCAGCGCGGCGCCGGCCCTGAGCTCGATGGCCTCGCCGTCGACGGTCGCGACGCCGGCGCCGGCCAGCACGACGAGCAGCACGTCGAGGCCGTCGTTGCGATGGGCGGGGATCGAGCCACCGCACTCGAGCACGACCAGGTTGGCGTGGAGCCCGTCCGGCGAGACCGACCACACGACGCCGCCGGCACCGGCGACCTGCGTCAGGTCGATCGCGTCCGGGCTCATCCGGTCGCCCTACCGCGCTCGCACGCGGTGGTCGGGGGGTACGCCATGCTCCCCCGACGGTAGGGAGGCGCCGGTTGCGCCTCGTAGGGCCGAAGGTCCCGAACCCAGGACCTTGGGCCCTGGTGGTGGCCCCGTCGGTCGCTGACGCTGCGGGGTGTGAGCGGCGCGCGCCCTGACCCGATCCTCGTCACCGGCGCGACGGGCTACATCGGCGGTCGCCTGGTCCCACGCCTGCTCGCCGAGGGACGGTCGGTGCGGTGCCTCGTGCGCGACCCCCGTCGGGTCGCCGGTCGAGGCTGGCAGGACGTCGACGTGATCGGCGGCGACGTCGCCGATGCCGAGGCGCTGGCGGTCGCGATGCGCTCGGTCGACGTCGCCTACTACCTCGTGCACTCGATGGCCGGTAGCGAGTCGTTCCGCGACCGTGACCGGGAGCTCGCGGCGAAGTTCGCGGCGGCGGCATCCCATGCCGGCGTCCGTCGCATCGTGTATCTCGGCGGCCTCGGTGATCCGGCCGCCGTCCGGAGCCGGCACCTCGTGTCCCGTCACGAGGTCGGCGAGGTCCTGGCCGCCCGGGGCGTACCCGTGGTCGAGCTGCGCGCTGGACTGATCGTCGGGTCCGGCTCGGCGAGCTTCGAGATGCTGCGCACGTTGACCGAGCGTCTCCCGATCATGGTGATGCCGCGCTGGGTCGACTCCCGGTGCCAGCCGATCGGCGTCCGCAACGTCCTCGAGTACCTGTTGGAGGCGCTCGACCATCCGTCGGCGGTCGGCGTGTACGAGATCGGCGGCGCCGACGTCCTCACCTACCGGCAGATGATGCAGCGCTACGCGCAGATCCGGGGACTTCGCCGGGCGATGGTGACGTTCCCCGTCCCCCATCCCGAGTGGGGCGGGACCTTTGCCGGCATCGTCACGCCGATCCCTCGGCGGATCGCGGAACCCCTGGTCGAGAGCCTTCAGACCGACATGGTCGTCCGCGACGGGCGGGCGGCGCGCGAGTTCGCGGTGCAGCCGATGCGCTACGAGGAGGCCGTCGAGCTCGCCCTGCATCGCATGGCGACCGACACCATCGAGACGACGTGGGCGTCGAGTCTCGCCAGCCTCACCGATGAGCGGGCCGGAACCCGTGAGCTGGCGGATCACGAGGGGATGGTGCTCGAGCGGCACCAGGCGGTGACCCGCGCGCCGCCGTCACGCGTGTTCGAGGTGATCTGCGCGCTCGGCGGGGATGACGGGTGGCCGGCGGGCAACTGGCTGTGGCAGGCCCGGGGGCTCCTCGACTGGCTCATCGGCGGCGTGGGCATGCGCCGCGGTCGCCGCCACCCCCGCGAGCTGCTCGTCGGCGAACCGCTCGACTTCTGGCGCGTCGAGGCGCTGGAGCCGTACCGCCTCGTGCGCCTCCGCGCCGAGATGCGGCTACCCGGCACGGCATGGCTCCAGTTCGAGGTGCTTCCGCACCACGCCGGGTCCCGCGTCCAGCAGACGGCGTTCTTCGAGCCGCGCGGCGCCCTGGGACACCTGTACTGGTACGCGCTCCTGCCGTTCCACCGCTGGATCTTCCCGGGCCTCATCCGGGCGATCTGCGCGCGCGCCGAAGCCCGCGCCATCGCGCTCCCGGTCGTCCCCGCCGACGAACCAACCCCCGTTCTGGGACCGATCGGGCCGACCTCGCGTACCTGATCGGTCCCAGAACGAGGTGTGCGGCCCGATTCCCGAGGGATCGAGGAACGTTAAGGTCCGGCCGATGGCGCGCGAGGTGGTGACCGGGTACTGCTGGCCGCAGTCGGTCGCGGGAGGGGACCAGGTCGGTGTCCACCTCTCGTCGTCCGGGGGACGGCCGGTCCGCGTCGAGGTGGCGCGGGTCGGCGGCCGGCGCGAGGTCGTCTTCGCCGGCCAGGTCGCGGCCGACGAGCATGCGACACCCCCGGACGCGTCCTCGAAGGGGTGCGGCTGGCCAGTGGCGCTGACGATCGACGTCGACCCGGCGTGGCGATCGGGCTACTACGAGGTGACCTTCGAGATCGACGTCGGCGAGAAGGTGCGGCGCGACCGGGCGTTCTTCGTCGTCCGCCCCGCCGCCGGCACCCGCATCGTCCTCGCGCTCGCGACGAACACCTGGCACGCCTACAACGACTTCGGCGGGCCGAACCTCTACACGGGCGGCACCCACGTCGCCATGAGGCGCCCGATGGCGCCGGGCTATCTGCACAAGCCGCCCGGCAAGGGGCGGCGGGTGACCGGGACCGGCGCACCCGACCCGCAGAACGCCGCGCACGTCGGCTACCTCCAGCTCAACCACCTCTCGGGCTACGCCGGGTCGGCGGGCTGGCCCGACTGGGAGCAACCATTCATCGAGTGGGCCGAGCGCGAGGGCTTCGAGATCGGTGTCTGCACGAACGCCGACCTCGAGGCGCACCCGGAGGTGCTCGACGGCGCCGGCCTCTACCTCTCGGTGGGGCACGACGAGTACTGGTCGACCGGGATGCGCGACACGGTGGAGTCGTTCATCGCGCGCGGCGGCAACGCGGCGTTCTTCTCCGGCAACACGTCCCTGTGGCAGGTCCGCATCGAAGGCGACGACCGCGACGTGATGGTCGGCTACAAGGGGTTCTTCAAGAACGACCCGTTGCTGGGCAGCGACCGCGAGCCGGAGGTCACAACCTTCTGGTCGGACGTGGTCGTGGGCCGTCCGGAGAACCACATGACCGGCGTGTCCTTCACCCGCGGCGGCTACCACCGCATCGGGCGCAACGTGACCGCCGGCCTCGGCGGCTACACCGTGCACCGCGCCGGCCACTGGATCTTCGACGGCACCGGGCTCGGCTACGGCGACGTGCTCGGAGCCGGGGCCACGGTGGTCGGCTACGAGTGTGACGGATGCGTGTTCACGTACCGGGACGGGCTGCCGTACCCGACCGGTGAGGACGGGACCCCGCCGACCTTCGAGATCCTCGGCACCTGCCCGACGCAGCACTTCACGCGCGAGACGGCCCCGCGGCCGCCGAGACCAGGGGAGCCGAGCGAGCTCGAGTACATCGCGTCACGTGTGTTCGGGACCCGCGACCCCGAGGCCATGGACCGCATCCGCCACGGCCACGCCGTCCTGGGCGCCTACACGAACGGCGCCGGGGCGACCGTCGTCACCTCGGGCTCGACCGACTGGGCCCATGGCCTGGCCGCCCGCGACCCGCAGATCGAGCAGATCACCCGGAACGTCCTGACACGGCTGGGCTGACCAGCCGGCGTCCGATGGTCGAACTAGTGTTCGACCATCGGACGAGCGAGCCGGAGGCCCGACGTGGACGACCATCGCTGGCGGGAGGAGCTGAACGCGGCGCAGCTGGAGGCCGTCTCGCGCACCGGCGGACCACTGC
>Ga0247717_1000341_pt1 | contig 14432 bp, 15 predicted proteins | sample 24E_NmetaG_FD_189047 | JGI IMG/M metagenome (GOLD analysis project Ga0247717, IMG submission 189047) | Soil microbial communities from hillslope of Landscape Evolution Observatory, University of Arizona, Oracle, AZ, United States - 2-4-E_N | ecosystem: Engineered > Artificial ecosystem >... | reverse complement strand
GCCCGCGGATCGAGACCCCCTCGATCGCCCACCTCTGACCCACGCCACCTTCAGAGCCAGGCGAGCGGGTTGGTGTGGACGCCGTGGACCCGCACCTCGAAGTGGAGGTGGTCGCCGGTGGCGAAACCGGTGCGGCCGACGGTGCCGACCGCCTGACCCCGGCTGACCGCCTGGCCGCTGGACACCGCCGGCCGGGCCAGGTGCGAGTACGACGTGCCGACGCCGTCGCCGTGGTCGATCACCACGGTGATCCCGTAGCCGGGCCGCTCCCGGACCTCGACGACGGTGCCCGCCGCCGCGGCCAACGCCGTCGATCCGCCGGCGAAGTCGACGCCGGTGTGCACCTGCGGGCGCCCGTAGACGGGATGGGTCCGGCTGCCGTAGCTCGAGGTCACCCGAGCGCCCGGGAGCGGGTGGGCGAGGGCCCCCCGGCGAGGGCTGGCGCCGGGCTGGCAGCCCTGGCGGATCCGCAGGAGGGAGGTCAGCTGCGCGCTCTCGCGGGCCACGGTGTCGAGCGGATCGCGATCAGGGTGGCTGGCCGCCGGGAGCGGCGTGGTGGCGAGCCAGTACCCGCCGCCGGCGCGGGCGGCGACGCCCAGCACCGCGTCCTTGCACGCGTTGGCCGCCGAACCCCGGAACGGCGCGCCTCCGAAGGTGTGCACGGCCCCGTCGCGCGTCACCAGCCAGTACGCGGTGCTCGACGCCGCGTCGATGCCGGTCACCGGCTCGTCGAGGCGCTGGCCGGCGAGCGCCCCGCCGAAGACCGCGGCGCCGAAGGTGTACACGCCGCCGACCGCCGTCGCGAGCCAGTACCCGTCCCCGGCGGAGGTGGCGGCCATCCCCACCACCGGCGACCCGGGCGCGGAACCGGTGAGGTCACCGGCGTGGCGGGCCGACCCGAAGCCGAAGACCGACCCACCGGCCGTCACCAGCCAGTAGCCGGCGCCGGCCGGCGCGGCCTCGATGTCGACCACCGGATGGGTCAGCCGCCGATCACCGGTGGAGCCGAGGAACGGCGCGTCGCCGAAGGTGAAGACGCCTCCGTCGGCGGCCGCCAGCCAGTACCCCCTTCCCGACGGGGTCGGCGCCATCGCCACGATCGGCTGGTTGAGCGGGATCGCCCCGAGCGATCCGCTGTAGCGGGCCCCGCCGAAGGAGAACACGCCACCGTCGGACGCCACCGTCCAGTAGCCCGATCCGTCGGGACTGGCGGCGACGTCGACGACGGGTGCGTTGAGCGCGACCCCGGCGGTCGACCCGTGGTGGGGCGCGCCGTAGGCGAGGATGTCGCCGCCGGCGACCGCGGCCGCGGCCGGGTCGCCGCCGAGGAGCGCGGACGTGGCGAGGATGAGGGCGAGGAGCGCCCGCCGGATGCGCATCGGTGCATCATGTCGCAGATGTCTCCCAACCCGGTCCTCCTCGTCCACGGCTTCGCGTCGTCGTTCCACCTGAACTGGCAGGAGCCCGGGCTCTCCTACCTCCTCGAGGACGCCGGTCGCACCGTCATCGGCGTCGACCTCCTCGGCCACGGCGAGGCGCCGAAGCCGCACGACCCCGCGGCCTACGCCGACCTCGGCGGTCGCGTCGTCGATGCCCTGCCCGCCGACGGCAGCCCGGTCGACGCGGTCGGGTTCTCGATGGGCGCTCGCACGCTGGTCGAGGTCGCCTCGGCTCACCCAGAGCGCTTCGGTCGCCTGGTGCTGGCCGGCGTGGGTGAGAACCTCTTCGCCACGGGCGACAAGGAACCGCTGGCCCACGCCATCGAGACCGGCGACGGCGGTCCCGGCGGGGTCGCCGCCCTGTTCGTGAGCTTCGCCAGCGGCTCCGGCAACGACCCGAAGGCCCTTGCCGCCTGCATGCGCCGGCCCGAGCCGCCCATCACCGAGGAGCAGCTGGCCCGCATCACGTGCCCGACCCTCGTCGTGCTCGGCGACAAGGACTTCGTCGGGACCGGCGACCGCCTCGTGGCCGCCCTGCCCGACGCGCGGCTGAAGGTCCTCCGCAACGTGGAGCACTTCGCGACCCCGAAGGACTTCGGCTTCATCGACGCCACCCTCGAGTTCCTCGGCGCCGTACCGGCGTGATCTAGCGGGTGAAGCGGGTGCCGGGCGGATCGACCGCCCACGGCGCCGGGCCCTCCCACCGATCCTCGTAGACCACCTCGCCGAGCGGGCGGCGCCGGACCGGTCCGTGACGGCCCTCCGGGTGTCCGATCGGGACGGTGGCGGCGATGGCGACGCCCTCGGGGATGCCGAGCACCGTCCGCAGCTCGTCCTCGACGGCACCGTGCCACATCGTGAGCACACCGCCGAGCCCCCGGTGGCGAGCAGCCAGGAGGAGGTTCTGGCACGCGGGATAGACGGACGCCCCCTCGGTCGGATCCGGAGGCCGATAGCGGATCAGGCACGGGAGGATGACGACCGGGATCTGCTCGAAGCGGTCGACGAACTGCTGCATCGCCCGCCCGGCGCGCCCCGCCGCCGTCGAGGTGTCGGCCTCCGCCAGCCGTTCGTAGCGGCCGGCGCCCTTCATCGACTCCCAGGTGGACCGGAAGGCGCGGCCGAGGATGGCCTTGGCTTCCGTCGCCACCGGGCCGTCGCGGAGCACGACGAAGCGGAACGCCTGGCGGTTCGAGCCGTTCGGCGCCCGGCTGGCGGCGAAGAGGATGGCGGCGAGGTCGTCGTCGCTGACCGGTTCGGCGGTGAAGCGGCGGATCGACCGGGTGGTGCAGATCCCCTCGTAGAGATCGATCACAGGTGGTCGGCGGCGGCCGCCCGCACCGCCGCCTCGATCGCGCCCCAGTCGCCGTCGGGGGTGCGGGTGATCGTCACGAAGTTGGCGGTGCCGAACACCGAGGCGACGCCACCCGCGGTGAACACCGCCTTGGCGAAGGCGTTCTGATCGGCGTCCTCGGCGTTGACGATGTTGAACATCTCGTCGAAGTGGCGGTCGACGGTGTACTTCATCGCGTCGGGGTTGGGTGTCGTCGCGATGTCGAGGACCTCGGCCATGGGCCGAGAGGCTAGTTACAGCGGGTGCGGGGCGTTGATCTCGGCGCTGTTCCAGTGCTCGCCGACGATCCGCTCGGCCGTGGCGGCCAAGTCGTCCTGGAGCTCGGTGATCTCCTCTTCCAGCTCCCGCATGCGCTCGCCGCGCCCCTGTACCCGGGCCCGCTCGAGCTCCTCGGTCAGCTCGGTGAGCTGCAGCTCGACGCCGACGGCGTGGTCTTCGAGTCGTGGATCCGCCATGGGGCCCTCCTACCCCGGACGCCCGAGGTCCCAGTCGTTGCGATCTCCTTACGGCGCCGCGACATCGAGGCCGGCGAGCAGCTGCGTGCGGATCGACGGTCGGCTGCCGAACACGAGGAGCGTGCCCGCCTCGCGGTACAGGCGCTCGGCATCGGTACCCCGCTCGACGGCGCTGCTGCCCTCGTGGACCACGAGCGCGGCCGCCGCCCGTACGGCAAGGGTGCACGCTGCGGCCCGCAGGCCCGGGAACGACGTCGCGTCACCCGCGTCGAGGGCGTCACGGACGCACTCCAGCTCGTCGTCGAGCGGCGACAGCCCGCGCAACCGGCAGCACCGGTCGGCGATCCCGAGTGCCATCGACCCGTTCGTGCGCAACCCGGCGGCGTCCCGGGCCGGCCACTCGGCCCACGGGAACCGGCTCGTCACCCGGTCGGCGCCCACCCGCACGGCGTCGGCGTGCAACGTCACCGTGGCCGAGGCGTTCATGCCGAGCAGCCGGTGGGGCTCGGCGCGAAGCCCCTCCGCCGCGGCATCCACGATCAACCACACGACGTCGTCGTCGGGAGCGCGGGCGGCAACGTGGATCACGTCGGTGAGTCCCCAGCCGCTGACCCATGGGGCGACCCCGTCGATGACCCACGACTCGCCGTCGGGCCGGCATCGGAGCTTCGGCTCGGGCAGGAGGCCGGCGAACGCCACGGTCGAGCGCACGTCGCCGCTCGACAGCGGCGCCACCCACTCCCGCACGTGGTCGGAGCCGAACGCGCACGCTGCGAGGGTGCCGTGGTGCTGGATCCACACCAAGGTCGTCGTCATGCACCCGCCGGCGAACGCCGCATTGATGGGGTGGGCTTCCTCGATCGACGCCACGCCCCCCTCCGGGTTGGCGAGCCCGTAGAAGCCCTCGGCCGCGAGCCGGTCGAGACGGTCGCGGGGCACGACCTCGGCGCCGTCGACGACGCCGGCGGTCGGGAACAGGACGTCGTCGGCGAACGCCCGCGCCTTGGCCGGCCAGTCGGTCACGCGCCGCGCACGCTCATGTGTTCTGGCAGGTCATGCCACCGTCGACGGGGATGACGACGCCGTTGGTGTAGGACGCGGCCGGGAGCACGAGCGACAGCGTCATCTGCGCCACCTCCTCCGGCTCGCCGTACCGGCGCAACGGGACCCGACGGCGGGCGAACTTGTCCTTCGCGTCGTCGGGGATGCCGGCGGTCATGCCCGTCCTGATCGGTCCAGGGCAGATGCAGTTGAACGTGACCCCGGTGCGGCCCAGCTCCACCGCGAGGCCCTTCGTGAGGCCGATCACGCCGTGCTTGGCGGCGACGTACGGCGAGTTGCCGGCGGTGGCGCCCAGCCCCTCGGTCGAGGCGATGTTCACGACCCGACCCTCGCCGTTGCGCTGCAGGTCGGCCAGGCACGCCTGGATGAGGAGCACGTGGGCGTCGAGGTCGACCTCGAAGGTGCGCCGCCACGCGCTCAGGTAGGCGTCGTCGCCACCCTGGAAGGCACCGCCGAGGGCGATGCCGGCGTTGTTCACGAGGATGTCGATCGGTCCGAGCGCCTGTCGCACCTCGTCGACGACGCGGAGGACGGCGTCGCGATCGGACACGTCGAGGACCCAGCCCCGAGCGGTCCCGCCCGCGCTGGTGATCTCCTCGACGACCCGCTGCACGCGGTCCTCGCCCAGGTCGATGACCGCCACCTTCGCCCCCTCGTCGGCGAAGAGGTGGGCCGTCGCCCGTCCCATCCCGCTGGCGGCGCCGGTGACGATGGCGACGCGACCGGCGATGGAGCGGTTTCCCGTTGTCAGCCTCGGCATGGCGTCTGCCTACCATCCCCGGCGGTGACCGAGCCCGACCTCGACGACGAAGCCCGCGCCGCCCGCGCCGCGGTGCCCGACGCCCGCCGACCCGACCGCTACCGGACGGTGTCCTCGAACGGGTTGCGGCTGGCCGTCTACGAGTGGGGCGACGTCAACGCCCCGCCGCTCCTGCTCGCCCACGGGGGCTTCGACTTCGCCGGCACGTACGACCTCTTCGCTCCCCTCCTGGCCGACGGGGGGTGGCGGGTGGTGGCCTGGGACCAGCGGGGTCACGGCAGCTCCGAGCATGCCGCCCTCTACTCCTGGGACGCCGACGTCCGGGACGCGCTGGCGGTGATCGACACGCTCAGCCCCGACGCCATCCCCGTCATCGGCCACTCCAAGGGCGGCGGCCTGATGATGCAGCTGGCCGAGGCGTGCCCCCACCGGGTGAGCCATCTCGTGAACATCGACGGGCTGCCGGGGAAGCGGCGCATGGCCGATGTGCCCGAGCGCGAGCGCACCCGGATGATGGCCTCCGAGCTCACCAGCTGGCTCGAGCACCGCCGGCGGAGCGCCACCGGCGAGCGCAAGCCGGGGACCCTCGACGAGCTGGCCGGCCGCCGGGCCCGCATGAACCCCCGCCTCCCGCGGGCCTGGCTGCGGTACCTGGTGACGATCGGCGCCCGCAGGGACCCCGACGGGTGGCGGTGGCGGATCGACCCGTCGATGCGCTTCGGGGGCTTCGGGCCGTGGCGGCCGGAGTGGTCGCTCCTGCGCATGCCCGGCCTGGGCATGCCGTTCCTCGGCATCCTCGGCACCGAGATGGAGGAGATGGGCTGGGGCGTCAAGCCGGCCGACGTCGCCCCCTACCTCCCGCCGGGTGCCGAGTTCCACGCCCTCGACACCGGCCACTTCGTGCACATCGAGCAGCCCGCCGAGGTGGCGGCGCTCACCCTCGACTTCCTGGCCCGCCGATGACCCGACCGACGGTCATGCTGCGCCACAACAAGGTCGACCTCGCCCTCCACCGGCTGCGGGATGGTGCCGGCGGGCCGCTGCTGCTCCTCCACGGGCTTGGCGAGCGATCACCGGCGTCGGTGCCGCTGCAGGCGGAGGGGTGGCCAGGGCCGGCGTGGGCCCTCGACTTCACCGGCCACGGCGGCTCGACCATCCCGGCCGGCGGCGGCTACACCGCCGAGGTGCTCATGGGCGACGTCGACGCCGCCCTGGAGCACCTGGGCCCGGCCACCATCTTCGGCCGGGGCCTGGGCGCCTACGTCGCCCTGCTCATCTCGGGGGCGAGGGCGGAGGCGGTGCGGGGCGCGGTGCTGGCCGACGGGCCCGGTCTCTTCGGCGGTCCCGCCGGACCGACCTCGCCCCAGATGGTGGCGGTGCCGCCCGGGGTGACCGGCCCGCCCGACCCGTTCGCCATGATCGAGCTGTCGCGCGACGTCCGTCCCGCCGACTACGCGACCACCTTCGCCCGGGCCGCCGCCGAGCACAGCGATCTCGACCAGCCCATCGCGGTGGCGGCCATCGGGCGGCCCCCGTGGCTCGAAGCCGTGGTCGATGCCCTGGTCCTCGAGCCGACCACGGTCGAGGACGCGCTGGCTGGCTACAGTCGCTGACAACGACATCAGGAACGAACTGGTGCACCACCGCTCTCAGGGGGAGACATGAAGGCTGCCGTTCTGCAGGAGATCCCGGGCCAGCTCGTCATCGACGACGTGCAGATCGACAAGCCCGGCCCACGGGAGGTGCTCGTCAAGACCTCCGCGGCCGGGTGCTGCCACTCCGACCTGCACTTCATGGAGGGCAAGTACCCGTATCCGACGCCCGCCGTGCTCGGCCACGAGTCGGCCGGCATCGTCGAGGCGGTCGGGTCCGACGTCACCTACGTCAAGCCCGGTGACCACGTGATCACCTGCCTCTCGGTGTTCTGCGGCCAGTGCGACTTCTGCATCGCCGGCAAGCCCAACCTGTGCACGAAGGACGGCACCCGCCGCCCGTTCGACCAGCCCCAGCGTCTCTCGAAGGACGGTGCGCCGGTCTTCCAGTTCCTCGACCTGTCCTCCTTCGCCGAGCAGATGCTCGTGCACGAGGGTGCCATCGTGAAGATCCGCGACGACATGCCCCTCGATCGCGCCGCGCTCATCGGCTGCGGCGTGACGACCGGCCTCGGCGCCGTGTTCAACACCGCCGGCGTGCGGGCCGGCGAGACCGTGGCCGTCATCGGTTGCGGTGGCGTCGGCCTCTCGGCCATCCAGGGCGCCGCCATCGCGGGGGCGGGTCGGGTCATCGCCGTCGACATGGTCGACTCCAAGCTCAAGCTGGCCGAGTCGATGGGCGCCACGGACCTCGTGAACGCCAAGGACGTCGACGCCGTCGGCACGGTGGTGGAGATGACCGGCGGCGGCGTCGACCACGCCTTCGAGGCCATCGGCCTCAAGGTCGCCGCCGAGCAGGCGTTCGGGATGCTCAAGAACGGTGGCACGGCCACCGTGATCGGCATGATCCCGATCGGGCAGAACGTCGAGGTCCCCGGCTTCCAGTTCCTGATGGAGAAGCGGATCCAGGGCTCCAACATGGGGTCGAACAAGTTCCGCATCGACATGCCCCGCTACGTCGACATGTACCTCCAGGGCAAGCTCAACCTCGACGACATGATCTCGGCCCGCCTCCCGCTCACCGAGATCAACTCGGCCTTCGACGCCATGAAGACCGGCGAGATCGCCCGGGACGTCATCATCTTCGACTGAGCACGATCTTGTGGCGGTTTCTTTCGCCACACGACAGGAACCGCCACAAGGCAGGCCTCCGAGAGCGAGCGGTACGGTCGGCGCCATGGTGAAGGACTTCAAGGCGTTCATCCTCCGGGGGAACGTCGTCGACCTGGCGATCGGCGTGGCCATCGGCGCCGCCTTCGCCACCGTCGTCGCCGCGTTCACCGACGGCCTCATCAGCCCGCTGCTCGCCATTCCCGGCGACAGCGCGCGCTTCGCTGACCACACCATGACGGTCAGCGGATCGGTGTTCGCCTACGGGCTGGTGATCGACGCCCTCATCCGGTTCGTGCTCACCGCCGCGGTGCTGTTCTTCGCGGTGGTGGTCCCGGTGAACAAGCTCATGGCCCGGCGCAAGACCGAACCCGACGTCGAATCGACCACGCGGAACTGCCCCGAGTGCCTGTCGTCGATCCCGGTCGCCGCCCGCCGCTGCGCGTTCTGCACGACCGAGGTCGCCGCGCGCTGAACCCGAGCCGTTCTGGGACCGATCCGGCCGGCACGCGGTACCCGATCGGTCCCAGAACGCCGGGGTGGGGGCCCGTCAGTCAGTAGCGGAGCTCGGCGAGGACGCCGTAGTGGTCGCTGGGGACCACGCCGTCGACGGCCTCGGTGCCGACGACCGACGCGGACACCACATGGCCGGCGCCGCCCGCCTTCGGCCACCCGACGAGCACGTAGTCGATGCGGCGCGAGGGCTCGAGGTCGAGACGGGCATACGGGTTGTCGTTCGACCACGTGTGACCGTCGCCCTCGCCCGCCACGTCCCACGCGTCGTGGAAGACGAGCTTTCGCGCCGGCACCGAGGTCCGGCCGGTGAGCAGGTGGAGCTCGGTGCTGTCGGGCGCCGCGTTCAGGTCGCCGCACAGGATCGGCGGGTATCGACGGGGGGTGCGCTCGGCGATCCGCTCGCAGAGGTAGCGGACCTGCTCCTGGCGCACCTCGCTGTGGTCGAACCGCCAGTTGAGGTGCGTGCACCACACCTGGAACGGACCCCGGGGCCCGTCGACGTCGGCCACCACCAGCGTTCGCAGCTCCTCGGCATCAGGCGGCGCCGGGAGGGGCCAGTGCTCGGACGCGGCGATGGGCCAGCGCGACAGCACGGCGTTCCCGAACCGCACGCCGTCGATCTCCAACCGGTTGGCGAACACGTGCTCGTAGCCGAAGGCGTCGGCGAGGTCGGCGGCGTGCGAGGTGCTGTCGTCGCCCCACACCTCTTGCAGGGCCACGACGTCGGGATCGAGCGCCCTGATCGTCGACTCGATCGCCGGCGCCCGCGCCTCCCACGGACCGAACCGCCACCACAGGTTCCAGGTGAGGACCCGGAGGCGCGTCTCGATCAGGGTGCCGTAGGGACCGGGCTCGGTCAGGGTCAATAGCCCTTGAAGTCGGGCTGGCGCTTCTCGAGGAAGGCGGTGAGGCCCTCGACGAAGTCCTTGCTCTGGAACAGCGGGAGGAGCTGGAGGAACACGTGGTTCACGTGGTCGTCGAAGTCCTCACGCTCGGCCATGCGGAACATGCGCTTCGTCGCTCGCACCGCGAGCGGCGCGTTGGCGGCGATCTTGTTCGCCATCTCCAGGGCGGCGTCGAGGCACCGGTCGTCGGGCACGACGTGGTTCACGAGGCCGAGGTCGAGGCACTCCTTGGCCAGGAGCGTGTCGCCGACGAAGGCGATCTCCGCCGCCTTCGCGTAGCCGAGGATGCGGGGCAGCAACCACGTACCGCCGCTCTCCGGGAGGATCCCCCGCTTCACGAACGCCGGAGCGAGCTTGGCGCTCTCGGCGGCGATGCGGATGTCGCACCCGAGCGCGAGGTCGAGCCCATACCCGGCGGCTCCACCGTTGACGGCGGCGATGGTGGGGGTGTCGACGTTGTGGAGCACCGTGGGCGGCGTCGAGCGCGGGTCGAGCTCGCCGGCACGGGGCCGGGGTGCGGCGTCGTCGCGCTCACCGAAGGCGTTGCCGTCCGACGCACCCTGGAGGTCGAGCCCGGCGCAGAACGCCCGGCCGGCACCGGTGATCACGATGCAGCGCACGGCCTGGTCGCGGTCGGCCTCGACCAGCGCCCGCGAGAGGGCGTCGAGCATGGGGCCGGAGATCGTGTTCATGCGGTCCGGCCGGTTGAGGGTGAGCAGGGCGACGTGGTCGCGCCGCTCCACGAGCAGATGATCAGTCACAGGTGGAATGATGCCGCAATGGCACTCGGTGAGATCGTCCCGACCACCTGCGGCCCCGTCCAGGGGCTCCAGCACGACGGCGTCACGGTGTTCCGCGGCATCCCCTACGCCGAGGCGCCGGTCGGTGAGCGCCGCTTCCGGCCGCCGGTCACCCGCACCCCGTGGACCGAGCCGCGCGTGTGCGACCACGCCAGCGCCGTGGCCTGGCAGAACCCCTCCCCGCTGGAGGCCACGCTCGGCGCCGCCAAGCCGCCCACCGGCGACGACCATCTCACCCTCAACATCTGGACCCCGGCCATCGACGACGGCGCCCGGCCCGTCCTGTTCTGGATCCACGGTGGCGCCTTCGTCACCGGCAGCGGGTCCACGCCCTGGTACGACGGCACCCGGTTCGCCGCCGCCCACGACGTGGTCGTCGTGACCATCAACTACCGGCTGGGCGCCCTCGGCTTCCTGCACCTCGGCGACATCGCGAAGGCGGCCGGCGACACGAGCGACGACTGGGAGGGGTCCGGGAACCTCGGGATCCTCGACCAGTCGTTCGCGCTGCGCTGGGTGTCGGAGAACATCGCCGGCTTCGGCGGCGACCCGGCCAACATCACGATCTTCGGGGAGTCCGCCGGCGGGATGAGCGTCGGCACCCAGCTCGGGCTGCCGGCCTCGAAGGGCCTGTTCCGCCGGGCCATCGCCCAGAGCGGTGCCGCCGGGCACGTGCACGACCGCGAGAGCGCCACCCGCGTCGCCCGCCGGATGCTCGAGGTGCTCGGCATCGCCGACACCGAGCTGCACCGCCTCCAGGAGCTGCCGGCGGCCGACATCCTCGCCGCCCAGGAGACGGTCAACGCCGAGCGGTCCGACATCGCGGGCGCCGGCCTGCCCTTCATGCCGTGCGTCGACGGCCGCGTGCTCCCGGTCGGCCCCCAGCAGGCGGTGCGCGACGGGCATGCGGACGGTGTCGACCTGCTGCTCGGGACCAACCTCCACGAGATGACGCTCTTCACGATGATGGACCCGCGGCTCGCCGACCTCGACGACACCGCGCTGGCCAAGCGGTTCACGGGCCTCTTCGGCGACGAGCGGGCCGCCGAGGCGCTCGACGCCTATCGCAAGGACCGCACCGAGGCGACGCCCGCCGACATCTGGAACGCCGCCCTCGGCGATCGCGTCTTCCGGGTGCCCGCCATCCGGCTCGCCGACGCCCACCAGCCGCACGCCCCCACCTACGTCTACCTGTTCTCGTGGGAGTCGACCGCCTTCGACGGCCGGCTCCGGTCGTGCCACGCCCTCGAGATCCCGTTCGTCTGGGACAACCTCGATCAGACCGGCGTCGCGTTCCTCACCGGCCCCGTCGACGACGGCATGCGGCGGCTGGCGGCCACGATGAACGAGGCGTGGGCCACCTTCGCCCGCACCGGCAACCCGTCGACCGCCGCGCTCGGCGACTGGCCGGCGTGGGATGCCACGACGCGGCCCACGATGGTCCTCGACACCGAGCCGCGCGTCGAGCTCGACCCCTCGGGTCACGAGGTCGACGTCTGGACCCACGTCTGAGCGTCGCTCCCGGCGGCGACGCCGCCCGCGTCTATCTGGTGATGGCGGTGGTGGGCGGCTTCGCCATGTCGCTGATCGCCACCCTGTCGGGCATCTACCTCATCAGCGACGTCGGGCTCGGACCATTCCAGCTGGTGCTCGTCGGGTCGGTGCTCGAGGGCTCGGTGCTGCTGTTCGAGGTGCCGACGGGGGTGGTGGCCGACGCCATCAGCCGCCGTACGTCGGTGCTGATCGGCTACGTGCTGCTCGGTGCCGGCTTCCTGCTCTACGCGGTGCCGTCGTTCCTGGTCGTGCTCGTGGCCCAGGTGGTGTGGGGTGTCGGCGCCACCTTCATCAGCGGCGCCAACATCGCCTGGGTCGTCGACGAGATCGGCGAGGACGCCGCCCGGCCCCTGTTCCTGCGGGCCACCCAGTACGGCCAGATGGCAGCGTTCGCCGGCATCGCCGTGAGCATCGGACTCGGTTCGATCGCGCTCGGGTTGCCCGTCGCCGCCGGCGGAGTCGTGTTCCTGCTCCTCGCCCTGTGGCTGGCTCGCACGATGCGCGAGACCCACCGCCCCACGGGAGAGGCCGACCTCCGGCGCGCCATCGGTGCGACCTTCGCATCGGTGCGCGACGCCACGCGCCTGCGTCCCGTCCTGTTCGTCGTGCTCGCGGTGGCCGCCCTCCACGGCGCCTCGACCGAGGGCTTCGACCGGCTGTGGGAGCTGCAGCTGCTCCAGGGCGTCGACCTGCCGACCGTCGGGGGGCTCGGCGTGACCCCGTGGTTCGGTCTCCTCCGAGCTGTCGGACTGGTGCTCGCCATCGGCGCCACCGCGTTCGTCCGCCACCGTCTCCGCGACCGGTCGGGTGACGCCGGCGTCCGGGCCCTGGCCGTCACGGCCGCGCTGTTCGCGGTGGCGATGGCGTCCTACGCCGTCGCTTCGACCCTGACGGCGGCGGTGCTCGCCTATTGGTTCGTGGTCGCCGTCCGCGGCGTGCACACCCCGCTGTTCACCTCCTGGGTCAACACCGGGCTGCAGGCGAGCTCGCGGGCGACGGTCAACTCACTCGGCTCCCAGGCCGACGCCCTCGGCCAGGTGGGGGGCGGGCCGGTCCTCGGCTGGATCGCGTCGATCCGCTCGGTGCGCGCCGCCCTGGGGGCCGCCGCCGTGCTCGCCCTCCCGGTGGTCCCCCTGGTCCGCTGGGGCCGCCGCTCCGAGCGCGGTACGTGACGAGCAGTCACGGGGCGCGCGATTCCTGACCATGCCGTCATGACCCTCTCGCGTCATTTGCCCGCAGGGTCCTCGACCGACCGCGCCGCGTTGCCGACACTGTCCCGGTCCAGGCGGAGGCACGGGGAGCACGGGGAACGGCGGCGTGGGAGACAAGACGGCAGGACGGCGTTGGCTCGGCCGGCGCTTCGTGGTGGGAGCGGCCATCCTGGCCGCCGGGCTCGTCGGCGGGCTGCCGAGCGAGCTCGGGGTCCCGGCGCTCCGGGACGCTGAACCGGCCGAGGCCCGCTCGCTGGTCCCGCTGCCCCGCTCGACCCCGCCTCGCCAACCGGGCTACCAGCTCGTGACCGACGGCGGTGACGTGCTGCCCTTCGGCAGCGCACCGGCCGGCTCGGCGCCCGTCCCCCTGGGAGGGGGGGTCGCCGGGGTGGCATGGTCGCCGGACGGCGAGGGCCACTGGCTCGCCACACGCGACGGCGGGGTCTTCACGTTCGGCTCGGCGCCGTTCCACGGCTCGGCGGGCGACAAGCCGCTGGCGGCGCCGGTGACCGGGATTGCCTCGACGCGATCCGGCAAGGGCTACTGGCTCGTGTCGGCCGATGGCGGCGTCTTCGCGTTCGGCGATGCCTCCTTCCGTGGCGCACTCGCCGGTCGAGCACTCGCGGCGCCCGTCGTCGGCATCGCACCGACCCGGAGCGGTCGCGGCTACTGGCTCACCACGGCCGACGGCGCCGTCTTCACCTTCGGCGACGCCAAGTACCGCGGGGGCCCCAACAGCCGGCCGCTGCAGGCGCCGGTCGTGGGCATCACCGCCACCCGCAGCGGCGACGGCTACTGGGTGGTCGGCGCCGACGGCGGCGTCTTCACCTTCGGCGACGCCAAGTTCCGGGGCGGGCTGAGCGGCACGCGCCTGAACTCCCCGATCGTGGGGATCGCCACCACCCGAAGCGGCAAGGGCTACTGGCTGGCGGCCGCCGACGGCGGCGTCTTCTCCTTCGGCGACGCGCCGTTCCTGGGCTCCTCGGGCGGTGGCGTGTGGGGCCGGGTCGTCGGGATCGCCGGCGGCGCCGCCCACCCCAAGGCGACCGCCGGGGAGAAGGACCGGCCGCAGCTGCGCGGCCGGTTCGGTCACGACATCTCGTGGCCGCAGTGCGACAAGGACTACCCGCGGCCCGGCTACGCCTACGGCATCATCGGCGTGACCGGCGGCCGCCCGTTCCGGGCCAACCGCTGCCTCGCCGATCAATGGCAGTGGGCGCTCGCCAACGGGAGTGGCGCCGGCGTCTACGTCAACGTGGCGGCGCCCAAGCAGGGTGACCCGATGGCGATGGACGGCCCCGCCGGCGCTTGCGGGCTGCACGATCTGCCGTGCCAGTTCTACAACCACAGCGCCAACAACATGCTGTACGCCCTCGCCGTGGCGCGGCAGGCCGGCGTCGAGGCGCCGATGTGGTGGATCGACGTCGAGGTGGCGAACCACTGGACGCAGAACCAGCCGTTGAACACTGTCGTCGTGCGAGCCGCGGTGGAGACGCTCCAGAAGGCCGGCATCCGCAGCGGCGTGTACTCGACGTACCTGATGTGGCGGCGCATCACCGGTGACGCCCAGCTGGGCTTGCCCGTGTGGGCCGCCGGGGCGCCGACCGACGCCGA